>Ga0308175_100001684_pt1 | contig 14983 bp, 9 predicted proteins | sample PhyCR1_3_FD_203893 | JGI IMG/M metagenome (GOLD analysis project Ga0308175, IMG submission 203893) | Soil microbial communities from UC Gill Tract Community Farm, Albany, California, United States - DLSLS.C.R1 | ecosystem: Environmental > Terrestrial > Soil > Agricultural land | place: USA...
TCGATAGCTTTTACCGGCGCCGGAGCGCTCGTGGTCTCGACGCCGCCTCCAAGCGAAAGGTTGCGATCACCGGCTTGAGCGGTGGCGGATGCCAGAACGAACCCTGCAATGAAAATGAATTTGCGCATGTTTGTATCTCCCCGTGAGGTTGCCGGAGAGATTATGCGGGGCAGGCCGGGATTGATGTGAGGTAGGTCACGGGAGTCGATGGACGCCGGACATCGACATGCCTGAGAGATCTGGACCAGTAATCCACCCATCCACTTGCCCTCTCGCTCCGCAATAGGTCATTCCCACTGTCCTGATAGCAGCGCTCGCTTTCATCAATGATGATGGACCAACGGCACGACACTGCGCCCGCATGACGTCGCTTACTCGGCGTCTGCGCACGCTTTCCAATAGTTGTAGAAAGGACTAGCCTCTCCTTCTTCGTGCAATTCCATAATGAGATCGGAGCGCAGCACACAGCAAATTCAGGGGAGAAATCCATGGTGAAGAGAGCCATTACGCTTGGCGGTGGCGGTCCCGCGGCCGGGCTTCACATCGGGGTTCTGGAAGCTCTTGCTGCTTCAAAAATAGACTTTGATATCTGGTCTTTGTCCTGCATCGGTGCCTGGGTCGGGATCATCTATAATCAATTCGACAAGCCCGACAGAGTCGCGCAGACCCTTAACTTCTTCAAGAAGAATATATTTCGCGATGACGAAAGCTACGAGCGCTTTCCCATCAATTCGGTATTTGGACCGGACTGGTTTGGCAACGCCCAGGCCTTGATAAGGTATGTATCCGACATCAAGAACTATCAGGATCTATGGCAGCCGCAAAAGATCGTGAGCGCGTTTCCCGAAATCGCGTCGGTCTTCTCTGATCCGAAAAGATGGGACACGGGAAACATCAATGCCTGCATCCTGAATCAGGTGTTGGCGCCCAATCCCTTTGTGCGCAATCTAGCGTCGATGATGTACCTGTCCGACGTCAACGGTCTCTCCAAGATCAACTATCCGGATAGCGATTTTATGAAGAAGATCAAGTTCAAGAAGCTCTTTGAGCCCGGCATGCCACTAATCTTTCACAACGCTTTTGATCTCAACAATCAGGAACTTGCTTTTTTCGACAACGGTCAATTGAAACGCAAGCGGGCGAGAGGACCCATCAACGCATCCACCTTGTGCGCGTGTTCGGCTCTTCCCTTCATCGAAGAAACCGTAGAGATGAAGGGGGTGACGTATTGCGAAGGGGCGCTGGTTGACACGGTCAATTTCGAAGCCCTGCTTGAGGAGCACGACGATCCAAACAACCTGGATGAGATATGGGTCTGCAGAATTGTCGACAGGAAACAGATCCACAAGCCAAACAACCTTCACGATGCTCTGGCCAATCTTTGTCAGCTATTTGCGGCGACCGTTGGCGAAGACGATGTGAAGTTGTTCAGATATCACGTCAAGTACGACACGCTCCCCAACGGAAAAAAGTGGACAGGCACGGTCGTCGAAATTCATGTGCCCGCGCACATCAATTTCAAATGGAATCACAGCAATCTCGATAAGGGACGAAAGCTTGGGAAAGACGCTGCAGAGAAAGCGATCGCCGCGTATCATGACGCCGGAAGCAAGACGGCGAAACAAAACAAGGAGGTTCGGTTCATAAACGAGAAACCCGACGACGGGCAACAAAGTGTGGGCAGAACTCGATAGAAGGTCCAGGCTTCACCGCAACCGATCGAGCAATGCCTTCGCCTGCCTCAGGTCCTGCGTGTCAAAACCCTCGGTGAACGAGGCGTAGACCGGCGCGAGGAGACTGAGTGCTTCCTCGCGTCTGCCCTGATCGATCCACCGCGCGGCGCGGTCCGTCGCGGCTCGAAGTTCAAGCGTTCTGGCCTGTTGGCTTCTTGCGGTTTCCAACGCCTGGTCGAGCAGTGCCTGCACTTCGGTTTCTGCGCCTCGTCCGCCGCGGGCGATCAACATCCGCGCCTTCAGCCGGTACAATTCGGCTTCCAGAATTCGTTCGCTGTTGCGGCTCGTCGTAGCAAGACCGTGCTCGATAAATTCCAGCGCAACTTCGTCGTCGTGACCAATCAACAACGGCGGACACAACAGCACGTCAAGCGCGGTGGTCGTCACCTGATAGCCGGCGCTGCGGTATTCGTCCAACGTCGCACGGATTTCCTCCAACGCATTGGGTGAAGGATCCAGCGACGCCACGCATATGCCCCTGATGGCGCGAGCCAGGCGCCATTGCCGGAAGCCGTGTTCCTCCGACAGTGCGATGCAGCGTTCGGCATGGCGTTGCGCAAGCAGGAACTCGCCGCGAAGGGCGTAAAGGACGCAGGCATAGTAACATGCGTACGCCTGCGAATGCGGATGACCGATGGCGTCGGCACGCTGGATGGCCGCGTCCATTCGCAGAATTGCCGTATCGGCGCGGCCGAGCAGCCAGAGCGCCCACGACATCAGCGCCAGGTCGGCGACACCGGCATCCTGACCGGCCACGCGCGCCGCCAGCCGATCCTCTTCGCTGCTCGCCTCGAACGCTTCGTAGGCGCGTGCGATCGCTTCATGGGCGCCGGCGAGGTTTCCCATGAAAAGCCGGATCATCCCCTGCCCGCGCATCGCATTGAGCAACGCCGGCCGGTCGGCGCGACCTTCGGCGAGCTGGAGCAGGACCGCAATGGTTTCCTCGGCCAGCGGCAACTCGCCGCGCATGACGCTTGCGGTGGTCAGCCAGAACATCACCTGGTGCTGCTCGGGAGGGCTGCCGAGCCGCTCGCACAGCTCGCGCGCGCGGGCAAAGGTTGCCATCGCCTTGTTCGAGGCCGGCCCCTGGGTCGCGATCAGACAGGGCCCGAGAGCGAACTGGAAGTCCAACTCCAACCTGTCCTTTCGGGCGCCGTCAGGCAGATGGGCCGAGGCCTCGATACCTCGTTGCAAGTGCGCGATGGCTTCGAGATTGGCCGAGCGCAATGCGGCCTTCCTGCCGGCCTGCAGCCAATATGGCTCCGCCTTTTGGAATAGACCCGCCTCCGTCAGGTGGTGCGCGAGCGTTTCAGGTTGAGCTTCCACGATTTCCGAAAACCGTTGCTCGAAGGCGTGCGCGATCGCGGCGTGGAGCGCTGCGCGTCGGCTCTTCAGCAGTCCTGAATAGGCCGCATCCCGCACAAGCGCGTGCTTGAAGGTATATAACGCTTGCGGTATCTCGCCGCGGCAGAATATCAGCTCCGACCGGACCAACTGGGCAAGCGCCTCCTCAAGTCTGTCTTTTGGCAACCCGGCGACGGTGCTCAGCAGTTCGTAAGTGAACTCGCGCCCGACCACGGCGCCGATCTGAGCCACCTCCCTCACCGGAGCCAATCGGTCGAGCCTCGCCATCAGCGATGCCTGCAATGTCGTCGGAATCGCCATCGAAGGCAACGGACGGTTGAGCACGTAGTGATCGTCCTGCTCGTGTAGCAGCCCGGTTTCGAGCACGGTTTTGGTCAGCTCCTCCACGAACAGCGGCACGCCATCGGTACGGGCGAGGATCTGGTCCATGACCTCTTCCGGAAGGGTCTTGCCAGCCGTGACGCGCTCGATCAGCGCCGCGCCGTCGCGCCGGTTCAGCCGCGTGAGCGAGATCGTCGTCACATGCGCATGGCTTGGCCAAGGCGGCGTGAACTCCGGCCTCGCCGTGATGAGCAGCAATACCGGGAGCTGCGGCACCTGTTCCAGGGTCATCGTGAGCAATTCCAGCGACGTCGGATCCGCCCAATGGACATCCTCAACAATGACGAACAGCGGCTGTCGCGCAGCCAGGCGATCGAGCTGGCTCAAGAACGCCGCCAGTGTCATCTCCTTGCGCTTTTGTGGGCTCAGGTCTGGCATGCGGTAGCGATCGCTGGGAGGTAACGACAGCAGGTTGGCCAGAGGCAGCACGACGCGATCGGCATCTGCCCGCACGAGCAGAGCCTCGAGCTTGGCGAACTTCTCTGCCGACGGGTCGCTGCGCTCGAAGCGGGCCGCCCGTTCAAGCTGGCGGATGAATGGATAGAGCGCACTGTTGGTGTGGTGCGCCGAGCAGAACTGGCGCACCGTGATGTGCGGCTCGGCCTGGGCCTGAAGCCGCTCGTCAAGCGCGAGGGCGATGTGCGACTTGCCGATGCCGGGCTCTCCGGTGAGCATCACCGCGCAACCTTCGCCACACCTGGCGTGCTGCCAGCGGCGCAACAGCATCTCGATTTCCTCGTCACGCCCGATTGGCGGCGCCAACCGGGTTTTGTGCTGGGCCTCGAAACGGCTCTCCACTTCGGTCGTGCCCAGCACCTGCCACGCCGGTATCGGCTCCGCCCATCCCTTGAGCGCGACAGGGCCGAGATGGCGGCATTCGAAATGCCCGTCGGCAAGCCGGTGCGTACTCTCGGAAATCAGCACGGTACCGGGATCGGCGAATGCCTGCAGGCGCGCAGCCAGGTTCGGCGTTTCGCCAATGACCGTCTGTTCCTGGGCCGCGCCTTCGCCGGTCAAATCTCCCACCACCACCATGCCGGTGGCGATCCCAACGCGAACCCGCAGTTCGGTGGCGGGGTCTGTCCGGAGGCTGGCCACGGCATCGACCAGCGCCAGCCCGGCGCGTGTCGCCTGTTCGGCATCATCCTCGTGCGCCTGCGGATAGCCGAAATAGGCAAGCACGCCATCTCCCATGTACCGCGCGATAACGCCCTCATTCTGCGCAACAACTTCGGCCACGCAGCGATGATAGGTGCCCATGACGGTCCGCAAGTCCTCCAGGTCGAGGCGGGCCGAAAGGGCCGAGGAGCCGACCAGATCGCAAAACATGACGGTGAGTTGACGACGCCCGGCGTTATCAGTCGACGCCGGCCCGTTACCCGTTCGAGGTATTGGCAGCAGTTCTGTCTGAAGGTCTGCAATCGCGCGCAGTATCTTGCGGCGATGCCCAAGCAGGACACCGAGGTCCTTGAGATCCTGCTCCGTGAGATCGCGAACGACCGGGAGGTCGATGGCGTTTTCGCGGAATCGGTCGACGTACTCACCCAAGCCGATCGATGCTAGCCACTCTGCGATACCTGTCATGGTACACCTGTGGGCTGACACGATCGAGGATAGCACGACGGAGCGGCATGCGGCACACCCTGGGATTGCATGTCGGTGCGACGAAAAGGTTGAATCGACGGTCACCGCGCGCGCAACGAAACGATGGCGTCATCGCACGGCAGCTCGCATCATCGATACGCTCACTTAATCGTTATCCGCGAACGCTCGCTCCGAACTCGGCGCATGCAGGCGCGGCGAACGCCGTCATCGTCGACATGAGCTGGCTGCGACGCCCGTTGCGTGTTCGCGCGTGCATCGCTGGCAACACCTGTCGGATGGAAAAGACTGAGGTCGCAAAGGACCTCGACGGAGCATGGCGCTACCGCGAGGCCATGGCTGCGCAATTCGATATTGAGGACTTTTCAGATCGGAGATTCCCGGTCGACGATTGCCGGGATGGGAATATGGTGCCGCAAACAGGACTCGAACCTGTGACCCCGTCATTACGAATGACGTGCTCTACCAACTGAGCTATTGCGGCGAACCAAATCCGCGTTCGGGAGCGACCCGAAACGCCCGCACCTGATATCGGGGACGGCCCCGATTGGCAAGAAAAACGCTGGCCACGAACGCCTAGTCGCCGCCCCAGCGGGACAAAAATCCCCGCCAGCCGCCGGCCTGGGCCTTGGGCGGGCCGATTTGTTCCGCGAATTCGTCCGCCGGGCCGTCCTCGTCGACCCCGGGATCGTCGGGCGCCCGGACCAGCGGGATGACCGCCGGAATCGGGGCTGGAACTGATTTTGGAATGTCCTGCCGCGATCGGAACAAGGGCGCCGGGCGGCTGGGGGCCGATTCGGCCGGCGTTGGCGATGGTGCGGGCGTGGGAGTGGCTTCCGCGGGAGCCGGCTCCACGGCAGCGGGTGGTGGCGCGTTGTCCTGCTCGGCGACCGGTGCGGGCGCGGCGGATGGTGTGGGCGCAGCCGATGGTGCTGGACCAACGGGTGATGGCGCAGGCTCCTCGGGCGCAACGTCCTTCGGCGGCTCGAGCACGACGGCGCGGCGCGGGGTTGCCAGCATGGCCTCCTCGAACGGCGAGGATTCGATCGCGGCCCCTTTGTCGGACGGCAATGCCGCAACCGGCGTCTGCCACTGGAAGGCATCGAGTTGCCCGGTGACGGGCGAAACCGGCCGCCAGCGATCCGAGACGTAGCCGTCCGCGGTCCAGGCCGGATCGTGCAGCGCGCGCACCGCGCGCAAGGTCCAGGCCCGCGCGCGACCGCTGTCGCCATGTTCGGTGCGCTCGATCTCCGCCATCAGCAGCGCGACGCGCTGCGTCGGCGCAGCGATGAACGGCGCCAGCGCTTCGCGCGCTTTAGCAAATTCGGACGCATCGATCGCGGCCCGCGCAATCGCCAGCGCGCCCTCGATGTGACCTGGCATTTTCGATGCGAGCGTTTCGACCCGCACCAGCCGCTGGCGGGCGGAATCGCCGAGCTTCACATGGGCATAAGCATCGGCGAGATCGGGATGCGGCTGCGCCAGCCATGCCGCCTCGACCAGGCGCATCGAGCGTCGCACCTGATGCGCCTCGCTCTCGAACTTGCTCGCCAGCACCGCCGCCGGCACCAAAGTCGGCGCCAGCTTCACCGCCTCCATCACGCTCTCGCGGGCAAGATCGCGATCGACCTTTTCGAGCTCCAGCGCGCGCGCCGTCAGCAGCACGCCGCGCTGCCGTCGATAGGTCGCCTTGTCGATCAGCCCGGCCGATTGATTGTTGTCGAGGATTTTCAGCGCGCCGGCCCAGTCGCCCTTGGCGCAGCAGAAGCCGAGCACCGCATGCGACGCCCATGACGAGGACGGCGACATTCTCAGCGCCTCCTCGGCGACCATCACGGCGGCCACCGGATCGTCGGCGCGCTGCGCCTCGATGAACAGCCCGCGCAAGCCGAGCAAGCGCGTATCCTCGCGCTCGGCCATGGCGCGGAAGGCGCGCTGGGCGCCCTCGCGGTCGCCGTCGAGCTGCGCCGACTGCGCGTGCAGCAGCAACGCCAGCGGATCGTGCGCCGCATGCTTTCGCGCGGTTTCGGCGTGGATGCGGGCGGCGGAGGAGTCACCATGGCCGATCGCGAGCAGGCCTTGCGTGATCGCGTGGCGGCCGCGGGCCTGGCGCCGTTCACGCCGGCCGCGTCGCATGCGTTCCGGCATGCGCCACACGCCGCGCAGGATCGCCCACAGTATCATCGCCACGACGAGGATGATGCCGAAACCCAGAATGAAAACCGGCAGCGTGGTCGTGAGCTTCACGCTGCCCCATGACAGCGCGACATCGCCGGGCTGTTCGGCAATCCAGGTCGAGCCGGCGGCGCCCAGCGCAATCAATAAAAGAAAAAGAATGATCCGGGTCATCGAAATCCTCAATTCGCCGGTTTGGCGAGGGCCGCCATCGCGTCGGTCGCGAATTGACGGGATGCGGCCAGCGCGGCGTCGCGCGCGTCGGCCCGTTCGAGCCACGCTTGCGCGGCCGCGCGCTCGTCTGGTGGCAGCGTCTTCAATTCCCGCCGCGCCGCGTTGTAATCGTTGCGCAGCGCCGCCGCGGTGATCCGCGACACCACGGCGCCGCGATCATTGCCGACGGTATCGGTGCGCTCGATCTTGACCAGCTTGGCGGCGCCGGCCTGCAGGCGCTCGACGATGCCGGTACCGGTCGTCGCATTGTTCTGCTGCGCGGCGGGCAGCAGTTTCGGCACGATTGCCAGCAATTCCGTGCTCAGCCTGTTGGCGTTCGGCACGCCCTTGTCCGCGAATTGATCGAGCGGCTTCAGCACCTCTGGATCCGGCGCCAGCGTTTTTGTCGTGGCGAGCGTCGCCGGGAAGGGTTCGCCGATACGAACCTGCACATCGAGCAGCGCCGCCGACACCAGCCGGCGCAGCGCCATGTCGTCGGCGGGTTTGGCGTCAGCCAGCTTGTCGCCTTGCTGCGCGATCTCGGCGCCCTGCGTGCGCATCTGGCTCTCGATCTTGGCGATACGCGAATCGATCCCGGAGAGATCGGGCGACGCGGCGCCATCGCCGCGCGGCGCGGATTTCACCTCGTTGACGGCGGACGCCAGCTTGTCACTCTGTGCCCGCGTGGCCGCCAGCTCGGTGCGCAACGCCGCGACGGTTTTTTCCAGCGCCTCGGTGCGCGCGGCAGCAGCCGGATCGGTGACCGGCTTGCCGACCTTCGGCTCCAGCCCGGCAACGCGGGCTGTGAGACCGTCGATGGCGGCGTTGAGTTGCGACCCAGGCGCGGACGCGGGCTGAACCGCCGGCCAGCCGAGCATCCAGCCGACGCCGATCACCAGTGCCGCGGCGACCGCACCGGAAACCGGCGCCACGATCCAGGGCGAGACCGGCCGGGCGGCCGGCGCGTCAACCGGCGACACCGAGGGAGCAGCCGCCGGCGCGGGTTCCGGGGATGGCTCGCGAGAAGTCTCGGCAGCGCTCGCGTCAGCGGTGCCCTCGGCGAAACTCCTGGTCTCGCTCGACACCTCCGTAGCCTTCAGATCGATGGTCGGCGGCTCGCGCTTTGGCCGGCTCGAATCGGGCTGCGATCCAGTGTCTTCGGGCCTGTCATCGACCATCACATCGGTTCCCTTGCATGGCTAGGTTCCGGAACTTAGCAGAATCCGGACGTCTTAGAGCATGATCCGGCGGTGGCGGCATCGGTTTTCCGATAAGACCGTGGTCAGACCTTAAGATTAGGGCAGCAACAACTACCCGGCCCGCGGTCGCAGCGCCCGCTCCAATGCCTCGAACAGGGTATTTTCATCCGGTGACGCCGCCGCCGTCACCTGGGTCGCGCCGGCATCGCGCAGCACCGCGGCAACGGCCGCCGAAATGCAGCATTGCGGCAGCGCCAGCGCCGAAATTTCGACACCGCCCGCGCGCGCCGCATCCAGAAACGCCCGCGCGCTGCGCCGCGAATAATGCAGCACCGCCTCGATCTCATGCGCCACGAAAGCGTCACATACTTCGCGCGGCAGGCTGGGCACGGGCGCCATCCGGTAGGTGGTTTGCGTCACCACGGTGAAACCGCGGACGCCGAGTTCGCCCGCCAGGTCGCGCGCCAGATCGGCGCCGGCGAGATAGAGAATCGGGTTCGATTTCTTCAGCTGCCTTGCTTTCGCGCGCGCCACCACCAGGTCGCGCAGAGAGACGGCGTCGCCGCTTGCCGCGGCTACTTCGTGAAAGCCGGCCTCGCGCGCGACGAATGCAGTCTTTTCGCCAACCGCGAACAGCGGAAGCTCGAGCAGCCGGTGGCCCGTCAGATGCGGTGCCATGGCGCGCAGCGCGTTGGCGCTGGTCACGATGACAGCGCCGTAGGTCGCGTCCGTATCATCCTGGAACGGTACCGGCTCGAACCGCAGCATCGGCGCGCGCAACACCTCGAATCCCCGGGCGCGCAGCGCCTCGGCCGTCGTCGCATCATCAGGATGCGGGCGCGTGACGAGAACGGCCATATGTCAGATCTCCGTCAACACCATTTCAGCACGATTGCACGCCGTCACCTCGTAATGCTACCGGGTTACGGAAGCGTTCCGATAGCGCAAGGGATCAAATTGGACAACGACAAGCCGATGCTGGTGCTGGGTATTGAAACCACCTGCGATGAAACCGCGGCCGCCGTGGTCGAGCGCCAGCACGACGGCAGCGGCCGGATCCTGTCCAATATCGTGCATTCGCAGACGTTGGAACACGCCCGTTTCGGCGGCGTGGTGCCGGAGATCGCCGCGCGCGCCCACGTCGACCTGCTCGACGGCATCGTCGGACGGGCGATGACGGACGCCAATGTCGACTATGCACAATTATCGGCGGTGGCGGCCGCCGCCGGCCCGGGCCTGATCGGCGGCGTGATCGTCGGCCTGACGACGGCCAAGGCGATCGCGATGGTGCACGATACGCCGCTGATCGCGGTTAACCATCTTGAAGCCCACGCGCTGACGCCGCGGCTGACCTGCGCGCTCGCGTTTCCCTATTGCCTGTTCCTGGCTTCGGGCGGCCATACCCAGATCGTCGCCGTGGTCGGCGTCGGTCAATATGTCAGGCTCGGCACCACCGTCGACGACGCGATGGGCGAGGCTTTTGACAAGGTGGCAAAGATGCTGTCGTTGCCCTACCCCGGCGGACCGGAGGTCGAGCGCGCGGCGGCGCGCGGCAATCCAAAGCGATTTGCCTTTCCGCGACCAATGCTCGGGCGACCGGACGCCAATTTCTCGCTGTCGGGATTGAAGACCGCGGTTCGCAACGAAGCCAACCGCCTGACGCCGCTGGAGCCGCAGGATATCAGCGACCTCTGCGCCGGCTTCCAGGCAGCGGTGCTGGAATCGACGGCGGACCGGCTGAGCATGGGGTTGCGGTTGTTTCACGAACGGTTCGGCCCGCCGCGCGCGCTGGTGGCGGCCGGCGGCGTCGCAGCCAATCAGGCCATCCGCGGCGCGTTGCAGGATGTCGCCGCGAAAGCGCAGACCACGCTGATCATTCCGCCGCCGGCGCTGTGCACCGACAACGGCGCGATGATCGCCTGGGCCGGCGCCGAACGGATGGCGCTCGGGCTGACCGACACGATGGACGCGCCGCCCCGCGCGCGCTGGCTGTTAGACGCCAGCGCGACCGCGCCGGCCGGCTACGCCAACACCCGCGCGGGATTTTGACATGGCGTCCTTGCAGTCAGTCGCGGTGATCGGCGGCGGCGCCTATGGCACCGCGCTCGCCTGTGCCGCCACGCGCGCCGGCCGCCAGGTGATGCTGTACGCACGCAGCGCCGACACCGCGGCGCAGATGAAGGCGACACGGCAAAATCCAAAACTGGCCGGTGTCAGCCTCGACGCCAGCATCGATATCACCGCCGACATGGCCGAGGCCGCGCGCGCGGACGTCATCCTGCTTGCCGTTCCCTCGCAAAAGTTGCGTGAAGCCGCGACGGCGCTCGCACCGTACCTCACGCCTTCGACGCCCGTCGTCGCCTGCGCCAAAGGCATCGAACGCGGCACGCACAAATTCATGACCGAAGTCATCGCCGAAGCCATTCCAACCGCGATCCCTGCGATCCTGTCAGGACCGAATTTCGCCGACGACGTCGCGCGCGGCCTGCCGACCGCCGTGACGCTGGCCGCAAAGGACGAAGGGCTGGCGAGCGCGCTGGTGCAGGCGCTGGGCTCATCGACTTTCCGGCCCTATCACTCCACGGACGTTCGCGGTGTCGAGATCGGCGGCGCGGCCAAGAATGTGCTGGCGATCGCCGCCGGCATCGTCGAAGGGAGAAAACTCGGTGCCTCGGCGCTGGCGGCGCTCACCACGCGCGGCTTCAGCGAACTCGCGCGCTTGGGCCGCGCCTGCGGCGCGCGCAGCGAAACGCTGGCGGGCCTTTCCGGTCTCGGCGACCTGATCCTGAGTTGCTCCAGCCTGCAATCGCGCAACTTTGCTTTCGGCATCGCGCTTGGCCGCGGCGAGACGCCGAACCGTGACAAGCTCGCCGAAGGCGAATTCACCGCACCTGTTTTGATCGAACTGGCGGCTTCGCAGAACGTCGATATGCCGGTATCAAAGGCGGTCGCGGCGATCCTGAGCGGCAAGGTCTCGATCGACGCGGCGATCGAAGGCCTGCTGACGCGGCCGTTCAAGGCGGAGGAATGACGATGGCGTACTGGCTGGTGAAATCCGAACCCTCGGTGTGGTCATGGGACCAGCAGGTCGCGAAAGGCGCCAAAGGCGAAGCCTGGACCGGCGTGCGCAACTTCACCGCCCGGCAAAATCTCGTCGCGATGAAGAAAGGCGACAAGGCCTTCTTCTACCACTCCAACGAAGGCAAGGAGATCGTCGGCATCGCCGAAATCGTCAAGGAAGCCTATCCCGATCCGACCGACAAAACGGAAAAGTTCGTCTGCGTCGACATCAGGGCCGACAAGCCTTTGAAGACGCCAGTGACAATGGCCGCGATCAAGGCCGACAAGAAGCTCGCCGACATGGCGCTGGTGAAATATTCGCGGCTGTCGGTACAGCCGGTGACCGCGGATGAATGGAAGATGGTCTGCAAGATGGGCGGGATGTAAAGGCGGCAGCGCGCAGTGCCGTAGGGTGGGCAAAGCGCAGCGTGCCCACCAACTCTGTATCCCGATGTCGATGGATCGTGGGCTCGCTGCGCTCAGCCCACCCTACAGCTCCGGCGTCAAGCCGCCGCCGCCGTCACCACTTGCTGCAACAGCGCCTCGCGCTTGGCCTGGGTCCGATAACCTTTCATCGTCGCAGCAAAACGCTCCAGAATACCATCCTCGAACGCGGTGACTATGGTGTCGTGGACGTAGCTCTTGCGGCAGATCGCGGGCGTGTTGGAGAGTTCGTCGGCCGCGGCGCGAACGGCTTCCAGCACCTGCTTCTTGCGGCCGCGCTCGCTGGCGGCGGGCGTGACCCGCGACAACGATTCCAGCACCACGGCGGAAGCCATCAGAGTGCGGAAATCCTTGAGCGAAATCTTGATGCCGGCGATTTCGCGCAGGAACGCGTTCACCGCCGAAGTGGAGGCCGCCCGCACGACGCCGGAACGATCGTAATACTGGAACATGCGCTTGCCCGGCACGGTGCGCAGAATGCCGATGGCGCGCACCAGCTTGGCGGCGTCGCATTCCTTGCGTACGGCCTTGCCGCCCTTGGCCTTGAAGGTCAGGACGAAATTATCGTCTTCCAGCGTGACGTTGGACTTGAGCATCGTGGTCGCGCCACGGGTGCCGTTGAGGCGAGCGTAGGATTCATTGCCCGGCCGGATCGCCGTGCGGGCGATCAGCTCGATCACCGCCGACAGCGCGAATTCGCGGGTCGGCTCGTCGCCGGACAGGAACGCCGAAACCTTGCGGCGGATTTTGGGAAGCGCGCCGACCAGCCGCGCCAGGCGATGCGCCTTGCGCTGCTCGCGGACCTTTTCCCAGTCAGCGTGGTAGCGGTACTGCAGCCGTCCGGCGGCATCGATGCCGACCGCCTGCAGATGCGAACTCGGATCGGCCGAATAGCGCACGTCGCGATAGGCCGGCGGCACCGCCATCGAATGCAGACGACGGATGGTGCCGGCGTGGCGGATCTGCGTGCCGTTGGCGCGATGAAATGAATAGCCCTTGCCACGCTTGACGCGGCGGATGGTCAAACCGTTCTGGTCGCCGAGCTTGAGGCCCAGTTCCTCGGCGAGATCTTCAACCGAGGTCTTGCCGACAATTTGCAGCTTGGACGACGGCTTGAGCTTGACCGGCTCCTTCGGCAGTTGGCCGAGCGCTTCGGCCAATGCAACGGCGGGATCGGCGGAAACGGGCCGCGTAGCCTCGAAACTCTGCTGATCCATCATGGCCGTGATCGCCTTGCTCCACCTGTCTGCCGGCAATGCCCGTTGTTATGGCTTGGTTCCGGAAGGCCGTCCGGCCCCGGGGAGGGCATTTAGGGGGTAACGGCCGGCTTTGCGAGTCCCGATTCCGTTATTGAAGGTATTTAGACACCTGTCATGGTAGCCATTCGCCGATAGCGTTGATTTTTGGCTCGGCCGGATCGTTAAAAAGATACGAAAAATGACGCCGGTTTGATCCGCGACAAGACGACGGGCCCCCGGCGCGACCAAGGTTGCAGACGTTTGCGCCTTGTCCGTACCTCATCCCGCGACGCATACTCACGGCAACAATCAGTGCGGGTTGCGGCCACCAGCGCGAGCGGCGCCGCAACGAGTGGGAGGGTAAAATGTCCGAGAAAATCTACGACGTATCCGCCGATTGGGCCAAACGCGCCTATGTCGATGACGCCAAATACCAGGAAATGTATGCCCGCTCGGTGTCGGACCCCAATGGCTTCTGGGCCGAACAGGCCAAGCGCATCGACTGGATGAAGACGCCCCACAAGATCGAAAACGTCTCCTTTGCCCCCGGCAACATCTCGATCAAGTGGTTTGAGGACGGCGTCCTGAACGCGGCCTGGAACTGCATCGACCGCCATCTCGAAAAACGCGGCGACCAGACCGCGATCATCTGGGAGGGCGACGATCCCTCGCAGTCCAGGCACATCACCTACCGCCAGTTGCACGACGAAGTCTGCAAGATGGCCAACATCCTGCGTACGCGGAACGTCCAGAAGGGCGATCGCGTCACCATCTATCTGCCGATGATTCCGGAAGCCGCCTACGCGATGCTGGCCTGCGCACGGATCGGCGCCGTTCATTCGGTGGTGTTCGCCGGCTTCTCCCCCGACAGCCTCGCCCAGCGCATCACCGACTGCCAGTCCAAGATCATCATCACCGCCGACGAGGGACTGCGCGGCGGCAAGAAGGTGCCGCTGAAAGCCAATGTCGATGCCGCGATCGCCAAGGCCGGCGGCGTCGACTGGGTCGTCGTCGTCAAGCGCACCGGTGGCGCGGTCGACATGAATCCGTCGCGCGATCTCTGGTACCACGACGCGGCAAAAATGGTGACGACCGAGTGCCCGGCCGAACACATGCACGCGGAAGATCCGCTGTTCATCCTCTATACGTCAGGCTCCACCGGCCAGCCCAAGGGCGTGCTGCACACCACGGGCGGCTACCTCGTGTTCGCGGCGATGACGCATCAATATGTGTTCGATTATCACGACGGCGATGTCTATTGGTGCACCGCCGACGTCGGCTGGGTCACCGGCCACAGCTACATCCTCTATGGGCCGCTGGCGAACGGCGCCACCACGCTGATGTTCGAAGGCGTGCCGAATTATCCGGATAATTCGCGGTTCTGGAACGTCATCGACAAGCACAACGTCAACATCTTCTACACCGCGCCGACCGCGATCCGCGCGCTGATGCAGTCGGGCGATGGTCCCGTGCAGAAGACGTCGCGCAAGAGCCTGCGCCTGCTCGGTTCGGTCGGCGAGCCGATCAATCCGGAAGCCTGGGAATGGTATTATCGCGTGGTCGGCGACAACCG
>Ga0308175_100001685_pt1 | contig 14980 bp, 12 predicted proteins | sample PhyCR1_3_FD_203893 | JGI IMG/M metagenome (GOLD analysis project Ga0308175, IMG submission 203893) | Soil microbial communities from UC Gill Tract Community Farm, Albany, California, United States - DLSLS.C.R1 | ecosystem: Environmental > Terrestrial > Soil > Agricultural land | place: USA...
GACCTGCCGCGCGTCGGAGCCCGGCGCGATGTCCGGGGAGAGCACGTTGAGCACCCGGGCGGTGGCCGTGTGCTCGCGCACATGCACCACCTGGAGCGTGGCCATCACGTCGTTGATCAGCTGGCGTCCGTCCGCCAGGCGCGCGGGGCGGCGACGGACCTCGAACATGTCGCCGGCGGCAACGCCGTCCTGGCGACCCTTGTCGAGGAACACGATCATCTGCGGGGTCTTGAGGTCCTGCCGGGCCGCGCCACCCAGGAAGGTGGCCCGGACGCCGTCGGTGACCGGGACCGCATGGGCATCGCCCGAGGGCGTGAACTTCTCGGCCGGCAGCACGCGCTGGCCCAGGCGGATGGGACCGTAGGTGGCCACCACGCTCGCCACATAACGACCCTGCACCGTGTCGGTGACCTGGGCCAGGCCGGTCGGGACTACCGCGTTGCCGTACTTGCCCAGCTCGGGCCCGACCTGCGCCACGAGCAGCGTGTCGCCGATCTGGTAGGTGGCGTTCCGCGGCGCCTCGATGGCGATGAGAGCGTACGGCAGCGCGCTGGCGTTGACGCTGCTCGCGCGGATCTGCTGCGGAATGACCGGGCCCAGCACCTTGCCGAACGGCAGATTGTCGTTCTCGGTCAGAAAGCCCGAGGAGTAGAACTCGCTGCGCCTAAGCGCGCGATAGGGCTGATGAGTGTAGGCCTTGATGCTTTCCTCGAGCGTCTTGGAGCGCTTGACCCCGAACAGGGCCGGCTCGTCACCCTGCTGGTTGGCCGAGACGGCCGTGAGCTGGGCCAGCGTCTTCTGCTGTGACCGGTCCGGGTCCGAGGGCACGTCACCCGACGGCGCGGGCGCCTCGCTCGAATCCACCATGGCGGTCGTGTCTCCCTCCGGCCCCTGCGCAACGGCCCGGGTGAGCACGACGCTGTCGACAGGAACGGCTTCCGCGGGGGCGGCGGCCACCGGCGCGGGCGGCTCGGGCGTGTCCGTAGTCGGCACGGCCTTGGCACTATCCGCCGCCGCGAGGCTCAGTACCTCGCCGGGGTAGATCCAGTGGGGATCCTCGACCACGCTGGTGTTGATCCGATAGAGATCGGGCCAAAGGAAGGGATCGCCGCGGTACTGCTTGGCGAGGTCCCACAGCGTGTCGCCCTTGTGGACCGTGTGGGTCTGGGGCGCGGTAGCCTGGGCGGATGCGAGACCCGGGATCAGGGTCAGAGCAAACAGGCCAAGCCACTTCCGGTGGAACATGCGCGGCATCGGGGTCTCCCTGCGACTTCGGTGTCGGATATGGAGATGCGATCGAAAAGACCGGCCAAGGGTTCCGGGGCGGGAGGCGCAAATTCGACGCCAGTGGTCGGGGACTGTGGGCTGCCTGGCTAAGTAGCTGACAGGCTTATGGTTGGATTAGCCGGCGAGGGCCAAGCCGGACCGGGACGCCTCTGGCGAATGGCGGGGGGTCGGGAGTTATCCCGCTGGGCACAGGGCCGACCCGCCCGGCCGGGGCTTCCGGCCGGGGGTGGATCCATTCCAGCGGATGGGCTCAGAAGGGCAGGTCGTCGTCCTCGGCATCGAGGGCCTCGGGGAAGTCCTCGAACGACTCCTTGCCCTTAGGGGCGGACCCGGCGGCCGCGGCCGCGCTGACCTTGCCGGCCGGGGAGAAGGACTCCGAGCCCTCACCACGACCCGACAACATGATGAGCTCGCGGGCGGTGATCTCGGTGGTGTACCGGGTTTGGCCCTCGCGGTCCTGCCAGGAGCGATACTCGATGCTCCCCTCGATGTAGACCTTGTCGCCCTTCTTGCAGTAGCGCTCGGCGATGTCGGCGAGGCTGGAGCCCTTGTTGTTCCACAGGACTACGCGGTGCCACTCGGTTTTTTCCTGCTTTTCACCCGCCTGGTTTTTCCACTGGCGGCTGGTGGCGACGGACAGCGTGGCCACGCGGGAGCCGTTCGAGGTGCTGCGGACTTCCGGGTCCGCACCGAGGTTCCCGATCAGGATCGCTTTGTTCAGACTCCGGCTCACATGCACCTCCTGGATGCTGGCGTGGGGCCACGACCGTGGACCCGGGGAAAGTGTAGACCTCGCGCGAAGCGCCGTCAACCAAACGCGCGCGCCGGGCGGCGAAATCGCTCGCCCTCGCGCCAGGATCAGGCGCGCTGCTTCATCTCCAGCCGCAGCACCAGCGCGTCCTCGCGCGGGTTGCGGTAGTACGAGGTCCGCTGGCCGACCGGCCGGAACCCGTGACCCAGATAGAGCGCCTGGGCCGACAGGTTGGATTCGCGCACCTCCAGAAACACCTCGTCGACCCGCCGGCGGCGGAACGCGCCGAGGCCGGCACCGAGCAATCCGCCGCCGATCCCGCGCCGCCGGAACTCGGGTGCCACCGCCAGGTTGAGGACCTCACCCGTGCCCGCCACGTCGCGCCCGATGAGATAGCCCGCCACGCCTCGCGCGCTCTCGGCGATGAGTCCGAAGGTCCAGGGCGAGGTGAGCGCCTCGCGGAAGCTGGCCTCGCTCCACGGGTCGCTGAAGGATCGGCGCTCGATGCCGACCAGCGACTCGGCGTCAGCCGGGACGGCCGATCGAATCCGGTAGGGGGCGTCCATGCGCCAGCTCCCATCGCGCCTGCGCTTCGGCCGGCCGGCCGTACACCGGCTCCCAGTCTTCAACCCGCTCCACGCGCGTCGCGCCACCGCGGCGGTCCATCAGCCCCAGCAGGACTCGGGCGCGAGGTGCGCCTTCGGGCGGGGCGACCAGCGTCTGACCATAGCCGGCCTCGAGCGTACGGGCCGGCGCCGGCGGCACATCGCCGACCAGCCGGCTCACGGTGAGCCCGCGCGCCACGAGGTCGTCCGGCCGGTAGACCGATGGCGGCAGCAGCTCGCGAATGGCCTCGGCCTCGAACCGGTACGCGGCCGCATAGACCTCGCCGCGGAGCGCGTTGGAGACGGCGAGCACAGTGTCGCCGGAGCGGGCCACCCCGGCGGCTCGCACCAGCAGCGACGGCGCGGTCCAGAGCGGGAGGCCGCGCGCATGGGCGAGCGCCTTTACGACCGATGCGCCGACGCGAAGGCCCGTAAAGCTGCCCGGCCCGTCGCTCAGCACCAGGCCTGACAGGTCCGCCAGGGTCAGGTGCGCATCGGCCAGCAGGCTCTCGACGGCCGGCAGGAGCTCGGCGGCATGGCGGCGAGCCCCGACGATGTCCCGCTCGAGCGCAGCTTCGACACCGGTGCCGAGCGCGATCGACGCCCGATCGGTGGCCGTCTCGAGGGCGAGCCGCATCACAGTGACTCGAGTCCGCGCCGGCCCACGTCGGGCAGGTGAAGCAGCCGGAAGCGCCGGGCCGGTGTGGGGAGCCAGGGTCCGGCTCGCTCGGCCCACTCGACCAGGATGGCGTCACCTTCCGCGACCAGCCCCTCCCAGTCCAGGTCGCCCGCCTCATCGGCGCTCCGGAGCCGGTAGCAATCGAGGTGGAACACCGGCCCGCGGCGACCGCGGTAGCGATGGACCAGGGCATACGTCGGGCTGGTGGCCGGTCCGTCGACCCCCAGCCCGCGCGCGATGGCCTGGATGAAGGTGGTCTTGCCGGCGCCCAGCTCGCCCTCGAACGCGAGCACGGCGCCGGGCGGCAGCGACCGGCCGAGGGTTTCCCCTTCGGCTTCGAGCTGCGGCTGGGTGAGCTCGCGGATCACGCGTGGCGGCGGAGCCTGGGCGCCGAGCCGCGCCGCACCTCGGGGGCGGCCATGGCTTTGAGGTCGTTGAGCTGATCGCGCAGCATGGCGGCCAGCTCGAACTCCAGATTGGCGGCGGCCTCGCGCATCTGCTTTTCGAGTGACTGGATATAGGCCGCGCGCCGGGCCGGATCGTGCAGGTCCACGCTGTCGGGGGCCCGCTTGGGCTCGGGCTTTTCGGTGCGCGCGTCGGCCACGTGGGTGGAGAGCCGCACCTCTTCCATGGACTTGACGATGGAGCGCGGGGTGATGCCGTGCTCACGATTGAAGGCCTGCTGGATGCCGCGCCGCCGCGTCATTTCGTCCAGGGCGCGCCGCATCGAGCCGGTGATCTGGTCGGCGTACATCACCGCCCGGCCGTTCACGTGCCGGGCCGCGCGCCCGATGGTCTGCACCAGCGACCGGTCGCTCCGGAGGAAGCCCTCCTGGTCAGCATCGAGGATGGCAACCAGCGACACCTCGGGCAAGTCCAGCCCCTCGCGCAGCAGGTTGATGCCCACCAGCACGTCGAAGTCGCCGAGGCGGAGCCCGCGCAGAATCTCCATCCGCTCGATGGCGTCGATGTCGGAGTGGAGGTAGCGCACGCGCACGCCGGCCTGCTGCAGATAGTCGGTGAGATCTTCCGCCATCCGCTTGGTGAGCGTGGTGACCAGCACCCGCTCGTGCCGCGCCTCCCGGAGGCGGATCTCGTTGAGGAGGTCGTCCACCTGGCCGCGAACCGGCCGGATATCTACCTCCGGGTCTACCAGCCCGGTGGGCCGGATGATCTGCTCGACCGCCGCGCCCTGCGACAGGCCCAGCTCGAAGTCGCCCGGCGTGGCGGAGACGTTGATCATCTGGGGCACCAGCGACATGAACTCGTCGAACTGGAGCGGACGGTTGTCCAGCGCCGAGGGGAGCCGAAAGCCGTACTCGACCAGGGTGAGCTTCCGGGCCCGGTCGCCGTTGTACATCCCGCCGATCTGGGGAATGGTGACGTGGGACTCGTCGACCACCACGAGAAAGTCGGGCGGGAAGTAGTCGAACAGGCAGGCCGGGCGCTCGCCCGCCCGGCGGCCGCTCAGATGCCGGGAGTAATTCTCGATCCCGGCGCAGGTGCCGACCTCGAGCAGCATTTCCACGTCGAAACCGGTGCGCGACTCCAGCCGCTGCGCCTCGAGCAGCTTCCCCGCCCCGCGAAGCTCCGCCAGCCGCTCGGCGAGCTCGGCCCGGATGAGCCCCACGGCGCGCTCGATCTTGGAGCGCTCGGTGACGAAATGCTTGGCCGGATAGATGGCGCACTGCTCGAGCTGGGCGATGGTGGTGCCGGTCAGGGGATTGATCTTGCTGATGCGCTCGACCTCGTCGCCCCACAGCTCGATGCGGATGGCCTGCTCGGCGTAGGACGGGAAGATCTCGATCGAGTCGCCGCGCACCCGGAAGGTGCCCTGCTCGAAGGCCACGTCGTTGCGACTGTACTGGATCCGGACCAGCTCGCTCAGGATGTCGTCCCGGCCGCGCTGCTCGCCTCGCCGGACGTTGACCATGAGCTTGCGATACTCCAGCGGGTCGCCGAGGCCGTAGATGGCGCTCACGGTGGCGACGATCACGACATCCTCACGCTCCATCAGGCTCGAGGTGGCCCGGAGGCGCAGGCTCTCGATGTCCTGGTTGATCGAAGCGTCCTTCTCGATATAGACGTCGGTCGAGGGGACGTACGCCTCGGGCTGGTAGTAGTCGTAATAGGAAACGAAGTACTCGACGGCGTTCCGCGGCAGGAACTGGCGCAGCTCTCCGTAAAGCTGGGCGGCCAGCGTCTTGTTGTGCGAGAGCACCAGCGTGGGCTTGCCGTAGCGCGCGATGGTATGGGCGAGGGTCATGGTCTTGCCCGACCCGGTGACACCCAGGAGCGTCTGGTACTTGTCGCCCCGTTCGAGCCCCGCCGTGAGCTCGGCGATGGCCCTGGGCTGATCGCCGGCGGGGGCGAACGGCGCGACGACCTCGAAGTGGTTCATCGGACAAATATAGCGGTGCCGGGGTTTGTTCGGGAGGCACAGGGAGCCCGGCCCCGGCTTACCTCGGACCGTTCGGCTTCACGCCGCCAGCGCCGCGCAGAACTCCCCGAAGACGCTGATGTACCGGTCCACGTCCGCCTCGGTGTGCTGCACGGACAACGTCCACTGCTCTTCATCACCGGGCGTCATGAAGATGCCCCGGTTGAGCAGCCAGGGATACGAGGCCGCGAACAGCTCGGGCCGGGTCTCGAGGAAATCCCGGTAGTCCTTCATGGGCGTCGGGCGGTAGGAGACGCAGCCCTTGGCGCCGAGGTCGACGGTGTGGGCCGGGATCCCATGCCGATCGATGGCCGCCTGGCACCCCTGCGCCAGTCGGACGCCCAGCCGGGCGAAGTGCCGGTACGCGTCCGGCGTCAGCACCTCGGTCAGGGTCACCAGGCCGACGTGGGAGACCAGCGGGTTCCCGTTATAGGTTCCCATCTGCGAAACGCCCCGCTCGATCAGCCGCATGAGGTCCTCGCGCCCGCCGAAGGCCGCCGCCGGCAGGCCACCCGAGATGGCTTTGGCCAGGCAGACCAGATCCGGCTGCACCGCGAACCGCTCGGTGGCACCCCCGGCCGCGATGGTGAACCCGGTCTTGATCTCGTCGAAGATGAACACCACCCCGTACTTGGTGCACAACTCGCGCACCCGCTCGAGATAGCCGGGCAAGGGCACCACGATCCCGACGTTCATCATGGCCGGCTCCATGATGAGGCAGGCGATCTCGTGGCCCCGCTCCTGGAACACGCGCTCCAGATGATCGGCGTCGTTGAACGGCACCACCTGGATGTACTTCGCGGCGTCCTTCACCATCCCCTTGGAGACCGGCGCGCTCCCGGGCCGGTCGCGTCCGCCCATCAGGTCGGCGTTGGGCACGATGGAGAACATGACGCTGTCGTGGTGCCCATGATAGGAGCCTTCGATCTTGCACACCACGTCGCGTCCGGTCGCCGCACGGGCCACGCGGATGGCGTCCATGGTGGCTTCGGTGCCGGAATTGGCGAAGCGCAAGGTCTCGAGGTTGAACCGCCGGCAGATGGCTTCGGCGAAGGCGACAGCGCTCTCGGTCGTAACGGCGAAATGGGTCCCGCGGCCGGCGGCTTCGTGCATGGCCTCCACGAGCCGCGGATGCGCGTGGCCTACGACCATCGCGCCGAAGCCGCAATGGAAGTCGAGGTATTCGCTGCCGTCCTGGTCCCAGATGTGGCTGCCCCGGCCGTGCGTCACGTAGATCGGATAGGGCTGCATCTTCTGGAACGACGACACGACCCCGAACGGCAGGATCCGGGTGGCGCGGTCGAACAGCTGGGCCGACCGCGGGGTGCGGGCGAGCAGCCGGCTCATCTCGACCTGCCCGATTTCCTGGGCCCGGCCGAGCAGCCGATCGCTCACCGCCCGGTCGCCGGCGGCGAGGGTGGTGCTCATGGGGTCACCTGTGTTGTGTTGGGGTCGGAAATGCTATCGGCCTCGGAGGGGTCGCTCGATGGCTGCCATGAGGCAGATTGCGCCCGGCGGCGGTGGTTGTCAACTCCCTGGCGGGGATGCACATTGTCGGAACATGCCTTCCGCAACCTCCTCCGCTGCAGCCGCCGCACCGATCACTGGAGCTGCCGGCCGCCCGGCCGCCGGGGATCCGGTCATCTCGCTGAATCAGGTAACCAAGCGGTTCGGCTCGTATGTCGCGGTTCAGGACGCCAATTTCGCCATCGAGCGCGGCGAGTTCTTCTCGCTGCTGGGCCCATCCGGTTGCGGCAAGACGACGACGCTCCGGATGATCGCCGGGTTCGAGCAGCCCACGACCGGGGAGATCCTGCTCGAGGGCAAGGACGTCTCGCGGGTCCCGCCCTATCGCCGCAACGTGAATACGGTGTTTCAGCACTACGCGCTCTTCCCCCACATGACCGTGACGGACAACGTCGCCTTCGGGCCGCGGAGCCAGCGGCTGGCGGGCGACGAGACCGCGCGCCGGGTCCGCGCGCTGCTGGAGGTGGTGCGGCTCACGAGCTTTGCCGACCGAAAGCCGGCGCAGCTCTCCGGCGGCCAGCAGCAACGAGTGGCGCTCGCGCGCGCCCTGGCCAACTATCCCAGCGCCCTCCTGCTCGATGAGCCGCTCGGCGCGCTCGACCTCAAGCTGCGCCAGGCGATGCAGATCGAGCTCAAGCGGATTCAGCGCGAGGTGGGGATCACGTTCATCTACGTGACCCACGATCAGGAGGAGGCGCTGACCATGTCCGATCGGATCGCGGTCATGAACGAGGGCCGGGTGGAGCAGATCGGCACGCCGCAGGAGATCTATCACTCTCCCACCTCGGTCTTCGTCGCGAATTTCATCGGGGTCGCCAATCTCATTCCGGCGATCGTGCAGGACACGGCGGGCAGCAAGGCGACGGTGGTCGTGGCCGGCACCCATTGCATCCCGGTGCCGACGGGGACCAGTCCGGTGCGGCCGGGCGCGCCGGCCACGGTGATGGTGCGGCCGGAGCGGCTCAGGCTGAGCGAGGGCGGAGCGGCCCGGACCAGCGGGGTCCCCTGCACCGTCGAGCACGCCGTGTTCCAGGGCCCCGTGGTCCGATGCACGCTCCGCGCGGCGGACGGCACCCAGATCGTGGCCCACGTCGGGCCGGAGCACCCGCTGCCGCCGCTCACGCCTGGCCTCGGCCTCCAAGTGGATTGGGACTACGAGGCGGCCCGGCTCCTGCCGCCGACCGACGGCGCGTCCGCGCCGGACGAGGACCCGGACCTGCGGCACACGGTTGAACGGGCGAGCATGCCGCGCCCGTGAGCGCGACACTCCATCACCGTCTCACAGCGGGAGTCTACCCATGAGTCGACGAGAGTCCGACCAGCGCGACGCCGAGCTGCACGCATTCCTCCGTGAAGCGCTCAGCCGGCGGGGCTTCATCCGGCGCTCCGCCCTCAGCGCGGGCGGGCTGGTGCTCGGGAACAGCCTGCTCGCCGCGTGCGGCGGCGGGAAGGAAGGCGGCAAGATGGCGGCAGGCGACTCGACGGCCGCCGCGATGTCCGCCGGGAGCGGCAAGACCCTCCGGATCTCGAACTGGCCCCTCTACATCGACAAGCAGACCGTACCCGACTTCGAGAAGGCCACCGGGATCAAGACCGAGTACACCGAAGACATCAACGACAACAACGAGTTCTTCGCCAAGATCGACGAGCCGCTCAAGCGCAACCAGAGCATCGATCGGGACATCATCGTGCTGACCGACTGGATGGCCGGCCGCATGATCAACCTGGGCTACGTGGCGCCGCTGGACGACGCCAAGTTCCCCAACAAGGCGAACCTGGTCGATACCGTGAAGGACGTGAGCTTCGACCCCGGCCGCAAGTACACCGTGCCGTGGCTCTCGGGCATGACCGGCGTCGGGTACAATCCCAAGAAGACCGGCGGCGAGCTGACCAGCATCAACGACATCTTCAACCCCAAGTTCAAGGGCCAGGTGACGATGCTGACCGAGATGCGGGACACGCTCGGTCTCGTCATGCTGGGCATGGGCAAGGATCCCGCCAAAGCCAGCAAAGCCGACGTCGCGGCCGCGGCGGCCAAGATCAAGAAGGCCCGGACCGGCGGCCAGATCCGCAAGTTCACCGGCAACGATTACGCGGAGGACCTGGCGGCGGGCAACATCGCCATCGCGTTCGCGTGGTCGGGCGACATCCAGGGCCTCGCGGCCGACAACCCCGACCTCCGCTGGATCGCGCCCAAGGAAGGGGCGATGCTCTACTCGGACAACATGATGATCCCCAAGACCTCGGACCGGAAGGACGAGGCCATGGCCTGGATCAACTACGTGTACGATCCCAAGCACTCCGCGCAGATCGTGGCCGGTGCGCCCTACCTCTCCGGCGCCAAGGGCACCGGCGCCGAGCTCGCCAAGATCGCGCCCGATCTGGCCAAGAGCCCCCTGGTCAACCCGCCGGACGACCTGCGCGGGCGGCTGCACGTCTTCCGGGCGCTGACCGACGCCGAGGACACCGAGTTCAACCGTATCTTCCAGGACGCCATCGGCGCGTAGAGGCTCATGGCCGGCACTGCATCCGGGGGGTCGAGGCGAAGCCGCCTCGCCCCCTACCTGTTGGTGGCCCCAGGCATGCTCTGGCTGGTGGTGTTCTTCGTCATTCCCACCATCACCCTGGCGCAGACCTCGCTGTCGGGCCCCGAGGGCGGCTGGACGGCGTACCACCGGGCGCTCACCAATTACGGCGTGCACTTCTTCCGCTCGTTTCGCTACGCCCTGGCGGCCACGCTCATCGCGCTCGCGATGGGCTATCCGCTGGCGTATTTCATCGCCTTCCGCTCCGGCAAGCTCAAGAACCTCTTGCTCGGCCTGGTGGTGCTGCCGTTCTTCACCACCTTCCTGGTCCGGACGTTCGCCTGGAAAACCATCCTCAACGACGGCGGGCCGGCGGTCTGGCTGCTCCACTCGCTCCGCCTGCTCGGTGACGGAGGCCGACTGCTGGACACGACCATCGCCGTGGTCGGCGGGCTCACGTACAACTTCCTGCCGTTCATGATCCTGCCGATCTACGTGAGCCTCGAGAAGATCGACCGGCGGCTGGTGGAGGCGGCGGAAGATCTGTATTCGACGCCGATGGCCGCGTTTCGGAAGGTGGTGCTGCCGCTCTCGCTGCCGGGGGTGTTCGCGGGCAGCCTGCTCACCTTCATCCCGGCCATGGGTGACTTCATCAACGCTCAGCTGCTCGGGAGCCCCAACCAGCAGATGATCGGGACGGTGATCCAGAACCAATTCCTGGAGGTCCGCGACTATCCCCTGGCGGCCTCGCTCTCGTTCGTGCTCATGGCGGTGATCACGATCGGCGTGCTGGCCTACGCTCGGGTGCTCGGCACCGAGGATCTGGCCTGATGCGCAAGTTGAGCCGGTGGCTCATGGACGGCGTGGCCGTGTTCGTGCTGGCGTACCTGTTCCTGCCGATTTTCGTGATCGTGCTGTACAGCTTCAACAAGCCGGCGGGCAAGTTCAACTTCGTGTGGAAGGCGTTCTCGCTCGACGCCTGGAAAAACCCGTTCGCGTATGAGGCGCTGTACGAGTCGATGAAGCTGAGCCTCCGGGTAGCCGCGCTCTCTACCGCCGTGGCCACGGTGTTCGGCACCCTCATCGCGCTCGCGCTCACCCGCTACCGGTTCCGGGGCAGCGGGGTCGTCAACCTGCTGCTCGTGCTGCCGCTCACCACGCCCGAGGTCGTGCTGGGCTCGTCACTCCTGTCGCTGTTCCTCGACATCAATACGCGGACAGGGTTCGGTACCATCGTCATCGCCCACATCATGTTCTCGGTGAGCTACGTGGCCCTCACCGTGCGGGCCCGGATCCGGGGGTTCGACTGGACCCTCGAGGAAGCGGCGATGGATCTGGGCGCGACGCCGTTCCGGGTGTTCTTCAAGGTGACGCTGCCGATCATCGCGCCCGGCATCGTAGCCGCCGCGATGCTCGCGTTCGCGCTGTCGCTGGACGATTTCATCATCACTCTGTTCAACGCCGGCAATCGCATCACCTACCCGCTGTACGTCTACGGTGCCAGGCGGGCGGCATTCCCTCCCCAGATCAACGTCCTGGCCACCGCCATCCTGCTGGTGTCGCTGCTGGCGCTCGGCGCCACCGTGTTGTGGCAGCATCGTACGCTCCGCCAGCGCGGAATGGCCGTTACGCCGCTGGCCTGATCCCATTCTCATGACGGACCCTATCGAGCAGGCCTGCTTCTGGCTCGCCGGGCGCGCGCCGCGCCGGTGGACCGAGCTGGCCGGCGCCGAGGCCGTGGACGTCGGCATCGTGGGCGCCGGCCTCACGGGGTTGTGGACCGCGCTGTTTCTCAAAGCGCTCGAGCCGTCGGTCACGGTCGGGGTCATCGAGCAAGGGCTCGCGGCGCATGGCGCCAGCGGCCGAAACGCCGGGATGCTGTCCGAGACCGTGGACCACGGGCACGGGCTCGCGATCGAGCACTTCGGCGAGCAGGAAGCTCGCGTCCTGGCCGCCCTCGGGGAGCGCAACGTCGCGGAGCTCATCGCATTCCTCGGGGACCGCGGCATCCGCTGCGACTACGAGGCGACCGGGCGCCTGATGGTGGCGCTCACGCCCAGCCAGGTGGAGGAGGCTCGGCGGACGGTCGCGACCGCCCGCTCGCTGGGGCTCGATTCCTTCACCCTGCTCGACGGCGAGGCCGTTCGGGCGGAGATCCGCTCGCCGCTCTATCTGGGCGGCGTTCGGGTGAGTGGAGGCGGGATTCTCGACCCGGTAAAGCTGGTCGAGGGGCTCAAGGCCGAAGCGGAGCGGCTGGGCGTACGGGTGTGGGAGCGAAGTCCCGTGCTCCGGGTCGACGCAGCGGGGGCGGCCGCGCGGATCCGGACCGCGAGCGGCGCGGTCACGGCCAGACGCGTGGTGCTCGCTACCAGCGCCTACACCCACCACCTGGTGCCGGCGGTCACCCGCCGCTTCATCCCGCTCTACGATTACATCCTGGTGAGTGACCCGCTGACCGCCGAGCAGCACGCGGCGATCGGCTGGCGCCGGCGCCAGGGCGTGACCGATGGTCGCACCTTTTTCAACTACTACCGCCTGACCGCGGACAACCGGATCCTGTGGGGCACCAGTGAAGCCGCCTACTACCCCGGCAACCGGGTGGCCGCCGCGTGCGACCATTCACCGCCCCACTACGCGGCCCTGCGGGAGAGCTTCCGGCGTCACTTCCCCGCACTCGCGGCGCTCGAGTTCCCCTTCGCGTGGGGCGGGCCAATCTGCTCCACGACGCGGATGACGCCGTACTTCGGCCGCGCCCTCGGAGACCGGATCTGTTACGCCCTCGGATACACGGGCCATGGGCTGGGCACCACCCGCCTGGCGGGGCGGATCCTGGCCCATCTGGCCCTGGACCGGCCCAGCGAGCTGCTGGAGCTCTCGCTGGTGACCAGGAAGCCGTTTCCGTATCCGCCCGAGCCGCTCAGGCGCTGGTCGGTGGCCGCGGTGAGCCGGGCGCTCCGCCGAGTGGATGCGGGCGAGCCGCCGAGCCTCATGCTCCGGGTGCTGGAGCGGATGGGGATCGGGTTTTCGAGCTGACGTGGGTAGACGAGGCAAGAGGACAGGCCGAACAGGAGGCGGGACGATTGACAAAGGGCGGCCCGACCAGCGCCGCCCCCGTCGCCCTTCTCATCGTGCCGCCCTCTGGCCCTGCCGGCTCACCGGCCTCATCGCGCCTTGCTGAGCGCCGCGTCCAACACCTCGAGCGTGAAGTCCACGTCCGCCGCCGTGACGCACATCGGCGGCTTGATGCGGAGCGTATTGCCGAACAGGCCTCCCTTGCCCACCAGCACGCCCATCTCCCGCATGGCCTCCCATACGGCCACCGTCTCCTGAACCGCCGGCTCCTTGGTCTGGCGGTCGCGGACCAGCTCGCAGCCGAGCATGAGCCCCATGCCCCGGACGTCACCGATCAGGCGATGGCGGGTCTGAAGCTCTTCCAGGCCAGCCTTGAGGCGTCCACCCACCACGCGCGAGTTGTCCTGCAGCCTCTCTTCGTCGATGATGTCGAGTACCGCCAGCCCCGCCGCCATCGCGATCGGGTTACCGCCGAAGGTGTTGAAGTGAATCCGCTGAGTGAGCGCCTCGGCGATCTCGCGGCGAGTCGTGACGGCGGCCAGGGGCCAGCCGTTGCCGATCCCCTTGGCCATGGTCACGATGTCGGGCAGCACGCCGGAATTCTCGAAACCCCAGTAGTGCTCGCCGGTCCGGCCGAATCCGGTCTGCACCTCGTCCGCGATGCACAGCCCGCCGTGCTCCCGCGCGATGGCGTAGGCTTCGTGCAGGTAGTTCGGGGCGCCGTGCGTGGCTCCGCCCACGCCCTGGATCGGCTCCGCGATGAATGCGGCAATCTTCCCCGGCGTGGAGTACCGGATCAGGTCCCGGATGTCCTCCGCGCTCTGGTGCGCGATCTCCTCGGGCGACCCGCTGAACGGGCTTCGATACGGATCCGGATTGATGGCGTGATGTACGCCGAGGTTCGCCTGCTGGGGGAACTTCCAGGTATGGTGCGAGGTGAGCGCCATGGTCGTGGGCGAGCCCCCGTGGTACCCGTTCCGCACGCCGACGACATCGTTGTTGCCGGTATAGGCGCGCGCCATGAGTACGGCCAGATCGTTGGCCTCGCTTCCGCTGTTCACGAAGTAGGTGACATCGAGACCGGCGGGCATCTTCCCGGCCAGCCGCTTGGCCATCAGCGGGAAGTTCGGATGGAGGTAGATCGTGGTGGTGTGCTGGATGGCGTCGAGCTGGGCCTTGATCCGCTCCACGAACTTGGGATGCGAATGGCCGCACGACACCGTCACGATCCCCGCGAACATGTCCAGATATCGCCGGCCCGTCTCGTCATAGAGGTACTGCATGAACCCCTCGACGAGCATGAGCGGCTCGCGGTAGTACAGGAACGTGCTGGGGTGGCAGTACTGCCGCCGCATCGCGAGCACGTCCGCCTTGGACGGCCCGCGGTACGGACGCGGCGTGTGGTCGCTCGGCGGCATGGCCGGGCGAGCGGGCGCGGTCAGGGTCACGGCTTGCTCCTTAGGAAGGGCTACTTCGCCATCCAGTTGGTCCCGGCCTCGCGGTTCCACTTGGTGGTGATCTTCTTGGCCTTGGTCCAGAACTCGATCGAGCTCCGGCCGGTGATGTCGCCGACGCCGAACTTGGACTCGTTCCAGCCACCGAACGGGAACGGCTCGCGCGGCACCGGAACGCCCACGTTCACGCCCACCATGCCGGCGCTGGCCCGCTGCATCACCTGACGGGCCAGGCCGCCGCTCTCGGTAAAGACGGAGGCCGCATTGCCGTAGGGCGAGGCATTCTCGACCGCGATGGCTTCGTCGAGGTCACGCGCCCGAACGATGGCGAGCACCGGTCCGAAGACTTCCTCCTGCGCGATCGGCATCTCGGGCCGCACGTAATCGATGACCGTCGGGCCCACCCAGAATCCGCCCTCGCGCCCAGCCACCGTCGGGTTGCGTCCGTCGACCAGCACCTTGGCGCCGGCCTGCTCCGCCTCGCCGATGGCGCGCTCGATCCGGTCCTTGGCCTGCCGGGTGATCACCGGACCGACGTCACGGCCGGCGGCCATGGTGCGGGCCTGGGCGACCAACCGCTCCACGATGTGGTCGGTGGCGGAGACCGCCACCATGACCGACGCCGCCATGCAGCGCTGGC
>Ga0308175_100001686_pt1 | contig 14978 bp, 13 predicted proteins | sample PhyCR1_3_FD_203893 | JGI IMG/M metagenome (GOLD analysis project Ga0308175, IMG submission 203893) | Soil microbial communities from UC Gill Tract Community Farm, Albany, California, United States - DLSLS.C.R1 | ecosystem: Environmental > Terrestrial > Soil > Agricultural land | place: USA...
GGAGAGGGGGGTCGCGCCGAGGAGCGCCGGCGACATCAGTGCCAGCACAAGCGTGACGCCCAGGCCCACCACCCCGAACGTGACGCCGAGTCCGACCAGCACCGAGCCACCCAGCCAGGACCACGCGAAGACCTTCAGCAGCGGGATCACCCAGGGGTCTTCGTCGGCAAGCCGCGGCAGGACGCACATCACTCCCATCAGCCCAATGACGGCACCCACGCTCAGCGCTGCGGCGCCGCGGGCTTCGACGGCGGAGACGAGACCGACGGCACACGCGACCCCGGCGAGCGCTGTCCAGAGGCGCTCGTAGAAACTGACAAGCCCGCGTCTGGTCGGGGCTTCGCCCCCGATGGAGGGGGGGCCGTGATTGGTCGGAGGCGTCGGGCGCGACATCGCTCAGTCCGGGAGCACAAAGGTACGGCGCCCTTGCGGACACAGCGGTCGGGCGGCTGGGGCGGTGCGGAGCAGGTCGACGGCCTGCTGGACGGAGTCGGCGCATGGGCCGGTCGTGTCGAGGGTGCTTGCCTCCGGCCGGGGGTCCGCCTCCCGTCGCATGGCCGTTGCAACAAGCACGCCGGCGTCGGAGCGGGCCGGGCTTCCGGCCGTCGGTGCGTTCGTCCTTCGGGCAACGCGCCGGAGCGTCGTGTCCGGGTCGCAGCTGCAGGCCAGCTCGACAATGTCGCTGTGCGTCCGTTGCGCCATTTCACGGGCGGCCTGTCGCCACTGGGCAGCTGACCACGTGGCGTCCAGAACCACTGACTCACCCATCGTGAGCAGCGCATCGGCGCGGCGGACCAGCTCGGCGTAGGTGCGCCGGGTGTACTCGGCCGAGTAGATGCCCCCGCCGTATCCGGCGGCAGCCGAGGCTCCCGGGTCGAGCCCCGCGAGCTCCTTGCGAACCCGGTCGGCGCTCAGCAGCACCGCCCCGGACCGGTCGGCGAGGCCGCCAGCGATCGTCGTCTTGCCCGACCCCGGTGGCCCGCCCACCAGTGCCAAGGTGACTGCCCCGGCCCGCAGATGCCGCGCCGCCAGCTCGAGGTGGTCTTCGACCAGGTCTTCGGCGCGCACACCCTGATCGCTGCGCAGACACGCCACCTTCGCGCGGACGAACGCCCGGTAGGCGACGTAGTGGTGTACCAGCGACGGCGGCGCGTTGTCGCCGGCATACTCGGCATAGGCGTCCACGAAGTCTGCGGCTAGTTCTCGCTTGCCGAGTCGCTCCAGATCCATCGCCAGGAAGCACGCGTCGTCGAGCCGGTCGACGTACCGCAGACGGTCGTCGAACTCCAGGCAGTCCAGCGCGCGCGGCCCGTCGTGGAGGTAGAAGATGTCGTCGGCGAGCAGGTCGCCGTGCCCGTCGACCGCGCAGCCGTCGACGACGCGGGCGCGCAGGAGGGCTCGTCGGCCGTCCAGGAACTGCCGGACGAGCCGCTCCACCTCGTCGAGCACCTCGGGACGGCGAACCGCCCGAACATGGCGGCGCACCTGCCCGAAGCTCTGCTCCCAGCGCCCCCGCAGCCGGTCCGGTGACGCCTCCAGGTCGATCTCGGGCCGCCGGGGGCTGTCGGCGTGCACCACCGCCAGCTGACGCGCCAGCCGGCGGACGTCACCGCGCACGTCGGTGCCGGCATGCACCAGCGTCGACAGCCGCCGGTCCTCGGGCATCCGGCGCATGACGACGAGCGGCTCGGCCGGCCCTTCCGGAAGCTGCAGAGTGCCGACACCGCGGTAGACGTCCGGTGCGAACCGCCGGTTGAGCGCCACCTCGCGACGGCAGGCATCGCGTCGCGCCTCGACGGCACGGAAGTCGAGGAAGCCCAGGTCGACTGGCTTCTTGAACTTCAGCGCGAGGTCGCCGACTAGCAGCACACCGGCGCAGTGCGTCTCCTGCAGCTGCAGGTAGCGGACGCCTCCGGGGTCGGTCATCGGTCCGGGGTGTACTCGGTAAACGGCACGACGACTGCACGTCCCGTCAGCTTGCCAGCGGCGAGGCTGGCGTAGGCGGCCGGTGCCTCGGCCAGCTCGAAGCGCGTGACGTCGGCGGTGAGCAGCCCACGGGCAGCGAGGTCCAGCACCTCGACGAGCTCGTGGCGGTTCCCCCAGTAGGTGGTCTGCACACTGCACTCGTAGGGCACAGCGAAGAACGACAGCGGCAGCGTCCCGCCAGCGAGCCCGACGATCGTGAGGTCGCCGAGCTGGCGGGCGCACGCCGCGGCAAGCGTCAGGCTCGAGTCGGAGCCGACCATGTCGAGAACAACATCGGCCCCTCGTCCGCCCGTGGCGGACCGGATCTGTTCCGCGGTGTCGGCACCGGGCTCGAGGACGATGTCCGCACCGCCGCGCTTGGCGAGCTCGAGAGCCTCCTGCTTCGGGTCCACGGCGACGATTCGGGCCGCGGTCGTCGCGGCGAGAGCCTGGACGGCCAGGTGGCCGAGACCACCGGCACCGATGACCACCGCCGTGGCGCCGGGCACGAGCTTGGTCAGGGACCGCCGGATGGCGTGGTAGGGCGTAAGAGCGGCATCGGTCAACGGGGCAGCCAGGCTGGGTGGCAGGCCGTCGGGCAGCGGGACAAGGAACCGAGGGTCCGGCACCAGCAGGTACTCCGCCATGCCGCCGTCCAGCCCGAGGCCTCCACCACCACCGGCAACCGGTGCCGACGCCGGATCCTCACAGTACGTCTCCAGCCCGGCCCGGCAGTGCGGGCAGGCCCCACAGCCCCAGGCGCCGGACACCGCCACCGGCTGGCCGGGCTCCAGGCCCGAGACCCCCTGCCCGACCTGGTACACCCAGCCCGCGTTCTCGTGGCCGAGGGTGAACGGCGGCCCCCAGGGAAGGGCTCCCGGCTCGAAGTCCCGCATCAGGTGCAGATCGGAGTGGCAGGCGCCCGCGCCGCCAACCTGCACGAGCACCTGCCCCTGACCGGGAGTCGGTAGGGGAACCTCGCCCAGGGTGGCCTCGGTCTTCCACGCGGTCAGTCGCAGAGCTTGCATGCCGGCCATGGTCGGTTCCTCCCGGGTTCCTCTCGGAGCGGACATCGGATGCCGTCAAGCCTGGGCGCCGGTCACCCGTCCGGACAGTCACGTTCGTCCCGGCGGCGCGGGACCTTGGCCCCTGTCCGCGATCACCGTGCCGCGACACGGTGGAGCCACACCGAGAGGAGCCGTCGATGAACTCCACGGGCCCCGAACCCATCGTCGTCGCCGTCGCCGACGAGCACGACGCCGCGCTGCGCTACGCCGCGACCGAGTCCGTCCGTGAGCGGCGGCCGCTGCGGGTGGTCCACGCCGTACCGCCGCCTCGCGGTGTGGTCGGCCCGGGCGCGGGCGGGCCCGAGACGATCCTGGTGACCTATCGGGCGATCGAGCTGGTGGCCGAGGACCTGCTGCAGCAGCAGTACGAACGCGCCGTGAAACTGGTCGATGGGGACGTGCCGGTCGCCAAGGTGCTCGGTCGCGGGCCCGTCATCGACGTGCTGCTCGACCAGTCGGAGGACGCGCACCGACTTGTCCTCCAGCACCGGCACGGACCGCGGCTGAGCCGCATCCTGACCGGGTCGACCGCCGCAGCACTCGCGGCCAGGGCGACGGTGCCGGTGGTCTCGGTCCCCGAGCTGTGGGCGGGTCCGCGGGCCGTTCCGCATGTCACCGTCGCCCTGGGAGGACGGGACGTCGAAGGAGGGTGCGACGCGCTGCTGGAATCGGCGTTCGCCGAGGCGGCGGCTCGGCACGCGTGACGGTGTTGCACACGATCTACGTCCCCGCCGAGTACGGCGAGCTCGCACTCGACGAGGGCACGATCCAGCAGTGGCACGACGGAGCCCGCCAGGAGATCGAGAAGCAGGTGCGGACCCGCCAGGAGCAGCACCCGACGGTGAACCTCCGCATCGACGTGTGCTACCAGCGACCGGCCGACGGCATCGTGGCCGCCTGCCGGCACAGCGACCTCGTGGTCGTCGGACGTCGCCACCCGCACGGCCTGATCCACCTCGGCTCCGTCGTCCGCGCCGTCGTCCGCGAGTCCCGGTGCCCCGTCATGGTCCTTACCCCCGCGAGCCAGGATCCGGACCGGGGGCCGGTGCAAACGGGGGCTGACCAGTCATGACCATCGCCACCACCGCACCGGGCGGACTGCGGTCCGAGCGACCGCTGGCTCGTCGAGGCCGGATGGTCGTCGGTGGGTTCTACCTGTCCACCGGCGGCATCCATCTCGGGATCGTCGCGGCGGGAACCACCTTCTACAGCCATTTCGCGACCACGCGCTCTTCGGGTTCGTGCGCGCCGGGTGGTCCGACGTCTTCATGGCCGCGCCCGTGTTCTGGGGGCTGTGCCTGTTCCTCGGCGAGACCGTTCTCGGCACCTGCCTGCTCGCCGGCGGCGCCTGGGCTCGGGTGGGCTGGGCAGGCGTCATCGCCTTCCACGTGCTGCTGATGCTGTTCGGCGTCGGGATCTGGCTGTGGGCGGTCCCGGCCCTCGCAGTGCTCGTCGCGCTGGCCCGTGCCGACTGGCCGTACCTGAAGCCCCGGGAGCCGTGACCGTGAACCCGCGACCAGACCCCGCAACCGTCGACGACATCCTCGAGCTGGCCTGCCGTGCGCCGAGCGTGCACAACTCCCAGCCGTGGACGTGGCGGGTGTACGACACCCGGGTGGACCTCTACGCCGACTACAGCCGGCAGCTGGTGTACGCCGACCCGCAGCGACGCGACCTGGTGGTCAGCTGCGGCGCAGCGCTGCACCACTTCGTGGCGGCCGCGGAGGCGCTCGGCTGGGCGAGCCGGGTCCGTCGTACGCCCGATCCCTGCGAGGAACGGTTCCTCGCCAGCATCCGGCTGGCTCCGGCGCCGAAGCCCCCCGACAGCCAGGAGGTCCTCGACGCCATCGCCCACCGGCGCACCGACCGCCGGCGGCTCAGCTCGTGGCCGGTCCCCCTCGAGCAGCTCCTGGCCCTGGCCGCTGCGGGGAACCACTGGGGCGCCCAGGTCCTCCCTGTCTCCGAGGACACCGCCAAGGCACGACTGACCCGGCTCACGGCGCGGGCGGACGAGCTCCAGCGACGCAACCCGAACTACTTGAGCGAGCTGAATGCCTCGACGACGTACTGGAGCGACTCCGGGGTGCCCGTCGGGCACATCCCCCGGATCGGACGAGTGGGCGGTTCGGACGCGCTGAACCGCCGGTTCCCCAACGGGGTGCTCGACGATCCTGCGCACGAGGGGCGCCCGTCGGCGGACGGCATGCTCCTGATCACCACCTCCTCCGACGACACGGTCTCCCGCCTCAGGGCAGGCGAGGCGCTCAGCGCGGTGTGGCTGCAGGCAACCCGGTCCGGGTTGTCCGTCGTGCCGCTCAGCCAGGCGCTCGAAGTCGCCGAGACGCGGCGAACCCTCCAGACCGAGGTGCTGCACGACGTGGCGTCCGCCCAGCTGGTCCTGCGGGTGGGCTGGCTTCCGATGAAGCGACGGGAGCTGACTCGGACGCCGCGCCGCTTCCTCGACGACGTGCGCTCCCGGCCGTAGCTCGAGCGGACCGGACCAGCGCAGTGATTCCCCTGACCCGCCTCATCGGCCGGCGGCTGTCCGAGGCAGCCGGTCGGAGTCGGCAGAGACTGCGCGACGTGGTCGTGGACGTCACCGAGCCCGACGGCGTGGCCACCGGCCTGCTCCTCGGCCGCTCGGCGCATGCCAGGTTCGTGCCGTGGCGTGACGTGCGGCTCCACCCCCGCACCGGGATGCCGACGCAGTTCGTCGACGGGCACCCGCGGGCGGTGGTGACCGGGTCGGAGCTGCTGCTCGTGCGCGACGTCCTGGACAGCCGGGTGTATGACGTCCGGGCGCGGCGTACCGACCGGGTCGCGGAGGTGTGGCTCGAGCTGCGGGAGGGACGGCTCGAGGTGGCCGGCGTCGAGGTCGGCGCCCGGGCGATGGTGCGCCGGCTGCTGCCGATCGAGCCGTCGGACCGCGCGTCCACCGCACCCCGCATGCTCCTGCCCCTCTCAGCGATCCACCTGATGTCACCGGGCGGCCACCGTGCGCAGCTGAGCAGCGCCGGGTCCCCCGTGCATCGGCTCAGCGGAGCCGGCACGGCGCACCTGCTCACCCACCTTCCACCGGACGCGGCGGCCGAGTTGGCCCGCCGACTGCCGGAGCAGCACCGACGACGCGTCGTCCAACGGCTGCACCCCCGCGTGGGCGACAGGCTCCGTCAAGCATTGGGCTCCGGTTCCCCTGCCCGCCGGCCACGCACCCGCCGGACCGACGGTTGGCGCCTCTTCCTGCCCCCGGAGGACGACCACAAGGGGCCGCGATGACCGCCGATGCCGCCCCGTCCGCATCGAGGGCACCCGGTCGTTCGCCCGGAAACCGGGGCCGGCTCATCGCGAGCCTGGCGGTCCTGGGTCCCGGCCTGCTCGCCGGGCTGTCCGACGACGACCCGGCCGGGATCACGACGTACTCGGTGCTCGGCACCGACCACGGGTACCGGTTGCTGTGGGTGCTGCTGCTCTCGACGCTGGCCCTGATCCTGTTCCACAACCTGGCATCCCGGATGGGGGTCATCACCGGGCAGGGGCTGATAGGACTGATCCGGCACCGGTACGGCGTCCGAGCCGGTGCCGCTGCGCTGCTGGTTCTTGTGGTGGCGAACACGGGCACCGCCGCAGCCGAGATGGCCGGTGTGGCCGCCGGCTCGGAGCTGCTCGGAGTCAGCCGCTACGTCGCGGTGCCGATCGCCGCTGCCGGGGTGACCGCGCTCGTCCTGCTGGGCAGCTTCCATCGCGTCGAGCACCTGCTGCTCGCCATGGCGTCGGTCTTCGTGGCCTACGTCGGTGCCGCGCTGCTCGCCCACCCCGACTGGGGAGCAGCCGGGCGCGGCCTGCTGGTGCCGGCTCTCTCGTTCTCGCACGCCGAGACCGGGATCGTCGCGGCCACGGTCGGCACGACGCTTGCGCCGTGGGGCCTCAGCTTCATCCAGTCCTACGCGGTCGACAAGAGGCTGACCGTGCGCGACCTGCCGTACGAGCGTGTCGACGTGGTGCTGGGGGCGGTGCTCACCGGTGTCATCGGCTTCTTCGTGGTCGTCGGATGCGCGGAAACCTTGCACCCGGACGGTCTGCACATCCAGTCCGCCTCCGATGCCGCCGTCGCCCTGCGGCCCATCGCGGGCGACTTCGCGGGCGGACTGTTCGCCGTCGGCCTGGTCGGCGCGGCACTGCTCGCCGCCGCCGTCCTGCCGCTGTCCACCGCCTACTCGGTCTGCGACCTGACCGGCTCCCAGGCCGGCCTGGACAGTCGCTTCGCCGACGCGCGCGTGTTCTACGGTACGAACGTCGCCGTCACCGCCCTGGCCTCGGCACTGGTGCTGCTGCCGCACGTGCATCTGTTGCCGCTCCTCGTCGCGACCCAGGCCCTGAACGCCGTACTGCTAGTGCCGCTCCTGGTCGCGATGCACCTGCTGTCGCGCGACCCCGACGTGATGGGGGGGCGCACGGCCGGCCCCGCGGCATCGATGGCTCAGCTGCTGGTGATCGCGGGGGTCACCGCCAGCGCCGTGCTGCTGATCGCCTGAGCCGCTCGCCGGACCCACCCCTTCACGGCGGACTGCTAGCGGGGCTGAAGGGACAGATATTCGACGACGTTGCGATGCGAGCAGGTCAGCCCCAGCGGGCGGTATGAGCGCCCTGGCGAACCGGGTCGGCTTCTGCCCTCACCGAAGTCAATACCCGTCCCCGTCCCACATCCCGCCTTCGGGAGTAGGGACTAGTTGAGCCTGTTGTGGGCACCCATCCGGACGTCCGGCGCACCGAGTCGCGCGGCATCGGCGGTGTGGTCGTCTGGCTGAGTCTGAGAGTCTCGTTCGGCCTTTATCCGCTTTCGGTAGTGCTCGATCTCCCGGGCAACCTGGTCGTGGCCCCAGTCCAGGACGGGCGCGATCAGGTCGGCAACCTCCGCGGCCGCGGCCTCGCCGCGGTCGGGCAGCTCGATTGAGATTCTGGTGCGCCGCGTCAGCACGTCCTCCAGGTGGAGCGCGCCTTCATGACTGGCCGCGTAGTGGGCCTCGACCCGCAGGTACTCTGGCGCGCTGGTCAGCGGCTCCCCCAGGTCGGGCCGCTCGGCGATGAGGTCGAGCAACTCTGTCATCAGGCTGCCGTAGCGGCCCAACAGGTGCTCGATCCTGGAGACGTGCAGTCCGCTTCGCTCGGCGATCAGGTGTCGGGCGTGGTGGGCGCCGAGGTACCCGTCGGCGCCGGCCAGGAGCACGCGCTCGGTGCAGGATTCGGGCACCGACTGTTCCAGACCGTGTACCGCGGAGTCGACCGCGTCCTTGGCCATCACCCGGTAGGTCGTGTACTTGCCGCCGGCGATCATGGTCAGACCCCGCACGGGGCTGGACACCGCGTGCTCGCGGGAGAGCTTGCTGGTGGAGTCGGACTCCCCGGACAGTAGCGGCCGCAGCCCCGCGTACACCCCGACGACGTCCTCGTGGCCGAGTGGGTCGGCCAGCAGTCTGTTGGCGTGGTCGAGCACGTAGTCGATGTCGGTTCTGCTCGCGGCGGGGTGTGCCAGGTCGAGCTTCCAGTCGGTGTCAGTGGTGCCGATGATCCAGTGGCTTCCCCAGGGGATGATGAACAGCAGGCTCTTCTCGGTTCGGGTGATGATGCCGGTTTTGGAGTTGATCCGGTTGCGGGGCACCACGATGTGGATTCCCTTGGACGCCCGCACCTGAAACTGCCCGCGACCCCCGACCATCCGCTGGATCTCGTCGGTCCACACGCCTGCGGCGTTGATGACCTCGCGGGCCCGGACCCGGATCTCGTTGCCCGACTCCAGGTCTTGTGCGGTTGCGCCGACGACGCGCTCGCCCTCGCGTAGAAACCCGGTGACTCTGGTGCTGTTGGCGCACAGTGCGCCGTAGTCGGCGGCGGTGCGGGCCAGCATCATGGTGTGTCGGGCGTCATCGACCAGGCCCTCGTAGAACCGGATCGCGCCTCGAATCGCGGCCCGATCACCCGAGGGGAAGGATTCCATGGTCTTCTTGCGGCTCAGGTGTCTCATGTGGGCGGGCACGCCGCGGCCGGCGCCCATCGCGTCGTACACCCGCACGCCGAGGCCGACGTAGGCGCGGTCGTGGGGTTTCTCCAGCGGGTAGATGAAGGGCACCGGCCGGGCCAGGTGCGGGCAGAGCGTGTTGAGCACGAGTGCGCGTTCTTTGAGCGCTTCGAAGACCAGTGCGAAGTTCAGCTGCTCGAGGTAGCGCAGCCCGCCGTGGAACAGCTTGCTGGACCGGCTGGATGTGCCGGATGCGTAGTCGCGTGCCTCGAGCAGGCCGACACGCAATCCTCGGGTCGCCGCATCGAGGGCGGATCCCGCGCCGACCACGCCGCCACCGATGACGAGGACGTCGAGCTCGTCCTTGGCCAGCCGGGCCAGCGTTTGGTTGCGGGCGTTGGGGCTGAGAGGCCTGGTCTGCACCTTCGTTGACCTTTCGATCAGAGTTCGTCTGTGGAGGGGGATGTGGTAAGCCGAGCCGCTGGAATGGAACCGAGTCGGGTCTCGATGCCCGCACTGCACGGGGATCGGTGCCGCATCGAAGAGCCGGCGCTGAAAAGGGTCACCCGACCTCCGTCCAGTCCAGAGTCCGTTCCACAGCCTTGCGCCAGCCGCGGTAGCCCTGTTCGCGCTGCTCCTTGGTCCACGCGGGCTCCCACCGCTGGGCCTCGTTCCAGTTGTTGCGCAGCTCCTCGGGGTCCCTCCAGACGCCGACCGCGAGTCCAGCGGCGTACGCGGCGCCGAGGGCGGTGGTCTCCGCCACCGCCGGTCGGCTGACCGGGATACCGAGCACGTCGGCCTGGATCTGCATGCACAGATCGTTCGCCGTCACCCCGCCGTCGACCTTGAGCACCTCGAGTCTTACCCCCGAGTCCTTCTCCATGGCGTCGGCGACGTCGCGGCTTTGATAGCAAACCGCTTCCAGGGTGGCCCGGGCCATGTGGGCGCTCGTGTTGAACCGGGACAGCCCGACGATGACGCCGCGGGCGTCGGAGCGCCAGTACGGCGCGAAGAGCCCGGAGAACGCTGGCACGAAGTACACCCCGCCGTTGTCGTCCACCTCGCGGGCCAGCGTTTCGCTCTGTGAGGCGCTCGAGATCAATCCCAGCTGGTCGCGAAGCCATTGCACGGCGGACCCGGTGACCGCGATCGAGCCCTCGAGCGCGAATACCGGTGCCTGGTCGCCGAACTGGTAGCACACCGTGGTAAGCAGGCCGTTCACGGAGCGGACCAGCTCGATACCAGTGTTGAGCAGCAGGAAGTTTCCGGTGCCGTAGGTGTTTTTCGCCTCCCCGGGCGCCAGGCAGACCTGACCAACCATGGCAGCCTGCTGATCGCCGAGGCTGGCCGAGAGCGGGACGACAGCGCCCAAGGGCCCGTCCTCAAGGGTGTGGCCGTAGAACGTCGGGTCGGAGGACGGGCGGATTCCAGGGAGCATCTGACGCGGGATGTCGAACATCGCGAGCAGCTCGTCGTCCCAGTCGAGCGTCTCGAGATTCATCAGCATCGTCCGGCTGGCATTGGTCACGTCGGTGACGTGGACGCCCCCGCGGACGCCACCGGTGAGGTTCCACAGCAGCCAGGTGTCGGTGGTACCGAAGATGGCCTCGCCCGCCTCGGCCGCCTGTCTCACGCCATCGACGTTGTCGAGGATCCACTGGATCTTGCCGCCGGAGAAGTACGTTGCCGGCGGCAGGCCCGCCTTGTGGCGGATTACCTGACCGCGTCCGTCACGCTCGAGCGCCTTGGCGATGCTGTCGGTGCGGGTGTCCTGCCACACGATCGCGTTGTAATAGGGCCGGCCACTCGTTCGGTTCCACACCACGGTGGTCTCGCGCTGGTTCGTGATGCCGATTGCGGCGAGGTCGCTGCCCTGTATGCCGGCGCAGGCAAGAGCGATCTGGATGACCGAGCTGGTGCGTTCCCAGATCTCGAAAGGGCTGTGCTCGACCCAGCCCGGCCGGGAAAGGATCTGCCGGTGCTCGAGCTGATGGCGGGCGATCTCGTTACCGTCCTGGTCGAAGACCATGAAGCGCGTGCTGGTGGTGCCTTGGTCGATGGCGCCGACGTAGTCAGCCATGGTGTTCTCCTGCCGGTGTGGGCTCGAGTCTGCGGGTCAATTGCCGACCAACGCAGTTGGGGTGCGGAAAGCGTGCGACGCAACGGTCGGCATCTCTTGCCGACCACGCCCGGCTCGACCCCCGGGTTCGAGCCGGGGATCAGGAGCCTGTCGCGGCCAACTGCGAGGAGCTCTTGTACGAGCGGGCAGACGGTGTTGCCGAGATCGATCGTGGCGTTGGCGTCGGCGTGGTAGAGGCGGACCACGAGCGCGGCCAGTGGGACTTCGCCGGAGACGTTGCGCCGTGCGTGCAAGGGGAGCGAGCCTTTAGGCGGCGCAGCCTCCGTAGCAGACTTGGAACGCCGTCCTCGCCGCGGCCGCAGCCCGTCTCCAGCGGCCCATGAGCTTGGGGCATACGACAACATCCCGAGCTACCCCCGCACACAAGCGAGCGCTGCCGCGGCCAGTAGCAGAACTGCCGTGGCCAGCAGCGTGTTCGCTAAACCCGGGGCTGCCAGGGGGAATGCCATCCTGGAACCTGATCCGTGGCGCGAGCACCACCCGGCTGCCGCACCCAGAAGCAGCGCGGCCAGCGCTGTGGCGGTGACAGTTCGGGAGTGCGGCTGCAGACGCATCATGACCAGCGCCAGTCCGACGAGTGACAAGCACGAGCGCTGCCAGGACAGTGAGGTGCGTTCCGGCTGGGTTCCGCGGCACTGCGGACGCCGGCTGGAGATCTGGTGATTCACGGGTGTGAAAGCAGCAGTGTCAGCGCGCATCCGATCAGGACCCCTGCCGCTCCAACTGCCGCCGGCCCCAGGCTCGGCAGCCGGCGGCCGCGGCGCAGCGCGGCCTCCGCGAGCGCCCACCGCGAGAAGCCGAGGGCGGCGCTGCCGGCGCCCGATACCACCAATACGCGCACCAGCAGATGTCGGTGTCCCAGCACATGCGCGTGTGCGTCACCGACCAGGGCATCGAGCGCGACCGCGCCGGCGAGCAGCGCCACCCCCGTCCGCATCCACGCGAGGAAGGTGCGTTCGTTCGCCAGGCTGAACCTTGGGTCAGGCTCACTGCCTCGGCGGTAGACCCACCGCGGGAACCTGAGGCTGGTCATGCCGCTGCCGAGTCGGTCGCGACCCGGAATCCCATGTGCCCCGCCGTAGAGCCCGGCGAGTTCGACGTCCGCGCAGCGACCCGGTATCGGGTGCAGTAGGAGTCGTGGCACAGATAGGAACCGCCGCGGATGACCCGGTCGCGGCCGGCGGGGGGACCTGTCGGATTCCGCCGGGTCTCCGGCCGTGCCTGAACATGCCAGCTGGGACTCCACCAGTCGGCACACCACTCCCACACGTTGCCCGCGGTGTCGTACAGCCCGTGCCCATTGGTCTTGAACGCGTCGACCGGGGCGGTGCCGACGTAGCCGTCCAAAGCCAGGTTTTCGTCGGGGAAGTGACCCTGCCAGACGTTGCAGCGGTGCGTCCCGGCGGGCTCGAGCTCATCGCCCCACGGGAAGATGGCCTGATCCAGGCCGCCGCGCGCCGCGAACTCCCACTCCGCCTCGGTCGGTAGCCGTGTCCCGGACCAGGCGCAGAAGGCCTGCGCGTCCTGCCAGGACACGTGCACCACCGGGTGGTCCTTGAGGCCGTTCAAGGACGAGCCTGGACCCAACGGCGCCGACCAGGTGGCGCCGCGGACAGGCAGCCACCAAGGCGTGCCGACGACCTGCCCGCGGACCACCGCGCTTCGAGCGGCTTCGGGAAGGAGGCCGTCGAAGACGTAGGACCAGCCGTGCCGTTCGGCGCCGGTGACGTGCCCGGTGGCGTCGACGAAGGCGGCGAACCGATCGTTGGTGACGGTGGTTGCAGCGATACGGAACGGGTCGAGGGCCACCTGCCGTGCCGGACCCTCACCGTCCTCGACGAACCCGCGGCCGGAATCGTCACCCATCCGAAACTTCCCGCCGGGCAGGTCGACCAGCTGCAGGCCTGTCGCCGCCGGCATCCCGACGGGGACGGGACCGGCCCGCCTGTGGCCCTGCGCTCGAGACGCGCGTGCGAATTCCGCATCAGCGGTGAGTAGATCGACGCGGGGCCCGCAGCAGCCGCTCATCGTCTCTTCACTCCTCGGGGAGGCCGTGGCCGCGGCGCCGGTATAGGTCGAGGACGACCTCGCGCGGAATCACACCGGCGCGCTTGGCCCACTCCTCGTAGGCGGCGGAAAGCTCGACGACGAGTTCCGGGTTCGCCTCGGCCAGGTCGTGTGCCTCGGCGCGGTCCGCCCCGATGTCGTACAGCTCCCAGTTGCGGCCGTACTTCTTCACGAGTTTCCACCGGTCTCGGCGGGCAGCGCAGTTGCCCTCGTGTTCCCAGAACAGGGTTCGTTCGTCTGTCTCGCCTTCCCCGGTGGCCAGCGGCAGCAGGCTGCGGCCTTCTGGTCCGGGGATTGGTTGCCCGTTGCGCTGTTCGGGGTAGGGCGCGCCGGCCGCGGCCAGCAGGGTGGGAAGTACGTCGACCAGCTGGGCGGGTGCGGTCACCGTCCGCGGCTCGGTTCCCAGTCCGGCCGGCCAGTGCAGCACGAACGGGGTGGAGATCCCGCCCTCGTGCACCCAGTGCTTGTACTCCCGGAACGGGGCGTTGGACAGGTTCGCCCAAGCCCGGCCGTAGGACTGGTAGGTCGACTCCGGTCCGGGCACCAGTCCGGGCACGTTCCCGGGCACGACCCGCTCCCCCTCACGGGTCACCGTTTTCATCGGTACGAACGCGGTCACGAACTCCTCGACCTTGTCCGGCGGCATCTCTTCGGCGCAGCCGCCGTTGTCGGAGAGGAAGATGATCACGGTGTCATCCAGGCGTCCGCGGCGCTCGAGCTCGTCGAGGACCTGGCCGATGCCCTGGTCCATCCGGTCGATCTGGGCGGCGTAGACGGCCATTCGCGCGGCCTCCCAGTCCTTCTCCGCCACCGTTTCCCAGGCGGGGACTCGGGGGTCGCGGGCGCTGAGCTCGCTGGAGGCGTCGATGATGCCCTCGGCGATGAGGCGTTCCAGCCGCTGCTGGCGCAGCCGGTCCCAGCCCTCGGCGAACCGGCCGTCGTACTTGGCGACGTCCTCGGCGGAGGCGTGCAGCGGCCAGTGCGGCGCGGTGTAGGCGAGGTAGAGGAAGAACGGGTCCTGGGCGTGGTCGTCGTGCTCGGCGATGAACTGGACAGCGTTCTGTGAGATCGCGTCGGTGTAGAAGAAGTCGCTGTCGGTGGCTTCGGCCTCGATGTTGACCTCATCGCGCATCAAAGTGCGCGGCTGATAGTAGCTGCCAGCCCCCTCGAGGGTCCCGAACACCCGGTCGAAGCCGCGGCGGGTGGGCCAGGCGCCGTTGGGCGTCTCCATGTCGCTGGCCAGGTGCCACTTTCCGGACAGGTAGGTGCGGTAGCCGGCCCCGCCGAGCGCCTCGGCGATGGTGACGCACTGCTCGGACAGGTTGCCCGGGTAGCCGTCGGGGGTGTCGTCGAAGTTGAGGATGCCGACGCCCACCTGGTGCGGGTGCAGGCCGGTCAGCAGTGATGCGCGCGAGGGGCTGCAGCGAGCGGTGTTGTAGAACTGCGTGAACCGCACGCCGGAGGCGGCGAGCCGGTCCAGGTTCGGGGTGTGCACCTCGCCGCCGAAGCAGCCGATGTCCGAGAAGCCCATGTCGTCGGCCAGCACGAGGACGACGTCGGGCCGGCGGTTCGACTGCTCGGTGCTCGACTGACTGGGCCGGGGTGCCTGATTGAAGGTAGTCACGGAACGGAAGTCCCTTCATGTGGAGAGTCGGTTGCCTGGCTTCGTGACCAGCCCGGCTCGGCGGCGGCAGGCTGGTCACGAAGTTTTCAGGCGGTCTTGGTT
>Ga0308175_100001688_pt1 | contig 14935 bp, 9 predicted proteins | sample PhyCR1_3_FD_203893 | JGI IMG/M metagenome (GOLD analysis project Ga0308175, IMG submission 203893) | Soil microbial communities from UC Gill Tract Community Farm, Albany, California, United States - DLSLS.C.R1 | ecosystem: Environmental > Terrestrial > Soil > Agricultural land | place: USA...
GTCCTGGCGTGCGTGATCTCGCTGGCGATCTGGTTCATCGCCGGGCGGTGACCGGGAGTTGCGACGGCGTGCTTGCCGCGCGCGGGCGGGTCCGGTACAAGTGCCGCGGACGGCCCACGATGATCCCTCGCTACAGTCGACCCGAGCTCGCGGCGCTGTGGGATGACAAGTACCGGTTCGAGCTGTGGCTCGAGATCGAGCTCGCCGCGTGTGCGGCGATGGAGCGCGCGGGGACCGTGCCCCAGGGCACCGCGGCCAAGGTTCGCGGCGCGGCGACCGGCAAGCTCGACCCCGCGCGGATCCTCGCGATCGAGGCGAGCACCCGCCACGACGTGATCGCGTTCCTCACCCACGTCGAGGAGCTCGCCGGCGAGCCCGCGCGCTGGCTGCACCTGGGGATGACGTCGTCGGACGTGCTCGATACGGCGCTCGCGCTTCAAACCGGCCGCGCCCTCGATGTCATCCTCGACGCGGTCGGCAAGCTGCAGGTCGCGCTCGCCCGGCGCGCCCGCGAGCACGCGGCGACGCCGATGATCGGCCGCTCGCACGGCATCCACGCCGAGCCGATCACCGCCGGGCTCACGTTTGCGCGCTGGTACACCGAGGTCGCGCGCGCGGCCGAGCGGCTGGTCTACGCCGCCCACACGATGGCCGTCGGCAAGCTCGCGGGCGCGGTCGGGGTGTACGGCAACCTCGATCCGCAGATCGAGGCCGAGGCGCTCGAGCAGCTCGGCCTCTACCCCGAGACCGTCGCCACGCAGATCGTCGCGCGCGATCGCCACGCCGAGGTCCTGTGCGCGCTGGCGCTGCTCGGCACCGCGATCGAGCAGATCGCGCTCGGCGTGCGGCACTGGCAGCGCACCGAGGTCGGCGAGGCCGAGGAGGGGTTCGGCGCCGGGCAAAAAGGCAGCTCGGCGATGCCGCACAAGAAGAACCCGATCCTGAGCGAGAACCTGTGCGGCCTCGCGCGGCTCCTGCGATCGTACGCGCAGGCCGGGCTCGAAGACGTCGCGCTGTGGCACGAGCGCGACATCTCGCACTCGAGCGTCGAGCGCGTGGCGTTGCCCGACGCGACGATCCTCGCCGACTTCATGACCGCGCGCGCGACCTCGCTCGTCGACGGCCTCGTGGTCCACCCGAGCCGGATGCGCAAGAACCTCGAGCGCACCGGCGGCCTGTACTGCTCGGAGGCCGTGCTGCTCGCGCTGGTCAAGACCGGCCTTGCGCGCCAGCAGGCCTACGCGCTGGTCCAGCGCTCGGCGCTCGCCGCGATCCAGGAGGCCGCGGCGGCGGGGCAGGTCGGCGCCTCCCCCGGCCGGTTCCGCGCCTTGCTCGGCGCCGATCCGGAGATCGCGGCTCGGCTCGGCTCGGCCGAGCTCGATGCGCTGTTCGACCTCGAGCACCACCTGCGCCATGTGCCGGCGATCCTCGATCGAGCTCTCGGGAGGTTATCGCCATGACCCGCGATGAGATGCTGCACGCCCAGCTCGGCCACACGCTCGACGCGACCCCGTTTCGCACGATCCGCGGCGAGGCGCTCGAGCGCTACGACGGCAAGGTCCGCGACTGCTTCATCGATCGGGCGCGCGGCGAGCGCATCATCATCGTCACCGATCGGCTGAGCGCGTTCGACGCCGTCGTCGGCACGATCCCGTTCAAGGGCCAGGTCCTGAACCAGCTCGCGCAGTTCTGGTTCGACAGGACCGCCGCGATCGCCCCCAACCACATGCTCCGGGTCCCCGATCCGAACGTGATGATCGCGCGCGAGTGCGAGCCGCTCCCCGTCGAGCTGGTCATGCGCGCGTACCTCACCGGCGTCACCTCGACGTCGATCTGGAAGGCCTACGAGGCCGGCGCGCGCACGTTCTGCGGCCACCGCTTGCCCGACGGCATGCGCAAGAACCAGCCGCTGCCGCACGCGATCCTCACGCCGTCGACCAAGGCCGCCAAGGGCGATCACGACGTCTCGGTCTCGCGCGACGAGCTGCTCGCGATGGGCCGCATCACGCCGGCCCTGTTCGATCGCGCCGCCGAGCTCGCCGCCGCCCTGTTCGCCGCCGGCCAGCGCCACGCCGCCGCGCAGGGGCTCATCCTCGCCGACACGAAGTACGAGATCGGCCTCGATCGCAGCCGCCCCGACGGCGACCAGCTCGTCGTGATCGACGAGATCCACACGCCTGACTCGTCGCGCTACTGGTACGCCGACGACTACGAGGCCCGCCTCGCCCGCGGTGAAGAGCCGCGCAGCCTCGACAAGGAGTACGTGCGGCGCTGGCTGGCCGGGGACGCCGGCTGGTCCGGTGATGGCCCGCCGCCGGTGATGCCCGACGAGATCCGCGTCGAAGCCGCCCGCCGCTACATCACGTCCTACGAGCTCGTCACCGGCCAGGCCTTCGTCCCCGATCCGCGCGAGCCGATCGCGCGCATAGCGTCGGCTCTCGACGCGCGGTGATGCTGCGATGATGCGGCTTGCGATGCGAGCCGGAGCCCGATCGCAGCTGCTCCTGAGCGTGAGCGGATGCTATGCTGCCGATCACGATGGTCGACGCGAGCGTGAAGCCGTACGTGACGTTTGAGGACTACTTCGAGGCCGAGCAGTCGAGCGACGTCAAGCACGAGTGGTTCAACGGCGCAGTCTATGCGATGTCCCGTGGGACGCCCGAGCATGCGCGACTGAGCGCGAGCGTGATAGTGCTCATCGGCAGCGCGCTTCCCCGAGGCTGTGTCGTCTACTCGGGCGACTTGATGCTGTATGTCGCCGAGGCCAAGCTCTCGACCTACGCCGACGCCAGCGTGGTGTGTGGCGGGCTCGAGACCATCACCGTCAAGCGCCACGGCAGGTCGCTCGGCGAGGGGGTCACCAACCCGATCGTGATCGTCGAAGTGCTCTCCGAGGCGACCGAGCGCTACGATCGCGAAGAGAAGTTCAGCTACTACCGAACGCTCCCATCGCTGCAAGAATACGTGCTCGTCTCGCAGGACGAGCGCATGATCGAGGTGTTCCGGCGCCCGGCCCGGGGCGCGGCGTCGAACGACGGCTGGCGCGGTGAAAGGGCAGGCGCGGGCGGGGTCGTCACGATCCACGGTTGCCGGATCGAGGTGGATGCGGTCTACGGCCCGCAGGGCTGATGACACCGGCCGGATCCACGCTCGTATGGCAGTGTAAATTTCCGCTGTCTCATGCCGTGATTCGCTGCATCTCATAGGGGCTTGTTACGATCCGCGCCTGATACACTTGCCGGCGTGAGTGAGGGCTCGCCTACCGAGGAGTTCGGGCCGTACCTCATTTACGAACCGCTCGGCATGGGTGGGATGGCGCAGGTCCATCGTGCGGTCGCGAAGGGCTCCGACGCTCGGCGGCCCGTCGCGCTGAAGCGCATGCTGTCTCACATCGCCTCGAACGAGGAGATGGTGAAGTCGTTCCTTCGCGAAGCACGGCTCGCGAGCTACCTGCGCCACCAGAACGTCCCCCAGACCTACGACCTCGGGCGGGTCGACGACGTCTACTTCATCGCGATGGAGCTGATCACCGGGCGCAACCTGCGCGAGGTGCTCAAGCACTGCGCCCGGACCACCGGGCCGATGCCGGTCCCGGTCGCGCTCAACATCCTCAACCAGATCTGCGACGCGCTCGATTATGCGCACAACCTTCGCAGCGAGACCGGCGAGCCGCTCGGGATCATCCATCGCGACGTCTCGCCGTCCAACGTGATCGTGTCCGAGACCGGCGTCGTGAAGCTGATCGACTTCGGCATCGCCAAGGTCTCCGGCGGTGGCATGCAGACGATGAGCGGCACGCTCAAGGGCAAGTTCGCCTACATGGCGCCCGAGTACTTCGCCGGGCAGATCGACGCGCGCGCCGATCTATGGGCGATCGGCGTGATCGCGCACGAGCTGCTCACCAACCGGCCGCTGTTCTCCGGGCCCGACGACGTCGAGACGATGCGGCGCGTGCGGAGCATGCCCCTCGCGCCGCCGTCGCAGAAGAACCCGCGGGTGCCTCCGGAGATCGATGACGTGGTGATGACCGCGCTCGGGCGCGATCCCGGGCGCCGCTGGCAACACGCCACCGCGCTGCGCACGGCGCTCACGACGCTGACCCAGCGGCTCGACCTGGTCGCGGCCAACAGGGAGGTCGTGCAGTGGCTCGACTGGGCGTTCGCCCAGGCGGTGGGCTCACCCCAGGTCGGTGATCGCCCCCAGATCGATACGGCCATCGACGTCCGGCTGCTCAGCGACGAGCCGAGCATCTCGATCGAGCAGGGTACGGCGCAGCTCCTGGCGATGAACCAGAAGAGCACGCTCGTCACGCCGGGCAGCGCTCCCTCGCCGTCGGTCGTCACCTCGTCCCAGCTTCCGGCACAGCGGTCGATCCCGACGCACGTCACTGACCCGGGCTCGGGGCCGGCGGTCACGGTCCGCGGCTCCGCGCTTGGACCGCGGGTCGAGTCCAGCCCCGTCGCGGAGCTCGCCGCACGATCGTCGCCGGCGATCCCGGTGCCGGCTGCGCCGCTGGCACCTCCGCCGGTCGAATCATCGGCGCGCGCCAATTCGACCGTGCTCGGGACCTCGGCCCCAGCGGCGCGCGCCGGGCGGATCTCGACACCGCCGGCCTTCCCGGCGAACGCCACGCCGATGTCGCCGGCGCTCCTGGCCCACCTGCACGCGGCGCAGAACCTGGGAGCTCCCGGCGTCCACGCGCACGCCGCGCCGATGCCGCCCCCCGCGGATAATGCCGCGCCGATGCCCCTCGCCGGTAAGGTCTCGACAGCCCGCACGACGCCCGGGGTCGGGGCGCCCACTCCCGCGGCTCCCATGTTTCCCACTCCGCGGCCAGCCCTCGGGGGGCCCCGGCGGACCAGCCGCTTGGTGGTCGTGGCCCTGGTCGCCCTCGCCGCCGCCATCGCGGTGGTCACCGTCTACTTCGTGCTGCCGCTGCTGCTCTGATGGCGTGTTTGCCGACGGCCTTGGCCACGATGGCGCGATGGGGCAGCGCTTCGCCTCCGCTGAGCAGGCGCCTCGGAGTAGCTTACCGGTGCGGGCTTGAGTACTTCACAATCTAGCGAAGCAGCTCGCTGGTTTGCTCGGTCGCCAGATAGTCGGCGTAGCACGCCTGATGAGGCAGCCGAAGGGTCACCTGCATGTGTTCAGCGTAGCAGATCAGCTGAGGGCGCCGATCGGTCATGGGGAACCCAGAAGGGCTTGCAAGGGGGTGTCATTCATGGTCGTTTTCGCTCCTCGGATGAGCTTCGATCGGCCCTCGGGGGCGCCATGTTGATCGTTCCTGGCCGTGCGGCGCTGAGCGCGGCCAGGCAGTCGCGTGCGCTGGGGAAGGGGCAGGCCGCGTGTCCGGGGCTGCGCGGCCTCACGGCGCGCTGGATCCACCTGGTGACAACCGCGCGGCCGCTCACGGCCAGCGAGGCGGTGCAGCTCGACGAGATGCTCGGCTACGGGCCGCGCGACGATGGCCCACCGGTCACCCCGGAGGGCTCGGTGGAGATGCTGACGTTCTTCGTCACGCCGCGGATCGGCACCACGTCGCCGTGGTCATCGAAGGCGACCGACATCGCCCACGTGTGCGGGCTCGCGTCGATCACGCGGATCGAGCGCGCCGTCAGGTACGTCGCGACCGGGGCGGGGCTGTCCGTGCAGGCGCTCGGGGCGGCGCTCGCGGATCGGATGACCGAGAGCGTGATCGTGCGCGAGGCCGAGCTCGCCCGGATCTTCGCACACGGCGCACCCCGGCCGCTCGGCTTCGTCCGGCTCGGCGCCGACCCGATCGCGACCCTCGGCGCCGCGAGCCAGCGCCTCGGCCTCGCCCTGGCCCCGGACGAGATCGCCTACCTGGTCGAGCGCTACCGCGAGCTCGGCCGCGATCCGACCGACGTCGAGCTGATGATGTTCGCGCAGGCCAACAGCGAGCACTGCCGCCACAAGATCTTCAACGCGGAGTTCCACCTCGACGGCGCGCGCCAGCCGCACTCGCTGTTCCAGCTGATCAAGCGATCCACCCAGCAGGCGCCCGAGGGCGTCCTGTCCGCGTACAAGGACAACGCGGCGGTCGTCGAGGGCGTGGTTGCCGAGCGGCTGTTCCCCGACGCCGGCGGCGTCTACCGCGGCCATCGCGAGCCGTCGCACATCCTCGGCAAGGTCGAGACTCACAACCACCCCACGGCGATCTCGCCGTTCCCCGGCGCGGCGACCGGCTCGGGCGGCGAGATCCGCGACGAGGGCGCGACCGGCCGCGGAGGCAAGCCGAAGGCCGGCCTGGTCGGCTTCACGGTCTCCGATCTACGCTTGCCGGGCGCACGCGAGCCGTGGGAGCCGCCGGACGAGCGCTGGATCGGCTCCCCGGCGCGGATCGCGACGGCGCTCGAGATCATGACCGACGGCCCGCTCGGCGGCGCCGCGTTCAACAACGAGTTCGGCCGGCCCGCGATCCTCGGCTACTTCCGGACGTTCGAGCACGCCGAGTCCGCCGCGGTGGCGCGCGGTTATCACAAGCCGGTGATGCTCGCGGGCGGCATCGGCGCGGTCCGTCCGGGGCACGTCGCGAAGGCGCCGATCCCGGCGGGCGCCGCGCTGATCGTGCTCGGCGGCCCGGCGTTCCTGATCGGCCTGGGCGGCGGCGCGGCGTCGTCGCTCGCGCAGGGCGCGTCGGCCGAGGATCTCGACTTCGCGTCGGTCCAGCGCGACAACCCCGAGATCCAGCGGCGCTGCCAGGAGGTGATCGACCGCTGCTGGGCGATGGGCGACGCCAACCCCATCCTCTCGATCCACGACGTCGGCGCGGGCGGGCTGTCGAACGCGCTGCCCGAGCTCGTCCACGACGCCGGGCTCGGCGCCCGCCTCGAGCTCCGCGCGATCCCGACCGGCGAGCCCGATCTGTCGCCGCTCGAGCTGTGGTGCAACGAGGCGCAGGAGCGCTACGTCCTGGCGATCGCACCCGAGCGCGTCGACGAGCTCGCGGCGTTGTGTGCCCGCGAGCGCGCGCCCTGGGCGAAGGTCGGGACCGCGACCGCGGACGGCCGCCTCGTGGTCAGCGACGCGGGCGCCCCGGCATCGGGGCAGCTGCTGATCGACGAGCGAAGCGGAGTCCCGGGGCGGGAGGTCGCCGGCGGGGCGGGGGGCTTCGCTCGTCCGATCGACGAGCGAAGCGGAGTCGCGGGGGGTGGGGCCCCCGACGGCTTTGCCGGCGGGGCGGGGGAGCTCCCCCGCGTGATCGACATTCCGCTCGAGGTCGTGCTCGGCAAGCCGCCGCGGATGGTGCGCCACGCCGAGTCGGTGGCGCCGCGCCGCGCCGCGCTCGATCTCGGCGGCGCCGGCGTGGCCGAGGCACTCGATCGCGTGCTCGGCTTGCCGGCCGTGGCCGACAAGAGCTTCCTGGTCACGATCGGCGATCGCACGGTCGGGGGCCTGATCGCGCGCGATCCGATGATCGGCCCGTTCCAGGTCCCGGTCGCCGACTGCGCGCTCACGCTCGCCGGCTTCGATACCACCGCCGGCGAGGTCATGGCGCTCGGCGAGCGGCCACCGATCGCGCTACTCGATGCCGCGGCCGCGTCGCGCATGGCGATCGGCGAGGCGATCACGAACCTGGCCGCCGCGCCGATCGGCCCCCTGTCGCGCATCAAGCTGTCGTGCAACTGGATGGCGGCGGCAGGGCACCCCGGGGAGGACGCGAACCTGTTCGCCGCCGTGCAAGCGGCCAGCGATTGCGCGGTCGCGCTCGGCGTGGCGATTCCGGTCGGCAAGGACTCGATGTCGATGCGCACGGTATGGGATGCGCAACCCCGCGCGGCGGCAGGCGCCGCGACGCCGGGTGCCACGCCCCGGAGCGTCGTGTCTCCGGTCACCCTCGTCGTCACCGCGTTTGGTCCGGTCAATGACGTGCGGCTCGCGGTGACGCCCGAGCTCTCCGGCGACGGCCACGCGCTCTTGCTCGTCGATCTGGGCGGCGGCAAGCACCGGCTCGGCGGCTCGTGCCTCGCGCAGGTGTTCGGCCAGCTCGGCGACGTCCCGCCCGATCTCGAGGATCCGCAGCGCCTCGGCCGCTACTACGGCGCGCTGCAGGAGCTGGTCGCCGAGCGCAAGCTGACCGCGTACCACGATCGCTCCGACGGGGGCCTGGTCGTCACCGCGCTCGAGATGGCGTTCGCGGCCGGCACCGGCCTCGAGCTCGACGTCACGGGCGTCGCCCAGGACCCGTTCGCGGCGCTGTTCAGCGAGGAGCTCGGCGCGATCGTCGAGGTCGCCGCCGGAGACGTCGAGCACGTGCGCACCCAGCTCGCCGCGACCGGCGCCGTCGTCCACTCGATCGGCCGCGCGAGCCCCGGCGATCGGGTCCGGATCACGCACGGCGGCACGCTCGTCCTCGACGCCCGGCGCACCGAGCTGCGCGCGCGGTGGTCGCACGTCACCCACCAGATGGCGCTCCGGCGCGACGATCCGGCGTGCGCGGCCGAGGAGCACGCGGCTCGCCTCGCCCCCGACGCGGTCGGGCTCACCGCCGAGCTCACCTTCGATCCAGCGGCCCGGCCCGCCGCGGCACCGAACCTCGCGACCGGGGCCCGCCCGCGCGTCGCGATCCTCCGCGAGCAAGGCGTCAACGGTCAGGTCGAGATGGCCGCGGCGTTCACCCGCGCGGGGTTCGACGCGATCGACGTCCACATGACCGATCTGGTGGCCGGGCGCGCGGACCTCACCGATTGCCACGGCGCCGTGGCTTGCGGCGGCTTCTCGTTCGGGGATGTGTTCGGCGCCGGCCGCGGCTGGGCCGCGACGTTCCGCCACAACGCCCGGGCCCGCGACGCGCTGGCGCGCTTCACCGCGCGCGGTGAGACCTTCCTGCTAGGCGTGTGCAACGGCTGTCAGGCGCTCGCCGATCTCGCCGATCAGCTCCCCGGCGCGGCGGGGTGGCCGCGGTTCGTGCGCAACCGGTCCGAGCAGTTCGAGGCGCGCCTCGCGCTCCTGCGCATCGAGCCGGGGCCGTCGATCTTCTTCCGCGACATGGCCGGCTCGCGCCTCCCGGTCGCGACCGCGCACGGCGAGGGCCGGGCGGAGCTCGATGCGGGTCAGCTCGCCAACCTCGAACGTGCCGGCCTGGTCGCGGCGCGCTTTGTCGATGGCCGCGGCGCGGTCGCCACGCGCTATCCGGCCAACCCGAACGGCTCGCCCGGCGCGGTCGCGGCGCTGACCAGCACCGACGGCCGCATCACGATCATGATGCCGCACCCCGAGCGCGTGTTTCGCACGGCCCAGCTGTCGTGGCACCCGCCCGGCTGGGGCGAGGACAGCCCGTGGATGCGCATGTTCTACAACGCGCGCGCCTGGGTCGGATGACCCGACCCTCGCCTGGGATAGCCCGGGCTGGCCGGCTCAGAGCAGCGGCACGATCACGGCGATCACGCAGATCGAGACCAGCCCGGTGTGGGTGCGGCGGCAGATCTCTCGGGTCCGGCGCAGGCCGCTCATCAAGACGAGCACCGCCGCGGCCCGCTTCATCGCGAGCACGCCCGGCACGATCGCCGCCAGGGTGACGAGCGCGAGGATCCGGGGCGCCAGGTCCCCCTCGAAGAAGGCGCGTGGCCACACGGTCGGCAAGAGGAACAGCTCCGCGATCACGATCAGGGCAATCGCCCAGCGCTGGCCGGCAAACAGCGCGGTCGCCGACACCGCGAGCACCGCGGCTACCTCAGGCCCGTGCCAGGTGCTCTGGGCGAGCGGGAGTGCCAGTAGCCCACCGGTCAGCCCGGTCCAGGCGAGCCAAGCATCCTTGCGATGCCTGCGGAGCCGAGAGGTCGCTCGCGCCTGCTCCCGGGACAACCGAGCGACCTGAACATTCTCGAGCGGAACAGAGTCATTCTCGGAGGGAACAGAGACGATGGCATCAGCCATCGGTAAATTGTAAGGAAGCGACTACTTTTGTCTAGCTCTGTTCGCTAATTGAAAGCGATACTCACGCTCAACTAACTAGAAGTTATGAATTTTAGTCAATAAGTGAATGAGCTACTCCTAGCTGTTGCCAGTTACGAAAAACTGTCTTCCATCTTGGCGGAATGCGTGCGAAATCCTGGATGGCTGCCTAATTTCACTTTGGGCAGATCTCTTCGGGATCCTCGCCGGCAGCTTTGCTTCACCGTGAACGGCTCCTGAAATCCTCGCCGGCAGCTTTATTTCATTGCCAGCAGATCGGCCTTGGGAGTGTCTGATGGTGACCTCCAGAGCTCGCCGGCGCGGCCGATCAGCGCCGCGGCGATCCGCCCTGGAGGTGCGCGGTGCGGCCGGCGTCATCGTGGGGCCCGACTGGCCCGCATGCCAGACGGTCGTGGCCGGCTGCTGGGCGGCATGGCGAGGCGTTGCCGGCGCCCGTCGGCGTAGCATGCGGCGATGTCCGCCGTCAGGCCGCCTGGGCTCCTCCTCCCGCAGTGGCAAGGCTACGCCGCCGGCGATGGTCCGCAGCGTGGGGCGCGTGCGATCGCGGCGGCGCTCGGTGACGAGGAGCGGTGGCACGAGGTAGGGGTGCAGCCATGGCATGCCTTGCGGAGCGAGGAGGCTGCTGGCGAGCCGGGCGGTCCGGTGCTCGGGCTCTCCGAGATTGCCGGCCACGCGGCGGCTGCGCGGCGCTGGCTCGACGAGGTGGTGCCGAACCGGCTGCTCGTGATCGGCGGCGATTGTGGCTCCGACGTTGCGCCCATGGCCTGGCAGGCCGCGCGGACTGGGAGCGACCTCGGCGTGCTCTACCTCGACGCGCACGCCGATCTCAACACTCCTGCCTCGTCACCGTCGGGGCGGTTTCACGGCATGGTGCTGCGCGCGGCGCTCGGCGAGGGCGCGCCGGCTCTGGCGGCGCTGTGTCCGCGTCCGCTCGCGGCAGAGCAGATCGTGATGGCCGGCACGCGCGAGCTCGATGGGGCCGAGCGAGACTTCCTCGAGATAACCGGGATCCGGCCGTGGCCGCCGGCCGCGATCGAAGATGGCCGCGTGCTCGCCGCCGTGCATGCGCATCGGGCGAAGCGCTGGCACGTGCACTTCGATCTCGACGTCGTCGATCCGGCGGACTTCCCCGACGTCACGGTGCCGGCGCCGGGCGGCCCATCCTTCGACGCGGTCACGCGGTTGCTCGTCGAGCTGGTGACTCATCTCGACGTCGTGAGCCTCACCGTGACCGAGCACGTCGGCGGCGAGGCCAGCGCGCGCCGGGTCGCCGGGGCGATCGCGGCGCTGCGGCGCGCTGGCTGGAGCTAGATCGGCGCCCACCGACCCAGGTCACGGCAACGTGCGGGCTAGCGCTCGACGAGCTTGCGCTGCGCGCCGTCCCAGCGCCACACGGGGCCCTTGCCGATCAGGTGGACGCCGCCGCGCCAGTCGTCGATGCCGCACTCGTGGACGCGATCGATCGCGCCGGCGAGCACCTCGCGCCCGCGCGCGGTGACGGTGACGCGGAGCGCCTTCATCACGGCCGGCGACGGGGCACCTTCGGGCGCGCCCTCGACGAAGCCGCAGCGGCCGAGCGTGTGGAGGGTCCAGAACAGGACGACGTCGGTGATCGGATAGCGCGGATCGATCGCCTGGGTGGCCTTGATGAGCGCCTCCGCGGTGGCTTCGCCGCGGGCGATCGCCGCGAGGACCTGGCGCTCGGTGCGCGACAGGCCGCTCGTCGGATCGGGGAACTCCTCGAGCTGGCGCTCGAGCGCCCCGGCGAGGAACGGCATCGCCTTGATGCGCTTGGCGAGGAACGGCAGGGCGCGCGGGTCGGGCGCGGTGGCCGCGATCCACGACGTGATCGCCTCGTCGATCGCATCGCGCGACAGCGACGTGCGCCGCGGCCACAGCTCCGCGAGCTGCTCGGGCCGGAGTTGCCCCAGGCCGAGGAAGTTGGGCACCTCGGGGTGCCGGTCGATCGAGACGATCGTCAGCGTCGACGGCAGGCCGCGGCGGGCGAGCCGCGCGAGCAAGCGGATCAGCGCGAGCTGATCGAACAGGTCGTGCTCGAACCACAGGATCAGCTCGCCGGCGCCGGCCGCCTCGTCGACACCGCGATCGTAGCCGGCGAGCTTGCCGCTCGCGTCCCCGAGCCCACGCGACTTCCAGAACTCGCCGCGCAGCTTCCAGTGCTCGGCGTCGGCGACCGGCAGCAAGGGCCCCTGGTCGAGGGCGTCGGCCCACACCCGGATCTCGCCGGGCAGATCGGCGAGCGAGAGCGAATCGGCGGTGCTGTCGCCGTTGCAGACGTGGACGATCGACTCCATGCCCCGGGCGTACAGCGTACCTGGCGTGACCGCAAGGCCCTGGGGCGTGCGTCGGCGCAACCGTCAAATTCGGCGTAGCCGGACGAACGACGGCTCGGTCATCTGTTGCGTGTCATCCGCGTATCATCGCGCGCGTTGCGGCGGGCGCTGGCATCGAGCGTGGTGACAGAGGAGCGCAACGTGACGCTTCGTGCGGTAGATGCGACCGCGCGGCTTCGCCAGCAGGGCAGGGTTGCGCACATCCTTCCACAGGGCTGTATCTTCGGTGCAGAACACCCGCGCGCCAGACTTTCTCGCGAGGGCGATCAGGTGTTCATCATCGGAGATGCACAGCCCGCGCGCCCGAAGCGCCTGTTCTTCGGCATCGACCGTCGCTCGATCGATCATCTTTGCGCGGCCGGCACGCTGGAGCTGCAAGAACCATCGCCTGGTACGCTCATTCCAAGCAATCTCCCGGAGGAACTTCGTTCCACCGAACACCACCATGCCGGTGCTGTTCGGCGCGGTCAACCAGTCGATGATCGGGCGGTAGTCAGGCTTCGGAGGCGTGGAAAGCGCGTCACTGAACCGGTTGGTATCCAGGATCAGGCACATCGCTAGAGCCCCAGGAGCTTGCGCTCTTCGTCGAGGAAGAACTGGCGATAGCCCGGCGGCACATTGACGAGGTCGCCGTGGTCGTCAACCTCGATCGGGTGGATCGTGGCTTTGCCACCCTGCCGTTCGAAGTAGAGGATGATCACGTCGCTCGCCGCGAGCGTCTTGCCTCTGCCGCGTTTTCGAACGTCCATCCGGACGCGGTCGACCAGGTGGTCGCTGTGGGTTTCGACGATGAAGGTCTGCTTGCGCTTCGCCGCCTGGTCGACGATCAGCGATCCGAGCGCGGCCTGGGCGCGAGGATGGAGGTGCACCTCGGGCTGCTGCAGCAAGAAGGTCTGGCCTTGCGGTGCACTGAGGGTATCGACGAGGATCGGGAGGATCTGACTGACCCCGTATCCGACGTCTCGAAGGTTGAAGGCGAGCTTGTCGGCGGCGACGAGGAGCTGGAACGGGTCGCCTGACTTCTTGCCGAGGCGCTTTACTTCGAACTTGCTGAACAGGTTTGCGGCCTTGCCATACTCCGCAATGTCATGCACGAGCTTGCGAAACTGTTTCGGATCGGCAGCGTTGAGCGCCGCGAGTTCCATCGGGACGTGAGAGCCCTCCGGCTCGCGAAGACCGCGCTTGGGATCGTAGGTTCGTTCGGGCTTGGAACGGATCGGTGCCCCGGCAAACGGTCGAGGTGGCTGTTGTCTGACTTCGATTGGAAGTAAACTCAACAGATTCCATATATCGACGACATTGTTGAGTCCGACGCCTCCCTTCGCGGCGGCTTCCATCACCCGGGCACGAGCGGTAAGAAACGTATCAAACACGAGCGATGCCGCACGTCGGTTCCCTCGCAAGCGCTCGTCGATCAAGATCGATCGCTGTTGCCTGGCAATCACATGGATATGTTCTGGATCTGACGCGTCCAAACTCAATTCGGCGTCACCGTGCAGGGCACTCCAGGCGGACATCACAGGTTGTCCGATGCGTTCGGTGAAGGTGCCGGTCACGGAACGAACGGGGTCTTTGCTCCGGCCGGACAGGGAGAAGTCTCCACCGATCTTGAACTCGCGGGTGCGTTTCGTCCGACCGCCTTGATGGTGAGCGATCGCGTCGAACCCACCGAGATCGAACGGCTGCTCGTTGAAGTCGGGCTCCGTCCTACCCAATGCAACATCCCACGCCGCCCGGACCATCGCCAGCACGGTGGATTTTCCCGAGCTGTTCTCACCGACGAGCAGCGTCACGGGCCGGATCGGGATCCGCTGTTCCTCGCGAAAGCATCGAACTCCCTCGATGCGCAGCTCATTCATCACGTGCATTCGTACCACGACCGCCGCGGTGTTATCCGTGCCGAAGGTCAGGCGCCCTGACCACCTGCTTCCACGCGACGGCAACGCGCCGCGCAGCGACGCGGGCTGGGTTCGGCGCGAGATAAATTGCACGGCCGGGTGGATCGAGCGCCGGCCGGTCGTGGAGATGGCACTGCCGGTCATCGCGATACGGCGGTCAACGGACGAGCGACGGGCCCAGACCCGCGGCGCAAGCAAGCGTGCGCGCGGTCTCCCGAGCGGCTGTTCCGAGCACGGAGGAGGGTTTTACGTCGCAGCCACGGGCCGATCCGCGGCGCAAGCAAGGGTGTGCGCGTTCTCCAGGAGGGGGTCAATGCTTCTGGTTGAGGCCGTACTTCTTCATCTTGTCGATCAGGGTCACGCGGGAGACGCCGAGGCGGCGGGCGGCTTCGGATTGGTTGCCGCCGGTGCTGTCGAGGGCGCGGGCGACGAGGCCGCGCTCGAACGCCTCGACCTGCTCCTTGAGCGACGGGCCGTGGCGCGCGTCGGGCGCGGCGCTGCTGGCGTGCTCGTCGCCGGTGTCGTGGAGCTCGAACACGACGGGGGGCGCGGCGGAGGAGGGGGCCTCGCCGCTGGCGGACCGGTAGTCGGCCAGGCCGATCACGCCGTTGGCGGACAGCGCAGCGAGCCGGGCGATCGTGTTCTCGAGCTGGCGGACGTTGCCGGGCCAGTCGGCCTTGACCAGGGCGTCGATCAGCGCCGGCTCGAGGCTGACCGTGCCCAGGCCGAACCGGTCGCCGTAGCGGC
>Ga0308175_100001689_pt1 | contig 14929 bp, 11 predicted proteins | sample PhyCR1_3_FD_203893 | JGI IMG/M metagenome (GOLD analysis project Ga0308175, IMG submission 203893) | Soil microbial communities from UC Gill Tract Community Farm, Albany, California, United States - DLSLS.C.R1 | ecosystem: Environmental > Terrestrial > Soil > Agricultural land | place: USA...
ACCGGCCCGTGCCCTACTACATCTGCCCGCGCTGCAAGGAGCGCTCCGTGGACATCGATGCGCGCGAGGGCTTCTCGAAGGACGCGCCCGCCTGCCGCCACTGCGGCTTCGGGTTCCTGTTCGAGCTGCTCGACGACTACTACCCCGCGCCGGACACCGGCTTCGTCGTCACCGACCAGGAACGCCGCGTGCTCGCGATCGGGCGAGGCGTGTTCGAGCTCACCGGCTACGGCGAGCCCGACCTGATCGGCCGCGACGTCGTCGAGGCGCTCCAGCTCTCCGACTCGAAGCCGGTCGAGCTCGCCCGCGAATGGGGCGTCCGGCGCCTGGGCGAGCAGCTGTCGATCACGACCCGCGCAGGCAGTGAGAAGCACGTCGTCGCAGACGTCTTCCCCGCCTATGACGACGACGGCGGCCTGCTCGTCGCGTTGACCCCTAGACGCGGCTAGACGGACACAGCGACTCGGCGAGCGGGCACTCCTCGCACCGCGGCCTGCGCGCGTCGCAGATTCGCCGGCCGTGCCAGATCAGGAGGTGCGGGAAGCGCGCCCAGTCGGACCGCGGCACGAGCCGCACCAGGTCCCGCTCGATCTTCACCGGGTCCTCCTGCTTCGTGAACGCGAGGCGCTGGGAGAGCCGGCGCACGTGTGTGTCGACGACGATCCCCTGTGCGTTGCCGCGCTCGGCCGAGACGACGTTCGCCGTCTTGCGCGCGACACCGGGGAGCTTCAACAGATCGCCGAACTCGGTCGGCACCTCGCCGTCGTGCATCTCGATGATCCGCTGCATGGTCCCGCGGAGCGCCTTCGTCTTCTGCCGGTAGAAGCCGGTCGCGAAGATGTCGCGCTCGAGCTCCTCGACCGGCACGGCGAGATAATCCTCGGGCCGGCGATACTTGACGAACAGCTTCTCCGTGACGCGGTTCACGTTCACGTCCGTCGTCTGCGCCGAGAGCATCACCGACACGAGCAGCTCGAGCGGCCGCTCGAAGCGGAGCGCGATCTTCGCGTCCGCGTGCTCGACCGCGAGCGCGTCGATGATCGGCCCGATCCGCTGCTTCTTCGGCGCGACCTTCTTTCGCCGCGCCTCCGCGACGTAGCTGCGCGGCATCTACACGGTCGCCACGATGCGCTCGGGCGGGTTGCGCAGCTTCGGGCCTGCGCAGACGACGTCGAGCGCCGGGCAGCCGTTGCACGTGAACTCGTCCGGTGACGGCATGAACTCGCCGGCGTCGATGCGGCGAATCGCGGCCGACAGCTCTTCCTCGAGCGCGGCCAGCTCGTGTCGCTCGAACGTGGTCGCGACAACGGCGTCGGAGCGCTCGAGGAAGTGGTAGACGACCTCGACCTCGTCGGCGCCCGCCCGGAAGCACGCGAGCGCGTACACGAGCCGCTGTAGGCGATAGTCGTGCTCGACGATCTCCTCCGGCGTACCTTCCGCGAGCGAGTTCGTCTTGTAGTCGACGACCATCGCTCGGGCACCTTCACGCCACAGCACATCGAGGCGACCGTGCAAGAGCACGCCGTCGTGCTCGAACGCGAACGGCCGCTCCGGCACCGCGCCAGGCAAGCGCGCGATCCGTGCAGCGAGCTCTGACGTGCAATACGCGCCGACGAACCCCTCGATCCGCTCGAGCTCCTCGTCGGTCACATCCGGGTACCAGTCGCGGACGAGCGACACGTCGGGCAGCTCCGGTGCAGACAGGTCGACGAGCTCGAGCAGGCGATGAGCCGCGTCGCCGATCTCGGTCGCCCGCAGCCCACCGCCGCCGCCCGGCAACGACCCGCGCTCCTCGCGCAGGCCGGCGACGCGTTCGGCGTAGTAGCGATATGAGCACCGCTCGAAGAGCGCGAGCGCCGAGTACGACAGCCGTCTCACCTTGTGGAGCGGCGCCGGCGGCAGCAGCTGGAGCTCCGGCAGCCGGTACCCGCGTGCTGCCGGCGCCGTCGGGAGCTCTGCGAACAGCGCCAGTTGCCCCTCCCCACTCTCGACCGGCTCGGCCGGCAGATCCGGCTCGTAGCCGTGCACCCGCATGACGAACCGTGCCTCGCCGCGCCCCAGCTCGCCGTCGACCGGCTCGTCGCCGACCTGGAGCCGCGAGAGCACCCAGCCGATCGGCGTGTCGAGGTCGCGCGTCTTCTCCGGGTCGATCGCACCGGACACGATCAGCCGGTCGATCGCCCGCGTCATCGCGACGTAGTACAGGCGGAGCCGTTCGGCACGCTCGTCCTCGCGCTCCGCCTCCCGGACGGCCTCGTAGTCGAGGACCGGGCGCTTCTTGCCCGACTTCGGATCGACGACGCGGAACCCGAAGCGGCCGTCGGGGCGCACGATGATCTCGTCCGCCGACGGCGGGCCGCCGGTGTCGCGCCCCGCGTCGGCGACGATCACCACCTTGAACTCGAGCCCCTTCGCGGCGTGGATGGTGAGCAGCCGCACGGCGTCAGCGCCCTCCTCCTCGGACACCGCCTCGAGCTGAGAGGCGCCGACCGCTTCCTGGTCGCGAATGAACTTCACGAAGCCTTCGACGTCGGGGCCGCGGAGCGACTCGTACGAGCGCGCGAGGCGCATCAGCTTGCGCAGGTTCGCGTAGCGGCGCTTGCCGTCCCACTGTGCGAGTACGGCAAGGTCGTAATCGTGCGCCGACACGATCTCCTCGCAGAGGCGCTCGAGGCTCGTTCGCGCCGATGCCGCGACGAGCCGTTCGTACCGCTGCTTGAACGCGCGCACGAACCGTTCGTCGTCCTCGCAGAGCTGCTCGGGGAGCGAGCGCTCGATGCCGGTGAACAGCGGTCGCTTGCCGGCGTGGCGACGGACCTGCACGAGCCCGTCGTTGGAGACGCCGACGAACGGGGACGCCAGGACCGTCACGAGCGCCTCGTCGTCGTAGCGGTTGTGCAGGAGCCGAAGGTACGCGAGCAGGTCGACCACCTGTTGCTGGCCGAAGTAGCCGCGGCCGGTCGCGCGGTACGTCGGCAGCCCCTCGGCGCGAAGCGCGGCCTCGTAGCGCTCGGCGTCGGTGCCGGCGGCGAAGAGCAGGACGATCTCTCCCGCTGCGGCTACGCCCGCATCGACGAGCTCACGGACGCGCCGCGCGATCGCCTTCGCCTCGCCGTCACGCCAGGTGAGCGGTACGCCCTTGAAGCTTCGCTTGTCGGTGACGTGCAGCTCGACCGGGTGTCCGAAGACGGGGTCGGTGAACTCTCCGGACGCGGCGAGGGGCTGATAGCCGTCGCCGAACTCCTCCCGGAACAGGTGGTTCACGGCGGCGAGCACCTCGGGCCGGGAGCGGTAGTTGCGCGCGAGCGGCAGCCGCTGCGCGGCCGCCTCGCGACGCTCGCGGAAGACCGCGACATCGGCGTGGCGGAACCCGTAGATCGACTGGAACTCGTCGCCGACGAAGAAGATGTCGCGTTCGAGCGGGCCACCGCAGAGCTGGTCGATCAGCTCACACTGGAGCCGGTTCGTGTCCTGGAACTCGTCGACCATCAACGCGCGGAACCGCAGCTGCTCCTGTTCGCGCACCCGGTCGTCGTCGCGCAGCAGGTCGCGCGTCAGCAGCTGCAGATCCTCGAAGTCGAGCGCAGACTCACGCTGCTTGGCAGCTGCGTACTCGGCTGCGAAGAGGTCGAGCAGCTCCTGCAGGAGATCCTTGTCGCGCAGCGCGAGCTCGTCGAAGGCGGCCTGCTCGAGCCGCTTGCGCGCAGACTCGTACCCTGCGGCGCGATCGCCGGACGCGCGGAGGCTCGCGAGATCGAGAAGCCGCTCCGGATTGGTGGTCGAAAGCGCGAGCGCGGCCTGCGCGGCTGCCGCCTGCTTGTCCGAGCACTCGCCGTCGGTGACGAGCAGGCGAGCCTCGTCGTGGAGCTCCGCGACCCGCTCGGCGATGTCCGCCTGCTCGCTCAGCTCGAGCGTCAGCGGACGCCCGGCGGAACGGAGCGTCTCGTACACACCGGTCAGCTTGCGACGGAGTCCCTGGGCCCCGTAGGTGGCGAGCAACCGCAGCCGCTCGGCATCACGCGTCGCGCAGAACGCCGCGAGCGCCCGCTCGAACGCCTCGCCGCGGATGACCATCCCATGCTCCTCGTCGAGCTCGCGGAACCGCGGGTCGATGCCGACCGCAAACGGGTGCGTGCGCAGCAGGCGCGAGCAGAAACCGTGGATCGTCGAGATCCACGCGCCGTCGAGACGGCGCGCGAGGTCGGATCGGCCGCGCGCGTGCAGTGCAGCGCGAATGCGAGCACGCAACTCGCCGGCCGCCTTACGGGTGTACGTGATGACGAGCACCGACTCGACGTCGAGCCCCTCCTCGCACACCGCGCGCACGAACCGCTCGACCAGGACGGTCGTCTTTCCCGTCCCGGCACCGGCCGAGACGAACACCTCGCCGCGTGCATCGACCGCTGCGCGCTGCTCGGGGTTCACGGACGCTCCACGCGGCACATCGTCCAGAGGTCGCACCACGCCGGGCATGTCCCACCCTTTGGGTCGTGGTGCACGTCGCCCGCCCGGATGCGCTGTGCGTACCCGAGCGCACGCTCCCGTGCGGTGTCGACTAGCCCCCAGAACGCCTCGTCGTCGAGGTAGTCATTGCGTTGGAAGCCCGGGAGGTCGTCGGCGTCGGCCGCGGAGAGCAGTCCGCGCGTCACGCGCGCGCCGGCGAGTGCGCGGTACACGCCGCCGAGCGGCTCGATCCCGACGAGGTCGCGCAGCACGAGCATGTACAGCGGGATCTGGAGCTTCAGCTCCTCGTCGATCTGCTTCGCCGAGTGCGCGCTCCGACCCGACTTGTAGTCCTGCACGATGCCGCGTGCAGAGAACGGGTCGACGTCGATGCGGTCGATCTTCCCGCTCAGGTACAGGCCGTCGCCCAGGTGCAGGCCGCGCTGGAGTTGCGGGGCCGAGCGGTCCGAGCCGAAGCCGACCTCGAACTGGCGCGGCACGAGCCGGAGCGGCGACGCGGCCTCGTCCCGGACGAAGGCCTCGAGGTCGCGCCAGAGGCTCTCTTCGAGCTCCGCCGCCTGCAGCTCGGTGAGCTCGAGGCGGACGCCGCCGCGCAACGCGTCGTCGAGGCAGCGGCGGAGAAAGCCGACGGCTTGCTCGACGTTCTCCGGCACGACGCGGTCCGACCCGAGCTCCTTCGGCAATCCCGCGTAGAACTTGTGGAGCGCGCTGTGCGCGACCGAGCCGCGGAGCATCGCGTCGGCCTCGGCGTCGATCGTGCGCGGCGAGATGACACGCTCGAAGAGCCACGCCGACGAGCAGTCGGCGAACCGCTCGAGCTCGGTCACGCTGAACATCGACCGCGCGCCGTAGAGCGCGCGCAGCGCTTCGCTGCGCAGGCGCGTCTCACGGTGCAACGCCGCCCGGGCGCGCGCGAGTCGCCGCTCCCAGCCGTTCGCCTCGGCGAGCACGATCGCCTGGTCGGCGTCGGCTGCGGCGAGCAGCGAAAGTGAGCGAAGCCGCTCGCGCTCGGACGGCGCCTCCTCGAGCGGCCAGGTCAGCGCGGAGAGCGGACGCCGCGTGGTCGCGTGCGCGACGTCGTCGCGTTCGAAGACGGCCGCGACCTCCTCCCAGAACGGGCTCGGCTCGCGCGGCGTCCCCTCGTCGCTCGCGGCCTCGCGTACGAGATAGAGCCGGCGAACGGCCCGCGTGCACGCCGTGTAGAAGAGATACCGGTCGCGTGACACCTGGTCGGGACGCTCGAGCCTGCCGCCGAGCTCGCGGCGTCGATCGTCGTCGAGGAACGGCGACGTGCGCGAGCGGCGCGGCAGCGTACCCTCTTCGAGACCGAGCACGAACACGACCTCGAAGCGCCGGGTACGTGCGCGCATCAGGTCGAGCACAGCGACGCGCCCGGCTTCGCCCGCCGAGGAGAGCCTGACGTCGCAGCGCTCGAGCGCAACGATCACCTCGTCGCGGGTCGCATCGAGCCCCCCGAGCTCGCTCAGCAGCCGGAGCACGTGGCCGTACGCGCGCAGGTCGAGACGGGACACCTCGCCCGCCGGCGGTGCCTCCGTCCCGTACGCCGCGCGCAGCATCGTGCGGAGCTGGACGCGAATCGCCTCCACGGGGTCCTCGGCAGCGCGCAACTCGGCGAGCGCGGGCACCGGCGCCTCACGCAGCTTCTCGGCTTCTTCCTCGACGCGCGCGGGCGTGTGGATCGCGCGCCCGCGCAGCCTTCCCTCGACGTAGTCGACGGACGACCGCCCCAGGCCGGAGTACGGGCTCCGCAGGTACGCAAACAGCTCGCGGCGACCGGCGTCGCCCCATGCGTAGCGCAGGAGCTGGAGCAGGGCGTGGCCGATCGGCGTCGCGCCGAGGCGCACCCGTGACTCGACCGCGTAGGGCACGTCGAGCGCACCGAGCACGGTCTCGAGCGGGCCGCGCCAGGCATCGACTGACGGCGCGACGAGCGCGATCTCCTCAGGCTGGACGCCGGAGCGGATCAGCTCGAGCAGCTCGTCACCGACCAGCTCGAGCGACCCGCGCGCGCCCGCACCTTCCAGGAACCGAACGGCCGCGTCGAGCGGCGGCGGAAGCGGAGGCGACTCGGCGAAGAGCGCGCGCTCGAGATGCGCGAGCGCCGGATGCTGGTACTCGCCGGAGCGAGGCGGCAACTCCTGCACGTTCCCGTTCGCGAGTGCGGCCAGGTCGCCGGCCGTCCGCTGGAGCGACGCGAACGCGATGCGCCCCGGCTCGTACGGCAGCGAGACCTCGACGTCGGTACGCCCGGCGAGCGCTTCCAGGAGCGCCCACTCGGCGCCGGTCAGGTCTTCGAACCCGTACGCGAAGACCGGCTCGCCGTGCCACGCGTCGAGCCGGGTCGCGAGCCGCTCGGCCGCGCGCCGGCGCAGCAGGTCGCGGTCGAAGCGCCCGAGCCGCTCTAGCTCCCCACGGTAGAGGGCGTAGAGCTGCGCGAGGTCACCGTCGAGATCCTCGGGGTCGAGCATTCCCTGCTCGAGCTCGCCGAGCGTCTGCAGCAATGTGTCCGCGAACCCGTTCGTCCGCGCCGAGCGCGCCATGCCGTTCAGGGAAGCGGCCGACTGCAGCAGGCGCCGCACGATCAGCGACCGCTCGGCATCGCTCAGGGGTCGCGTGTGCGCGTCGTCACCGGCAAGCCGGCGGAAGAGATCGTCGAAGGTCCCGATCGTGCCGCTGAAGAGGCAGCCGCAACGCGCGAGCAGGTCGCGCTCGACGCGGTCGACGTCCGACGCGTTCGGCACGATCAGTGTCGGCTCGTCGTCGAGCCGCGCCAGGTAGCGGTCGAGCAAGAGCGCGACCTTGCCCGCATTGGCAGGCCCTGCGAGCAGGGAGAGTCCCACCTTCCCATCGTAGGCTCGCCTCCGGACGGTCAGGCGTCCGAAAACGGCGCAAACAGCGGAAGAAGACGGTTAGCTCGCGGCTGCGGCCTTCGGGCGGCGGCCCCGGCGCGCGGCCGCGCGGCCGGGCATCTGGCCCGCGCAGTCGTCGCAGAGATCAGCGACCTTCGAGCCGCGGCGGGCATCGACGTAGGTGATGCGCAGCGTCGCGCCGCGCGACTCGTCGACTTCCTTGCCGCAGTTGTCGCAAACGAGAATGGTTTTCCGTGCCATTCCCGGCAGTTTACGCTGCCGCACGCGACGCGCGAATTCGCCAGGATCGCAGCAGGCTCAATGTCGCCTGCTCTTCGAGGTCGAGTCCGAGATCCCGGGCGCCGACGACTCGCAAATGCCGCGGCCGGAAATCCTCGATCGTTCTCCCGTCGAGATACTGCTCCACGACGGCCGGGCTCACGTACGACGAGCGTGCTACGGCCGGTGTGTTTCCGAGCTTTTCTCCGACGTGGCGCATGACGGCCGCAATTCGCCGCTTCGCCTCGGTGGGGTTCGTCGGCGGCTCGTACTGGGCGAGCTCGATTGCGGCAAGCAACGTCCCGCCCCAGGTCCGGAAGTCCTTGGCCGTGTAGCCGTCGCCGAGATGCGTCTTCACGTAGTCGTTCAGCTTGCGCTGGTCGAGATTGCACCGCGTCCCGTCCGGCAGCTCGTACTGGAACAGCCGTTGACCCGGCACCGAACGCAGGTCGCGGATCGCAGCCGCGAGCTCCGCGTCGACCACGGCGCTCCGCAGCATGATCGAGTGCTTACCGCGGTACCGGAACGAGATGCGCGAGCCGCGAACGGTGACGTGGTTCTTCCGCAGCGTGGTGATCCCGAAGGTGCGCGACCGCTTCGCGTAGCGATCGCCGCCGACGCGAAACCAGCCGAGGTTGATCAGCCGCACGGCGATCGCCGCGACTTTGTCCACCGGATAGCCGTCGAGCTCCATGTGGTCGGCCATCGCCGCCCGCAGGCTGGGGAGCCGCTCCGCGAACCCGATCAGCCGGTCGTACTTCGCCTGCTCCTGTCGCGCTCGGTACGCCGGGTGGTAGAGGTACTGCTTCCTGCCGGCGGCGTCGACCCCGGTCGCCTGCAGCTTCGCGCGCGCGGACGGCGAGATCCAGACGTCCTTCCACGCCGGCGGGATCACCAGCGAGCGGATGCGCTCGAGCTTCTCCCCGTCGGTGATCTCCCGACCCCGCGCGTCGTAGTAGCGAAACCGCTTCTTCGACCCCTTGCGTGTCCAACCGACCCTCGCCGCCATGCGCCGCGAGCATTCCCCGCGGAACGCCGTCGCTAATCTTGCCTCCGCCATGGAGCTAAAGGCGATCGCGATTCTCGAGGGTGACCAGACCGGCCAGGAGCTCCTGGACGAGTCACTTCGCGTCCTCGCGCCGGACGTGACGGGCCTCGAGATCGACCTCCCCCGCTTCGACCTGTCGCTCGCCTCGCGCCGCGCGTCGCAGAACGCGATCGTCCATGAGGCGGCCGCCGCGATCCGTGAGCACGGCCTCGGCCTCAAGGCGGCGACGGTGACTCCTGAGACGCGCGGCGACGTCGGCTCCCCGAACCGGATCCTGCGCGAGGAGATCGGCGGCAAGGTGATCGTCCGCACCGGCCGGCGCCTCCCGGGCGTGGTGCCGTTCGGCGGGGTGCATGCGCCGATCTCGGTCGTGCGCATGGCGGTCGGCGACGCCTACGGTGCCAAGGAGTGGCGCGAAGGCTCGGGCGGCGACGAGGTGGCGTTTCGCACAGAGCGCATCGAGCGGAGTGTCTGCAGGGCGGTGGCGGAGTTCGCCTTCCGCGAGGCGGAGCGCATGGGCGCGAAGGTATTCGGCGGCCCGAAATACACGGTGTCGCCGACGTACGAGGGGATGCTCAAGGAAGAGATGGACGTCGCAGCCGAGCGGCATCCGGACGTCGCCTACGAGCCGCAGTTGATCGACGCGACCTTCGCCCTGTTGATCGCCTCGACCGGGGACCCGATGGTGATTCCCGCGCTGAACCGCGACGGCGACATCCTCTCCGACCTCGTCCTCCCCCTCTTCGGTTCGATCGCCGGCTCGGAGTCGATGCTCGTCGCGTTCGAGGGAACGGAGCTCGAGCCGACCGCCCTGATGGCAGAGGCGGCGCACGGAACCGCGCCGTCGCTCGAGGGAAAGAACGTCGCGAACCCGCTGGCGATGATCCTGGCGGGAGCGGCACTTCTCTCGCAGACCGACGACGGCGTTTCCGCGGGCCGCGCGATCCGCGAGGCGGCGCTCGAGGCGGTCGCGCAAGGCGTGAAGACAGCCGACCTGGCGGGGCCGTCGACGACGACCGAGTTCACCGACGAAGTGATCCGCCGCACGCGCACGAAGCTCGAGGTCTGGTCGACGCTCTAACCAGACTCGAGCGCACGCTTGTGCCAGACGTGCAGCCCGACGACGACGAGCGCACCGGCGACGATCACGACGACGGCTCCGTACACCCCGTAGTGCCCGACGGCATCACCGGCCGCCTTGCCGGCGTAGTAGGCAAGCAAGGAGACGCCCGTCGCCCAGATGATCCCGCCGGCCGCGTTCCAGAGAAAGAACTGCCACCAGTGCATGCGGCTGAGCCCGGCGAGCCACGCGGCTGTGATGCGGAGGATCGCGATGAAGCGCGCGAGGAAGATCGTCTTGCCGCCGTGCCGGGCGAAGAAGCGTTCGCTCGGCGGCAGCACCCGCTCTGCGTATCGCCGCGTGAGCGCGAAGCGCTCGACGAGCTTCCGGCCTCCGATACGTCCGATCCAGTACCCGGCGTTGTCACCGACGATCGCCGCAGCAGCAGCGACGACGATCACCCATTCGATCCCCCAGTGGTGGTGCGCGAGAACCGCCGCGGTGACGAGTGCGGTCTCACCCGGGAGCGGGACACCCGCCGCCTCGATGCCCACGAGCAGGAACAAGAGAACGAGCCCGTAGTCGATGAGCAGGTGGGTCACGGCGAAGTACGTACCGTACAAGCGGCCTGATGCGATAGCGTCGCCCGCGGCAATGCGAGTCGGAGTACCCAAGGAGGCGGCGCCCGGCGAACGTCGGGTGGCGCTCGTCCCGGAGACGATCGGTCGTCTCGGGGAGGGCGTCGAGGTCGTCGTCGAGCAGGGAGCAGGGGTCCAGGCCAGCTTCACGGATGCGGCGTACACCGAGGCCGGCGCGACGGTCGGCGACCCGTGGAGCTGCGACGTCGTGGTGAAGGTGGCTCCCCCGAGCTCCGACGAGGCAGCTCGTCTGCACGACGGCCAAGTGCTCGTCGCATTCCTCGCGCCGCTCACGGACACGGAAGGAGTGGCACGGCTGGCTGCGACCGGCGTCCACGGGCTCGCGCTCGAGTCGATCCCACGGATCACGCGCGCCCAGCCGATGGACGCGCTGTCGTCCCAGGCGACGGTCAGCGGGTACAAGGGCGCGCTCGTCGCCGCCGACCGGCTGCCGCGGTTCCTGCCGATGCTGATGACCGCCGCGGGGACGATCCCGCCGGCGAAGGTGCTCGTGCTCGGCGCGGGTGTCGCCGGCTTGCAGGCGATCGCGACGGCGCGCCGCCTCGGTGCAGTCGTGAGCGCGTTCGACGTGCGGCCGGCCGTCAAGGAGCAGGTCGAGTCGCTTGGTGCGACCTTCCTCGACCTCGGGGTGCAGGGCGAGGAGACGGAGGGTGGCTACGCGAGCGAACTGACGCCGGAACAGCAGGCTGCACAGCAGGGAGAGCTGCAGTCGCGCATCCCCGGCTTCGACGCCGTGATCACGACCGCGGCGATTCCGGGACGACCGGCGCCGAAGCTCGTGACGGCGGATGCCGTTCGCGGGATGCGCCCCGGCTCGGTGATCGTCGACCTCGCCGCCGAGACCGGCGGCAACTGCGAGCTGACACGTCCGGGCGAAGAAGTCGTCGAATACGGCGTGACCATCGTCGGCACGACGAACGTGCCGTCGACGATGCCGACCCACGCAAGCCAGCTGCTGTCACGCAACATGGCGGCGATCATCGGTCTGCTCGAGAAAGACGGCGAACTGGTGCTCGACTGGGACGACGAGATCGTCTCTGGCTCCTGTGTGACGAGGAAGGAGGTCAACGCATGAGCCACGGCACGCTGCTCGTCTTCGAGCTGACGATTCTCGTGCTCGCGATCTTCCTCGGCTTCGAGGTGATCTCGAAGGTGCCCGCGCTGCTGCACACGCCGCTGATGTCGGGGACGAACGCGATCCACGGGATCGTGATCGTCGGCGCGATGATCGTGCTCGCGCAGCCCGACAAGAGCGCGTTCACGTGGATCGTCGGCTTCACGGCGGTGGTGCTCGCATCCGCGAACGTCGTGGGCGGATTCGTCGTCACCGACCGCATGCTCGAGATGTTCAAGAAGAAGCCGACCGAGCGACGCGAAGAGTGAGCACGAACCTCGCGAACCTGCTGTACCTGGTCACGATCGTGACCTTCATCCTCGCGCTGCGGTTCCTGTCGAACCCGGTGCACGCGCGGCGCGGGAACCAGATCGGTGCCGCCGGGATGCTGCTCGCGATCGTCGTCACGTGGATCAAGATCGGCACGACGAGTTGGTGGGCGATCGCGCTCGGGATGATCGTCGGCGGCGGCTTCGGTGCGGCGGCGGCGCGCAAGGTGCGCATGACCGCGATGCCTCAGATGGTGGCGCTGTTCAACGGGGTCGGCGGCGGCGCAGCCGCGTTGATCTCGCTCGCGGAGCTGCATCGCATCCTCCCCGAGCCGGGAGAGCCGAAGGTCGACATCGCAGTCGCGATCGTGCTCTCCGCGCTGATCGGATCGATCTCGTTCTCGGGCTCGATGATCGCGTTCGCGAAGCTGCAAGAGCTGATCGGTGGACGGCCGATCACCTATCCCGCACAGCAGCTCGGCAACGGGCTCGTGGTCCTGGCCGCGGTCGCGTCCGGCATCGCGCTCAGCGCGGGTATCCAGGACGAGTGGCTTCTCTGGGTCCTGATCGCGGCCGCGGCGCTGTTCGGCGTGCTGTTCGTCCTGCCCATCGGCGGCGCCGACATGCCGGTCGTGATCTCGCTCCTGAACGCATTCACGGGGCTCGCCGTCGCAGCCGGCGGCTTCGAGCTCGAGAACAACGTCTTGATCGTCGCCGGCATGCTCGTCGGCGCGTCAGGGACGTTGCTCACGCTGATGATGGCGCGCGCCATGAATCGCTCCGTCGCCAACGTGATCTTCGGCGCGTTCGGCCAGATCCAGGCAGGCGTCGGCGCGACGAGCAGCGCGAACGGCACCGTGCGACCGACGACTGCAGACGACGTCGCCGTGATGCTCGCCTACGCGCAGAAGGTGGTCGTCGTCCCGGGCTACGGGATGGCGGTGGCCCAGGCGCAGCACGACGTGCGCGCGCTGGCCGACCTGCTCGAGGACAAGGGTGTCGAGGTCACGTTCGCGATCCACCCGGTTGCGGGCCGCATGCCCGGCCACATGAACGTGCTCCTGGCCGAGGCGAACGTGCCGTATCCCGCGCTGAAGGAGATGGACGAGGCGAACGCCGAGTTCCCGCGCACGGACGTGTCGCTCGTCATCGGCGCGAACGACGTCGTGAACCCGGACGCACGCGAGAACCGCGCCAGCCCGATCTACGGCATGCCGATCCTGAACGTCGACGAGTCGAAAGCCGTGATCGTCCTGAAGCGCTCGATGAATCCCGGCTTCGCCGGCATCGACAACCCGCTCTTCGTCGAGCCGAACACGATGATGCTGTTCGGCGACGCGAAGGAGTCGGTCGCGAAGCTCACGGCGGCGGTCAAGACGCTGTGACGTATGCGGCTGTGGTGATGGACCGTGCAGCCGTCGAGGCCGCGGTCTCGCCGGAGCGTGCGGTCGAGGCTGTCCGTGACGCATTCGTCGCCCATGCGCGCGGCGAGTGGTTGATGCCGCCGAAGGTGTACGTCACGAACTATCCGGCGGGCGACTTTCGCGCGATGCCGGCGCTCGGCGGCGGACACGCACTCTTGAAGTGGATCACGTCGTTCCCCGGGAACCCCGCACGCGGGTTGCCGACGGTGACGGGCGTCGTGCTCGTCTCGGACGCGGCGACCGGCGAGCTCCGGGCGGTGCTCGACGCGGCGTCGGTGACGGCGCTTCGAACGGGCGCGGCGGCGGTGCTCGCCGCCGAGACGCTGGGACGCGCGGACGCGGAGACTGCTGCCGTGATCGGCGCCGGCGTCAACGGCCGCGCGGCAGCGCGGGCGTTTCTCGCGCGCGGGCGTCCGGTCGCGCTGTGGGACGTCGACGGTGCCCGAGCCGCGGAGGTGGCGGCGGAGCTCGGTTGCTCGGTCGCCGGCTCACGGGAGGAGGCGCTCGCGGCCGATCTGCTCGTGACGGTGACGCCGGGGCACGAGATCGTTCTCGCCGACGGAGCGCTTCAGCCCGGCCAGCACGCGTCGCTGATGGGCGCCGACGGCCCGGGCAAGGCCGAGGTCGCGGGCCGCGAGCTCGCGCGCGCACGGCTCTTCTGCGACGAGTGGGAACAGGCGTCGCACGGCGGGGAGCTCGCGCACGCAGTCGACGAGGGACTCGTCGCCGAGGCCGACGTGACGGCGATCGGCGCCGTGCTCGCCGGGTCGGCTCCGGGTCGCGCGGACGACCACGAGATCACGATGTTCGATTCGACCGGCCTTGCGATCCAGGATCTGGCGATCGCCCTCGCCGCTCTCGACGGCGCGGAGCTCGCGGGCCTGCCGCGGCTCAACCTCTAGCTCATCGGCATCACCGCCCGGTAGAGCCCGTCAGCCTGCACGACGGCACCGACGAGCTCGAGCTCCGCGAGGACCGCAGCGATGTCCCCAGCCGAGAGCCCTGTCTTCCTGACGAGCTCGTCGGCCGCAGACGGACCGTCGGCGACGGCCGCCCGGACCGCCTCGAGCCGCGGCTCGAGCGCGGTGGCCGCGGGTCGCGAGGGCTCCACACCCACGACTGCGAGCACGTCGCCCAGACACGTGACCGGGATCGCGCCGAGGCGGAGCAGGTGGTTGGTGCCCTTCGACAGCAAGGAGGTGATCTCGCCCGGTACCGCGAGCACCTCGCGGCCTTCGTCGAGGGCGAGGTCGGCGGTGATGAGCGCGCCGCTGCGTTCGCGCGCCTCGACGACGACCGTCGCGTCGCACAGTCCGGCGACGATCCTGTTGCGAGCAGGAAAACGCCACGGCGTGGGCTCGACTCCCGGCGGGTACTCGGAGACGATCAGCCCGTTGTCGGCGATCGAAGCGGCGAGCGTGCGATGCGCGCGCGGGTAGTCGCGGTCGATGCCGCAGCCGAGGACCGCGACCGTCTTACCCGTTTCGAGGGCTCCTCGGTGTGCCGCGCCGTCGATGCCGCGGGCGAGTCCCGATACGACGACAACACCTGCCCGGGCGAGACCGCGTGAGAGCTCGGCGGCCACCGCCGCGCCGTAGGCCGAGCACGCTCGAGCGCCGACCACCGCCACACACGGCGCGTCGAACACGGTCAGCGCCGCCGTCCCACGGACGAAGAGACCGGGTGGTGGATCGTGGATCGTCCGCAGCCTCGCCGGGAAGAGGTGGTCATCCCGCGCCACC
>Ga0308175_100001690_pt1 | contig 14926 bp, 14 predicted proteins | sample PhyCR1_3_FD_203893 | JGI IMG/M metagenome (GOLD analysis project Ga0308175, IMG submission 203893) | Soil microbial communities from UC Gill Tract Community Farm, Albany, California, United States - DLSLS.C.R1 | ecosystem: Environmental > Terrestrial > Soil > Agricultural land | place: USA...
GCCGAGGACGGCCAGGCCCACGCCGGAGCTCAGGGTCCGCGACCGGAACAGCTCGAGGGGCACCAGCGGGTCGGCGGCGCGACGCTCGACGGCGACGAACACCGCCAGGAGGGCGGCGGACGCGGCGAGCGTGACGCGAACGGTCGGCGAGGTCCAACCCGCGTCTGCGATGCCCAGGGCCCCGTGGACCAGGGCGACGACTGCGCCGGTGATGGCGGCGGCGCCGTGCCAGTCGAACCGGCGGCGAGCATCGTGGGCACCCTCGGGGAGCACGTGCCCGGCCATGACCACGGCGGCCACCGAGACTGGCACGGTGACGAAGAAGACGGACGACCAGCCGAAGGAGCCGACGAGCAGCCCTCCGGTCATGACGCCGGCTGCACCACCGAGGGCGGAGGCCGCACCCCAGATGCTCATGGCGCGGGCCCGTTTCGGGCCGGGGAAGGTGAGTAGGAGCAGCGACATCGCGGCCGGACTGAGCGCCGCGGCACCGATGCCTTGCACGATGCGGCCCGCGACCAAGAGCTCCTGGTCTGCCGCGACTGCCGCCATGAGGGTGCCGAACGTGAACAGCGCTGACCCTGCGACGAACATCCGGCGTCGGCCGAAGAGGTCCGAGGCGCGTCCGGACAGCAGCAGCAGCCCGCCGAAGGCCAGGACGTACGCGTTGACGACCCAGGTGATCGCCGTCGGGCTGAGCCGAAGGTCGCCCTGGATGGAGGGCAGGGCCACGTTGACGATGGACGTGTCGAGCATGACGACGAACTGCGCAGAGACCAGAAGCCCGAGGGGGACCCAACTGCGCCGGTGTTCGATGGGCGGCGTCGCGGCGGAACCGGTGCTTGGCTGGATCGTGGTGGGCGTGGTCTGGGTGGCGGTGGACACGATGGCTTCCTTTGGCGAGGTGGGAACGACCTGCGCCCACCATCGCGCCGGCCCCTTGGGGGTCGCCCCGGCGAAATCGCCGGGAAACGGCGGGGGGCACAGCTGTCCTGGAGCGTCGGACGCAGGTCCGAGGGCAGTGGCTGGGCCACACCGCGCCGGAGCGCTGTGCTCGAACGCCGCCACCTGCCCACCAGTGGTCCCGGGCAACGCTGGGGCGCTCATCGCCTGCATCACGCGTCCGACAACGAACCGGAACGCGGTGTGCGCGACAGGGTGTCGTGGCCAACAGCCCTTCTGGCTGCCACCACCTCCCCACACGAACATGTGAAACGGCGGCTGACGCTACGAACCGTCCGAAGGCGTTCTCGCAGGTCAGCCGCCGTTTCAGGCGGTCAGCCGCAGGTCGGCGGCCAAGCGTGCTCAGATGTCGTAGTACATCTCGAACTCGTGGGGGTGCGGGCGGAAGCGGATCGGGTCCACCTCGTTCTTGCGCTTCCACTCGATCCACGTCTCGATGAGGTCCTTGGTGAACACGTCGCCCTCCAGCAGGAACTCGTGGTCGGCCTCGAGCGCGTCGAGGACTTCCGGCAGGGACGCCGGCACCTGGTCGATGGCGTCGTGCTCCTCCGGGGGCAGCTCGTAGAGGTCCTTGTCCACGGGCTCCGGCGGCTCGATGCGGTTCTTGATGCCGTCCAGGCCGGCCATCATCATCGCGGAGAACGCGAGGTAGGGGTTCGCCGAGGGATCGGGGACGCGGAACTCGACGCGCTTGGCCTTGGGGGAGTCGCCGGTGATCGGGATGCGGATGCACGCGGACCGGTTGCGTGCGGAGTAGACGAGGTTGACCGGAGCCTCGTAGCCCGGGACGAGGCGGTGGTAGGAGTTCACCGTCGGGTTGGTGAACGCCAGCAGCGCAGGGGCGTGCTTCAGCAGGCCACCGATGTACCAGCGGGCGAGGTCCGAGAGCCCGCCGTAGCCGCGCTCGTCGTAGAACAGCGGCTCGCCGTCCTTCCACAGCGACTGGTGCGAGTGCATGCCCGAGCCGTTGTCGCCGAAGATCGGCTTCGGCATGAAGGTGACCGTCTTGCCGTTGCGGAGCGCCACGTTCTTGATGATGTACTTGAACTTCAGGACGTCGTCGGCGGCCTGTGTCAACGTGTTGAACCGGTAGTTGATCTCCTGCTGACCCGCCGTGCCGACCTCGTGGTGCGCACGCTCGACCTGCAGGCCGGCCTCCTCGAGGGCCAGGCTCATCTCGTCGCGGATGTCGGCGAAGTGGTCGACCGGGGGCACGGGGAAGTAGCCGCCCTTGTACCGCGTCTTGTACCCGAGGTTGCCGCCCTCCTCCTTGCGCCCGCTGTTCCAGGCCGCTTCGACCGAGTCGATGAAGTAGTAGCCGGCGTTCTGCTTGGTCTCGAACCGCACGTCGTCGAAGACGTAGAACTCCGCCTCGGCACCGAAGTAGGCCGTGTCCGCGATCCCGGTCGACTTCAGGTAGGCCTCGGCCTTCGCCGCGATGTTGCGCGGGTCGCGCGAGTACTCCTCGCCGGTGAACGGGTCCACGATGGAGAAGTTGAGGATCAGCGTCTTCTCCTTGCGGAACGGGTCGAGGTAGGCGCTCGTCGGGTCCGGGATCAGTTTCATGTCGGACTCGTGGATCGCCTGGAAGCCGCGGATCGAGGACCCGTCGAACATCTGGCCGTTCTTCATGAAGTCCGCGTCGACCGTCGAGGCGGGCACGTTGAAGTGCTGCATCACGCCGGGCAGGTCACAGAACCGCACGTCAACGAACTTGACGTCCTCGTCGGCGATGAACTTCAGGACCTCGTCAGCCGTGCTGAACAATGGATGGCCTCCTGGTGGTTGGGCGGGCGCGTGTGCCGCCCGTGGGTGTCGCGTCGACCCTACCGACCGTCGATTAATCGCCCATGACCCGAATGTTTCGCCGGTGTTACGCCGTGAGAGGGTGACGCCGTGGTCGACCGCAAGGACATCGGCTCGTGGCTGGAAGGTCCTGGTTCACGGGAACCCGGCCCAGCGGCATATCCGGGTGAAAGGCTTGGTATGCCGCGTGAGGGCCGCGGCTCGATGGGCCGGTTCGCGAGGCGGCTGGTGGGCGTCGTCATCGACTGGGCGCTGTGCCAGCTCCTCGCCTACGGCCTGTTCGACAAGGCATTCGGGGTGGCGGGGGCTGGTTCGTTCCTGCCACTTGCCATCTTCGCGGTCGAGAACCTGCTGTTGGTGGGCACGCTCGGCAGCACCATCGGCCACCGGGTCGTGGGCCTGCGGGTGGTCTCGACCGACGGCAAGGCGGCTCGGCCCCTGCAGGTCCTGGTGCGGACCGTGCTGCTGTGCCTGTTCCTGCCGGCCATGTTCTGGGACAAGGACGGTCGCGGGCTGCACGACAAGGCCGCGGGCACCGTCATCGCCCGGACGTGAACACGTCGCGGATCTGGCCCGTCGTGTCGCGCAGGATCGCCACGATCTCCCGGCTCTGGTCCGGGGTGATGCCGTGCTTCTTCCAGGCCGAGACGGCCTCGCGGCGCAGGTCCCGCATCGCGTACTCCAGGTCGCGAATCGCGGTGGGGTCCCCGTCCTTCCAGTCGAACCACTGGTCCGACCCGCCCACGGGGGTGGCAGTCCGCCTGGCCTCCTGCGCCGCTGCCTTCAGCTCGGCCCGCAGGTCGCTGGCCTGTCCCCGGACGCGCGAACGAACCTGCTCGGCCAGCTCGCGGACCGACTGGTCCAGGTCGACGTCGAGGTGGGCGAGGTCGTCCTGGCGCGCCTCGACCTCGGCTCGCCCGGCATCGGTGATGCGGTAGACCGCCTTGCGGCCCTCGTCCGTGCGCTCGACGAGACCTTCCTCCTCGAGCTTGGCCAGCCGCGGGTACACCGTCCCGGCGCTGGGGGAGTAGAGCCCGTTGAACCTGCGCTCCAGGTCCTGGATCACCTCGTAGCCGTGCCGAGGTCCCTCGTTGAGTACCGCGAGGAGGTAGAGCCTGAGCTGTCCGTGCGCGAACACCGGACTCATCAGCGCACCGCCTCGGCGGGCTCGCCGGTGCTGTCCGCGGGACGTGGCCTCAGCACCACGACGTTGCCGGACACCGCGTTCGCCCGGAGCTGCAGCGCCCGGTCGCCGTCGGTGAGCCGGGCCCCGACGGGACGGTTGCGCCGGTCCATGGTCTGGCCGTCGATGACCACCCGGCCGGAGGCGGTGTTCGCGGTGACGTCGTAGCCGCGGTGCGGTGCCCGCACCGTCACGTCCCCGGAGACCGAGTTGGACGTGATCCGTGACGCGGTGTTGACCAGGTCGAGGGTGATGTCGCCGCTCACCGTGTTGATGTTCACCGACGGCATGTCGCTGCGCTGCGCCGTGACCGCCGCGGAGACCGAGTGCACCTTGAGCGGACCGCGGACCCGGTCGCACTCGACCTCGCCACTGACCGTGTTGACGTCGACCGGGCCGGCGATGTCGTCGAGGGTGATCACCCCGGAGACGGTGTTCACCTTGGCCGAGGCGCGCAAGCCGGCCAGCAGGCCCCCGGCGCTCACGGTGTTGACGCTCGTCGCCGCGTCCTCGGGCACGGACAGGCTGATCACCGCCTTGTTGTGCTCGATCCGCGAAGCCATCCGCTTCACCCACTCCATGACGCTGCCGTCCCCGTCCTTGCCCTGGGTGAGGCGCAGGTGCGAGCCGTCCCACCGGACGCGCAGGGGCTCACCCTCGACGGAGCTCACCTCGAGGCGCGCCGTGGGGGAGTCGGTGTGGGTGACGACGTCGACGCGTCCCCCGACGATGGACACGGTCAGCCGCCTCACTCGCTCGCCGTCGTCCCCGATGTCGAGCACGCGCGGGCCGTCGATCGTCCAGTCGCCACTCATCTTCTTCTCCTCGCTTTATCGCGCTATATCGCGTTGTCTACGACACGTTATATCGCGTATGCCGGTGGCGCAAGCCCCGCGGGTCCGTTCCCTCGAAGGTCACGGAACGATCACGAAATGGGATCGCTCCCACGGGAGCTCTTGACGTGGCAACGGTGGTGCGGCTTCATGTTCGGGAGCGCTCCCAATGGGGAGCCCGACGAAAGGGTGCAAAGGTGCACACACGCTCGCGTCGGCTGGTCACCGCAGCCGCAGTCATCGCCTCGGTTGCCCTCACCGCCGCTTGCGCCGGCGGGGGCAGCCCCTCTGGCTCCTCCAGCAACGAGAAGGTCACGCTGCGGGTGAGCACGTTCGGGAAGTTCGGCTACACCGACCTCTACACGCAGTACATGAAGGACCACCCGAACATCACTGTCGTCGAGACCGCCGAGGGCGACCTCGGGAAGTACAACACCCAGCTGATCCAGCGGATCGCGGCAGGCTCCGGAGCCGGCGACGTGGTCGCGATCGAGGAGGGCCAGGTCGTCAACTTCCTCCAGAGCGCCGACAAGTTCGTCAACCTCCAGGGCTACGGCAGCAACGACCTCAAGGCCAACTGGCTCCCGTGGAAGTACGCCAACGCGACGACCGCCGACGGGAAGACCACGATCGGGCTCGGCACCGACGTCGGCGGGCTCGCGATGTGCTACCGGCAGGACCTCTTCAAGAAGGCCGGGCTGCCGACCGACCGGACGGAGGTCGCGAACCTCTGGCCGACGTGGGACGACTACATCGCCGCCGGCAAGCGGTTCCAGGCCGGCATCAAGGACCCGAAGTCGCACTTCGTCGACAGCGCCACCAACACCTACAACTCGATCCTCATGCAGTCGGGTGACCACACCTACTTCGACCGCAGCGACAAGCTCGTCATCGACTCGAACCCGGCCGTCAGGAGCGCCTGGGACGAGTCGCTGAAGATGGTCGATGAAGGGCTGTCCGCCAAGCTCAAGGCGTTCTCCCCTGAATGGAACGCCGGCTTCAAGAACGGTTCGTTCGCCACCTTGGCCTGCCCCGCATGGATGACCGGCTACATCAAGGATCAGGCCGGTGCCGAGAACGCCGGCAAGTGGGACATCACCACCGTGCCCGGCGGCGGCGGCAACTGGGGTGGCTCGTGGCTCGGCGTGCCGAAGCAGAGCAAGCACCAGAAGGAGGCCGTGGAGCTCGCGAAGTTCCTCACCACGGGCTCGAGCCAGCTTGCGGCGTTCAAGGCGGTCGGCAACCTGCCGTCCAACCCGACGCTCTACTCCGACCCGGCGCTGAAGGATGCCAAGAACGACTACTTCAACAACGCCCCCGTGGGTGAGCTGTTCGTGGCCGGCGCCGCCAACCTGAAGCCCGTCTACCTGGGTGCCAAGAACCAGCCGGTGCGCGATGCTGTGGAGAACGCGATGCGCAGCGTCGAGGGCGGCCAGCGCAACGCGGCCGACGGGTGGAAGGAAGCCGTGTCCGCCGCTGAGAAGGCAGCGAAGTAGCCAGCTGTGAGCACCACGACGGCAGCACCTCCCGCGCCACCGCACCAGGCCCTGGCCCGGTGGCGCGGGTGGCTGCGCCGCGCCGACACGCGGTACACGCCCTATGCGATGGTGTCGCCGTTCTTCCTGCTCTTCGCCGTCTTTGGCCTGTTCCCGCTGGTCTACACCGCGTGGGTGTCGGCCCACGACTGGAGCCTGCTGGCCGGCGACCAGGGCTGGCTCGGGCTCGGGAACTACACCGAGTTGATGCAGGACAAGGACTTCTGGAACGCCATGCTGAACACGTTTGCGATGTTCGTCATCGCGACCGTCCCGCAGCTGGTCCTGGCCATGGTCCTCGCACAGATGCTGAACTCGCGGCTGCGCGCCGCGACCTTGTGGCGGATGGGCATCCTGCTGCCCAACGTCACCTCGGTGGCGGCCGTCGGCATCATCTTCACGATGATGTTCAGCCGTGACTTCGGGCTGTTCAACTGGCTGCTCGGCCACGTGGGCGTCGACCCGATCGCGTGGCAGGACCACCGTTGGTCGAGCTGGCTGGCGATCTCGACCATGGTGGACTGGCGCTGGACCGGCTACAACGCCCTGATCCTGCTCGCCGCCCTGCAGTCGGTGCCGAACGACATCTACGAGGCGGCACGGATCGATGGGGCGAATGGGTGGCGGACCTTCTGGTCGATCACCGTCCCGCTGCTGCGGCCGACGCTGATCTTCGTGAGTGTGGTGGCGACGATCGGCGGGACCCAGCTGTTCACCGAGCCCCTGCTCTTCAACCCTGGTGCCAACTCGATCGGCGGTGGCACCACCGGGCAGTTCCAGACGGCCGCGATGTACCTGATCCAGCAAGCCTTCACCGGTCAGCGGTTCGGGTACGCCGCGACCATCGCGTGGGTGCTCTTCCTCTTCATCGCGGTCTTCTCTGCGCTGAACGTCTTGCTGCTGCGCCGGATCCGGTCGGCGGAGTGATGCGGCGATGACCCAGACCCAGCTCTCGGCCACCCCGGCCGCGGTGCCCTCGGCAGCCGGCGGCGCCATGCCTGCACGCAGCCGGCGGCTCGTGCCACAGCGGAGGGCGGCAGCCATGAGCACCGGCGCGAACCCCGCCGGGCGCCTGGTCTACCTGTGCCTCACGTTGTCGGTGCTCCTCGCCGCAGGCCCGCTCTACTACATGGTGGTGATGGCGTCACGGCCCAACAGCGACATCACCTCGGTCCCACCGCCGCTCACCCCCGGAGGCCAGCTGGGCGCCAACGTCCGGCGCGTGTTCGACAACCAGGACGTGATGTTCGGGCAGGCCATGCTCAACTCGGTGCTCGTGGCCGCAGTGGCGACGGTGTCCGTCGTGGTGCTCTCGGCGCTGGCCGGGTTCGCGTTCGCCAAGCTGCGCTTCCGCGGCAACAACGCCCTGCTACTCGTGGTCATCGGGACGATGATGGTGCCCGTCCAGCTCGGGCTGGTCCCGCTCTACATGCTCATGGGCAAGCTCGGTCTCGCCGGCACGCTGCCCTCGGCGCTGCTTCCCTTCCTCGTCAGCGGTTTCGGCGTCTTCATGATGCGGCAGTACGCCGCCCAGGCGATCCCGACCGAGCTCATCGAGGCCGCCCGGGTGGACGGCGCCTCGACCACGCGGATCTTCGTCTCGGTGGTCTTCCCGATCCTGCGACCGGCCGCCGCAGTGCTGGGGCTGCTGACCTTCATGGAGCGGTGGAACGACTTCCTGTGGCCGTACCTCACGCTCGACGCCGAGCACCCGACGGTGCAGGTCGCCCTGTCGCGGTTGTCCAGCGGCTACTACACCGACCAGGCGCTGGTCATGGCGGGGACCCTGATCGGGACGCTGCCGCTCGTCATCGTGTTCATCGTGTTCGGTCGCCAGATCATCGGCGGCATCATGCAGGGCGGAGTCAAGGGATGACCATGCCGGTCCAGGAACCATTGTCGCGCAACGACTTCCCGAGGGACTTCTCCTGGGGTGTCGCGACGTCGAGCTACCAGATCGAGGGCGGCACCAAGGAGGACGGCCGCGGCACCTCGATCTGGGACACCTTCTCGGGAACGCCCGGCCGGGTGGTCGACGGCGACAACGGCGAGGTGGCGGTCGAGCACTTCCACCGCTACCAGGAGGACGTCGCCCTGATGGCCGACCTCGGCGTGGAGGCGTACCGGTTCTCGGTCGCCTGGCCCCGGGTGCAGCCCACGGGGTCGGGTCCGGCCAACCGCGCCGGGCTCGACTTCTACGACCGGCTCGTCGACACCCTGCTCGCGCGGGAGATCACCCCGTGGGCGACCCTCTACCACTGGGACCTGCCTCAGCCGCTCGAGGACACCGGTGGCTGGCCGGCACGCGACACGGCATACCGCTTCGCGGAGTATGCCGGTCACGTCGCCGACGCGCTCGGGGACCGGGTGAAGCACTTCATCACCCTCAACGAGCCCTGGTGCTCCGCGTTCCTCGGGTACGGCAGCGGTAGGCACGCCCCCGGGCGCACCGACCCGGTCGAGGCGTTTGCGGCGTCGCACCACCTGCTGCTGGGCCACGGGCTCGCGGTGGCCGAGCTGCGCTCGCGCGTGCCGGACGCGCACGTCGGGATCACGCTCAACCTCTACCCGGTCGAGGCCGCCGAGGGCCGCAGCGGGGACGATGCGGTTCGTCGCGTGGACGGTTTGTCCAACCGGTGGTTCCTCGACCCGGTGCTCCGCGGCACCTACCCCAAGGACGTCGTCGAGGACGTCGCACACCTGACGGACCTGTCGTTCGTCCAGGACGGCGACCTCGAGCGGGTGTCCACACCCCTGGACTTCCTCGGCGTCAACTACTACACGCGCCACGTGGTTGCGGCCGGCGCCTACCCCGGCTCTGCGGGTGTGGAGTTCGTCAGCCGGGGTCTGCCGACCACGGCCATGGGGTGGGAGGTCGACCCCGATGGCCTGCGCGACATCCTCACCCGGGTCACGCGCGACTACGGCGACATCCCGGTCGTGCTCACCGAGAACGGCGCCGCATTCGACGACGCGCTCGTCGACGGGCGGGTCCACGACGCCGAGCGGGTCGAGTTCCTCAGGTCGCACCTGGCTGCCTGTCGCAGCGCCCTGGCCGCCGGGGTCCCGTTGCGCGGCTACTTCGCGTGGTCGCTCCTGGACAACTTCGAGTGGGCCGAGGGCTATGCGAAGCGGTTCGGGATCGTCCACGTCGACTTCCAGACCCAGGTCCGGACGGTGAAGGACAGCGGCCTCTGGTACGCCGCGTTGCTCGCCGGGCGGGACGACCCCGAACCCGACGCTGCACCTGGCGGTGCACTCGCCGGTGGGGTCACGCGGGACCTGGACCCGCAGGCGACATACTGACGGCCATGAGCAGCGCCACCACGCAGCCCACCCTCGAGGAAGTGGCCACCCTTGCCGGTGTCGGCCGGGGCACGGTGTCGCGTGTCATCAACGGGTCGCCGCAGGTGAGCGATCGCACCCGCGAGCGGGTGATGCAGGCGGTGCAGGAGCTCGGGTACGTGCCGAACATGGCCGCCCGCGCCCTGGTGACTCGTCGGACCGGTGCCATCGCGCTGGTGATCTCCGAGCCGGAGGAGCGCGTCTTCGGCGAGCCATTCTTCGCCGGCGTCGTCCGTGGCATCACGACCGTCGTGGGGGAGTCCTCACGCCAGCTGGTCCTGGCCCTCGTGCAGACCCGGGAGCAGGTGGAGCGGCTGGACAGCTACCTGACGCCACAGCACGTCGACGGCGTGCTCGTGCTCTCCTCGCACGACAGCGACACGCTGCCCGCCCGGCTGCAGGGCCGTGGGCTGCCGATCGTCCTGTGTGGCCGTCCGGGTTCCGGGTCCACCATGAGCTTCGTCGACGTGGACAACACTGGTGGGGCTCGCAGGGCGGTCGAGCACCTCATGGGCGTCGGTCGGCAGCGCATTGCGACGATCGCGGGCCCGCAGGACATGATCGCGGGGCGCGATCGCCTCGCCGGCTACCGCGCAGCCCTGCACGAGGCGGGCCGGCCGGTTGACGAGACCCTCGTCGAGATGGGCGACTTCAGCGAGGCCGGCGGTACGACCGCCATGCGGACCCTGCTCGAGCGCCGCCCCGACCTGGACGCGGTCTTCGCCGCGAGCGACCCGATGGCGCTCGGAGCGCTGCGGGCGCTCCGGGAGGCAGGGCGCGCGGTGCCCGGGGACGTGGCGCTGGTGGGGTTCGACGACGGGCCACTGGCCGCGCTGGCCGAGCCCCCGCTCACGACCGTGCACCAGCCGATGGAGCAGATCGGGCGCGAGATGGCGCACATGCTCCTGTCGCACATCAACGACCCGGGACCGGTCCCCTCCGAGCTGGTCCTGGAGACCGACCTGGTGCTGCGCGCCACCGCCTGAGGAAGGAGCCTGGGAGCCGGTCTCCCCGCCTGCGAGCCGACCCGGCGCCTCCGCGCGCCGTGCCGCGTGGGGTGACCACGCGGCATACCGGACGTTGCCGCGTCAGCGGCCGCGCATCGCCTTGCGGTCGACCCGGGCGCGCTGTGGGTCCATGCCCGCGGGGATCGGCGGGCGAAGGCCGCCCAGGGCCTTGAGCCGCTTGTTGACCGCGGAGACCTCTTCCTTGGTCAGGACGGGCTTCATCTTGGTGAGCTTGTTGCTGAGCTTGCGCACGGGCACCTGGTCCTCGCCGTCACCCACGGTGACCAGCTGCACGGGCACGCCCGGAGCGACCCGCTCGACCTTCTTGCGCTCGGTCGTGAGCAGCTTGGCGCGGCGGCTCGCGGGCCCCTCGGCGATGAGCACGACCCCAGGGCGCCCGACCGCGCGGTAGACGAACGCGGCACCGGCCATGTCCTCCGGACGGGTGCCACGTGCACCGTCCACGGCAACCGGCTGCTGGTCGGCGTACCACCCGCGGCGCAGCGACCCCAGGGCTGCACCGGCCGCGCCCGCCTGGCCCTCGATGGAGCGGTACGCGGCGCGCTCTGCCTTGCGGCTCAGGACGATCGTGGCGGCGAGCAGCGCGAGCGGGATGCCCAGGATGAGCGCGTAGACCCAGTGCCCGAGGAGCGCGCCGACGACAACGGCGACGACCAGCGTGCCGAGCGCGGCGAGCAGCATCCACCACGGGATGGTGGGGTCGGTCTTGCGCGCGGCGTTGTAGACCTGCCAGACCTGCTTGAACCTGCCAGGTTCCTTGGGCGTGTCCGACTGCTCTTTTGACTTGCGGGCCATGCGGCTAAGGATATCCGTTCGGGAGAGGCGGTCAGGCCGGCCGGCGGGCGGCAAGGAGCGAGGCGGCCTCCTGGCGGGCCGGGTCGGTCGCCGCGTCGGCGAGGTGCTGCAGGTGCTCGGGGATCTCACGGCCCCACTTGCGCATCGCGGTGGCCCAGAGCCGGCCGGCGCGGTAGGAGGAGCGGACCAGCGGCCCGGCCATGACGCCCTTGAACCCGGTCTCCTCGGCGACGTTCGACCAGTGCACGAACTCCTCGGGCTTGACCCACCGGTCGATCGGGTGGTGCAGCTTGGAGGGACGCAGGTACTGGGTGATGGTGAGGATGTCGCACCCCGCGTCGTGCAGGTCGCCAATCGCCTGCTCGACCTCGTGGTCCTGCTCGCCCATGCCGAGGATGAGGTTGGACTTGGTGACCAGCCCGGCCTCGCGGGCCATCGACAGCACCCTGAGCGACTTGTCGTAGGTGAACGCAGGCCGGATCTGCTTGAAGATCCGCGGGACCGTCTCGAGGTTGTGCGCGAACACCTCGGGCCGCGCGTCGAAGACCTGGCCCACCAGCTCGGGCCTGGCCCCGAAGTCGGGTGGCAGGATCTCGACACCGGTGTTGGGGTTCTTGGCGTGGATCTGGCGGATGGTCTCGGCGTAGAGCCAGGCGGCGCCGTCGGGCTGGTCGTCCCGGGCGACCCCCGTGACGGTGGAGTAGCGCAGCCCCATCTGGGCCACCGACTCGGCCACCCGGCGGGGCTCGTCGCGGTCGAGCGCCTCGGGGCGCCCGGTGGCGATGTCGCAGAAGTCGCAGCGGCGGGTGCAGACGTCGCCGCCGATGAGGAAGGTCGCCTCGCGGTCCTCCCAGCACTCGAAGATGTTGGGACAGCCAGCCTCCTGGCACACCGTGTGCAGGCCCTCGGTCTTCACCATCGAGTGCAGCTTGGTGTACTCCGGGCCCATCTTCGCGGTGGTGCGGATCCACTCGGGCTTGCGCTCGATCGGCGTCTCGGCGTTGCGCGCCTCGACGCGCAGCAGCCGCCTGCCCTCGGGTGCGATGGTCACGGGACTCCCTTGCCTTGCGTGCTGCGCCACGACGAGCAGGTATGCCGCGTGGCACGGGTCCGCCCGGAGGTCACCGGGCGTGCTCCAAGCCTACGCCAGCGGGCTCAGGCGCCCGTCGTGCGGCTCAGACCTCGCGTCGCCGCCGGAATCTCGGCAACAAGTCCGGGTTTCCCGGTGCCCGGTCGGGATGCCCGCGGGAATCTCGGCAACAAGTCCGAGTTTCCAGGCGCCCGGTCGGGATGCGCGCGGGAATCTCGGCAACAAGTCCGACTTTCGCCGGGTGGCTGCGGTGGTGCCAGGCCCTAGGCGGGCGCGAGGACCTCGGTGAGGTGCTTCTCGGCGTAGGGCAGCACGTCCTGGACGGTGACCCGCCGCCTCGCCTCGCGGGAGATAGAGCTGACCCCCGCGTCCTCGATGCCGCAGGCGACGATGTTGTCGGCCCAGGACAGGTCTGCGTCGCAGTTCAGCGCGAAGCCGTGCATGGTCACCTGGCGGCTGACCCGCACGCCGATCGCGCCGAGCTTGCGGTCGGGGCCGCGCTCGTCCTCGAGGACCCACACACCGGAGCGGCCCTCGACCCGCACGGTCTCGACGTCGAACTCCCGGCAGGTCCGGATCATGACCTCCTCGAGCCGACGCACGTGGGCGACGACGTCGATCGGCACCCCGTGCAGCCGCACGATCGGGTAGCCGACGAGCTGCCCGGGTCCGTGCCAGGTGATCAGTCCGCCGCGGTCGACGTCGATGACCGGGGTCCCGTCCTTCGGGCGCTGGTGCAGCTCGGTGCGCTTGCCCGCGGTGAACACGGGGAGGTGCTCGAGCAGCAGCACTGTGTCCTCGCCGCCGTCGACGACGCCGGCGTGCACCTCGCGCTGGTGCGCCCAGGCCTGCTCGTAGTCGACGAAGTCGGGGTCGAAGCCGACGTGCTCGAAACGCATGGCGTCAGGCTACGCCCGAGAGGTCGATGAGCCGGTCGAGGTCCGCGTTTGCCGGACGGATGCCGGGCAGCGCCCTGCTCGCCGCGGGATCGTGGCGGAGCGGTCTGCCGCCCCGCTGGATGCTCGGCGTCTGGCCGGTCCTGTGGGTGCTCGGTTCCGTTGCCGGGACCGGGGCCGTGCCCGGGGTGTTGGTCGTCTTCCTGGTCGTCCTCGGGGTTGTCGTCACGAGGTCTGTGCGCTCCCGCGCGTGACGAAGGCCACGCCCGGCCCGGCCCTATGCTGAGCCGGGTCGCCCACGTGAGGAGAGCCGTCGTGAAGGTCGGGGTCGCCGGCTACGGCATGGCGGGCAGGCAGATCCACGCTCCCCTCGTCGTCGCCGCCGGGCACGAGGTGGCGGCGATCTCCGCCTCGAACCCCGGCCGTCGCGCCGCAGCCACCGACGACCACCCCGACGCAGTCCTGGTCGACGACCTCGACGCGCTGCTGGCCGTACCGGGACTCGACCTGGTCGTGCTGGCCACGCCGACCGGCAGCCACGCGGCCCACGCGCTGGCCGCGGTCCAGGCGGGGGTCCCGGTCGTCGTGGACAAGCCGCTCGCGACGACCGCCGAGGAGGCTGCGCATGTCGTTGACGCCGCGAACGAGGCCGGCGTCCCGCTCACCGTCTTCCACAACCGTCGCTACGACCCCGAGTACGCAACCCTCGAGCAGGTCGTCCGCTCGGGCATTCTCGGTGAGGTTCGGCGGGTGGAACTGCGGTGGGAGCGCTGGCGCACCCAACGACGCGAGGGCTGGCGTGGCGACGCCGATCCGGCCGGCGGTGGCGGGGTGTTGTTCGACCTGGGCTCGCACCTCGTCGACGGGGCCGTCCACCTCTTCGGCCCCGTGGTGACCGTGTACGCCGAGCTCACCACCGTCCACTCCGTCGCGGACGACGACGCATTCCTGGCCTGCCGCCACGCCTCCGGCGTCGTGTCGCACCTGGGTGTGTCGTCCGTGAGCGCGGCGCCGGGACCGCGGACCCGCGTCCTCGGCAGCGAGGGGGCGTTCCTGCTCAACGAGTTCGAGGGCGAACCCAACCTCTTCCCCGAGCTCACCGCGCCGCAGGGCCACGCCGGCTGGCTCTACCGCGGCGAGGACCGGCAGCCGGTCCCACGCGCAGACAGTAGTCAGGTCGCGTTCTATGAGAAGGTCGCGGCGGCGCTCGCTGCCGCCGACCCGCAGGGCGCGATGCCGGTCGACCCGCGCGACGCCGTGCACACCGCGGCGGTACTCGATGCCGCTCGCCGCAGCGCCCGCGAGGGTGTGGTCGTCCCCGTGCCGGTGGTGATCACAGCCGCAGAGGCTCCACCCGCTCCTCGGTGACCGAGCCATCGCCCTCCCGGGTGACGATGTAGGCACCCTTGCCATCTACCTCGGCCACCGCCTCCACCCGCTCGGTGCCCCGGT
>Ga0308175_100001692_pt1 | contig 14918 bp, 16 predicted proteins | sample PhyCR1_3_FD_203893 | JGI IMG/M metagenome (GOLD analysis project Ga0308175, IMG submission 203893) | Soil microbial communities from UC Gill Tract Community Farm, Albany, California, United States - DLSLS.C.R1 | ecosystem: Environmental > Terrestrial > Soil > Agricultural land | place: USA...
TCGGTCAAACCGGACGGGGAAGATTCGTGTCACATTGGCGGTGTCAGCCGTGCATCGGAGCGCTTCAACATCCACGTCGAGATCGGCGGTATCGCAGGGGCAATTGCTCCTATCGTGGGCAAACAACCGGCTGATACCAAGGTCTGGGTACTCAAGGGGGAAGCGCCCACCTTTCTGAAGATGGAAGGCGCTCTATACCTTAAAGGGCCAATCTGGGCGATGGAACTGGCCTCTCCTGTATGGCCGAAAGTAAGTCCGTGAGCAGTTTGGAGACACTCACCAAGGCGGTGTCCCCCACAGCTAGCGGACGATCAAACGGCCTTTCATGTTGGGATGCAGCGTGCAAATGTACTCGAACGTGCCCTGTTTTCTCAACGTAACCTGCCAGGACGCGCCCGTCTGGATCTTGCCTGAGTCGAACGTTTTCCCGTCCAGAGATGTCGCCGTATGCGGGACCATTCCGGCATTCTTCCATTCGACCGTTTCCCCTGCGGCCACGGTCAGGATGGCAGGCTGAAAGGCGAACTTATTCATCAGAATGAGGTGTGGAGTACCCGCAACGGCCGGGACGGGCTGCGACCCGTCGGCGGCCTGCAAGGCGAGTAGCAGTGCAAAAATCGCGGCGTTTGGGGTTTTCATCGCGGAAGCCGATTGCGGAGCCGTTCGCTACTTGGACCCTAGATCGGATTGCAGTTTCCGGGCGTGCTCCAAATGCCCCTCGAACAGGGGTGCGGCACTCTCCAATGCACTTTTCAGCTCCGCATTCTTCGCATTCGGAATCAGAACGGAGGAAGTCGCGTTGATGACGGCCTGGTGAAAAGTTACTTCATTGTCGAGGTAAGCTTTATCGAAAGCAGCCCCTTCTAATGCGGTTAGTTTTGCCGTTGTTCCTTTCGCCTGCGACTTCAATGCCCGGCTCGTGTCGCTGTCCTCGGGCTTGACGTTTAGCTTGGCTCCGAGATTCGCTACAGATTTCTGGAGAGCGGTATGGTCCGTTACCATCTGCTGAGCGAAGTCGCGTACCTGCTGGCTCTTCGCTTTCTCGAGTGCAAGCTGACTGGCATCAATATCAATCTGGTTTGCCGTAACGACAATGCCTACGATCTGCGGGTCAGATGGGGGTGTTCCGTCCGCCTTCCCATTTGCCACGATCGCGAGTCCCGCAAGGCATGCGAGGCCGCCCAACCAGGTCCCGATATTTCCACGGTGTAAGTTCATTTCTATCTCCTTTGTTCTTCCTTTCTGAATGACAGAGACAGAAAGCCGAAGGAGGTTACAAATGGCAGTCGCGCTCAGGCGGAACGCGGATCGGAAGAAGGTTGAACCTGACTGATCGCGCTGAGCACGTTGCGCACAACACGATCACAACGGCTTCCCATGAACTGGAACGCATGAGCAGCACCTGCACCCACCCGGGCGTATAGTTCGCTTCGCAGCATACGGCGTGCGCGAAGCAAGCGCACCTTCACGTTCTTGCTCGAGATGTCGAGGCACTCTGCCGTTTCATCGGTGCTGAGCGACTCGATTTCACGGAGCACGAACACCGAACGGTAGATCCCGGGCAGTGCATCAATTGCCTGTTCGAGGATTGCGTTGGTCTCGACGCTAAGTGTCTGCTGTTCCGGATTCGGATCGATCGAGATTACCTTGTTCATATCGTCAAGCTGTGTTCGGAGTGGAGTTACAGTGCTGAATCCGTTCCGCCGGGTGCGGCGGTACGCTTCGTACACTGCGATTTTGGTGAGCCAAGTGGAGAATTGCGCTCTTCCGGCAAATTGATGCAGAGACGTAAATGCCTGAACGTAGGCGTGCTGCATAATGTCTTCCGCCTCGTCATCGTTCCGGACGATACTGCGCGCGATCCGGAAGAGACGCTGGTTGTATCGCCTCATCAGGATCTCGTAAAGTGCTGTCTCTCCAGACTTAACTCTCGCGACCACTTCCTCGTCCGACAGCGCGCTCGGCAAAGCCGGCGGAGAGTTGTGGAGCCCATAACTGGTGCTCATAATCGTACAGAGCGGCGAAAGGGAAAAAGGTTACCGCGGGGAGGTGCGAGAGAAGTCCTGACCGTTCCTCAGCCTCCCGACTTCTTATGCGCCAACCGGCTGCACGCATCGGGAGTGTTCAGCATCTTGATCGCGTCCCCGCCGGATTCAATCGTGTCGATCTTACCGTCTGTATCGATGACGAATGTGACGCGACCGGCAACTCCAGCCTTCGCGATGTACACTCCGTATTTCTGGGAAACATTGCGGTCTAGGAAATCACTGAGCAGCGGGAAGCTCAAGCTTAGCTGCTGCGCAAATGCCTTTTGCGACGGAGTGTTATCGGTGCTGATTCCGAAAACCTTAGCTCCGGTCTCCTGAAAATGTTGCATACCAGCCTGGTATGCTTTCATCTCGGCCGTTCAACCACCGGTAAACGCAGCCGGGAAGAACGCGAGGACGACCGTGCTCTTGCCGATGAAATCGCCGATATGGACCGTTCCGCCCTCCGTGGAAGGAAGCGTGAAATCGGGCGCTTTATCCCCGACTTTCAAGGTGGTGGAAGGTGGGGCCGCTGGCTGTTGCGCCAATCCTACTGACCCGTACAGCAACGCTGAAAGCAGAGTTCTTCTGTTCATTCGGATAACAGCCTGAGACTATGACGTTATCACAAAACAGGCGAAGCTAGCTTCGGCAACTTCAGCCCGCCAGATTGCGATAAGCGATGAGACAACGGTCGGCTGTTTCGAGTTCAGGGTACTTCTTGCCTTCCTGCTCGATCAGGTAATACTCGACACCCCCCTTGCCCTGAGCTGCCGAGAGTATCTTCTTCCAGGGAGCGTCACCCTCGCCGAACAGGGCTTCGAATTCCTTCTCCTTGGACCAGTCTTTCAGATGTAACGAGCGGGTTCGCCCCGGATGATCGTTGATCCAGGCAACAGGATCTGCTCCGGCTGCGAGACAGTGGCCGACGTCCAACTGAAGCATAATGCTCTTATCCGTATTCTGTGCGAGGAGCTCCATTGGCACTTTCCCGTCGATTTCCTTCCACTCAGCTATGTGGTTGTGATATCCGGCATGCAGTCCAGCTCGACGCATCTCGTGATTGCCCTGATTAAGGACGTCCGCCACCTGTTTCCAGTCGTCCAGTGTGGTTGCCTTCCCGGGACTCGCAAGAACCATGTAGCGGCAGCCCAGGATCTTGTTCAGTTCGAGCGCGTGCTTGAGGTCGTCTCCCGCAAATGCCTTCCTGCTGTTGTGGGTGGAATAGCACTTCAGATTCAGACTGTCCAGCTTCGATCGAATCTGCTTTGTGTGTTCCGGAGTCCATTCAGCGTACACACCGTGGAACTCTACGCATTCGTACCCCATGCCGGCGACCGCTTCGAGAGTACTGATCTCATTCTTTTTGAACTCTTCTCGAACCGAGTAGATCTCTAATCCGATCGGGATGCGCTTTGCTGCCTGTACGTTTTTAACTGCGAGGGACGAGGCGGCTAGGATCGAGAGCGCCGTTCGCCTGCTGACCTGAGGGCTCGTCATCGTTGAACCGCACGATACCACAGCCCGGAAGTATTTAGGGCTGGCGTGTCTTCGTGTAACCATAGTACGGATTTCCCATGTCTGCTCCGACACAAAGCAGTACTGCGTATAGAAGGCGCCTGATCAGTGCCAAGCTCGAGGAACCACCGTCGTGGCACGTTTCTCCTCTTTCGTCCATTTCGGCCAGCCTCGCGTCGCCGAAACTAATCGCGTCAGTCGCCGGGTTGGCATCCATCTCGGCGCTGAGCGTCTTTCTCTTTCTGTTTCATCACGACGCCTCCACGAGTCCGTCGGCCAGTCCGCTCCTGATTCAGGCTGAAGAAACTAGAAATTTAGTTCCTGCCGGGGGCGAGCAGGTGCCTACTTCTGAGGCGCGGTCTGCGGGTCAAAACCCTGTCGTCAGCGCTCCCCTGGAATTCAAACTCAAGCGTTCGCGGACGTTTGAGAAGATCGGGCCGGTGCGAGTCCGGTTGCTACGGGTGAATCTCAGGCGCCGTACCTGCGATCTCATCATGCAGTTCAGCACTCATCGGAGCATACAAAGACGGCTGCAACTGAATAAACCTCTGGAGGTCCGGCCAGAACCTCGGGCACAACCTTTGCAGATCACTGTCTCTTCGATCGCCAGAGATTCGATCGCCGGTGTTGTTGCAAACTGATGGGCGAGTTCATTGTCGGCGAGATGGTATCGATTGGCGACTCATTTCGCCGGTAACGCGAAAGCAACGTATACGCCGCCGGCTTTCGAGTCTGGCCGGGCTTTCCCGCCCGTCGCGTAAGCGACGACGAATTGCCTTCCGTTTACCTGGTACGTCGACGGGGTAGCGTTGCCGGAAGCCGGTAGTGTTGCCTCCCAGAGCAATCGCCCTTTGTCCTTGTCGAATGCGCGAATCTTGTTGTCGTAGTTTGTCGCCGCAATAAACACCAGGCCGCCGCGCGTGACAATCGGGCCGCCATAATTCTCCGTTCCTGTGTTCTTCAGTCCTGTCGAGAGTTCCGGGTACTCTCCGAGCGGCAGCTTCCAAAGGTATTCACCTGTATCAAGATTGATGGCGTTCAGCGTGCCCCAGGGTGGCGAGATAGCAGGATAGCCGTCGGGATCCAGAAACTTCTTATACCCGGTAAAGCGATAACGAGGGATTTGTCTGCTGCTGCTGGCGGTCTTCAACTCTTTGTCCTCGCCTTTCACCAGGAAATCGATCAGTGCGGACACCTCTGTCGTTTTCAGGATAGGGAAGCCAGGCATCCGGCCGGCTCCCTGTCTGACGATGGAATCGATATAAGCCTCCGATCGCTTATGCCCAATGTCGATCAGCGACGGTATCTGAGGTGGCGCACCCGCACGGTTGTCGCCGTGGCAAACGGCACAGTTCCTCAGATAGATCTGCCGGCCTGAATTCTCGCGCGTATTCGCGGTGAGCGTGGCCGTCCAGGCAACGTCATTTGCGTTGACATATAACACCCGGGTATTCGGATCCAGCGCCGAGCCGCCCCACTCGGCGCCGCCATCGTAACCAGGAAAAACGATCGTCTCTTTGTCGATGCTTGGGGGGATAAATTGCCCCTGGCTGCGCATATTCTCGAAGCGTTGAAGTGCCCAGGAGTGGGCTTGGGGCGTTCGAGTTGTGAGCATGTCAGCCGTCAGCAATTGACGCGAGAACGGAGCAGGCTTCATCGGAAGCGGCTGGCGAGGAGATGATTGCTCGCCCGGAACAATGCTGGGAGGGAACGCTTTGGATTCGACGGGAAACAAGGGGTGTCCGTCTCTTCGGTCGAACAAATACACCGTGCCCTGTTTCGTGGTTTGGGCTACGGCCGCGATGGTATCGTGTCCGTGCCGCACAGAAACGAGCGTAGGAGGCGAAGGGAAGTCACGATCCCAGATGTCGTGGTGAACTGCCTGAAAGTGCCAGATGCGCTTTCCTGTCGCGGCATCCAGGGCAAGCAGCGTGTTCGCAAACAGATCGTCCCCGATTCGGTCATAGCCGTAGAAGTCGGAGGCGGCCGACCCTGTTGGAACATAGAGAACACCGGTGCTCTCGTCGACAGCCATGCCGCACCAGTTATTCGCGGAGCCAGTATAGGTCCATGCATCGCGCGGCCAGGAATCGTAGCCATCTTCGCCTGGTCTCGGAACGGTGTGAAAGGACCAGCGCAACTCGCCCGTTCGTACGCTGAAGGCGCGAATGTCGCCGGGAGCTGAGGGCAACTCCTCCGGCATGCGCCCACCAACGATGATCAGATCTTTGTAAATGATCCCAGGCGTAGTCAGGATGATGGAGACCGTCGAGGGATTACGCCCCAGACCTTGACGTAGATCAATGCGTCCGCCCTTACCGAAGCTCTCGACGGGACGGCCCGTTTTTGCGTCGAGCGCATACAAAAACGAAAGGATCCCGACCAGGATGCGTTTTTCCGAACCGTCCGACCAATAGGTAAGTCCTCGATTCGGTCCCCTGCCTTCGAGGCCGGAATCAAACTTCCAGATGAGCGCGCCGGTGGCCGCATTCAAGGCAACGATGCGGTGCTTCGGCGTGATCCCGTACAGCACGCCATCGATAACGATGGGCTCTGTTTGCGCGTCGCCCCGGCCTTCGCCGGTATCGTATTGCCAGGCTACCTTGAGTTTCCCGACATTCTTTTTGTTGATTTGCTGTAGCTGCGAATAGCGGGTACCGGCTCTGTCGCCGCCGTAAGCTGGCCAGTCAACATCCTTGCCCGGGCAGAGACTCGCTGCCGCAAGGAAGCTTATGCTTGCCGCGGCAAGCGTATTGAAAAAGGTCATGCGTGAGGGTGCCGTTGATTGTAGAGCGTCAGCGTCTGTTTAATTAAAACAAGCTTCGTGCAGGCGCTAAGGACGGTTCATCCATTTCTCGTATTCGCGTGTGTGCCGCGAGGACAAAGGAACTTCACGGCCAGCGATGAACATGCGCTTTATGCTCGTTTTCGCCTCCAAAGGATCGCCGTCTGTGAGGATCAGGTCTCCGAGCTTGCCCTTCTCAATCGAGCCGATCTGATCGGCCACGCCCAGGATCTCCGCGCTATTGACCGTGACCGCCTTCAACGCCTCTTCCCGTGGCAAACCGAACGCGGCAGCTTGTGCAGCCTCAAACGGTACATTGCGCGCAAACTGCACATCGAACGTGCCGAAACAGAACTTTACGCCTGCTTTGTAGAACTCGTTCGGCAATGTGTATGGCGCATCGTAAGGATCGTCATCCCGCATAGGCAACTGCAGTGTGTTGCTGAGAACTACGGGGATGTTCTTCTCTTTCAAAAGCGCTCCTGTCGAGCCAATTTCTTTCGGATCGGCAATGATCACCTTGATCTGTTCTCTTCCGGCAAATTCCACGGCGTCCCTGATCATCCTTTCCCGTTCAGCCCGGATGAACACCGGCATCTTCCCGCCGATGACGAGAATCATGGCTTCGAGCCGGATGTCCGGGCGAAAGTCCGTTGAACGTGCGCTCTTCGCTTTTTCGTAGCGGCGCGCTGCTTCGAAAAATTCGTGAAGATTTTGGAGCTCGATCCTGTACTGCTTCTCCTCGTCCGCAAACGTCCGCACAGGTCCCCCGGCGAGCGCCGCAAACTGTCGCGGCGCCGCTTGTATCTGAGGGAACAACAGGTCCATCACAGCGCCACGCTTCACTGCCATGCCCTCCCACGTCCAACCATCAAGGTGCATAACTGCTCCTTGCCCGCTAATCAACGTGCCGCCACCTGCTCCCCGCCGCGGGCCTCTGCTGCCACTACCCGGCAGACTCACCACTGAGGTGATACCCGAGGCCCTGGTCACTTCCACGTGTTCGCTCGACGGGTTAAAGGCGACCTCGGCGCGAAGCTCCGGATTGTAAGTACCGATTTCGTCGAGATCCACCGTATCTCTGACCGCAGAGATCTCAGAGAGGCCAACGTTGGTCGCTGCGTTGATCAGTCCCGGGTACAGGTGGAGCCCGTGGCAATCGACCACACGAGCACCGGCGCGCGCTCCAACTTTTGTGCCTATCTCGGCGATCTTACCGTCAAGCACCAGGACAGAACCATTCGCAATCTCTCCTGAGGTGACCGGGTGAATCGTCACGTTGCGGATCAGCACTGAACCCGTGTCTGCCGCAAGTGTCGTCCAGGAGAGGGCGAAGAGTATTCCGAACGGTCGAAGGAAGAACTTCCGTCCCATCAGTTCGACTCCTCGCCGGCGTCCAACCCGCGGGCTGTCGGCCGTGTGCGGTCCCGAATCCCGTTTGGCCGTTCGGCGTCTTCTTTCTCGAGCAGCTTTTTCTTCTCGTCCTGCAACTTCGGCCGAGTCTCCAGGTCCTTGTCGCGGTCGAAGTACTCATGCCCGTCAATCCAGACTTTCAAAGCTTTGGAGTAATTCGATAACGGGTGCTGATCGAATAAGACGAGATCTGCCGACTTTCCGACCTCGATCGACCCGACTTTGTCTTCGATGCCAAGCTGCTTTGCGGGGTTGACGGTTACCATCGCGAGCGCTTCTGTTTCGCTAAGGCCCCCATACCTCATCGTTTTCGCCGCTTCCAGATTCAAGTGGCGCTGCAGTTCGTCAGAATCCGAGTTGAGAGAGACCGTAACGCCCTTACGGGCCATGATCGCCGCGTTGTACGGAGTCGCATCGTACGCTTCGGCTTTGTAAGACCACCAGTCACTAAACGTTGACGCGCCAGCCCCGTGTGCCGCGATCTCCTTCGCGACTTTGTAGCCTTCCAGAACATGTTGCAGGGTTCGGATCTTGAATCCCATCTCATCCGCTACACGAAGGAGCATCAGGATTTCGTCCGAGCGATAACAGTGCGCATGGACGTAGCGCTTGTTCTCGAGCACTTCGACAAGCGGCTCCAGGCGGAGATCTTTCCGCGGCGGAATGGGATGCTCTCCCCGCGCGACCCTCGCTTCGTAGTCCTTCCAATTCGCCTGGTAATTCTTTGCTTCGGTGAACGATTGCCGAATCACCTCTTCAACGCCCATCCGTGTTCCCGGATACCGCCGGTCCTGCGCTCCCTGGTTGAACAAACCTTGTTGCGGTTGTCCCTGGCGCTTCGGATTTTCGCCCAGCGCGAACTTGATGCCAGGCTTGGCCCCCTCGAACGCCAGTTCCTTGGCCGATTTGCCCCACCTCAGCTTGATGACCTCGGTTTGTCCGCCGATGGCATTTGCGCTTCCGTGGAGAACGTTTGAAACCGTCAAGCCGCCCGCAAGACCGCGATAGATATTGATGTCGGTCGGGTCGATCACATCTTCAACGCTGACCATCGAAGAATCCGAAACCGTACCTTCGTTGACGCCGCCCTCGATTGCCGTATGAGAGTGGCAATCGATGATGCCGGGCATTAAGAACTTGCCCGTTGCGTCCACTACGGTCGCATCCGAAGGCCCACTGATATCCTTCCCGATTGCCGCGATTTTTCCATCCTGAATGAGGAGATTCCCATTCTGGACGGTGCCTTTCGTCACGGTGAGCACGGTGGCGTTCCGGATCAGGATGGCCTCAGCTCTGGCATTGAAAGCCGCCGCCGTGATCGCTGTAAGGCTTATGAGTGCTCGCCGTATCGTCATTTGCCTTCCTCTGCTTCGCTGCCTGTGAAAGTCGGCCGGCGTGCTCCAGGGCTGCCGGGCGGCGGACCCTGCTGAAGTTCCTTAGAAGGTTGGAACTGCTTGCCATCGATGAACACGTATTCCACCGTTGATTTCTCATCGAATGCCGGTCCCCGCATCACAACAAGGTTCGCGATCTTTCCTTTCTCGATACTTCCAACGCGATCCGAAACACCATAGATCTCGGCAGGCGTGAGGGTGAGAGCGCGAATCGCATCTTCCCGCTTCAAACCGGCGTCGATTGCCTTCTTGATTGACTTCTTCAGCTCGGGCGCCGTGTTCACGCCATCGGAATAAAATGCGAACTTTACGCCGGCTTTGACGAACATCGCGGGCACCGCGGGCGCACGGTCGCGCATCACGAGATCCCGGTAATTTGGAACGTCGCTTGGATCCGCGTCGCGCGACTTTTCAGGCCATTTCAAACTGACCAGTGCGGGAACGTTCGCCGCTTTGAGCTGATCCACATCCTTGTAAGCTTCGTGCAATCCGTAGAGGAGAAAAGGAGCCTTGAGTTCCTGGCCGAAGCTGATCATGCGCTCAATCTGTTGACTCTCTTCCGCAGGTAGGAGCAGACGCGGCGACTCAGCAAGTCCTTCCAAGGTGTGATCGTACTCAGGTCTCGGCATACCGTTCGGGTGCGCGGCGTACAGTTCTTTTGCCCGTTTATACTGTCCGAGGTCCAGATAAAGTTGCCGAACGTAGGAGATGTTGCCCATTAGAGAGCTGGGAAACGTACGCCCCATTCCGCCGCTTCCGACCCGGAACGCAACCTGCTGTCCGACGGGTTGCAGTAAGACCATATCCCGTCCGCGCTCGCCCGCGAGATTGATCAACGCGCCTAATCCCGTAAAGATGCCGCGATTCGGATAGGTAGCAGCGGAAGTGAAGCCCGCCGCACGGGCGGCGTCCAACCGGGTGTCTGTTGGTACCACCATGTCTGCCGCGCGGTCGGCAGAGTAGGTTTGGGGTCGGTCTTCGGGTCCCCCTACGCGTGGTTGGTTGGGCGCGGGTGCCGCTCCCGGTGAGCTTGCTGAACTTCCACCTGCAGTTCTGGCTGCCCCGCCGGGGGGTGCGTTGGCACTTGGAATGCCCCACGTACTCAACGCATCGATGAAGCCTGGGTAGACAGTCAATCCGGTCCCATCGATCACCCAAGCGTCTGGAGGTATGGTCACGCTTGCGCCCACCTCCTCGATCAGACCTCGCTTAAGAACGACCGTGGCTTTGGGCAGGTCAGCCCCGGCCACTGTCACAATGTGAGCGTCTGTGATCGCAATCGGCGTTGGGGTTTGGCCGCGCACTACGCTCAGCGCGGCAATGAACGGGATCGGGACAACGAGACAGCGGTTCATTGCGGAACTCCAGTCACAAATGGAATAAAGTTCTTAATTGTGCCATAAACGGCCCTTACTGAAGCAAAAACAACCACTTGCTCAGCAGGGCCGTTTCGAGGCGCTCCGAGGAGCTCTAAAACCGCTATTCCCGGGAGTATGTTCTAGGCATGAAACGCAATGAGCGCGCGAGTCTCCAGGTCACCAAATCAATCCTTGGTGAACTTGGCCAAACTCAGAAGACCAAAGATAAAGTAGATATGACCAAACCGGTAGTTCAGGAGTCTTCCGTGAAACCACCGGACCTGTCTCATGACGCAGGCGGGGCATACAACCGTAACTTGAGCTTCTTACAGAAATAGCGGAAGGGCGGACGGAGGTCCGCCCCGATTCCGTTGAAAGTTGGGGAAACGCTTCGCCTCCGTGCTGGCAGGATTTTCAAGTTGGGCCACTCGCAAAGCGCTGCTAGAGGATTAGGCCGCTTACTTTTTTATTTCGGCCCACCGAAGTTCTTGTGGTCCTCCTGCTTTACCTGAAAAACCCAAGCAGGTAGGCGATCAACAGAATCAGAAGAATCGTACCTAAGCCGATACCGGCTCCGCCTCCCGTGCCCCACCGCCCGTAGCCGTAGTAGCCTCCGCCCCCGCCCAGCAGCAATATCAGGATGATTATCAGGATCAACATGCTTCGGTAGACGCAGGTGAGCCCGGGATTGTGTCTTTCGGGGAAAGTAGCTGGCGTTTGGGCTTAGGTAGCCAAGGTACTATGCCAGTAATGAAAGCTCTGTTGCTCTCCGAATACGGCCACCTGGAAATGGCAGAAATTCCCATGCCGCGGCCAGCCGCCGACGAGGTGCTGGTACGAGTGAAAGCATGTGGAATCTGCGGTAGTGATGTCCATGGTTACGACGGCAGCTCCGGCCGGCGCATCCCACCTCTGGTCATGGGACACGAAGCCTCCGGACTCGTTGTTGCAGTCGGCAGTTCCGTAACCCGAATTCGCGAGAACGACCGGGTCACGTTCGATTCGACAATCTATTGCGGAGCCTGTCCCTACTGCCTTCGTGGCCAGGTGAATTTATGCGACAAACGCGAAGTGCTGGGCGTTTCCACCCCCGATTTCCGCCGCGCCGGAGCCTTTGCCGAGTATGTTGTCGTCCCCGAACGCCTGACGTATCGTTTACCCGATGAAGTGTCCTTCACCGCTGCGGCCATGATCGAGCCCATTGCCGTTGCGGTCCATGCCGTTTCGTTAGCGGATGTTGCCGAGGGCGCCGCGGCAGTTGTGGTCGGCGCCGGGATGATCGGGCTCCTCACCCTTCAAGTTCTGCGGGATGCAGGCTGTTCCCGGATCATGGTCACCGATATCGACGATACTCGTCTGGAGCTTGCGAAAAGGCTGGGCGCCACGGACGTAATCAACGGAAAATCCGCAGATGCCTCCGCCGAGTTCTCCCGCCTCACTTCCGGAGCCGGTGTGGACATTGCGTTCGAGGCAGTGGGCAGTACTCCGACTGTCGGCATCGCCGTCAACAGCGTCAGAAAAGGCGGAACGGTCGTGCTGATCGGGAACGTCACGCCGAAAGTGGAGATCCCGCTTCAGGCGGTCGTTAGCCGCGAGCTTCGATTACAAGGAACGGCGGCTTCTTCCGGCGAATATCCGGAATGCATCGAGCTTCTTCGCCGCGGTGCGGTCCGCGTGGATGAACTGATCAGCGTTGTTGCCCCACTCGAAGAGGGGGCCACCTGGTTTGAACGTCTGCACGAGCGTCAGCCGAATTTGATGAAAGTCATTCTGACACCCGAGACGGAACCAGTACCAGCCTAGTCAGGACGCGTAATCTGCGTTCTCGGGCAGCCCGGAAGCCCACACGACATTGCGCCCCGGCCCGATGGCGGCTTCGATCTCATCGATCAAGCTCGGGTCGAGTGGCACATCGAGCGCTCCCAAGTTTGTCCTGACCTGCTCAACCGAAGCCATGCCCACGAGTGTGGTTGCGACGTATGGGTGTTGAAGGCAATAGGAGATGCCCACTTGTCCTGGATTCAGGCCGCGATCGCGACAGATCCTTCGGACTCGTGCTGCTGCATCTCGAACCGATCGCGGCGCCGGATGCCAAGCTGGAATCTCGGATTCACTGAGAAGGCCCATGTGCAACGGCGACGCATTGATCAATCCAATGCCTTTCTCTTTAGCAACTGGAGTGAGCAGGTTGTCCATGTCTCGAACCAACAGATTGAACCGGCAGTAGGAGAGCACCGTATCGACAGGTCTGGCTTGGAGAATGCGGACGAGCAGGCCGAGCTGGTAAGAGGTGATTCCGATGAATCGCGCTTGTCCGCTCCTCTGAATCTCGCGTAGAGCCGGGACGGTCTCCTCTTCGATCTGCCGCTCGTTCCCAAACTCAATATCGTGGGCCTGGAAGAGATCGACGTAATCGGTTCGTAGGCGTTGCAGAGATTCGTCGATGCTGGACCGCACACGTTCGGCTGAGAAGTCGAAGCGATCTGTGTCATAACGGCCGCACTTGGTGGCTAAGATGACTTTGTCGCGTTTTCCCTGGAGTGCGATTCCTAAGCGTGATTCGGCGAGAGTTCGCCCGTAATACGGTGATACGTCGAAGAAGTTAATTCCCGAATCAATGGCCTGGTGAACCGCTCGAGTACTTTCGTCCTGACTGACATGGCCGAACTCGTTCCCGAGCGGGGAGGCGCCGAATCCGATCGCTGAAACGCGCAATCCGGTTGCGCCCAAAGGTCTAAGCCCCACGTTTGTAAGGCTCCGGAATTTGCTCCACGGTACCAAGGAGAAAGACGTAGCCGCAGATCCCGATGGCCAGGATCAGGGCTGCGGCGCCGAACGCCCGACCGAACGAATTCGTCGGTCCTGCAAAGTAGCCGGTCGCGATGGGCGCAACCACAGCAGCGATCTGGTTCCCGAAATTCAGAATTCCCCCGACCTTCCCAACGCAGTTTCGTGGCGCAATCAGGGATGGGATCGACCAGCCGACCGGTGCCGCCGCCGCGAGACCGCCCAGCGAGATACTCAGCCAGAACACGGCTGTCCACGCCGTCTGTGCGAACGCTACACCCCCGACAGCTAAGCCGAGAGTAGTTCCACCAATCAGGATCGACTTGCGGACACGCGATTCGGGATAGCCGCGGCGCACAAGGAAATCGACCAGCCAACCGCCGACCAGAAAATCTGTAAATGTCGCGAACAGCCAGGGGATGGAGGTGTATAAAACCGAGTGCAAAAGATCAATTTTGAGCGACCGCGAAAAATAACTCGGAAGCCAGGTCAGAAACAAATAGAAACAGTAGTTGTATGCGAAAAAGCCAAGCACGAGGCCAAGCACTTTGGGATGGCCCATCAGTGACAGCAGTGAAGGGCTTTCGCCTGTGCCCGGTTCCCGATGTTGCTGCGCGCCGCCCGCGCGGATGTAATCCCACTCCTCTTGGGAAAGCTTCGGGTCGTCCTTCGGCTCCCGATACACGAAGTAAAACGCCACGAAGTATAGGAAGCTGATGAGTCCTGTAACGGCGAAACTCATCCTCCAACCCAGCTTGATTAAGACAATTCCGATAAGCGGGACCCCGATCGCCGAGGCGAACTTTGAGGCGCCATCGAACATGGCGGTGGCGAGGCTGCGCTCCTGGCGCGGGAACCAGGCCCCCGTTGCTTTAGAACTGGCGGGGAAGGTGGGCGCCTCGCCGATGCCAAGCAGGAGCCGGCTTGCGATAAATCCTGTCACGCTGGTAGCCGCACCACCAGCAAACGAAGCGATCGACCAGACCAACGCACTGAGGCAGCCGATGAGCCGCACACCAAAGCGGTCCAGCAGCACGCCCATTGGCAACTGCAGTGCTGCGTAAGTCCAACTGTACGCACTGAGAACGAAGCCGAACGTCTCGTTCGCCATCCCGAACTCGCGATTCAGCGCTTCCTGTGCGACCGAGACGTTGACCCGGTCGAAGTAGTTGATCAGGACGCCGACGCCGAGCAGGACGGCGATGCGCCACCGCCGGACCCCTTTCGGTTTCGGTCTATTGCGCGCCGACGCGGCAGTTGTAATCAGTTCGCTCCTCCACTAGGAAGGTAACTCATCAAGAAACAGGAGAGTCACGACGCTCGCCGGCGCAGGCGAACGCCCGGTGCTCGGTTCCGCGCCAAGCCGTCAAAGCTGGGTCCACTAAGTACTGCTCGGCTGCTCGAAGTACTATCTTTCGCACTCTCGAGAAACAAGGGATTTTCGCTAGCTGCGCAACAAAACAGTCGGATTTCTCAAGAAAACACTTCGCAAAATGGATTATCGACTGCTAAATAGACCGGAATATCCGAGGCTTCGGCTCAGATCTTCGGCTGATTACAGCAGCAGTACCGTGGAGTAGTTACAAAACGAGGCTATACAACCTTACACCTAGCGGTAAATTGATCGCTCTTCTGC
>Ga0308175_100001693_pt1 | contig 14916 bp, 14 predicted proteins | sample PhyCR1_3_FD_203893 | JGI IMG/M metagenome (GOLD analysis project Ga0308175, IMG submission 203893) | Soil microbial communities from UC Gill Tract Community Farm, Albany, California, United States - DLSLS.C.R1 | ecosystem: Environmental > Terrestrial > Soil > Agricultural land | place: USA...
GTGTCGAGACTTAAGCCCCTTGCGGAAGGGGTAGGCCCTCTCTCATAATGCCGGGGTCGCGGGTTCGAGTCCCGCCCCTGCTATTCAGGAAGATCGGTCGACCATCACGAGCCCGCCCTGCCTAACGCTGGGCGGGCTCTGTCGCACCCGACGGTCCACACCCGCAACGCCGAGACACAGGCCTTCATCGCCTTCAGGATCTGAGTCGTCGAGCCGGAAGGGCCGCGGGCCCGGCGCGGCGTGCCTCACGTCACGCGTTAGGCACCGCCGAGTCATCGTGAGGCAAGGACGTTGCGTCGGGCTGCTTCACGCGTCAACCATCGTAGTCTCGAACAGCGAAAATCTCGCGTGGCGCGTACGGGGAGTCTCCGAATGGCGTGACCACTCCTGCAGCCTGGGCCGGAGCAGCACCCTTGGGAAAGAAGTTCGCGCCGCCAAAAACCGCAAAAAGTGATGACGCGCGGGCGCTCCCCTTCGAGGGCGCGTTCGAGCACGCGGCCATCGGGATGGCGATCGTCGAGCCCGCAGGACGGCTCGCCAGCGTGAACCACCGGCTCTGCGCACTGCTCGGCTACGCAGAATCCGAGCTCGCAGGCCTCGCGCTCCAGTCGATCAGCCACGCCGAGGATCTCGCCAGCGTCGCCCTGCTGCTTGCCCCCGCAAGCGCCGCCGCGAACAGCGTCGACCGAGCTGACGCCGAGCTCCGCGTCATGCACCGCCAGGGGCACCCCGTCTGGGTCGCCCTCGCCGCGACGGCGATGGGTGAGGACGAAGGCGCGCCTCGCTACCTCCTCGTCCAGTTCACGGACATCACCGAGCGCAAAAGCGCCGAGGCCGCGTTTCGCGACGGGGAGACGCGCTACCAGCGCGACGCGCGCAACGCGCCGGGGATGGTCTACCAGTTCATCTACCGCGCCGATGGAAGCAGGACATTCTCCTTCGTCGGTGAGAGCGCGCGTGCGCTGCTCGGCGTAGAGCCGGCAGCGATACTCCGCGATACCGTCGCACTCTTCGGGCTCGTTCATCCCGACGATCGCGCGGCGTTCAGTGCCTCGGCCGAGGCATCGCGCATCGCCCTCGCGCCGTGGAGCTGGGAAGGGCGCATCATCCTCGCGACTGGCGAGGAGCGGCGCATCCAGGCAGCCTCCCGTCTCGACCCGCAGCCCGACGGCAGCATCGTCTGCGACGGGATCCTGATGGACGTGACCGAGCGGCACCAGGCGGCTGCCCAGCTCGAGGAGAGCGAGCAGCGGTATCGCTCGCTCTTCGATCAGCATCCCGACGCCGTCTTCTCGCTCGGGCCTAACGCTGAGTTCCTGAGCGCCAACACGATGTGCGGCGTCATCTCCGGATTTGCGCCGGGTGAGCTGATCGGATCGTCGTTCGCGCCGTTGATCGTGCCGGAGAGCCTCGAGTTCGTGCTCGAGCGGTTCAGGGCCGCTGTCGGCGGGATTCCACAGAGCTACCAGGCGGCGATCGTCAACAAGCGCGGATACCGCGTCGACATCGACGTCGCGAACATCCCGATCCTCGTCGGCGGAAAGGTCGTCGGGGTGTTCGGTGTGGCGAAGGACCTCACCGCGCGGAATACCCTCGAGGCCCAGCTCCGCCAGTCGCAGAAGATGGAGACCGTCGGCCAGCTCGCCGGCGGCGTCGCGCACGACTTCAACAACATTCTCGCCTCGATCTCCGGTTTCGCCGAGCTCCTTCGCGACGATCTCGAGGTTGGGGACCCGCGTCGCGCCGACGCCGAGGAGATCGTCAAGGGCACGCGGCGCGGCGCGGAGCTCACCAAGCAGCTGCTCGCCTTCAGCCGGAAGCAGGTACTGCAGCCGGTGACCGTCGACCTCAACCTGGTGGTCGAGGAGACCGCAGCGATGCTGCGTCCGCTGCTCGGCGCGGCGCTGCACCTCGTCACCCTGCCCGCGGCGACGCAGGCACCGGTGTTCGCCGACCGCACCCAGCTCGAGCAGGTGCTCGTCAACCTCGCGCTCAACGCGCGCGACGCAATGCCCGGAGGCGGGACGCTCACCATCGAAGTCGGCATCGTGCCGCCAGAAGGTACGAGCCCCGGCCAGGTAACCCTCGAAGTGAGCGACACCGGCGCCGGGATGGCGCCCGAAGTCGCGTCGCGCGCCTTCGAACCGTTCTTCACGACGAAGCCTGTGGGGCAGGGCACCGGGCTCGGTCTCGCGACGGTGCACGGCATCGTTCAGCAGTCTGGCGGGACCGTGGAGCTGCGTACCGCGCCGGGCGCGGGTACGACATTCGCCGTTTCGCTGCCGCTCGCCGAACCGGTGCTCGCGATCGACGAGCCGGTGGCCGACGCCGCGCCGGCGGCGGTCGCGGGCACCGTGCTCCTCGTCGAGGACGAGGAGGCAGTGCGGAGCATCGCGCAGCGAATCCTCGAGCGGGCCGGCTATCAGGTGTTGACGGCGCGGCACGGCGCCGACGCGCTGCGTGCGCTCGCTGACGCACCGACGAAGGTGGACGTCCTGCTGTCCGATGTTGCGATGCCCGAGATGGGCGGGGTCGAGCTTGCAGCTCTCGTTGCTGCGCAGAGCCCGGGGATCGGTGTCGTCCTGATGTCGGGCTACGCGAATGCGGCGGTCGGGGCGATCGGGAAGGGCGAAGCCGTGCACCGGTTCCTGGCGAAGCCGTTCACCGCTCCGGCGCTGCTCGGCGCCCTGCGCGAGGCGATGGACGACGCGGCCTGATCGAGCCGTTGCTCGGCGAGTACCAAAAATGCATGGGTCGGTGAATCACCAGCGCCATTGGGCGCGACTTCATCATCGCCTATCGCACCGAGCAGACTCTCTCATGACCCTCTCCCCCGCGCAGCGCCAGCAGCTCGAGAAACGGCTCCAGGAAGAGCGCGATCGCGCGATGACCGCGCTGAACCGCGCCGTCGACGACCGGGCCGACGGCTCGGAGCAGGATCGCGCCGGCGACCTCACGTCGATCCCGTTCCATCAGGCCGACCGCGGCACGGACACCATGCAGGAGGAGCTCGACGCGTCGAACTCGACGCGCGTCTCCCGCGAGCTGGCGGAGATCGACGACGCGCTCGACCGTCTCTACCGGGAGCCGGAGCGCTTCGGTGTTTCGGAAGCGACCGGCCGCCCCATTCCCTTCGAGCGGCTGCAGATCAGTCCCTGGGCGCGCGAGTGAGGCGCCCAGTCGGGTCAGACGTCGTTGCGATGCTTTCGCAGCTCGCGCGATGCCTGATCGAGGCGCCGCGCGTAATCGCCGGCGCCTTCGTCGGCGCGGCGGAGCGGAAGGCGGAAGCGCGCGTCGTCGGGCGTCCCCTCGCGTCCGACGGGGGGCTCATCGACCATGAGGTCGCCGCCTAACGCGAAGACCTGCTCCTCGAAGAGCTCGACCGCGTCGGCAATCGCAGTGACCTCGTCGCGCGTGTCGTCGCCGCGGACCTCGACCCCGCGCGTCGCCAGGCGTCCGCTGATCTCCTGCATGACGCGGGCACGATCCCGCTCGCGATCGTCGCCGCGCTGCATCCCTTGCTCCATCGGTCCAGTCCTCAGGGCAATCGTGAAAGTGTGAATGACGCACCAGCTCCGCCCGGCCCGCCGCTTCAACATATTTCACGGCGCCGACGAGCGCGAGCCTGCGCCCTCGTCGCCGTCGGCGCAGCGGCGTCATCCGGTGTGCCTAACGTTCACTCTCCAGGCTCCTGCGCGGAAGGCCCGGGATGCCGGGTCGAACAGCCTCGGCAAGCGGACGATCGCTACGCGGGCGCGTCGCCCAAGTCTCCGGCGGCGACGACCGTGGTTGCCCCGCTTCGCCGCGGCGCCGCCCGCCGCTCCGAGCGCCGGATGTTGAGCGCGGTACTGACGATCGCGACGTGCGAGAACCCCTGCGGAAAGTTGCCGACCTGACGCCGCAGCCCGGGATGGTACTCCTCGGCGAGCAGGCCGACGTCGTTCCGGATTGAGAGGAGCTTCGCGAACAGCGCGCGTGCATCGTGCTGACGCCCCTGCAGCAGGTAGTTGTCGGCAAGCCAGAACGAGCAGGCGAGGAAGGCGCCCTCGCCCGGTGGCAGCCCGTCATCCGTGAGCAGGCTGTCGTAGCGGTAGACGAAGCCGTCGACCAGCAGCCGCTGCTCGATCGCGCGCACGGTGCCGATGATCCGCTCGTCGGTTGCCGGGAGGAAGCCGACGAGGGGGAGGAGGAGGAGACTCGCGTCCACCTGCGTCGAATCGTAGGCCTGCACGAAGGAACCGATCTTCGTGTTGAATGCCCTCGTGCAGATCTCGTCATGCATCTGCTGGCGCACCGCGCGCCATCGTGCGACCGGGCCGGCGAGGCCGCACGCTTCGGCGCTGTGAATGGCGCGATCGAACGCCACCCACGCCATCACCTTCGAATGCGTGAAGTGCTGGCGTCCTCCGCGCACCTCCCAGATCCCGTTGTCCGGGCGCGACCAGATTGTCTCGAGGTGCGCCGCGAGTGCGCACTCGAGCTCCCAGGCGTCACTGCTCTCCGGCATGCCGCCGACGCGCGCCTGGTGAAATGCGTCCATCACCTCGCCGAACACGTCGATCTGCAGCTGCGCGTACGCCGCGTTGCCGATCCGCACCGGCTGTGAGCCTTCGTAGCCGGGAAGCCACGGTACTTCCCACTCGAGCAGCCGTCGCTCGCCGCCAAGCCCGTACATGATCTGCACCTGATCGGGACTTCCCGCGGCCGCGCGCAACAGCCAGTCGCGCCACGCGCGTGCCTCGTCGTAGTAGCCCGCGTCCATCAGCGCGATCAGCGTCAGCGTCGCATCGCGCAGCCAGCAGACGCGGTAGTCCCAGTTGCGCGGGCCGCCGATCTCCTCGGGGAGCGATGTCGTCGGTGCGGCGACGATCCCTCCGGTCGGGCGAAAGGTCAGTGCCTTCAGCGTGAGCAGCGACCGGAGCACCGGCCCGCGGAACTCGCCCTCGTACCTGCACCGCGACGACCAGTCGATCCAGAAATTCTCCGTTTCCGCGAGCGCCTTCCGGGCATCGACGGGCGTCGGCGTCGGCTCGTGCGAGGCCCGCCACGTCAGCACGAACGACGTCGTCTCGCCGGCGGCAACGGTGACCTCGCCGACTGTCGTCATCCCTTCGCCGTGCAGCGGGGTGTCCATGTGCAGTACGACCATGTCGGGACCGGAGATCGCGCGCAGCGCGTGGTCGTCGAGACGGGTCACCCATGGCACGAGCGCGCCGTAGCCGAATCGAAGCAGGACTTCGACGCGCATCGTGACGCGTCCCTCCTTCCCCACGATCATCCGCACGAGATCGGACTGCGTGCCGACAGGGGGCATGAAGTCGATCACCGTCACCACGCCCGTCGCGGTCGTGAACGTCGTCTCGAGAATCATGCTGTCGCCGCGGTACTGGCGGCCGACGCGAACTTCCTCGTCGACTGGGGCAATCCGCCAGCGTCCATGCTCAGGGCCACCGAGCAGCGCGGCGAAGCACGCGCCGGAATCGAAGCGCGGCCAGCAGAGCCAATCGATCGAGCCGTCCCGGCCAACCAGCGCTGCGCTCTCGCAGTCACCAATGAGCGCGTAGTCCTCGATGCGTTGCATTGTGCGCCTCCCTCGCATCATCTGCGCCGGTCTCCGGGAGCACGCCAGCCGCGGACTGCGCGTTGCCCGGCTTACCCTGACAGCGAGGGTGTTCGGCGAGCGCCAATTTGCCCCGAAGCCGGACCGCTGCCTGCGGCAAGCATCGTCGCTTCCCGTGAACTTCGCGCGCCCGACGGATCATTTCATGAGCTCACTCGGTGTGCAGGCTGGAATACGGCCTGGCGACGCAATGACCGGAAACTGGAATCCCGGCTCGGGTGCCGACATCGGCCGGCGCGTTGTGCGCGCCTTCGATCTTGCGGTCGCCGAGCCGTCGCTGCGCACGATGGCCGCGCTGCGCGAGGCGACGATCACGCTCGGTTCGGCGATGCACGCGACCGCGCTTCGACCGGAGCGAGCGGTCATCATGCTCAAGGAGCTGCTCCGCGGGCATGGCGGCCCGGGTTGGTCGCCGTCCATCGCTACGGGACGCGGAATCGTCCCGCTGCGCCGGGAAGCGCTGGTCTACGCCGAGCTGTTCACCTGGTGGGTCGCCGCATACTACGCCGAGCGGTCGCCGGGGCTGTCGGCCTGGCGCGGCCGCCCCGCCAGGGTGAACGCCTAACGTTGGCCGTTGCCGTCGGCGGCGATCGTCTCCAGTGCCTCCCAGCGCTCCGTCAGCTCGCCGATCTCGACTTCGAGCGCGCCCAGCCGGCTTCGCGCCTCGGCGACCGCCGCACCGTTGCGAAGCACCGCCGGATCGGTGAGCGTGACGTAGAGCTGCTCCCGTTCGCGCTCGAGCGCGTCGATCCGCTCGGGCAGCGCGGCGAGCTCGCTCGTCTCCTTGAACGAGAGCCGCCGCTTCTTCGCCGTCGCTGGTATCGGCGGTGGCGCTGAGATTGCGGCAGCGCGAGCCGCAGGGGGTGCGGCAACCATCGGCGCCTGACGCTGACGAACCCAGTCGCTGTACCCGCCGGCGTACTCCCCGATTCGTCCGCTCCCCTCGAAGACGAGGGTGCTCGTCACGACGTTGTCGAGAAACTCGCGGTCGTGGCTGACGAGCAGGAGCGTCCCCGAGTATTCGATCAGCATCTCCTCGAGCAGGTCGAGCGTCTCGATGTCGAGGTCGTTCGTCGGCTCGTCGAGCACGAGCAGGTTGAAGGTCCGCGTGAACAATCGCGCGAGGAGCAGCCGGTTGCGTTCACCGCCGGAGAGCGCACGCACCGGCGTGCGGATGCGATCGGGGGCGAAGAGGAAATCCTGCAGGTAGCCGGCGATGTGCTTCCGCGCGCCTCCGATCGTCACGAAGTCCGCGCCATCGGCGACGCTGTCGAAGACGCTGCGCTCGGGATCGAGCTGCTCCCGCAGCTGGTCGAAATACGCGACCTCGAGCCCTGTGCCGGTGCGGATCGTCCCGCTGTCCGGCGGAAGCTCGCCGAGCAGGAGCCGGAGCAGGGTCGTCTTGCCCGCGCCGTTAGGCCCGATCAACCCGACGCGGTCGCCGCGGGTGATCGTCGTCGTGAAGTCCTTGACGATCGCGCGGTGCCCGCGCGCGAAGCTGACCCCGCGCGCCTCGGCGACGAGCCGCCCCGACCGCTCCCCCTCCTGCGCCTGCAGCCTGACCGTGCCGACGCGCTCGCGACGTGCCTGGCGCTCGACGCGCAGCGCCTCGAGCGAGCGCACCCGTCCCTCGTTCCGCGTGCGTCGCGCCTGGATCCCGGTCCGGATCCACACTTCTTCCCTGGCGAGCTTCTTGTCGAACTCCGACCACTCCTTCGCTTCCGCAGCGAGAGCGGCGTCCTTTCGCTCGAGATACGTGTCGTAGTCGGCACCCCAATCCACCAGCCGTCCGCGATCCAGCTCGACGATCCGCGTCGCCAGCCGCCGGAGGAATGCGCGATCGTGTGTCACGAACACCAGCGTCGCCGACCGGTCGATCAGGAACTTCTCCATCCACTCGACTGCGTCGACGTCGAGGTGATTGGTCGGCTCGTCGAGCAGCAGGATGTCCGGTTGTCCGACGAGAGCGCGCGCCAGCAGTGCCTGACGCTTCCGTCCTCCCGAGGCGTCGGCAAATGGCGCATCGGGGTCGAGCCCGAGGTGGAGGAGCACGGTGTCGACGCGAGACTGGACCTCCCACGCCCCCGCCGTATCGAGTGCGTGGTGCAGCCGGTCGAGATCGCGCAGCGCGCCCTCGCTGGCTTCGATGCTCACGCGGTGGCTCGCGTGGTGATAGCGGGCGAGCAGCCGTCCCACCTCGCCGAGCCCCGCGGCGACGACGTCGAAGGTGGTGCCGTCGACGTCGCCCGGCACTTCCTGCTCGAGGCGGGCGACGGTGACCCCCGTCTGCCTGACGATCTCACCGCTGTCCGCGACCAGCGAGCCGTCGAGCAGCTTCATGATCGTGCTCTTGCCAGCGCCGTTGCGCCCCAGCAGGCAGACGCGTTCCCCGCGCTCGATCGCGAACCGCGCGTGATCGAGGATCAACGGTCCACCGAACGCGATGCTGACGTCCTGCATTCCCAGCAATGCCATGATTCGCTGCTCGCGCGCTGCTGCTAGTCGCTGCCGGGGTTCTCACCGGCGCGCCGCGCCGGCAATGCGAAGGAGAAGGCCGCTCCTCCCTCCGGCGCGAACTCCGCCCAGACGCGGCCGCCAATCGCGTCGAGCGCATCCTTGACGATGCTGAGGCCGAGGCCGTCCCCCTCGACGCCGGTGACGGAGTCGATGTGCGCGCGAAAGCCGCGCTCGAACAACCGCTCGCGCTTCTCCGGTGGAACGCCGATGCCGTTGTCGGTGACGGTCACGACGGTCTCCGGGCCGGTGCCCGTCTCGACGGCCGCACCGCGCACCGTGACCCAGCGATCCGCCCTCGTCTGGTCGGCGTACTTGATCGCGTTCGACAGGAAGTTCGACACCGCCAGCTCGACCGCGGCCGCACTCACTTCCACCTGCGGCAGCTCGCCGATGTTCACCTTCACCCGCGCCGCCTGTGCGCGGTCTCGCAGCTGGCGCACCGCCTCGCCGACGGCCTGCGGCAGGAGCACTCGCCGCTGCTGTCGCGTGTCGCTGTCGAGGCGCGACAGCTCGACCAGGTTGTCGAGGACGCCGCGCATCACGCGCACGTTGCGCCTGACGACGTCGAGCAGCCGCGCGTGCTCGCGCTCGGGAAGTCCCTCGAGATCGAGCAGGTCAGCGGCCCCCATCGCCGCCCCGAGCTGGTTCTTCAGCTCGTGCGTGAGGGCACGGTTGAAGCTGCGCAGCCGCTCCTCGCGCTCGGCGAGCTTCGTCCGCACGCGCTGCATGTAATGCGTCAGCGCGGCCTCCTGGATGAGCGCCACCGCGCGAAAGACGCGATGTCCACACACGAGCAGCTCGTCCTTCTCGCACGGCGCGTCGAGCGTCTGCACCGTCCGCGCGAGAAAGGCGAAGATGATCCCGCCGAAGATCTCGAACTCCTTCAGCAGCTCGTACTCGTCGAAGCCCTGGCGATGCCGGAGCGCGCCCAGCTCCATCGCCTTGGCGATCACCGGCGCATCGGCGGTGACCACCATCGTCGGATCCTCGAGATATGCCGCGATCCCGTCGATGAGCAGGGGGACGTGGTTGAGCAGCGCGTCCGTGGGAAACACGCGAAGCGGCTCGAGCTCGACACGGGCGATGATCCGGTCCAGCCATCGCTGGGTGAGCTCTTCCCGGTCTTGTCGCATCCGTTCCGCGAGGGCGGGGGCGAGCGGACAGGGAGTGGTGATGTCGAACATTCAGCCGCCGGGTTCCCGAATACGACGAACACGCAGCGCGGCTTGGGGGGAGCGCGCTGCGGTGAGCATGAGGAAAAAAAGCCCCGCGCGCGCGCTTGCGCCAGAGACAGGTGCCGACCGGCCCGCTGCAGCGTGTCGCTGGTTAGCTTGCAGGTGCGGGCAACCCTGGCCGCGTCTCCGCTGTTCTCCCGACGCCACCGTCATCCGCATGGTCGATCCCGCTGCACCGCACGCATCTGCCGCCGGCCTAACGGCCCCCGGTCCGGTCGCCGCGCAACTTGCCGCCTTGATCGACGAGGGGTGGGCGATTTACGAGCGTTTCGACGCCGACGTCCGGCAGAAGCGCTTCCACCCCTTCGTCGCCGCCGACTACGACCAGGTGCTCCGCGCGCTGCTCGCCGTGCGAGCACCCGGCCAGCGGTTCGTCGAATGGGGCTCGGCGACGGGTGTCATAACGATCATGGCCTCGCTCCTCGGCTTCGAGGCCTACGGCATCGAGCTCGACCCCGCGCTCGGCCGCATCGCGCGCGAGCTCGCTGCGCGATTTCACTCGTCCGCGAAGTTCGTCGACGGCAGCTTCATTCCATCGGGCTACCGCTGGCGTCCGTCCAGCGGCGACGGGCGCTCGGGCACGATCGGCGACGGCCCCTCGGCCTATCCGATGATCGGCCACGCCCTCGACGACTTCGACGTCGTCTACGGCTATCCGTGGGGCGGGGAGGAGCCGATGATGCTCGACCTGATGCGCGCCTACGGCCGCCGCGGCGGGCTGCTCCTGCTCCAGGGCGACGGCGGCGTCCGCGTCTACCGCGACGGACGCCAGATCAACTGATCTGCCGGCTGAAGCGCGCTGCCTAACGTGCGCCGACCTGCTCCTGTCGTGGGCCGTCGCCGCCGCGGTAGCCTTCGGGCAGCTCCCAGAAGCTGACGCGCCCCATGATCCCCTCGGGGATTGCGACGAGGTGCCGCTTCATGTCGACCCCGATCGCCGCCGGCGATGTCAGGTCGCGAACGATCCGCACCTTCTGGCCATTGCCGATGACCATCAGCGCCGAGTCCGACCAGCCGCTGACGAGGAAGCGGCCGTCGCCGAGCGACTGCACGCCGTCGAACCGTCCCTTTCCATGGGCGAGCACCTGCGGCTTCGCGTCACCGCGCCCCGGGATGTAGAGCTCACTGTCGAAGGGATCGAACGCAACCACTGCCCACCGCTTCGATGCCGGGTCCCAGGCCACACCGTTAGGCCGCTTCAGCTGCGGGCCCTCGGTGAGCACCGAGATCTTCCGGCCGGGTGACACGACGAAGATCTTGTCGCCCCCCGGATAGAGCACACCGATGTCCGTCATCTGGATCCCGGTGTCCGTGATGTACATCGTCCCGTCCGGGCCGACGGCGAGATCGTTGAGCAGCACCGCGCCGTACGGACGGAAGTCGATCTCCCCGACCGGCGCACCGGTGCGCTTGTTGAAGCCGCGGACGACGTCGATGTCCGCGGTCCAGAGTGTGTCACCCTGGAAGGCGATTCCCTTCGGCGCATCGAGGTGCACGCCATTGCGCCCGCTGATCGCCCACATCGACGCCGTGCCGACGCTCGACCCCTCGAGGCGGACGATGTAGCCCTTCCCGTCGTGCGCCGATCCGGGGCCGAGCATGTTCGAGACGAACCATGCATCCTGCTCCGGGTCGTATCGCGCCGCCTCCGGTCCGTAGAACCCATCCACCGTCGCGACCTTTCGCGCCAGCGAACGCACGGTATCCTCGGGGTCACCCTGCGCCTTCGCGTACCGCGACGACTCGAGCTCTCCGCCCGGGCCGTGGCAGGCAGCCGTAGCGATCACCGCGACGGCAAGGCACAGGTAGCGGAACGACGGATGCGAGGTCCGTATCATCGGCGATGGCATGGCTCGATCGATGTGCGTGAGAAACGGCCGTGGCCCGGGTGCTTCGCACATCGCTGAGCGAGAGACATGCCGTGCCCGCGATCAATCGCCTCCTGCCGCCTCAACCAGCCGCGCGAGCGCCGCGCGCAATGCCGGCGCCAGCTCGCGGTCGGCGATGATCGCGTCGCGCGTCTTCTGCGCACTCGACAGCGGCAGCCGGATCGATGCTTCCTCGACCACCACTCCGACCGTGCGCAGGGTGACGAGCAGCGCCTCCTGACCCACGGTGGCGATCGGGGATGCGTTGATCGACGCGATCGGCTTGCCGATCACCTCGAATCCGCTGACGAGCCAATCGAGCGCGTTCTTGAGTGACCCCGCGACGCCCCGTGCATACTCGGGGCTGCAGAAGAGAAGTGCATCGGCACTCGCGATGGCCGCGCGCCAGCTGGCGACTGCCGGCGGCAGCGGTTCGACGTCGTCGTCAGGATTGAAGTGCGGGAGCGATCCCAGCTCGCTGTAGAGGATGACCTCGACGCCGTCGGGCGCGAGCGCCTGCGCAGCTTCGAGCACGGCGGTGTTCGACGACCGTGCCCGAAGGCTTCCGGAGATGGCGAGGACGCGCATCACTCGAAGCTAACCGCGGTCCCGCCGCGCCCGCTGGCACGTTCCAAGCAAGCAAACAAGAGCCATGGGACATCGCAGCTTCATCGACGCGGACGGCGTGGTCTGGCAGGTGTGGGACGTCCATCCCCAGCTCGCCGAGCGTCGGCGAGGTGCACGCCGCGTCCCCCCGTCGCGGCTCGGTCCGGACCGGCGCGACAACCGGACGGGAGTCGATCGACGCCGACGGATGGAAGTCCGGGTGCCCGTCCGCCACGGCTACGAGCAGGGCTGGCTCACCTTCGACTCCGTCGTCGGCAGCAAGCGGCTGGCGCCGATCCCCGATGGCTGGGATTCCCTCCCCGAGGATTCGCTGCTCGATCTCTGGCGCCGCGGTGAAGAGGCGGCCCGCATCCGCCGCCGGCTGATCGAATAGCGCCGGCCGCTAGCGCCGGCCGCTAGCGCCGGCCGCGCGCTGCCTGACGCTCCGCGCTGCCTGACGCTCCGCGCGCTCTGCGCTGCCTGACGCTGCGCGCTGCCTAACGCTTCTCGACGTCGCCGCTCCGTCGCCGCTGCGCGACGTCGTCCGAGTCGGCGTTGTGCCGGGGGAAGCTCGTCGTCAGCAGGTCGGCGAGGTCGCTGTCCGACCGGCTCGCCCAGTCTTCCGGCCACGTCGTGAGATCGAGCGCTCGCGAGCCGGACATGAAGCGGAGCACCCAATGCGGCTCTTCCTCGTCAGCGCCGGTCGTCGCGCTCGCCGGGCACTCGGTCACCGTCCAGAACCGCCCGCCGGGGAAGCGGAAGGTGCGCACCGGCTGCCGCACGTCGGCCGGGACTCGCGGGTTCGACAACACCTCGGCCGATGCTCGCCCATGCGCGCCCGATGATCGCTCGCCGCGCACGGTCTCCGCCTGGTGCAGCCACTGCTCGAGCTGTGCGACCGTCCCTGTCGCCCACCCCGGGGGGATTGGCGTTAGGCGGCACTTCGCCAGGCCGTCCGCCGACTCGAAGGCAAGCCAGCCGGCGAGGTAGTCCCGCATGTAGTCCTCAGCACGCGTCGCCGGATGGATCGCGTCGGCAGTCACGTCCCACACGCGCCATTTGCGTCCCGACCGGTCGGTGAAATCGCGAAGTGCCATGCCGCGGAGAAGGGCAGGACGTATGCCAGAGGCCGTCTGTTCACTCTCATCCCGGCGTCAGCGCCGCTGACCGGTCCGTCAGCGGTGCGCCGCGTCACAACGCGAGCACGATCCCCGTCTCGTGATTTCCATTCGCCGGAGCGAAAGGCCTAACGACGATCCGGAAGATCTCGACGGTCACGTCCTGAGCGGGAAGCTCACGGCCCCGTCGTGCCGCGTACGGATAGTGGCCGGTGCTCGCCAGGAAATCGGCGAACAGCTTTCGCGTCTCATCCTGCGAGCGGCCGTGGTCCTTCCAGTACGCACCATAGGCGACGAGCGCCGCTTCGAGCGTCGCGCTCACGCGCCCGCTCACGAACGCGATGTGCAGTTCGTGGCGGATGGTGATGAGGATCGGCACCAGGTGAAAGGCCACGTCCGCTTCCAAGGCAATCCCAGTGCCTTGTCGGGCGGCATTCGGGTGCCAGCCTCGGCGGGTCAGACCGGGACCCGCGCCGCGAGCTGCTCGGCACCGGTAAAGAAGGTCCGGCGGTACCAGAGGACGACGACGGTGGCGGTCGCGGCGACCGCCCCCGCCAGCATGAACGCGACGACGATCTGATAGCGGACTGCGGTCAGCGGGGACGAGCCGGCGAGAATCTGTCCCGTCATCATCCCCGGGAGCGAGACCAGGCCGACGATCATCAAGCCGTTCACCGCGGGGATCAGCGCCGCGATGAGCGCGCGGCGCACCGGCTCCGCCGCCGCCGTCGCCGGGCTCGCGCCTAACGCGAGGTAGGCCTCGACCTCCCCGCGCCGCGATTCCATCTCGCTCGCCAGCCGTTCGGCGGCGAGCGCTGCCCCGTTCATCGCGTTGCCGACGATCATTCCGAAGAGGGGGATCAGGTACTGCGGATCGTACCAGGGATGCACGCGCAGCACGAGCTGGTCGACGTACACCAGCGTCAGGCCGGCGCCGATGAGGATCGCGCTGCCGGCGATCGGGAAGAGCGTCCGCCGCGTCCCGCGCTGGCGGTCGGTCGCGGTCTTCGTCGCGGCGGCGAGCATGACGAGCAGCGCGAGGAGGACGAGATACCAGCGGCGCGTCGCGAACAGCCAGGTCAGGACGTAGCCGACGAGTATCAGCTGCACCGTCGCCCGCACGGCGCCGATCGCGAATCCGCGGGCGAGGCCGAGTCGCTGCCACCAGGACAATGCGATCGCCACGAGCACGAGTGCCGCTGCGAGGCCGAGGTCGGGCCAGGTGACGTCGATGAGAGGGTGCGCGGCCATGCGTGTCCCGGCGCGACTAGTCGCGCCCGACCAGGTATTCGCGCGTGCGCGCCTCGCGCGGCGCGGAGAACAGCGCGGCGGTCGGTCCTGCCTCGACGACGCGCCCGCTCTCGAGCACCACGGTGAACGCGCTCGCCTGCCTCGCCTCCGCGAGCCGGTGCGTCACCATCACCACCGACAGCCCGCCGCGCCCGACGAGGTCGCGGACCGTCGTCATCAGGCGGTCGGCAGCCTCCGGGTCGAGTGCCGACGTCGGCTCGTCGAGGAGGAGGACCTCGGGGCCGCAGGCGAGTGCCCGGGCGATCCCGACCCGCTGCTTCTCGCCCCCCGACAATTCGTCGCTCTCCCGCGCGGCGAAGCCGCGATCGAGACCGGCGAGGGCGAGCACGGCCTCGTCGTCGGCGGTGCCGGAACGCGTTAGGCCTGACGACGAAACGGGCGGCGCGAGGCGGCGGGCGACGGCGAGGTTGGCGGCGACGGTCCCGGCGAGCATGACGGGCGTCTGGAACACGAACCCGACGCGGCGGCGAAGCTCGCGGACGGGGGGCTCGGCGATCGGCCGGCCGGCGAACGCGATCGTCCCCTCCGCCGGGTCATCGAGGCGATTGAGCAGGCGGAGAAGGGAGCTCTTGCCGGCGCCGGATGGTCCGACGAGCGCGACGACTGCGCCGCGCGGGATGTCGAGGTCGATCCCGTTGAGT
>Ga0308175_100001694_pt1 | contig 14903 bp, 11 predicted proteins | sample PhyCR1_3_FD_203893 | JGI IMG/M metagenome (GOLD analysis project Ga0308175, IMG submission 203893) | Soil microbial communities from UC Gill Tract Community Farm, Albany, California, United States - DLSLS.C.R1 | ecosystem: Environmental > Terrestrial > Soil > Agricultural land | place: USA...
TGAAAAAGCCGCTGGTCGGCTAGACCGTAGCAAGGTGGAGAAGCCGCCAGTGCACGAAGTAAACGAGACGTTTGAACGTCATGACGCGGTCGAGGCCGCGGCCGCTGGTTACGCTCCGGCGCGCGATGTCATGCCCGAAGCGCGCCAGCCGAGCGGGCAGCCCAGCCGCCGGGTGGAAATCAACCTGGAGCAGTTGCATCGTCTCGGGATGGTCACGCCGGAAGGCGGCCGTACTACGGTCGCGGAAGAGTTCCGCATGATCAAGCGTCCCCTGATCAAGCATGCGTTCAACAAAACCGACATTGGCAACCGCCATAACAACCTCATCATGGTGACCAGCGCGCTGCCGGGCGAAGGCAAAACCTTCTGCGCGATCAACCTTGCGATGAGCATTGCGATGGAAATGGACCACACGGTGCTGCTGATCGATGCCGACGTCGCCCGTCCTTCAGTGCCGCGCTATCTCGGCATAGACGCCAGCGAAGGCCTGATGGATGTGCTGCTGAACGACAAGCTTGATCTGTCGGATGTGATGCTGCGCACCAATGTCGACACGCTGCGGCTTGTGCCTGCCGGCCAGTCGCACAAGAATTCCACGGAACTGCTCGCCAGTCTTGCGATGAGCAATCTGCTGGACCAGATAGCGCGCCGTTATCCCGACCGTATCGTCATCTTCGATTCGCCGCCGCTGCTGATGACCACTGAAGCGAAAGTGCTGGCAAGCCATATGGGCCAGGTTGTGGTTGTGGTCGAAGCCGAGACCACGACCCAGCATGCGGTCAAGGATGCGTTGCGTCAGCTTGGCAGCGACAACAATGTCAGCCTGATTTATAACAAGACCAGTGCATTCGTCGGAAACAACTATGGCTATGGGTATAACTAAGATGACCCGTAGCGAATGGAAATACGGGCGCCGTCCGGTCGCCCTGGCTGTACTGGCGCTGCTGTCGTCGCAGGCGCCATCGGTGACGGCGGCTGAATGGCATTTCACGCCACGCCTGGACTTGAGGGAAACCTATAGCGACAACGTCAACCTGGCTCCATCAGGTAGCGAGCAGTCCTCGTTTGTTACTGAAGTGATGCCCGGCTTTACGCTCAACGGCATCGGCCGGCGCTCGCGGTTCACGGCAAGCTATCAGGCGCGCAGCGTCAACTACAGCAATAACAATTTCGGCAGCAACCTGCAGCATTATCTGGCCGCCACAGGCAACGCCCAACTGGTCGAGGACCTGCTGTTCATTGACGGCAGCGCCAATGTCAGCAATATCAGCACGTCGCCATTCGGCCCGCAGGCGCTGGACAGCACTTATGCAACCAGCAACCGGACCGAGGTCCGCAGCTATACCATCAGCCCCTATTTATCCAAACGCTATGGTTCGCTGGCCCAGGGAGAACTGAGATATACCCACCAGGGCCTGAGCGCAGACACTGTCGGCTTCTCCAATTACAACAGCGACAGGCTTAACCTGAATGTCAGCAGCGGCGAAGCATTCCGTGTCCTGGGCTGGAATGTCGCAGCGTCGCGCCAGCAAAGCCGCTACAGCAATCTTGACTCGGTCGCGAGCGACTATCTGAATGGCACCTTGCGCTATCGGATTACCGACCAGTTCAGGCTGACCGGTTCGGCGGGCTATGAGCGCTATACCTACCAGAGCGTGGGGGAATCACCGCAGGGCGCATCATGGTCGGTCGGTTTCATCTGGCAGCCGTCGCTCCGCACCAACCTGGAGGCGAGTGCGGGCAGGCGCTTCTATGGCACCGCCTATATGCTCAACGGCACCCACCGCAGCCGCCATACGACCTGGAATGTGAGCTACAACGAAGACATCACGACGACCCAGGAGCAGCTTGCCAACCCGGGCACTGTCAGCACCACCGCCTTCCTGAACCAGGCTTTCCTTGCGAATATTCCTGATCCAGTGGCGCGGGGTCAGGCAGTGGACGCGTTTATCCGCGCCACCGGCTTGCCTGCTTACCTGTCAACCGGCGCGACCGGCTTGTCGAACCGCTTTTTCCTGCAGAAGCGGCTGCAGGCTTCGGTTGCCCTGACGAGCGGCAAGTCGACCGCGGTGCTGACGGCGTTTGACGTGCTGCGGCGGCCGCAGACCGATGTCGGCAACAATACCGGATTGCTGATCAATAACGGCGGCCTGCTGCTTTCAGACCAGAGCCGCCAGAAGGGCGTGAGCGGCCTGTGGAGCCTGCGCGTTGCCCCGCTGACGACCATGAACCTGAACGCGCAGTACTACCGCACCAGTTCGCTGCTGACCAACCGCACCGATGACAACACGCTGCTGACCCTGGGTGTGTCACGCCGGTTAAGTCCCAGGGTCAATGGCACGGTGGAAGTGCGCCGCTACCAGGGTTCAAGCAATCAGGGCGCCTTCGATTTCCGCGAAAACGCGATCTCAGCCATTTTGTCCATGCAGTTATAGCGGAGAGCTCCAGTCGATGTATGAATCTTTTTACGGGCTGCATGCCAAGCCGTTCCAACTGCGGCCCGATCCGACCTTTTTCTTTGGCAGCAAGGGCCACAAGCGTGCGATGTCCTACCTTGAGTATGGGCTGTCGCAGGGCGAAGGCTTTATCGTCATCACCGGCGAGGTGGGGGCGGGCAAGACCACGCTGGTGCGCAACCTGTTTCGCAAGCTGGAATCAAACCGCATCATCGCGGCCCAGATTGTCAATACCCACCTCAATTCCGACGACACGCTGCGCTCCGTCGTGGCGGCCTTTGGACTGCCGTTTGATGACCCGAGCAAGACCGGCCTGTTGGCGCGGCTGGAGCAATTCCTGCGCTATAGCGACAAGCAGGGCAAGCGGGTGCTGCTGGTAGTGGACGAAGCGCAGAACCTGACGCCGCAGACGGTGGAAGAGCTGCGCATGCTGTCGAACTTCCAGACCGCCGACAAGTCGCTGCTGCAGACCTTCCTGCTGGGGCAGCCGGAGTTCCGCCGCACCCTGCACAGCGAGGACATGCAGCAGCTGCGCCAGCGGGTAATTGCGACCTATCACCTGGGTCCCATGGATGCCGCGGAAACCCAGGCATATATCGAGCACCGTCTGCAGACCGCGGGCTGGAAGGGCGATCCGGTGATCACGCCCGAAGCCTATGCCGCAATTTACGAATATTCGGGCGGCATACCACGCAAGATCAATACGCTTTGCGACCGGCTGTTCCTGATGGGCTACCTGGAGGAGCTGCACCAGTTCAATGAGGAAGAGGTGCGTGAAGTCATTAAGGATATCCAGGAGGAATTCACGCCCCCTCCACCAGAGATGGGTCTGCCCACGGGTTATACGGGCATGCCCAACGGTTTTACCGACACCGCGGCCGAGAGCCTTGAGCATCTTGACGAGAGGCTGTCCAAGATCGAACGCTCCGTGACCTCGGTGCTGGATGTGCTCAAGCGGCTTATCTCAACCTCGAAAATCTGAGCCCGTCCTAGGCCACGGAACAGGAGCAGAACATGCAAGCAAGCACAATACAGCCTGGCGCTCCAGGCAAGATCCGCAATGCGATGACGATAGACGTCGAGGACTATTTCCAGGTCTCGGCTTTTGCGCCTCACATCCCGCGTGATAGCTGGCCGAGCATGACTTGCCGGGTTGAGCGCAATGTCGAGCGCATTCTTGCCTTGCTGCGCGAGCGTGACGTGAAAGCCACTTTCTTTACCTTGGGCTGGATCGCCGAGCGCTATCCCCAAGTGGTGCGCGCCATCGTTAACGAGGGCCACGAGCTGGCCAGCCATGGCTATGGCCATTTGCGGGCCTCCGACCAGAGCAAGGAGGAATTCCACGACGACATCACGCGCAGCAAGGCGGTGCTGGAAGACATATCCGGACAGCAGGTGCTGGGCTACCGCGCGCCAAGCTTTTCGATAGGCTCGCGCAACCTGTGGGCCCTGGACACGCTGCGCAATGCGGGCTATCGCTACAGTTCCAGCATCTACCCGATACGGCACGACCACTATGGCATGCCGGACGCGCCGCGCTTCGCGTTTTATCCGAATGGCGAGGATGGCTTGCTGGAAGTGCCCATCACCACGGTGCGCGTGATGGACCGCAACCTGCCAGCTGGCGGCGGAGGTTATTTCCGGTTCTTTCCGTACGCGGTGTCGCGCTGGTTTCTGAACAGGGTCAATCGGGACGACAGGCAGGCGGGCATCTTCTATTTCCACCCCTGGGAAATAGACCCCGGCCAGCCGCGCCAGCAGGGCGTAGGGCTCAAGACCAAGTTTCGCCATTACATCAACCTGGACCGGATGGAAACCCGTCTGCGGGCGCTGACCCGGGACTTTGAGTGGGACCGCATGGACCGTATTTTTTTACAAAAATCATGAGCGCCATTATTGAAGCATCGCAGGACCGGGCACGCGCGGCGAGCGCCGCCAAGCCGCAGATCAAACTGATGCGGCAGCAGGATGCCGCGCGCTGGGACGAGTTCGTTCAGCGCTGCCCGCAGGCCAGCTTTTTCCACCGGGCCGGCTGGCAGCGGGTGATAGAGCAGGCGTTTGGCCACAAAACCTACTTCTATTACGCCGAAGTGGACGGCCGCATTGAAGGCGTGCTGCCGCTGGCGCAAATCAAGAGCCGGCTGTTCGGCCATTCGCTCGGCTCGCTGCCGTTCTGCGTGTATGGCGGCCCGGCCGCCAGTTCGGAGGAGGTGGCGGCCGTGCTGGACCGGGAAGCGCAGCAACTGGCGGAAAAGCTTGGCGTCGGGCACCTGGAATATCACAACGTGGCGCCGCGCAACCCGGACTGGCATGCGAAGGACCTGTATGTGACCTTCCGCAAGGAGATGGATCCGGACCCTGAAAAGAACATGGCGGCCATTCCGCGCAAGCAGAGGGCAATGGTGCGCAAGGGTATCAAAGCCGGCCTGGTAAGCGAGATCGACGCTGATGTCGAACGCTTCTTCACCGCCTATTCGACCAGCGTGCACAGGCTGGGCACCCCGGTATTTTCGAAGAAGTATTTCCGCCTGCTCAAAGAGACCTTCGGCGATGACTGCGAGCTGATGACCATCACCAAGGATGGCCGCATCATCAGCAGCGTGATGAGCTTCTACTTCCGCGATGAAGTGCTGCCTTACTACGGCGGCGGCATGCCGGAAGCGCGGGAAGTGGCCGGCAATGATTTCATGTACTGGGAGCTGATGCGGCGCGCTTGCGTCCAAGGCTATCGCATCTTCGATTTCGGCCGCAGCAAGAAGGGCACCGGCTCGCATGACTTCAAGAAGAACTGGGGCTTTGAGCCAACGCCTCTGCATTACGAGTACAAGCTGGTGAAGTCGACCGAAGTGCCGGACACCAACCCGCTCAATCCCAAGTATCAGCTGATGATACGCACCTGGCGGAAGATGCCGCTGGCGCTGGCCAATGCCATTGGGCCGCATATCGTCAAGAACCTGGGCTAACGCAGTGGAGCATCTTCTTTACCTGGCGCACCGGATTCCTTATCCGCCCAACAAGGGCGACAAGATCCGTTCGTACCATCTTCTGAAGCATCTGGCGCAACGCTACCAGGTCCACCTCGGCACCTTCATCGATGACCCGGATGACTGGCAGTATGTGGACGCCGTCAAGGCGCTGTGCGGGGAGACGCACTTCGTCCGGCTCAACAGCCGCATGGCGAAGGTAAGAAGCGCTACCGCACTGCTGGGCAGCCGCCCGCTGAGCCTCGACTATTACCGCGATACCGGGCTGTCCAGGTGGGTGGACCGCTTGCACCGCAAGCTGCCGGTGTCGCGGGTCCTGGTATTTTCCTCGGCGATGGCGCAGTTCGTCCGCCCCGAGCGCTATGCGCGGCGGGTGATCGACTTCGTGGATGTCGATTCCATGAAATGGACCCAGTATGCGGCCCAGAAATCATGGCCGATGAACCGGGTATATGGACGCGAGGGCAGGCAACTGCTGCGTTATGAGCGGCAGGTGGCGCGCGACTTCGACGCGTCGCTGTTCGTGTCGCCGCAGGAAGCGGCCTTGTTTGCCAGCTTGGCGCCGGACAGCGCTTCCAAGATTGGCTGGTTCAGCAATGGCGTGGACAGCAGCTATTTTTCGCCGCTGCACGATTTCGACAATCCCTATCCGGAAGGCGGGCCGGTCATGGTGTTCTCCGGCGCCATGGATTACTGGCCCAACGTCGACGCCGTGCAGTGGTTCGCCGACGAAATGCTGCCGGCCATTCTGAAGCAGCACCCGGCAGCGCGCTTCTATATCGTCGGTTCCCGGCCGGCGCGGGAAGTCCAGGCGCTGGCTGAAAGGCCCGGCGTGCATGTCACCGGCACCGTGCCCGATGTGCGTCCCTACCTGGCTTATGCCCATCTGTCGGTGGCGCCGCTGCGCCTGGCGCGCGGCATACAGAACAAGGTGCTGGAAGCGATGGCCATGGGTAAGCCGGTGATCGTGTCGCCGCAGGCGCTGGAAGGCATAGAGGCCAAGCCGGGCAGGGACCTGATGCTTGCGGCCAGTCCCGCCGAGTTCATCGGCCGGGCCTGCGACGCGCTCGACGACCCGCCCGCCGACATGGGGCGCGCCGCGCGCGCCCAGGTCGAGGCAAGTTATAACTGGGACGTCAACATGGCGCGCGTCGATGCGCTGCTCGACATGCCGTTCCCGCTCTCCTCAATGGTGGCCACATGCTCGTGACTGAAACCAGCGCGGCTCCGCGTGATCTGCTGAAAACCATGGCCATCGCGATCGCGGTGCTGGCGCCGTTCTTCCTCTACGCCGAGACCGCGCGTTCCATCGTCGCGATCTGGGACAGCTCGGAAACCTTTGCGCACGGCTATATCATTGTTCCGATCAGCCTGTGGCTGATCTGGAAACGGCGCGCGCTGTTGGCCCGCATGACGCCCGCGCCGTTCTGGCCGGCCCTGGTCGCGCTGGCGCTCTGTGGCTTCGGCTGGCTGCTGGCGGAAATGGGCGACGTGCAAGTGGTTCGGCAATATGCGTACGCTGCCATGCTTCCTCTGGCCGTGCTGGCGGTGTGCGGCCTGCGCATCTCCTGGGCCATCGCTTTCCCTCTCGCCTTCCTGCTGCTGGCGGTGCCGTTTGGCGAAGTATTCATCGATCCGCTGATCAATGTGACTGCCGACTTTACGGTATGGGCGCTGCAGATGACCGGCATCCCGGTCCTGCGCGACGGCAGCAATTTCTCCATCCCAAGCGGCAACTGGTCGGTGGTGGAGGCCTGCAGCGGCGTACGCTACCTGATCGCTTCCTTCACCCTCGGCTCGCTCTACGCCTATCTGACTTACCGTTCGCGCAAGCGGCAACTGCTGTTCGTGCTGTTGTCCATCCTGGTGCCCATCCTGGCCAATGGCATGCGCGCCTACATGATTGTCATGATAGGTCACCTGAGCGACATGAAGCTGGCGACCGGCTTTGACCACATCATCTACGGCTGGCTGTTTTTCGGCCTCGTAATGTTCATCATGTTCTGGGTCGGCAACCGCTGGCGCGAAGACATCAGCGCGGCCGACATCGCCGACGAAGCGGCACTGAGCGCTGGCCCATCGCGGGCGGCGTCGTCGGCCGTGGTGGCGGCCGCCGCCGTGGCCGTCATTGCATGCCTTGCTTTCTGGCCGCTGTATGCCAGCGTCTCGCTGCGCGCCGGAGCGCATGACGCGCCCGTCAGCTTGCAGGATTTGCGGCTTGCCTGGAAACCCGGCAAGAACTTCACAAGCTGGACGCCGCGGCTGAACCGGGGCGTGGCCAGTTTCAGCCAGACGTTGGAGCAGGATGGCCAGCGGGTTGGTCTGCTGGTGCGTTACTACCGCAACCAGCCGCGCGGCACCGGGCTGATCAGCGTAAGCAACCAGCTGGTAGGCGACGCCGAGGAAGATCCATGGCGCCGCGCCGGTTCGGCAACGCGAGTTGAAACCATAGGCGCTCGCCAGTTGCAGGTGAAGGAAACCCGGCTGCGCGGGCCCGATGGCGGTCTGGTGGTGTGGCAGTGGTATTGGATAGATGGCCGTTTCCTTGCCAACGACTACCTCGGCAAGCTGCTGCAGGCCAAGGAGCGGCTGCTGATGCGCGGAGACGACAGCGCCGGCATCACGGTGTTCGCGCCCTATGATGAAAACCCGGACAGCGCGCGCGCCGTGCTGCGCGGCTTCGTGGCAGCCCAGTTGCCGGCGCTGGAGCACGAGCTGTCCGGCAACGCCAGGCAATGACGGAGGGCTCAGCGTGAAACATGCGCCCCTCGTGGTCCACCTGATCTACCGCTTCGACTTTGGCGGCCTGGAAACGCTGGTTGCCGAATGCATCAACCGCATGCCGGCCGAGCAGTACCGGCATGCGATCGTGTGCCTTACCGGCTACACCGAATTCGCCGCGAAGGTCAGCCGGCCCGGGGTTGACATCATTGCCCTCGACAAGCCGCCCGGACTGGCGTTGGCCACACATCTCAAGTTGTGGAAGCTGCTGCGGCGGCTTAAGCCCGCTGTGCTGCATAGCTATAACCTGGCGGCCGTCGAGTATGCGTTCACCGCCGCCGTCGCCGGCGTGCCGGTGCGGGTGCATGCCGAACACGGCCGCGACGCCGGCGACCCGCATGGGCTCAACCGCAAGCACAACCTGCTGCGCCGCGGACTAACGCCTTTCATCGACCGCTATGTGCCGGTATCCGATGACTTGCAGCGCTGGCTGCGGCAGGTGGTTGGCGTGCCCGACGCCAAGACGCTGATGATAGCCAACGGCGTCGACACCGACCGCTTCCGGCCACGCCAGGACCAGCATGCGGCGCAGCGCCGCGAATTCGTGATCGGCACCGTGGGCCGCATCCAGGATGTGAAGAACCACAGCGGCCTGGTCGATGCCTTCATCCGGCTGCGCGACCTGCTGCCCAACGAGCGGGACCGCCTGCGCCTGGCCATCGTCGGCAACGGACCGCTGCTGAACATGATCACCGAGAAGGTGCGTTTGGCGCGGCTGCAGGATGTGGTATGGCTGCCTGGCTCGCGCACCGACATTGCCGAACTGATGGGCGGCTTCGATGTTTTCGCGCTTCCTTCGATTGCCGAGGGGACGCCGGTCACGGTACTGGAAGCGATGGCAAGCGGCTTGCCGGTGGTGGCGTCGCGCGTTGGCGGCATCCCGGAAGTGGTGGAGGACCAGGTGACCGGCCTGCTGACGCCGCCTTCCGACCCGGGTGCGCTGGCCGAGGCGCTGGCCGTGTACGTGCGCGACCCGGCGCTGGCGGCGCGCCATGGCGCCGCCGGCCGCGCCCGTGTAGAACGAAGCAACAGCATCGCCGCGATGGTGGCCGGTTATGCCCGGCTGTATGACACACTGCGCGCAACCAAATCCAGAACCAGCAAGGCCTGAAACTATGTGCGGAATCGTCGGAATTTTTGATATGCGCAAGATGCGCGACATCGACCTGCAACTGCTCACGCGGATGAATGAAACGCAGCACCACCGCGGCCCGGTGGAAGGCGGCGTCCATCGCGAGCCCGGCATCGGCTTTGGCCACCGCCGGCTTTCCATCATCGATCTGTCGTCCGGCCAGCAGCCGCTGTTCAATGAAGACCACAGCGTGGTGCTGGTGTTCAACGGCGAAATCTATAACTTTGTCGAATTGATGGAAGAGCTGACCCGGCTTGGCCATACCTTCCGCACCCGCTGCGACACCGAGGTCATCGTGCATGCCTGGGAGCAGTGGGGAGAGGACTGCGTGCAGCGCTTCCGCGGCATGTTCGCCTTTGCGCTCTGGGACCGCAACAGGCAGACCATGTTCCTGGCGCGCGACCGGCTTGGCATCAAGCCCATGTATTGCGCGCTGCTGCCGGACGGCATGTTCCTGTTTGGCTCGGAACTGAAGGCGCTGATGTCCATTCCCGGCCTGTCGCGCGAGCTCGACCCGTGCGCGGTGGAGGAGTATTTCGCTTATGGCTATGTGCCGGAGCCACGCACCATCTTCAAGAGCGCGTTCAAGTTGCAGCCCGGCCATACGCTGACCCTGAAGGCGGGCGCGGTCGGCTTGCCGGCGCAAAAGAAGTTCTGGGACGTGCCATTCAAGCCGCATGCGCCGATGTCGGAGGAGGAAGCGGAACGTGAGCTGATCGCCAAGCTGCGCGACGCGGTACAAAGCCATATGGTGGCCGATGTGCCCCTCGGCGCCTTTCTGTCCGGCGGCGTCGACTCCAGCGCGGTTGTCGCAATGATGGCGGGCATGACCCATGAACCGGTCAATACCTGCTCGATCGGCTTCAACGACCAGGCCTATGATGAATCCGGGTATGCCAGCGAAGTGGCCGCTCAATACGGCACCAGCCATTACCGCGAGATCGTGGACAAGGATGATTATGGTCTCATCGACACGCTTGCCCGGCTGTACGACGAGCCTTACGCGGACAGCTCGGCCATTCCCACTTACCGGGTATGCGAACTGGCGCGCAAGCGGGTTACAGTGGCCCTGTCCGGCGATGGCGGCGACGAGAATTTCGCCGGCTACCGCCGCTATCGCTATGCGATGGCGGAGCAGCGGGTGCGTTCGGTGCTGCCGGCCTCGCTGCGCAAGTCCGTGTTCGGCTTTCTTGGGAATGTCTATCCGAAGGCGGACTGGGCGCCGCGCATGTTCCGCGCCAAGACCACTTTCGAAGCGCTCGCGCGCGACTTGGTGGAGGGTTATTTCCACGGCGTCTCGGTCATGCCGGATCGGGTGCGCACGCGCCTCTTTTCGGACCGATTCAAGCGCTCGCTGCAAGGCTACGGCGCGATCGAAGTCATGCGCAGGCATGCGGCCAACAGCCCGACCGACGACCCCTTGTCCCTCATCCAGTATGTCGACATGAAGACCTGGCTGCCTGGCGACATACTGACCAAGGTCGACCGCGCCAGCATGGCCCATGCGCTGGAAGTGCGGGTGCCCTTGCTGGACCACGAATTTGTCGAATGGGCCTCGGGCGTGCCTTCTGCGCTGAAGCTGCGCGGCCAGGAGGGCAAGTACCTGTTGAAGAAATCGCTGGAGCCGCACCTGTCGCATGACATCCTGTACCGCGACAAGATGGGCTTTTCGATTCCGCTGGCAAGCTGGTTGCGCGGTCCGTTGCGCGACCGGGTGCGGCAGGCGCTGCTGGGGCCAACGCTGGCTGATACCGGCATCTTCAACATGGCCTTCCTGCAGGAAATGGTGGAGCAGCACCAGTCCGGCTTGCGCGACTACACTGCGCCGATGTGGACCTTGCTGATGTTTGAAGCCTTCCTGCGCAACTGCATGGAGGGCGCGCAGGAGAGACCACTGGCGGCATAGCGGTTCCGCGCAGGCCCGGGCGGCCAATCGCCCAGGCTGCTTACCAAAACGGCAAAGGCCGCTGTCATAGCGGCCTTTGTTCTCGTCAAACCATGGAAACGCCCTGCGCGCCTCAGTCGTTCAGGCTTGCCGCTTCCGTGATCCTGTCCTTGTATGCTTCCAGGATCTTCTTCAGCGCATCCGCCATCAGGTATTGCGGTTTCCATCCAAGATCATTCATCGTGTTTTCAATCTTGGGCACGCGGTTCTGCACGTCCTGGTAACCATTGCCGTAATAACCCGCGGAAGTGGTGTCGACCAGCTTGACCTTTGCCGCGGAGTCGCGGTACTCGGGATACTGGGCCGCCAGCTGCAGCATCATGGTCGCCAGCTCACGGATGGAGTAATTGTTGACCGGGTTGCCGATGTTGTAAATTTTGCCGGAGGCGACGCCGTCCTTGTTGGCGATGATGCGCATCAGCGCGTCCACGCCGTCTTCGACGAAGGTGAATGCGCGTTTTTGCGCGCCGCCATCCACCAGCTGAATATTTTCTCCGCGCACGATATGGCCCAGGAACTGGGTCACAACGCGCGAAGAACCTTCCTTGGGCGTGAAGATGGAATCAAGCCCGGAGCCTATCCAGTTGAACGGCCGGAACAGCGTGAAGTTCAGGCCTTCCATGCCATAGCCCCAGATGACCCGGTCCATCAGTTGCTTGGAGCAGGCATAGATCCAGCGCTGCTTTTCAATCGGGCCGTAGACCAGGTTGGAAGCTTCGGGATCGAATTCGCCGTCGGCGCACATGCCGTAGACTTCGGAAGTCGACGGGAACACCAGGTGCTTCCTGTATTTGACCGCTGCGCGCACGATGGGCAGGTTGGCTTCAAAGTCGAGTTCAAAGACGCGCAGCGGCTCCTTGACGTAGGTGGACGGCGTTGCGATCGCTACCAGCGGCAGGATAACGTCGCACTTGCGTACGTGATACTCGACCCATTCCTTGTTGATGGTGATGTCGCCTTCAAAGAAGTGCATGCGCGGATGCGACAGCAAGTCGGAAAGGCGGTCATTCTGCATATCCATGCCATAGACTTCCCAGTCCGTGGTTTCCAGAATGCGCTTGGAAAGGTGATGGCCGATAAAGCCATTCACCCCGAGTATCAGTACTTTTTTCATGTGGTTAACGGGGGGGTGAGTTGAGCGACCACGCATTATACCAATCGCGGAATGCGGCGAGGCCCTCGGCCAGCGGCGTGGCCGGCGCGAACCCGACCCAGTCGCGCAGCCGCGCAGTGTCGGCATAGGTCGCGGGCACGTCGCCGGGCTGCATCGGCAGGAAGTCGATCACCGCCTTGCGCTCCAGCACCCGCTCCAGCGTGGCGATGAAGTCCATGACCCTTACCGGCTGATGATTGCCGATGTTAAACACCGCATGCGCCGGCGCGCCGTCCCGGGCAGGCGTGGGTTTGAACAGCAGCCGGACCACTCCTTCCACAATATCGTCGATGTAGGTGAAGTCGCGCTTGAGCTCGCCTTGCGCAAACACAGGTATCGGCTCGCCATTCATGATCTTGCGGGTGAAGCTGAAGTAGGCCATGTCAGGCCGGCCCCACGGACCGTAGACGGTGAAGAAACGCAGGCCGGTCATGGGCAAGTCATACAGATGGCTGTAGGAATAGGCCATCAGTTCATTGGACTTCTTGGTCGCGGCATACAGCGACACCGGGGCGTCGGTCTGGTCGCTCTCCGAAAACGGCACCTTGGCGTTGGCGCCGTACACGCTGCTGCTGCTGGCGTACACCATGTGCGCCACGCGGTGGCGGCGGCAGGCTTCCAGCATGTGCGAGAAGCCGACCAGGTTGGACTGGATATACGCGGCCGGGTTTTCCAGCGAATAGCGGACCCCGGCTTGCGCGGCCAGGTGCACCACGTGGCTGGGCCGGTGCGCCTCGAACAGCCGCGCCACCTGGTCCGCATCCGACAGTTCCGTGTGATCGCAGGCGATGCCACGCGGCGCCAGCAGCGCGGCCACGCGGTCATGCTTCAACCGCGGCGTGTAATAGTCATTGAAATTGTCGCAGCCGATCACGCGATGGCCCATGTCGGCCAGGCGCGCGGCCACGAAGCTGCCGACGAAGCCGGCAGCGCCTGTCACCAGTATGGTCTGTTGCATCATTGTCCGTCGTCGTGTCCGCGGCGGCCTATGCCGTGGTAGGTAATGCCCGCGTCCGCCACCATTTTCGGGTCGTACAGATTGCGGCCGTCGAAGATGGCTTTGCCGCGCAGCGCGCCCGCCAGGCGTTCGAAATCGGGCGAGCGGAATTCCTTCCACTCGGTCACCAGCGCCAGCGCATCGCTGCCGTCGACCGCTTCCCAGGCGTTGTCGCACAGCGTCAGGTGGCGGCCGCAGGCATCTTCGCCGTTTTCCTGGAGCAGCAGGCGGCGCGCTTCGGTGGAAGCCACCGGGTCGTAGGCGCGCACACTGCAGCCGGCCGCCATCAGCTTTTTGATCAATACCAGGCTGGGCGCTTCGCGCATGTCGTCGGTGTTGGGCTTGAAGGCCAGCCCCCACATCGCCACCGTCTTGCCGCGCAATTCGGCGGCGCCGCCGAAGTGGCGGGCGATCTTGTCGAACAGCACGGACTTTTGCGCTTCATTGACGGTTTCGATCGCATTCAACAGATGCAGGCTGCGGCCATGATCATGCGACGTCTTCAGCAGCGCCTTGACGTCCTTGGGAAAGCAGGAGCCGCCATAGCCCATGCCGGCATACAGGAAATGCGGCCCGATGCGCGGATCCGAGCCGATGCCCAGGCGCACCGCCTCGATGTCGGCGCCCAGCACTTCGGCCAGGTTGGCCAGTTCGTTCATGAAGCTGATGCGGGTCGCCAGCATGGCGTTGGCGGCGTACTTGGTCAGTTCCGCGCTGCGCACGTCCATCTCGATGAGCTTGTCGTGATTGCGGCTGAAGGGCGCGTACAGCTGCCGCATGACCTTGGTCGCATGGGGATCGTCGCTGCCGACCACGATGCGGTCCGGGCGCATGAAGTCGTCGATGGCCGCGCCTTCCTTGAGGAATTCCGGGTTGCTGACCACGGTGAATGCGACCCTGGCGCCGCGCTTTTGCAGTTCCTCGCTGATCGTGGCCCGTACCTGGTCCGCCGTCCCAACCGGAACGGTCGATTTGTCAACCACCACGATAGGCCGCGTGATGCGCTGGCCTATGCTGCGCGCGGCCGACAGGATGTGGCGCAGGTCGGCGCTGCCGTCTTCATCCGGCGGCGTGCCGACCGCGATGAAGATCACGTCGGCGTGGGCCACCGCCTGGTCATAGTCGGTGGTGAACAAAATGCGGCCGGCGGCGGCGTTGCTGGCCACCAGCGCATCGAGCCCTGGCTCATGGATGGGAATCTGTCCGTCGTTGAGCATGCCGATCTTGCGGGAATCGACGTCCAGGCAGAGCACCGTGTTGCCGACGTCGGCAAAGCAGGCGCCGGAAACCAGGCCAACATAACCGGTGCCGATAATTGTGATTTTCATAAGCGCGTTTATTGAAAAGAAATTGAAAAAATAAATCCGGAGCGATCGGTATCCGCAGTTCTATCCGGCAAAGCGAGAAGTATAACGACGGCGGCACAATAAAACCGGAGTGTGGTGGCGGCTGTCT
>Ga0308175_100001696_pt1 | contig 14895 bp, 14 predicted proteins | sample PhyCR1_3_FD_203893 | JGI IMG/M metagenome (GOLD analysis project Ga0308175, IMG submission 203893) | Soil microbial communities from UC Gill Tract Community Farm, Albany, California, United States - DLSLS.C.R1 | ecosystem: Environmental > Terrestrial > Soil > Agricultural land | place: USA...
CCAGATCGCCTTGTAGCCCGCAGTGCAGCTGTTGCGCGTCTCGGTGTCCGTGAGCTGCCACACGATCCAGTCGGCGGCCTCGATCAGCCGGTCGGCGCGGGCGTAGATCTCGGGTGCCTCATCCAGGATCTGGAGTGCTTTGGCGAAGAACCACTCGGACGAGATCTTGCCGCCGTAGCGCGGGAGCCAGGTCTCCCCCCGCTCGGCGGCAACCTGGTTGATGCGGTCCGCCTCAGGCTGGGCCGCGTGGTGCTTCCACAGCTTCACCCAGGCGTGCGGGTTGCCCCGTAGGTCCTCGAGCAGGCACAACGGGGTGCCGTCGTCCCGCGTGGGGAGCATCGTGCACGCGGTGACGTCGATGCCGATCCCGATCACCTCCGCCGGGTCGATGCCCGTCTCGGCAAGTAGCGCGGGGACCGCCTCCTGGAGCGTGCGGACGTAGTCCTCGGGGTCCTGGAGCGCCCAGTCGGGTTCGAGTTCGACGCCGTCGTGAGGAGCAGGCAGCCGCTCGTCGATCACCCCGTGCCGGTACGGGTAGACGGTCGCGCCGAGCTCCCGTCCTTCGGCGCAGTCGACCAGGACCGCCCGCCCCGACTCGGTGCCGAAGTCGATCCCGAGCGCGTAACGGCCGCTCACGGCCCGTCTCCCGCCCGCTGGGGCTCGACGACGACCTTCAGTCCGCGTCGCTCCACCAGCTCGTCGAAGGCCTCGCGCCACTCAGACAGCGCGTAGCGGCCGCTGACGAGCCCGGCCAGCTCGACCTCGCCGGTCTCCGCGAGCCCGATTGCGCGCGGGAGGTCGGCGGGCTTCATGCGTCGGCAGAGAGCCAGGGTCAGGCCCTTCCGCCGCGCGGTCGAGGCGGTGAAGCTCGTTCGGTCGCCGTCGGGGATGCCGACCAGGACCACACGGCCTCCGGGCCGGACGGCGAGCATGGCATCCGCAAGGGCCGCGTCGTCGCCGGCTGCCTCGAACGCCACATCGACCTCCCGGCCGTCGAGCGTCGCACCCAGGGACGCGGCCGCCTTCGCGCGGTGCGGGAGCGGGTCGCGCGCCACGATCGTCTCTACCCCGGCGGCTCGGAGTGCCTGGACGAGCAGCAGCCCCAACGGCCCGCAGCCGAAGACGCCCGCGGTCGACCCGGGCCCCGCCTTCGCGAGGTCGAGGGCGTGCAGGGCGACGCCCAGAGGCTCGAGCAGCGAGCCCTCCGTGTCGGAGAGGTCGTCCGGGAGCGTGTGGGCGAGCCGTTCGGGCCAGGCCAGGGTCGTGCGTAGGGCACCGTCCGCCGAGCCGTGCCCGGCGAAGCGAAGGTCGGGGCAGAGGTGCGGATTCCCGCCCAGGCAGACGCTGCAGCGGCCGCACGGCACAGCGGGGTCGAGCGCCACGCGCTCGCCCGCGCGTGGGCCGGACTCGATCGTCCCCACGAACTCGTGCCCGAGGACGAGCGGCCGGTCGAGGACGGCGTCGCCGATCGCCCCTTCGAGGAACCAGTGTCGGTCGGACCCGCAGAGGCCGACGGCGGTCACGCGCACGAGCACCTCGCCGTCGCGCGGCTCCGGCGCCGGCTCGTCGTGGAGCCTGAGATCGCCCGTGCCGTGGAGGCGCAGGGCCTTCACGGGCGCTGGCCGTAGTACGCGCCGGGCCCGTGCTTGCGCAGGAAGTGTCGGTCGAGCAATTCGGGCTGGATCGGCGCGGCGTCGGGTTGCAGCGCCTCGGTGCGGTAGGAGCTCTCGGCCACGACCTCGAGGGCGATCGCGTTCTCGACCGCCGCCCCGGCGTCCGGTCCCCACGCGAACGGCCCGTGGGAGGCGACGAGCACCGCCGGCCGCTCGAGCGCGCCCAGCCCCAGGCCGGTGACCGTTTCGACGATCACGTCGCCTGTACAGCGCTCGTAGTCGCCGCCGATCTCCTCGCGGGTGAGCTCGCGGGTCACCGGCACGGGCCCGCGGAAGTGGTCGGCGTGCGTCGTGCCGAAGGACGGGATCTCCCGCCGGGCCTGGGCCCACGCCGTCGCGAACGGGGAATGCGTGTGGACGATCCCGCCGATCGTTTCGAAGGCGCGGTAGAGCACGAGGTGTGTCGGCGTGTCCGAGGAGGGCCGCGCGGATCCCTCGCGGACCTCGCCGCTCTCGAGCTCGACGACGACCATCGAGTCCGGCCCGAGGTCGGCGTAGGGGACGCCGCTCGGCTTGATCGCCATCACCCCGGCCGCGCGGTCGGCGGCGCTCGCATTGCCGAAGGTGAGGACGACCAGGCCCGCCTCGACGATCTGCCTATTCGCCTCGAAGACCCGCTCGCGTAGCTCGTCGAGCGCCATCAGGCGCCCCGAACGGTCTGGAAGTACGCCTGGTTCCAACGGACTTCCTTGGCGAAGTCGTCCATGCGCGTCTGCTCGTCGATCACGAGCAGCTCGACGCCCGCGATCTCGGCGAGGTCCGCGAAGGCCTCGCGTCCGATCGCGCGGCAGAACGCCGTGTGGTGAGGGCCTCCTGCGACGAGCCACGCTTCCGCGGCGGTTGCCAGGTCGGGCCGCGGCTCCCAGAGGGCGCGCGCCACCGGCAGCCGCGGGAGATCCTCGGCCGGCTCGACCGCGTCCACTTCGTTCAGGACGAGCCGGAACCGGTCGCCGAGGTCGAGCAGGCCCACGACGACCGCCGGCCCGGGACCGGCCGTGAAGACGAGGCGCACTGGATCGTCCTTCCCGCCGATCGACAGCGGGTGGATCTCGCACCGCGGCTTCCCGCCCGCAATGGACGGGCAGACCTCGAGCATGTGGGCGCCGAGCACCTTTGGCCCCTCGGGCGCCAGATGGTAGGTGTAGTCCTCCATGAACGAGGTGCCGCCCTCGAGGCCGGTGCTCATCACCTTGGCGATGCGGACGAGGGCGGCGGTCTTCCAGTCGCCCTCCGCGCCGAAGCCGTAGCCGTCCGCCAGCAGGCGCTGCACCGCGATCCCCGGCAGCTGGCGAAGCTCGCCGAGGTCTTCGAACGTGTCCGTGAAGGCCATGAAGCCGCCGCCCTCCAGGAAGGAGCGCAGGCCCGCCTCGATCCGGGCGGCGTCGCGCAGGGACTCGTGCCGCTCGCCGTCCGCGCGCAGCGCCGGCGCGAGCTCGTATTCCTCCCCGTACGCGTCCACGAGCTCCTGCACGGCGGCGTCGGGAACGGCCAGCACGGCCTCGACGAGCTCACCGACCCCGTAGCCGTTCACCGAGAAGCCAAGCCGCAGCTGCGCCTCGACCTTGTCGCCCTCGGTCACGGCGACGCGGCGCATGTTGTCGCCGAAGCGCGCCACCTCGAGGCTCCGGGCCTCGTCCCAGCCGCAGGCGGCGCGCGTCCAGGTGGAAACCCGCGCGACGACCCCGGGATCGCGCCAGTGACCGACGACCGTCTTGCGCCGCAGGCCCATCCGCGTCGCCATGAACCCGAACTCGCGGTCGCCGTGCGCGGACTGGTTCAGGTTCATGAAGTCCATGTCGATCTCGGACCACGGGAGGTCGCGGTTGAACTGCGTGTGCAGGTGCAGGAGCGGCTTCTGCAGCGAGCCCAGGCCGCGGATCCACATCTTTGCGGGCGAGAACGTGTGCATCCACACGACTACGCCGACGCAGCTCTCTGCCGCGTTCGCCCCGAGGCAGACCTGCAGGATCGAGTCCGGGCTCTTCACCACGGGCTTGTGCACCACCCGGACCGGGATCGTCGCGTCGGCGTCGAGTGAGCCGGCGATCTCCCGCGCATGGTCGTCCACTTGGCGGAGCGCTTCGTCCCCATAGAGATCCTGGCTCCCGGTCAGGAACCAGACCTCGTGCGTCCCCAGCGCTTTCCCGGTCGCCATCGGGTGTGATCCTGACAGAGCCGCGCCGGACTGATTGGATTCGTGCATGCAGTCGCGACGCCTAGGGAAGACCGGCCGGGACGTCTCCGAGATCGGCTTCGGCGCGTGGGCGATCGGCGGCAGCTGGGGCGAGACCGACGAGGGAGAGTCCCTGGCGGCGATGCACGCCGCGGTCGACGCCGGCGTGACCTTCTTCGACACGGCAGACGTCTACGGGGACGGGCGCTCGGAGCGCCTGATCGCGCGCCTGTTGCAGGAGCGTGAGGAGCGGCTCGTGGTCGCGACGAAGTTCGGACGGCGGGTGGAGCAGGACCCGGCTCTCTTCACCTACGAGAACCTCCGCGCCTGGCTCGAGCGCTCCCGCGAGAACCTCGGCGTCGAGGCCGTCGACCTCGTGCAGCTCCACTCTCCGCCGTGGGAGACCTACTACCTGCCCGAGGTGCACGAGGCCTGCAGCAGGCTCGTGCAGGAGGGCCTCGTCCGGGCCTACGGCGTCAGCGTCGAGAAGGTGGAGGAAGGGCTTAAGGCAATCGAGTACGACGGGGTCGCCACGGTCCAAGTGATCTTCAACATGCTCAGGCAGCGGCCCGCGGAGCTCTTCTTCGACCAGGCGCGGCGCCGAGACGTCGGGGTGATCGTTCGTGTCCCGCTCGCCTCGGGACTGCTGACCGGGAAGTTCGACCGCAACACGACGTTTGCCGCGGACGACCATCGCCAATTCAACCGCCACGGCGAGCAGTTCGACGTCGGCGAGACCTTCTCCGGCGTCGACTACGAGGTCGGGCTCGAGGTGGTGGAGGAACTCAAGCCGCTCGTGCCTCCGGGTGCGACGCTGGCCCAGCTCGCGCTGCGCTGGATTCTCACGTTCGACGCCGTTTCGACGGTCATCCCCGGGGCGAAGACGCCGGAGCAGGCCCGTGCGAACGCCGCTGCCGCCGACCTGCCCGCGCCGCCGCCCGAGACGATGGAGCGGATCGCGGAGATCTACTGCCGTCAGGTCGCCCCGCTCGTGCACCAGCGCTGGTAACCGCTATCCAGGCGCGAGCTCGTGCGCGCCGTCGACCGAGGCGCAGACGTACGGCGTCGCCTCGCGCCCGGCACGATCGGCGTAGGCGCGCGTGACCGCGTCGGCGAGGCGCCCAGCCTCCTTCTCGCGTGCCAGGGCGAGCACCGAGCCGCCGAAGCCGCCGCCGATCATCCGGGCCGCGATCGCACCGTGGTCGTAGGCGAGGTCGACGAGCAGGTCGAGCTCCGGGATCGAGACCTCGAGGTCGTCCCGGAGGCTCTCGTGACCCTCGCGGAACAGCCTTCCGAGCGCCGGGAGGTCGGCTCCGGCCGGATCCTCCAGCGCGGCCACGACCTCGCGCACCCGCTCGTTCTCGGTGACGACGTGGCGAAGCCTGCGCCGCGCGACCTCGTCGACGCCCGCGGCGTCTGCCTGCGCCTCCGCCTCGGTGGCGCTCAGCGAGGACGGGCGGTTCGTGCCGATCGCCGACAGGGCGCGTTCGAGCTCGAATCGCCGGTCGCCGTAGCTGCTGGCCTCGAGCGCGTGCCGCACCCCGGAGTCGAAGACGACGAGCGCGATGCCGGGTGGCAGCGGGACGAGCCGGTGCTCCTCGGTCCCGCAGTCGAGCAGCAGCGCGTGCCCCTTGCGGCCGAGCAGCGAGCTCGCCGGGTCCATCAGCCCCACCGGAACGCCGACCGCGAGTCGTTCGGCCGCCTGCGCGATCCGGGCCAGCTCGATGCGCGGCAGCTCGTACGAGGCAGCGCTCGTGAGCGCGAGGCCGACCGACACGGTCAGTGCCGCCGACGAGGACATTCCTGCCCCGATCGGGACGCTGGAGACGATCTCGCCGTCCAGCCCGGTGATCGGAACGCCGTGCTCGCGGAGCAGCCGTACCATCGCTGCGACGTAGCGGCCCCAGCCCTCGGGCGGGATCGGAGGCGCTGAGTACGCCGGCACCTCGACCGAATCGTCGAAGGCCGCCGACCGCAATCGGACTGTCGCCTCTCCCGCCGGGACCCACGTCACCGTCGTCCCGAGATCCACGGCGACGGGCAGGACGAGCCCGCCCGAGTAGTCGGTGTGCTCGCCGATCAGGTTGACGCGGGCCGGCGCGATGACGGCGCGGCTGGAAGGGTTTGGGCTCATGGTGTTATGGTCGCCGCTCACGTTTGACGGGGTCCCAAAGGAGGTGCCGGGTGGACCGGAAGAAGTATCTGGAGTCGCAGCTGGACGAGTTCGCGTCGCTGGTCGAGGATCTCCCCGAGTCGGAAGTCCCGGCCGGGATGGATCGCAAGAAACTGCTCACCATCATCGGGGCGGGCGGTGCCGCACTTTCGCTCCCAGCATTGCTTGCCGCCTGTGGCGGCGGGGGCAACAGCTCCAGCAGCGGCGTCGGCAACTTCCCGGAGACGCCCAAGTGGAAGTGGGTCTTCGTCAACCACGTCACGACGAACCCATTCTTCGTCCCGACGCAGTACGGGATCGAGGACATGAACGCGATCTTCAACACGACCCACCAGTGGACCGGCTCGGAGACCAGCGATGTCGGGCAGATGGTTTCCTCGATGAACACCGCGATCTCCGCGGGCGCCGACGGAATCTGCGTCTGCCTGATCGACGCCAAGGCGTTCAACGAGCCGACCAAGAAGGCGCTCGATGCCGGGATCCCGGTCATTGCCTACAACGCGGACGTGCCGCCCGGCAGCGGTAACGAACGACTCGCGTACATCGGCCAGGATCTCTTCGTGTCGGGTCAGAAGATGGGCGAGAGAATCGTCGAGCTGATCCCGAGCGGCGACGTCGCCGGCTTCATCGCGACGCCGGGGTCGCTGAACATCCAGCCGCGCATCGACGGCGCGAAGCAGGCGATCAAGGACTCGGGCAAGCCCATCAACTTCACGCAGATCGCGACCGGCGCCGACACGGCCGGCGAGCTTTCGAAGATCGACGCCTACTACCAGGGCCACAAGAACCTGAAGGGCATGTTCGCGGTCGACGCGGGAAGCACGCAGGGCGTTGCGCAGGTGATGCAGAAGTACAACCTGCCGGCGAAGGGGATCCACGGAGGCGGGTACGACCTGCTGCCGACGACCCTGAACCTGATCGACAAGGGTTTCCTGGACTTCACGATCGACCAGCAGCCCTATCTCCAGGGGGCCTACCCCGCAGTCCAGCTGTTCCTGTACAAGATCTCGGGCGGCCTGATGGCACCTTCCGACACGAACACGGGTCTCCTGTTCGTCACGAAGGACAACGTCAAGCCGTACCTGACCACGAAGACCCGCTACGAGGGAAGCTCCAGCTCCCAGCAATACGTGAAGTCGACCTAGCCGCCTGAGGTAAGTCGGGGATGGCGGAAGCCGGCTCACAGTCCGGACGCCGCGAGCGAGCGCGTGGCCTTGGCTGGCGCGCGCTCGAGGCGTTCGCGAACCGGCGCGAGGCGAGCATTCTCGTCGTCGCGATCGGGCTGATTGTCTACTTCTCGCTGCGGTCGTCGGCGTTCTACTCGAGCCCGACGATCAAGAACATCGCCGAGTACGTGGGGCCCATCGCGCTGATCGCCTGCGGCGAGGTGATGCTCCTCATCTGCGGCGAGATCGACCTCTCGGTGGGGCGGGTCTTCGCGCTCACGCCGATCATCATGTATCTGACCACGGCGCCCGAGCCCGACGGGCTCGGGCTGCCCATCTGGCTGGGGGTGATCTTCGGCCTTCTGGCAGCCGCGGCCGTCGGTCTCGCGAACGGGCTGATCACGACCTACCTCGGCGTGCCGTCGTTCATCACGACGCTCGGCATGTTGTTCTTCCTGAACGGGATCAACCTGCGGGCACTGCACGGCTTCCAGGTGGAGACGCCGGGCGGTCACACGTTCAGGGAGATCTTCGGCGGCTATCCGCTCTGGTTCAACTCGGAGTTCTGGTGGGCGCTGTTCGCGGTGGTGGTGCTGCAGATCGTGCTCGTCCGGACGCGCTGGGGCCTTCACACGGTCGCGACGGGCGGCAACCCGATCGGCGCGAGAGAGAGCGGCGTCAACGTCCGCTGGATCAAGATCGGCAACTTCGTGCTCTGCAGCGTGCTCGGCGGCTTCGCGGGAATCCTGGACTCGACTCGCATCACGTCGATCCTGCCGCTGCAGGGCGGCACGGACATCATGTTCCTCGCGGTCGCGGCAGCCGTCATCGGCGGCACCTCGCTGATGGGCGGGTCGGGCACGATCATCGGCGGCTTCCTCGGCGTCGTCGTGCTCGCCGTCCTGAACATCGGCTTCACGATTCTGGGGGTCAGCGCGTTCAACTTCGACCTGATCATCGGGATCGCGATCCTTGGTGCGATGATTCTGAATGTCCAGATCCAGCGCCTGAAGAACCTCGGCCAAATCGGGAGGGGAGGCAGATGAGCGACTCGGGCAACGGCCGAGAGGCCGACGATGTGATCCGCGTCGAGCACATCTCGAAGCGGTTCGGGGCTGTGCGCGCGCTCGAAGACGTCTCCCTGCACCTCAGGCGTGGCGAGGTGCTCGGGCTGATCGGCGACAACGGGGCCGGCAAGTCGACGCTCGTGAAGATCATCTGCGGCTTCCAGAAGCCCGACTCGGGCACGATCTTCGTCAACGGCGAGGAGGTCGTGCTCCGCTCGGTCGCGCAGGCCCGCTCGCTCGGGATCGACACCGTCTACCAGGACCTGGCGCTCGTGCCCGGCATGTCCGTCTACCACAACATGTTCCTCAAGCGGGAGCTGCTCGGAAAGCTGGGGGGCGTCGAACTGCCGGTGCTCAACAACGGCGAGATGCGCAAGCGGGCGCGCAAGTACCTCGACGAGATGGGCGTGCGAATCCCGGACGTCGACGCGGAGGTGGCCCAGCTCTCCGGCGGCCAGCGCCAGTCGATCGCGGTCGCGCGCTCGGTCTACTCGGACGCGAAGGTCATCCTGCTGGACGAGCCGCTGGCCGCGATGGGCGTCAAGGAGGGGGCACTCATCCTCGACCTGATCCGAAAGCTCCGGGACCAGGGCGAAGTCTCGATGATCCTGATCCTGCACAACTACGCGCACGTGTTCGAGGTCTGCGACCGGGTAAACCTGCTCCAGCACGGCGAGATCACGCTCGACAAGCCGACGAACGAGACCTCGGTGGCGGAGCTGACCGAGCTCGTGGTGCGCGAGTACCGGCAGGCAGCCTCGGGCTAGCCGTCGACGCGGACGACCGTGCCGGAAACGTGCGCGGCCGCGTCCGAGAGAAGCCAGCCGACCGTGCCGGCGGCGGCTTCCGCCGACCAGGGCGGGCCCACGGCGACAGCGTTTGCCCGGACGCCTTGCGGACGGCCCTCGATCGCGGCCACCCGGACGAGCGTCTGGAGGGCGCGTGCAGCGGCTCCGGTGGCACCTCCGCCGCGCGTGGGCTGGATGCCGAGCGCGGAGGTGACCGCCACCCAGCACCCGCCCCGGCCGCGCTCGTAGGCGGCCTGCAGGTACCGCTGAGCGACGAAGAACGGCTCCTCGGCGCCCGACCGGAAGGCTGCGAGCCACTCGGCGGGCTCGAGCTCGGCGAGGGGGCGAAGCGCCGGCGGCGGCGCGACCGTGACGAGCGCGAGCGCCTTCTCGGGCTCGCCGGTCGGCGAGACGTCGTGGCCGTGCGCCTGGAGGGCCGCCGCCAGGCCATCGTCGGCGCCGTGGACGAGGACGCCGATCACTTCCCGACCACCAGGCCGCCGTCGACCCGCAGGTGGGCGCCGGTCGTGTACGTCGACTCAGCGAAGTAGGCGACCGCCTCACCGATCTCGCGCGGGTCGGCGGGCCGCCGCCCCAGCGGCACCGATTCGCGCGCGGCCGCGCGGAGCGCCGGGGTCGCGAAGTCGGGGGAGGCGTTGTTGATGTCCGTATCGACCCAGCCGGGGGCGACGTGGTTCACGGAGATCCCGTCGGGGCCCCATTCGAGCGCCATCACGCCGACGAGCAGGTCGATCGCCTGCTTGGTCGCCCCGTACACGCCCAGCGTGGCTCCGGGGACGATCGCGTGCACCGACGACGTGATCACGATGCGCCCGCCGTCTCCCTGGCTGCGCAGGCGTTCCGCGGCAGCCTGGCAGCCGTAGAGGGCGCCGTGGAGGTTCACGCCGGTGATCACGTCCCAGGAATCGCGCCTGACCTCGTCGAGCGGCTCCCAGCGCGCGACGCCCGCGTTGGCGACGAAGACGTCGAGGCGCCCGAGCTGCTCGACCGCCTCCGTCACGAGGCGCTGGTTCTCCTCGGGCCGCGAGACGTCAGCCCTGACGAAGACGCTCCGTCGGCCGAGCGCCTCGAGCTCGGCCACCCGACGCGCCGCCTCGCCCTCGAACCCGGCGTCGTTGATCGCCACGTCCGCGCCTCGCTCGGCCAGCGCGAGCGCGATCCCGCGCCCAATCCCCCGATCGCGGGCGGCGCCGGTTACGACGGCCACCCGGCCGGCCAGCGTTCCGTTTCCGGCCACCGCGGCCCTATGATAGGCCGCTGCCGTGGAGCCGACGGGGGAGACGCTATGCGGGTTCTCGTAACGGGCGCGAAGGGCAAGGTCGGCTCGGCCGCCGCCGCCGGTCTTCTGGCTGCCGGCCACGACGTGCGTGCCTCCGACCTCGCCCGCGGCGTGTTCGAGCGCACGCTTCCCGGCGAGCCGGGGGAGTACGTCCAGGCCGACCTGACCGACGCGGGCGACGTATTCGCGATCGTCCGCGGGGTCGACGCCGTCGTCCATGCCGGCGCGATCCCGGACCCGACCAAGAACCCGCCCCACGTCGTCTTCCGGAACAACCTCATGGCGACGTTCAACGTCCTCGAGGCGGCGGTTCGCTTCGGCGTCGGGCGGTTCGTCTACATCTCGAGCGAGACGATCCCCGGGTTCTTCTTCCCGGAGCGGGAGTTCCTGCCCGACTACGTGCCCGTCGACGAGGAGCACCCCGTCAGGCCGCAGGATCCGTACGCGCTCTCGAAGTGGTTCGGGGAGCTGCTGATGGATGCGGCCGTGGCGCGTTCCGACATCCGCTGCATCTCCCTTCGTCCCAGCTGGGTGCAGACCGAGGAGAACTACGAGCGCAACCTCGGGCCCCAGGTGCGTGATCCCGCCGAGTTGAGCCCGAACCTCTGGAGCTACGTGGACGTGTACGACCTCGCGGATGCGATCGTGCTCGCCGCCGAATCTGACCTTGCGGGCCACGAGGTCTTCTACATCGCGTCTCCAGACAACGTCGGCAGCCGTCCGTTCGCCGACCTCGTCCGCCGCTACTACGGCGACGCGATCGAGATCCGCCCCCTCGCGCGCGAGGACGCGTCCGGGATCTCGTGCGCCAGGGCCGAGCGCATGCTCGGCTACTCGCCGAGCCGCTCGTGGAGCGACTATCTGGACGAACACGGGCGAGCACGCATCCGGGAAATCTGATCGAGTTGGCCTGACGATGAGCGAGCGCCTCAAGACGAGCCTCGGGATCTGGGCGTTCGGGCCGATGGCCACGCGCTTCGTGCCCGGCGGCTACAAGCCCGAGCTCGCAGGCCAGACGACGGTTGAGCGCGTCCGCGAGGCGGTGGAGGGCCTGGGCGACCTCATCGACGGCTACGAGTTCCACTACCCGCAGGAGCTCTCGGCGGACAACCTCGACGAGGTGCGCGACGCGCTCGACGGCCACGACGTCTATTGCCTGGCAACGGGACTCCACCTCGACGCGCGCTTCGGCAAGGGAGGATTCGTCTCACCCGACGAGGCGACCCGGAAGGAGGCCGTGAAGCGGACGCTCGACGCGATCGACTTCGCCGGCGAGCTCCAGGCGAACTTCATCATCTGGCCGGGGATCGAGGGCTACAACTACCCGTTCCAGACGCCGTACACGGAGACGTGGGCCTGGTTCCTGGACGGGATGGGCCAGGCGGCGCAGCGGTGCCGGGACCGCGGGATCACGTTGTTCCTCGAGCACAAGAACTCGGAGCCCGCGATGAAGATCCTGATGCGCAACGTCGGGATGACGCTCCACGTGATCCATACCCTCCGGCGCCAGGGGCTCGACAACGTCCAGGTCAACATGGACTGGCAGCACCTGATCATGAACGGCGAGAACCTGGCCGAGTACGCAGCGCTGCTCGCCGCCGAGGGCCTGCTCGGGCACCAGCACGCCAACTCGGGCTGGGGCACCTTCGACGACGACAACATGGTCGGCGCGACCGCCTTCATGGAGACGCTCGAGCTGGCCGTCGAGCTGCGGCGCGCGGGCTACGGCGACCACGGCGAGCGCCTCGGTTTCGACCTGTACCCGTACACGGAGGACGCGGTCGAGGCCGTGCGGCGCAGCGTGCTGCAGTGGCGGTTCATCGAGGGCGTGGCCGAACGGCTCGACGGCGACGCGCTGCGTGAGGTCCAGATGCGCAAGGACGCCGTGTCCGCCTACGAGCTCGTCTACGCGGCGCTTGGCGCGGAGTAGCACGTTCGTCGGCCTCGACGTCGGCACGAGCGGCGTCAAGGCGATCGCCGTCTCTCCGAACGGCGAGGTTGTTGCGCGCGCAGAGAGGAATTATCCGCTGGCCACTCCCGCGCCCGGTTGGGCGGAGCAGGATCCCGAGGACTGGTGGCGTGCGAGCGAGGCTGCGCTGGCTGCCGTGGGCGCCGAGCGCGCGGTGGGAATCGGCCTCTCCGGCCAGATGCACGGGCTCGTGGCCCTCGACGAGGCCGACCGGGTGATCCGGCCCGCGATCCTCTGGAACGACCAGCGCACCTCGGCCGAGTGCGAGGAGCTCGAGCTGCGAGTCGGCGTCGAGCGGCTAATTCGCCTCACGGGCAACCGAGCGCTGACGGGCTTCACCGCTCCGAAGCTGCTCTGGCTCCGCGCGCACGAGCCGGAGGCCTACGGCCGGATTCACCACGTCCTCCTCCCGAAGGACTACGTGCGTCTGCGCCTTACGGGTGAGCGCGCGACCGACGTGGCCGATGCGTCGGGGACGCTCCTGTTCGACGTCGCCGAGCGGCGCTGGAGCAGCGAGGTGCTCGAGGCGCTCGAGCTCCCGCCCGAGTGGCTGCCCGCGGCCTTGGAGTCGCCCGAGGTCTCCGGCCGAACCGCGAACGGGACACCGGTCGCGGCTGGAGCGGGGGACCAGGCGGCCGGCGCACTGGGGGTCGGCGTCGACGGGCCGGGGCCGCTTTCGGTCGTCCTCGGCACGTCGGGGGTGGTCTTCGCGGCGCTGCACGCGTACGCGCCGGAGCCGGAGGCGCGCCTCCACGTCTTCTGCCACGCCGTTCCTGGGACCTGGCACGCAATGGGCGTGATGCTCTCCGCAGCCGGCTCGCTGCGTTGGTTCCGGGACACATTCGCCTCGGGCGACGCGTACGAGGATCTTCTCGCGGAGGCCGAGGACGTCGAGCCGGGTGCCGACGGGGTGCTGTTCCTCCCGTACCTCTCCGGCGAGCGGACGCCGCACGCGGACCCGCACGCACGCGCCGCGTTCATCGGCCTAGGCCTCGAGCATGGCCGCCCAGCGCTCACGCGCGCAGTCCTCGAGGGCGTCGCCTACGGCCTGCGCGACTCGCTCGAGCTCCTGCGGCAGCTGGGCGTCCGCGCGGAGAGCGGCCGCGTGTCGGGCGGCGGCGCCCGCAGCCGGCTCTGGTTGCAAATCGTCGCCTCGACGCTCGGCATCCCGCTGGAGCTGACGGCCGCCGAGGAAGGAGCCGCCTTCGGCGCCGCCCTGCTCGGCGCGGTTGCTGCGGGTGCGTTCTCGGACGTCCACGAGGCGGTCGACGCGTGCGTCCGGCCCCGCGAGCGGTTCGAGCCCGACGCAGGCTGGTTGCGCACGTACGAGGCCGGTTACCCTCGCTTCCGCTCGTTGTATCCGTCCCTCGAACACCTGGAGGAGCGATGACACTGGAGGGGAAGGCCGCGCTGGTCACGGGGGCGAGTCGCGGGATCGGCCGCGCGGTCGCGCAGATGCTCGCGGCCGCCGGCGTCGGCCTCGGGTTGGCGTCCCGCAGCGGCGACGACCTCGGGCTCGAAGACGTGGTCGCGCGTCCGTGCGACGTGCGCAACCCGGCCGACCTCGAGGCGATCGTCGGCGAGACGGTCGACCGTTTCGGGCGCCTGGACATCCTCGTCGCCAACGCCGGGGTTGGCGCCTACGGCCCGTTCCTCGAGCTTTCGCGCGAGCACCTCGAGGAGATGATCGACGTGAACGTCAAGGGAACGCTGTACGCGGTGCGCGCCGCGCTGCCGCACCTGCTCGAGAGCGGCGAGGCCGACCTCGTCACCATCGCCTCCGAGGCGGGACGGCGCGGTCTGCCGTTCGAAGCTGTCTACTGCGCGTCGAAGTTCGCGCAGGTGGGCTTCACGCGCGCTATGGACCACGAGCTTCGCGAGCGGGGAGTGCGGTGCACGAACATCTGCCCGGGCGGTGTCGCGACCGACTTCGCCATGGGCCGCGGACGAACTCCCGAGATGCCGGAGCTCGCCGGGATGATGAGCCCGGAGGACGTGGCCGAAGTCGTCGTGTTCGCGCTGACGCGTCCTCGGACGCACCGCATCCTCGAGACGGCCTTCCGACCGTTGTCGGAGTCGTCGTGGGGATGAGGCCCGTCAAGTGGGGAATCGTCTCCACGGCGCACATCAACCGGCTCGTGATCCCGCCTGCGCAGGCCTCGGAGAAGTGCGACCTGATCGCGGTCGCGAGCCGTGACGCCGCCCGCGCCGAGACGTACGCACGCGAGTGGGGCATCGAGCGCTCGTACGGCAGCTACGACGCGCTCCTCGACGATCCCGACGTCGAGGCGGTCTACATCTCCCTGCCGAACTCGATGCACTGCGAGTGGTCGATCCGCGCGGTCGAGGCGGGGAAGCACGTGCTCTGCGAGAAGCCGCTGTCGCGACGGGCCGCGGAGGTCGAGGCCGCCTTCGACGCCGCCGCCCGGTCGGGTCGCCTGCTGTCCGAGGCGTTCATGTGGCGCCACAACCCGCAAACCCGAAAGCTGACCGAGTTGGTCGACGGCGGCGCGGTCGGGACGCCCCGCGTGATCCGCGCGTCCTTCAGCTTCACGATCGAGGACGACCCGGACAACGTGCGGCTGC
>Ga0308175_100001698_pt1 | contig 14883 bp, 9 predicted proteins | sample PhyCR1_3_FD_203893 | JGI IMG/M metagenome (GOLD analysis project Ga0308175, IMG submission 203893) | Soil microbial communities from UC Gill Tract Community Farm, Albany, California, United States - DLSLS.C.R1 | ecosystem: Environmental > Terrestrial > Soil > Agricultural land | place: USA...
ATCGGCAACGGTGATGGCCGCACCCGGATCACCCGCATTGTAAAAAGTAGGTTCTTGCCGCCGCGTTTGTTCAAAGTTAAAAATGTAAAAAGCTTTGTTCTTTACAATCGGGCCACCGATGGTTGTACCCCATTGGTAGTCGTGAAAATCGGAACCAATTTTAGAATTCGTTCCGTCCACACTTTTACCAACGAGAGCCTGCGTTCTTCCGTAACCATAAACCGAGCCGTGAAGGTTGTTTGTTCCGCTTTTTGTTACCGCGTTCACGCTGCCGCCGGTAAAGTTGCCAAGCTTTACATCGTAAGGCGCTAATTGCACTTGCACTTCCTGAATAACATCGAGGCTATACGGATTGGTTCTCGTTCCCGCACCGGCCGTACCTGCTTGTCCGCCGCCACTGGTGCCGCCAAAAGAATTGGAAAAGCCAATGGCATCGTTGTTAATGGCGCCGTCAAGCGTTACGTTGTTGTAACGAAAGTTGGTGCCCGCAAAAGAGTTGTTGTTTGACTGCGGCGTGAGGCGTGTAAAATCCGACAAGCTTCTGCCCAATGTTGGCAGCGTACTCAATTGCTGGCGGCCTACCGTAACACCGTTTAGCGCCGGGCGGCGTGCCGACTGAATCACGACTTCCTGCAAAGCTTTTTCGTTGTTCTTCAAACCAACTACCAGGTCGGGATTATTGCCCAGCGTAAGGTTTACGTTATCAAACTTCTGTTCTTCAAAACCCACATACGAAACGGCAACGGTGTAAGGACCCCCGGGCTTTAAATTGGGCAGTACAAAGAGACCTTTGTTGTTTGTTTGCGTCGAGGCTTTCGTGCCCGTAGGCTCGTAAACCGTAGCCACGGTTGCGCCTTCTACCGGTGCGCCTTTGTCGTCGGTAATGCGGCCGCTTAACGTGGCCGTGGTTTCCTGCGCAAAAGAAAAAAGAGGAAATAGAAAAAGAAGAAAGGAGAACAGTTTTCGTAACGAGGATGACATGCGTTCTATTTTGCCGCAAAGCACGTTCAGCCACATTACTTCATTGTTACCCGCAGGTTAACCTAAAATGAAGACAACGTTACGGCAACGTTAAGCCGCACAGGTTTTCCGGGCTTTGCTGACCGCGCGGTTCGGCAAAAGAACACGCACGGATTTACCTTTGAACGGAATGAAATCTTATTTTGCTTTTTTATTCCTCGCCATCTATGTCTGCGGCTGCAAGACGACAAATCAAAACAAGAACACGATGTCAATTTCTTTCGATAAAGAAGGCCACCGCGGTTGCCGTGGATTAATGCCCGAGAACACCATCGCCGCGATGAAGAAGGCCGTTGACCTGAACGTGACAACGCTGGAAATGGATGCCGTGATGACAAAAGATGGTGAAGTGATTTTGTCGCACGAGCCTTTTTTCAATCACGAGATTACAACAAAGCCCGGCGGAAGTTTTGTAAAAGAAGAAGAAGAAAAAAGCCTGAACATTTACCGCATGACGTATGACGAAGTAAAACGCTACGACGTTGGGCTGAAGCCGCATCCCCGATTTCCGCAGCAAGAAAAAATGGCCGCTGTCAAGCCTTTGCTGCGCGACGTGATTGACAGCATCAAGCTTTATTGCAAAGAGAAGAACCGGCCTTTTCCGCAATGGAATATTGAAACCAAAACGCAACCGCAAACCGATGGCCTTTATCATCCCGCACCGGCTGAATTTGTAGAAGCACTGATGACGGTGATGAAAGAAAAAGGCATTGAAAAGAACGTCATCATTCAATCCTTTGATTTTCGAACGCTGCAATATCTGCATCAACATTACCCGCACATGCGAACGGCCATGCTGGTGGAAGATTACGACAAACGAACGCTGGATGAGTTACTGGCGGCACTCGGTTTTACACCCACCATTTTTAGCCCCGATCAATCGCTCGTTACCAAAGAAGTAGTTGAACATTGTCATCAAAAAAAAATGCAGGTTATTCCGTGGACGGTGAACGAGATAGACGAAATGCAGAAGCTTATTGCGCTGAATGTTGACGGCATCATCACTGATTATCCGAATTTGTTTTCCCAACTTGCGCTTTAAAAAATCAAAACGATTCGTGCAAAGTTTTGACATGCCAAAGGCTTCGTCATTGCGCAACAAAAAGCCCTCTATGAATAGAAGGCCGGCTTTGTCTTAAAAATTTTAGAAAACTGCTAAACGAATTAAAAATAATCAGGCTTTTCGACGACGCCGCATTTTTTGCGTAAAGAAATCGTTACCAAAATGTTTTCAAAACCGCAATTGCATTCGCAGTGTAAACACATTATCCGGAAGATCAACGGCATAATCGGGCAACAACGTTTTTTCATTGCGCACAAAATCATAATAGGCCAGAATTTTTAAGCCGCCATCGAAATAACGGGTAAGGCCAATGCCAAGCGTTGAATATTTTATGTCGGCAGCGGTGAGATTTGTTCCGGCTTTTCCAATCTCATTGCCCGAAACTTTCGTGTTCGGATCGTACCAATCGTATTTCACCATTAATTCCCAATTCGGATTGACAATGTTTTGCAGGAAATAAAAAAACGCCCCGTCGAATTTGCGCAAATACGTTGGTCCTGCGGGCTGCGACGCCGGGCTTACCGTCGTTGTTGCCGTTCCGGGTTGTGTGCCGCGCCAGTACTCGGCACGCACTTCGGTTTTGCCCCAGGTGTGTTTCAGCGCTGCCTGCAGATCGGCGCCGTTGTATTGCCGCAAGGCTTTTGCGCCGATGTTAGAAAGGCTTGAATCAACACCAAATGTTTTTGTACCGTTGTTTGTCATCTCGTATTTGTATTTCGAATCCTGCCGCCAGCCGCCGTACAAAAAAGAAAGACCGCCACTCAACGTAAGCGTCTTTGTTACCTTCCATTCTTTGAGCGTTAGCCGCGAGATAAGATCTTTATAACTGTCAAAGTCCGTGATGCCGGTTGGACCTGTGCCGTTAAAAGCGCCAATGTCAAATTTGAACGAAGGTTTGTCTTGTGTGCGGCTTCGCTCGTCGTAGCTAAACATGGCGCCCATGTCGCGTTCGCCGGGCGTCAGCGTTTGCGACATGCGGCCGCGTTCGGGTGTTTCGCGGTAACCCGACGACAAGTTCACTTCGTAGCCAAAAGGCCGGCCAAACAATCCCATTGTTAACGAAAAATTTTGCCGCCTGGGTTCGTACATGCGCAGAAACATGTCCCGCACAATCACGCCGCGTTCGGTGGCATCAATCTGAAAGGTGAACAATGCCTGCGGCGCCGTGCCGTTGGCAACCGGCAGCAGGTAATCAACTTTTATTCTTGCACGCCGAAGCATGAACCTGTTTTTTGAATAGGGCGAAAAATTGCCGCCTTCGAAAGAAGCGGCTCCTTCTTTTTGCGCCACCTGAAACTGCGGCTGCATGTAGCCCGTGATGGAAAGATTTTGGAACCGTTTGACCAGTGGCCGCACCGTATCTTTTATGAAGAGCGTTGAATCGAAGTCGGCCAAAAAACGCTGTGCCTTCAGCGCTTGCGAGGCGCCGCAAAAACACAACAGAAGAAAGAACAAGCGCAGCAATTTTACCGGCATCATTTGTGATAAACTTGATGATGCAAAACAAGGAAAAAGCTGCTGTATTATTTTATCATTAATTTTTGGTTAAGTCCCGCGCCTTGCGCAATAGAGGCTAATTTCGCCGCACATTCAACACATTGATATGAACATCTTCGCAAAGTTTCTGGCCCCGAAGAACAAGGTTTTTTACGAACTGTTTGAGAAAAGCGCCGACAACGTAAAGCAGATGGGCGCTTTGCTTTTTCAAGTGGTGCAGGAACCCGATTTCGACAAGCGGCAAAGCCTCATTTCAAAAATGGAAGACGTAGAGCACGCCAACGACGAGCTTACGCACAACCTCTTTACCGAATTGGGCCGCAACTTCATCACGCCTTTCGACCGCGAAGACATTCACTATCTCGCTTCGGCTCTTGATGATGTGGCCGATTTCGTTTTTGCCTCGGCAAAAAAGATCAATTTCTATCGCGTGAATCCCAACGACATTGGGCTGCACAAACTGGCCGAGATTGTGGTGCAAAGCACCGGCGAGGTGCGCAAGGCCGTGGGCGAACTGCGCAACATGAAAAACATGCGGGTGATTACCGATTCGCTGGTAAAAATCAACAGCCTGGAAAACGAGGCCGATGATATATTTGACATGAGTATCGAACGCCTTTTTGATACCGAACCCGATGCCAAAGAAGTGATTAAAAAAAGAGAGATCTACCAAGTGCTGGAAAGCGCCACCGACAAGTGCGAAGACGCCGCGAACGTCATTGAATCCATCATTGTGAAATACGCCTAACGCAAATTTGATAATAGCATAATGTGATAAGTAAGAGTTCACTGTTATCACACCCCATTATCGAATTAGCACATTATCGAATTAGCACATTATTACATGACCTTCATCGTTTTCATTATTGCACTGGCCTTAATTTTTGATTTCATCAACGGCTTTCACGATTCGGCCAACTCCATCGCCACCATTGTTTCAACAAAAGTGCTTACGCCGTTTCAAGCCGTGATTTGGGCGGCCATCTTCAATTTCGCGGCCTTCTTTATTTTTAAAGATCACGGGGTAGCCGACAGCATTTCCAAAACCGTCAACCTGAAAATGGTTGACAAGAACCTGATGTTGGTGGTTGTGTTATCGGGGTTGATTGCCGCCATTTGCTGGAACCTGTTAACCTGGTGGTTCGGCATTCCCTCGTCTTCGTCACATACCCTGATTGGCGGCTTTGCCGGCGCCGGCATTGCAGCCGGTGGAATGGGCGCCATCAATACCGAAATCATTCTTCGCACAACGGCTTTCATCTTTGTTGCGCCGCTCGTGGGGATGTTGTTTGCCTTTGTCATTTCACTTTGGTTTCTGTTCTCCTTTCGCAAGGACATTTGGCCGCGATTGATTTCGCTCCTGTTCATCGTCGGGATTATTTTGCTGCTAATGAATTTTATCACCACCAGCCGCACCGATACGTCGGGCATGAAGGTGCAGCAAACGGCGCAGGGATTAAAGATTGCCGATGTGCCAAACAATTCGCCGGCACAGCGTATGGGTTTTAAGAAAGAAGACGTGTTGTTACAGGCCAACGAGCAAGCAGTTACTTCAAAAGCCGATCTGGACCAAATTTTCAAAGGCAGCGAAAAAACCAATACCGTTCGTTACACGGTACTTCGCAACAACGAGCAGGTAAGCAATACATCACCTTATGTTACCGGCTATAGTTCACGCTTCAGCCAGATTGTTTTCTTTGGCGAAAACTTTAAATGGTTTCTGCTGGCCTTTATCCTGTTGGTCATGGCCGTGTTTACGTTTTGGCTGAATACATTGAACGCACACAAATCAAACATCTGGTTCAAACGCCTGCAATTGGTTTCCTCGGCGGCTTTCAGCATTGGACACGGCGGCAACGATGCGCAAAAAGTAATGGGCATTATCACCGCCGCGCTGATTGCGCACGGTACCATTCACAGCTTTGATCAAATGCCTTACTGGGTTCCATTGGCTTGTTACACAGCCATGGGCCTGGGCACCATGAGCGGAGGCTGGAAGATTGTAAAAACAATGGGAACACGCATTACCAAGGTTACGCCATTTGAAGGCGTGGCCGCCGAAACGGCCGGCGCCATCACGTTGTTCGTCACTGAATATTTAAAAATCCCGGTAAGCACCACACACACCATCACCGGCGCCATAATGGGCGTAGGCGCTACCAAACGCTTGTCGGCTGTGCGCTGGGGGGTCACCATCAATCTTCTTTGGGCCTGGGTTCTAACCATTCCCGTAAGTGCGTTGTTAGCGGTGGGAATCTTTCATCTTGCACGGCTGTTCCTATAATTGACCGTTGGTTGTTGATTGTTAGTTGTTGGTCGTCGTTAGACGTTTGATGTTTGACGTTCCCTTCGAACAACAATCAACAACTCTCCCCTTGACACTTCCCTTTTCTTTCCCGACTTTTGCCCTTCAATTTTTTAACGCATGAAAAAAATTATGGTGACGGGCGGCACGGGTTATATCGGCTCTCATACCCTTGTGGACCTTATTGAAAACGGCTACGATGTAATTAGCGTGGACAACAACTCCCGCAGCAACCCGGCCATGTTGCGCGGCGTAGAAAAGATCACCGGAAAGCCGGTAAAAAATTACAAAGTTGACCTGTGCAATTTTGACGATACGTTTGCCATTTTTCAGGAGAACCCCGACATCAGCGGCATCATTCATTTTGCGGCTTACAAAGCCGTAGGCGAATCGGTGGAGAAACCCCTGATGTATTTTGAGAACAATCTTGTTTCTCTCATGAACCTTTTAAAATGCGTGCAGGAATTTAACGTGCCTTGGTTCGTGTTCTCATCGTCATGCACCGTTTACGGCAATCCCGATCAAAGCATGGTTACGGAAGAAACGCCGCCCAAGCCCGCCGCTTCGCCTTATGGTTATACCAAGCAAATGGGCGAACAGATTTTGGGCGAATTTCAAAAGGCGAGCAACGTGCAGACCATCCTGCTTCGTTACTTCAATCCGGTTGGCGCTCATCCATCGGCGCTCATTGGCGAATTGCCCATTGGAAAACCCCAAAACCTTGTACCTGCCATCACACAAACGGCCATCGGCAAATTGCCCAAGATGATGGTGTTCGGCGACGATTACCCGACCCGTGACGGAAGTTGCGTACGCGATTACATTCACGTGTGCGACATTGCTCATGCACACACGCTTGCCATTAAATATTTGGAAGAATGCCGCAACAACAGCGGTTGCGAAGTCTTCAACCTCGGCACGGGTAACGGCGTTACGGTGCTCGAAGCCATTCATGCTTTTGAAAAAGTAAGCGGCGTAAAATTGAATTATGAAATCGGTCCGCGCAGGCCCGGTGATATTGTGGCGATTTATGCCAACAACGACAAGGCCAAAAGCCGGTTGGGCTGGGACCCTTCCCGATCATTGGATGAAATGATGGACACGGCCTGGCGTTGGGAACTGAAACTAAAGAACGATGAGCAAATGTTTACGTCCGCAAAATCGGAATTGAATTGATGACGTGAGATGTGAAACGTGAAAAAAGAGTGATGCAAATTCGCTCTTTTTTATGCCTCTTGCAATGCGGGTTCTTCGCTCACAACCCGTTTGCTTTGCGGAAGCAGGCCTTCGCTTTTTACGGCTCTCGCCAGCACTTGGTAAAAGCTGCCGTCTTCAGCCTTTTTAACATCGCTCACGGTTTCGAAACGTTGGCTTTTGAGTTGCGAAACATAAGTCTCCAATTCTTTCTCATTAAAGGCAATCGCCGCGAGGTGTAGTTTCATAGATACAAGGTACGAACACTGCCAGAAAATCGAAAGCATTGCGTCCGCAAGTTTTCCACGTCCTGTACTTAGGTTGCCGGTTGAAGTGCTTTCTGAAGAAGTGCTTTGGCTTTCTCACCGAAGGTCAGTTGCAGCGCCGCTTCGCGTCCGGCTTCGCTCATCTTCTTCCAGGTTTTTTGTAAAATGCGAATGATTTTTTCGTCGTCGTGCTGCTGCGCGAAATTTTCAAACTGAAATTGAAGAAAGACGAGGCATAACGCATCTTCCATCGTTTGCACATCGTGATCGTTCTTCAATTCTTCTTTCAGGAGAATGTGCTGCACGGCTTTCCTTTTTTCTTCGCTGTAACCGGCTTGTAGCAACAGCTCAGCGGCTTTTGCTGCGTGAAATTTTGCAAGCTCCTTGCGCCATGTTAAGTACCCCGCTTTGGTTTGCGGGTATTGCTCCCGCGGTATTTGCCAACGGCCGATGTGCTGGCAGCGAGAAGCGAGCAACAAAGTTTCGCTTGCATGAGGCGCTAATTTCTTCACCCAGTTGTGAAGCTGTAATGCGTGAAAATATTCAGTGGGATAAATAACGTCTTCGTAGGTGATTGTTCGTGGGTCTTGTTTATTATAGTTGTCCAACAAATCAAAAGCGATGGAAAGCCGGTTCATGTGAAAGTTTTGAGTACCAAAGGGAAATGAAAATACACGTCGGGACAGCATTTCAAAAGCCAGCATCCTGCAAACGTTTCCATGAATGCAATTGAGAAAAACAAGATATCAGGCATTGACCGTCGCAACAGGCTTCACCACGTCCTTGTGCATTCGCTGCAAAAAATGATGCACGTCCTGCATGTCCTTTACCGGCTCGGCTACAATCATAAACAACTTGCCCACTTGCTTGAGCTTTGCTTTGTTGGTGCCCGTTTGCAAAAAGTCGAGAATGCGTTTGAAGGTTTCTGATTCAAAATAGGGTGAGTCGGGACGATTGATGAAATAGCATTTAAGTGAATCATTCTTTAGTATCAGTCGCTCGAAACCCATAGCCACGGCCAGTTTGCGGCAACGAACGGTAACGAACAATTCCTGTACGGATGGTGGCAAAGCGCCGAAGCGGTCGGTCATTTCCTGCTCCATTGCCTGCAATTCTTCTTCAGTTTCGCAGTTGTCCAAACGCGAATAAAGCGAAAGACGTTCGGTAATGTTTTCAACGTAATCATCCGGAATCAAAATTTCCAAATCGGTGTCAATCGTACAGTCCTGCACAAAATCGTCTTGCTTTGAAATTTCTTCCTTGAACAAATCCTTAAACTGCGTACGTTTTAATTCGCGAATGGCTTCATCCAGAATTTTCTGGTACATCTCAAAACCAATTTCCGCCATGAAGCCGCTTTGTTCACCGCCCAATAAATTGCCGGCGCCGCGAATGTCCAAGTCACGCATGGCAATTTGAAAACCGCTTCCGAGTTCGCTGTGTTGTTCGAGTGTTTGCAAACGCTTGCGCGAATCCGTGGGCAAAGTGCTCATCGGCGGCGCCAGCAAATAACAAAAAGCTTTTTTGTTGCTGCGGCCTACACGTCCGCGCAACTGGTGCAAATCGCTCAAGCCAAAATGGTGTGCGTTGTTCACGATGATGGTGTTCACGTTCGGAATATCTACGCCGCTTTCAACAATATTCGTACACACGAGCACATCATATTTCTTGTCAATGAAATCCATGATGCGTTCTTCCAGTACATGGCCTTCCAATTGACCGTGTGCCCAGCCTACACTTAAGTCAGGACAAAGACCCTGGATAATGGCCGCCATTTCCATGATGTTCTGCACCCGGTTATGAATGAAGAATACTTGCCCGCCGCGTTCTGCTTCAAAATAAATCGCATCGCGAACAAAGTCTTCCTGATAAATTCTTACTTCGGTTTGAATGGGCTGACGGTTCGGCGGTGGCGTGTTCATGATGCTTAAATCACGTGCGCCCATCAAACTGAATTGCAGCGTACGCGGGATAGGCGTTGCCGTTAACGTCAGTGCATCAATGTTTGTGCGAAGCGTTTTGATTTTTTCTTTGTGACCAACGCCAAATTTTTGTTCTTCATCAATGATAAGAAGACCAAGGTCTTTGAACTTTACTTCTTTGCCAATCAGTGCGTGTGTGCCGACGATGATGTCAATTTTTCCCTCTTCAAGTTTTCTGTAGGTTTCCTTTTTCTCCTTTGCCGATTTAAAACGATTCACGTAATCAACCGTTACCGGAAAATCTTTTAATCGTTCGCTGAAGGTCTTGTAGTGCTGAAAAGCAAGAATGGTTGTGGGCACAAGTATCGCCGCTTGCTTTCCATCCAAACAAGTTTTAAACGCCGCACGAATGGCGATTTCTGTTTTACCAAAACCAACGTCGCCACACACAAGCCGGTCCATCGGCGAAGGCGATTCCATGTCGCGTTTTACATCAGCCGTTGCCTTGCTTTGGTCGGGTGTGTCTTCGTAAATAAACGAAGCCTCCAACTCTGTTTGCATGTAATTGTCCGGCGCATGCTGAAAGCCTTGCTGCGCCTTGCGTGCAGCGTACAGCTTAATCAAATCGAAAGCGACTTCTTTCACCTTCGACTTTGTTTTTTCTTTCAGCCTGTTCCAAACATCGCTACCGAGTTTGTTCACTTTCGGCACCGTGCCTTCCTTGCCTGTGTACTTGGCAATCTTGTGCAGCGAGTTGATGTTGACGTAAAGAATGTCTTTGTCTTTGTAAATAAGCCGAACGGCTTCTTGCATCTTGCCGGCTACTTCTATTTTTTGCAGACCACTGTAAACACCCACACCGTGGTCAATGTGCGTGACGTAATCGCCGGGCTGCAATTCACGCAAGCCGCGCAGCGTAAGCGCTTTGTTTTTATTGTAGGCCTGCTTGACGCGGTACTTGTGGTAACGTTGAAAAATTTGGTGATCGGTATAGCAAACAAGCTTTAATTCTTCGTCAATAAAACCTTCGTGAATGGACGTTGCAATGGGGTTGAAGGTTATTTCTTCTTTGAGGTCTTTGAAGATGTTGTAAAGTCGTTCAAGCTGCTTTGGGTTTTCGGCAAAGATGTTTAATTCAAAGCCTTTGCCCTCCCAGTTTTTCAAGTCTTGAATCAGTAAATCAAACTGGCGGTTGAAAGCCGGTTGTGATTTTGTTTCAAACTTTATTTCGGTTGAAAAATCGGTTGGCTTCTCATAGCCAAAATAAACCGTGTGGTGACGCAACAAATCTCTTGCGAAATCATCAGCCGTTGTAAATTCTTCAACCTTTACGTCTTTCTTAATTAGTTTGTCATCCTGCTCTTCTTCGTCTTTTTTCGAAAACGTTTTCATCGTCTCTAAAAAAAGATGCAGGTCTTCTTCAGCCGTCAATAATTGTTCGCGAACCAACTCTTCATCCTGTATCCAGATTACTGTGTTCTCCGGAAGGAATTCCAACAGCGAAACTTTCTTTTCATCCTCAAACTGCGTTTCCACATTCGGAATAATGCTCACTTGCAAGAGCCTTCGTTCACTCAATTGCGTTTCGGGATCAATGATGCGGATGGAGTCCACATCGTTGCCGAAAAGCTCGATGCGGTAAGGCTTTTCGTTGCCAAAGGAATAAATGTCAAGAATGCCGCCACGCACGGCAAACTGCCCTGGCTCGTAAACAAAGTCGGTTCTTTCAAAGCCGTAATCAACCAGTTTTCCGTACAAACTCACCGGATCAATTTCATCTCCGGCTTTTATGTGAATGATGTTTTGCGCAATGGCTTTGGAAACAACGACTTTTTCGGCCACAGCTTCGGGATAAGTAACCAAGGCGCCTACTCGATTGCCGGTTTGCGAAGAGAACTTCGTCATCGCTTCGGTGCGCAACATCACATGCGATGAGTTGAGCAGCCGGTAATTCTTCCGGTTCTTGAACGATGACGGAAAGTAAAAGATGTTCAAAGCCTCGGTCAGGTTCTCCAGCGTGTTGTGGAAATAGGCTGCTTCTTCGGCATCGTTGCAAATGAAAACATGGTTCAACTGGCTGCACGAAGGGTGCAAAAAAACGCCCGCCGCCACGAACTGTGAAGCGCTGCCGTTGAGGTTCGCCAGCCGTATTTTTTGGGTTTGGGCAAAAGAAAGTTTGTCCGCCAAATTAAAAAGACGGGGGGAAGATTTGTATTTATTCAGTAATGTGCTTACACTCATTCAGTCTCGTCCTTGCTTTGCTTCGATGAAGTGTGCAAAGATACTTCAAGGCACAGGTTGCGCCGGTTTCCGAAGGAAAGAATTAAGAATTTAAATAAATAAAAATCCCGCCGAAGCGGGATTAAATTTTATTTGACAAACTGCTTCGTGTATTGCTCGTTTCGGTTGCCATAAATCTTAAGAATATAGCTGCCGCTTGCCAAACCGTCAATTGGGATTGTTTGATTGCTGTACCCGGTTTTTTTATCGTACACCAAGCGACCCGTCGCGTCAAACAATTTTAGTTCCATCGACGTGGTGGAAAGATTACCTGTTTTTACAAAAAGCTGTTGTCTTGTGTTTGTAACATAGTCAATAAAATTGCGGGTGTTGCTTACCGCTGGAATGCCTGTGGCAACAGAAGTAAGCGTGGTTGTGAACAATCCTCTTCCGTGTGTGGCCACCGCCAACAAATTGTCCGAAGCACGGTAGCGAAGCATGTCGCAGCGCACATTGGGCAAGCCTGTGTTTTGTAACGACCAAGACGTAGCCGTTCCCGATTGTTGCGTAAACCACACGCCAATTTCCGTGGCCAGCAAAATACCGCCGCCGGTAGTGCCGCCCACGCTTGCGTTGGCCGGAACAAACATGCCCCAGCGCACCGGCACGTCGGGCAAATTGCTTTCGATGTTGTTGAACGTCGTGCCACCGTCGGTGCTTTCGTAAACACTTACCACGCCGTAATTTGATAAGGTTACCAAAAGATGGTTGGCATTTGCGGGGTCAACGTCAATCGAGGAAACATAAGCACCCAGCGGTGCTGCTGATAACGTTGTTGTAACGGCCGCCGCAGGCGATGTATTGGCATTGGTTAGCTTAATAATAACGGGCTTTAAAGCAAAGGTCGAGTCATAACCGGCAACCCAAACGGTGCCGCCTGCCGCAACCGTGGGATCAACTTTCAATGCTGAAATTTTGCGTATGCCCAAGCCGGTTATTGTTTGGGCAGAAAACGTGGGTGAACCCGTTCCCGATAAATTCGATACAAGGCCCATCTGTCCCGAAGCCGCACTGCTGTACAAAACTTTTTTTACGTCGTCGTAATCCGATGGATTGATGAAAAGACCGTTGTTATTAAAACTAACGCGGGTAAAGTTGTTTCCACCGTTGCGGGAGTAATAAAAATTGTTGTACACGTAAGAAAGAATCTGGATGTTGCCATCCACTTGGTCAATGTGGCAAAAGCCACCGTCGCCACCTACGCTCGATTCAACGGCCGTTCCAAGACCGGCCGATGTGAGTTTGTGCGAACCGTTGTCTTGTGCGCCTACGAGAAAATAGTTGGTAGTCGTTGGGTGCATATCGCAGGCATAAAGCTGCATAACGTTGTAGCCCACGTTCTTTGACGAATAGGTAGTTTGATTGCCGCCGTTCAGGTTGGGAAGCGTGAAAGTTGCCCAGGTTGCGCCGGCATTATTGCTGTAATAAATACCACCATCGTTGCTTGCATATATCTCCGAACCCGAACCGGGCAGAAATTGAATGTTGTGCTGGTCGGCGTGCACAACAGGCAACGTAGAACAGTTGCTTGCCCATTGCGTAAGTTGATTCCAGGTTGCACCGCCGTCGGTTGATTTAAACAAATCAATACCGCCGATATAAACGTTGTTTGGATTGGTGGGATCTACTTGTACGATTAAATCATAAAAAGCCTGCCCGTTGGTAAAATCAGAAGAGTTAGAGCCTTGATTGCACCAGGTTGGCAAAGGAAGGTCGGTCCAGGTAGCGCCGGAGTTGGTGCTTTTTTTTATGGCGCCGATGCCGTTGCCAGAGCCTTCCAGCAAGGCGTAGATCACCGCCGGATTGTTGGGTGCTACTGCTACATCAATTCGCTGCCAAGTACCGCTAGGCGTAATGTCAACCCAGGTTCCCGCTCCTCCTATATTGGTACCGTTTGCAGCAGCGCTGGAGCGAAAAATCCGCCCAAGGTTAGCGGGTTCACCCGAATTAATATAACCCGTAGTGGCGTAAACATCGCCGTTAGAGGCAAGTTCCAGATCAGCTCCGTAGTAATTGTAAGCGCTGTCACAAGTTTGAGCTGTTAGAATACCAATCACCCTCGTCCAGCTTGTACCACCATCAGCCGAGCGAAAAACGCCTCCTGTATTGCAAAAGCGGGCACTGGGTCGTGCACTGGCAAAGACAACACCACTAGTGTTTATCACTATGTCTTGTACGAAATCAAAATTGTGCAAATTAGGTGTCGTACTTGGTGGCAACGTAGCCGACGAGTCGGTAGAGACCAACTTATTCCACGTCGTACCGCCATCCGCGGTCTTCCAAATGCCGTTTCCTCTTACCGCGTCCGAGTTAAACCAACCTTCGCCCGTTCCAGCATACATGACCGATGTATTGGAAGGGTCTTGGGCAAGTGCACAAACTGCCAAGCTGCCCATGCTCTCGTTCACGGGTGTCCAAACAGGTGCTGATTTAAAGTTGGTGGCTTTCCAAATGCCGCCGCTTACGCTGGCCGCAAAAACCGTGTTGCCGGTGGCGTCCCGGGCATCAATGACAAAAGCTCTTGTTCTTCCCGCCGGATTTATCGGGCCTCTCTCCTGCCAGTTTATGGCGAGGCTTTGGTTTTGCCTTGCAGCGTTCAGCCGGCGCTGGTATTCCAATGCAGCAATCATTCTTTCTTTTGGGATGTAACCCAGAGCCGGGTCCTGCGTCATCAAAAATTCCTGCCGCATGGCCAGTTCCATTCCATCTCTTTCGGAAAAAATTTCATTGAGGTCTTCGGCTTGTTTGTTTGTTTTGGAAACGCAGCCAACGGAAAAAAGGGCTGCTAAAATCAGGACAGTCAATGTGTTTTTCGAGCACAGCATAGTTCGTAAACGTTAAAAGCTAAAGATAAGCGTTTCGACCCTCCATTTCTGTTTTTGCCGGTGTATTGTTCTCGCTACATTTAATTCATGAAATACGCATTCACTTCCCTGTTTGTTGTTCTCTTGCTTGCCTCCTGTTCGCCCCAATCTGGAATTTACAAAGCCAGCGCCTACGTGCGGGAAAAGGTGGCCGGTACCATCCGCGTTGACGACAGCGGAAGACCGTTGAACAGCGGTGTTTCGGAAGAGCACCTTCTGTTTGTGGAAATGGACTCATCCCGGCCCGCGCCGCTGTTCACTACCGTTTGGATCAAACAAAAAGCCTACGCAGTGCAGCCCGTGGAAATTAAACAGCCACAACAGTCAATTGGCAAAACCAATAACTGCCTTGATGTTACTCTTCAAAAAAAAGAAGGAACAGAACTGTGGCAACTGGTGTTAACACCAAAAGAAGAGACCCCTGCCAGCGATGCGGCTTTAGCGGGAAAAGTGCGGGAAAAAAACATTGTGA
>Ga0308175_100001699_pt1 | contig 14882 bp, 18 predicted proteins | sample PhyCR1_3_FD_203893 | JGI IMG/M metagenome (GOLD analysis project Ga0308175, IMG submission 203893) | Soil microbial communities from UC Gill Tract Community Farm, Albany, California, United States - DLSLS.C.R1 | ecosystem: Environmental > Terrestrial > Soil > Agricultural land | place: USA...
GATCGTCAAGTCCGCGCTCTTCGAGCGCACCCGGGAGGTGGTGGGAGGGCTGATCGCGTCTGCCGAGTAGCCGGCTGGGTAGAGTTGCCGCCGTGACGTACATCATCGCCGAGCCCTGTATCGACATCAAAGACCGCTCCTGCGTGGACGTCTGCCCCGTGGATTGCATCCACGAGGCGGGTCGCATCCTCGTCATCGACCCGGAGGAGTGCATCGACTGCTTCGCTCCCGACGAGACGTTGATCACCTCGTACGGCGTGAAGACCTTCGCTGAGCTCGAGAACCAGCCTTGCCGCATCCTCACCGACCGCGGGTTCAGGCCGGCGCTCGTGAGGCGCTTCCGCGCGAAGCCGCTGACGCGGATCCAGCTCGCGCCCGCGTTCGAGGAGCGCGACCGCTACGGCGGGACACGGCTGACGACGCGGAACATCTCGCGATTTCGGCGAACGGTCCGGGCGACGCCCACACATAGCTGGGCGCTCGTGGACGGCCAGCGGACTGATTCGCTCGAGGTGGGGCAGTTCGTTCCGTCGATGCGCTTCTCAGCGAAGCGCGAGAACGAGAGTTACCGCCTCGGCGTGCTGCACGGGCTCGTCTACGGCGATGGGTCCTGGAACAAGCTCGAGATCCGGTCTGGCGAGCATCTTCATTACGTTCAGCTCTATGGCGAGCGGGTCGCGCGGTACCGCGACTTCTTCGATCAGGTTAATTTCTCCCCGTCGCTGGACGTGCATCCTGGTTACGCAGGGACAGGCGTTGTGCGTTCGGGAGTGAATTTGAAGCGCTCTCTGCCGGAGGATGCCGACACGGAGTACGTCGCCGGCTTCGTCGACGGGTGGGTCGCCGCCGACGGCGATCCGGTCAAGGCCGGATCTTGGCGCTTGCGCTCGACCGACCATGAGGCGCTCGCGTGGATCGAGCAGGCGGCGCTCGTCGCCGGCTACATCGTCGTCGGCTCCGGACAGGAGAGCAGTGTCGAGACGAACTTCGGCGTGCGCAGCAGGCCGATTCGCTGGCTGTACCTCGCAACCCGTGAGGTCTCCTGGCGGGTGATGAACGTCGAGGAGGAGCAGGCGGATGCCGCCGATACGTTCTGCGCGGTCGTTCCGGAGACGCACATGTTCACCCTTTCGGGCGGCGTCTATACCCGGAATTGCGGCGCCTGCGAGCCCGAGTGCCCCGTCGAGGCGATCTTCCCCGAGGACGCGCTGCCGGAGAAATGGTCGCCGTTCGTCAAGATCAACTACGCCTTCAACGAGGGCTTGGCCGCGGTCGACCCGCTCGTCGACGCCTACGCGACCGAGCACAACGTCCAGAACGAGCCGCTGGAGTAGCGAACCGCACGCAACCCGCGTGCGAATACGGCTTTGGAGCACTATGGCCGACGACCTGCACACCCTCTCGGCGCCTTACGCACTCGATGCGCTCTCCCAGGACGAACGGGAGCAGTTCGAGGAGCATCTACGCACCTGCGACCGCTGCCGGGCTGAGCTCGCCGGCCTGCAGGGAGCCGCCTCCTCGCTCGCCTTCGCAGTCGACGGGCCGGCGCCGCCTACCGCGCTGCGCGCGGCCATCCTCGACGCGGCACGGGCGGAGCGTCCGAACGTCATCCCGCTCCGCCCGCGGCGGACCTTCACGGCGGTGGCGGCTGCGGTCGCGGTCGCCGCGTCGGCGGCGGCCGTCGGGTTCGGCGTGTGGGCCGCGTCGTTGCACGACTCGCTGTCGAGTTCGCGCGCGGCGGTCGGTGTGCTCGCCGATCCCGCGTCCCGTCACCTGCCGGTCGGTGGTTCGCGCGGTGAGCTCGTCGTCGCTCCGTCCGGTCAGGCAGTGCTCGCGCTCCGACTCCCGAAGCTGCCGAGCGGCAAGACGTACGAGGCGTGGATCGCGAACCCGTCGGTGAAGCGAGCAGGGCAGTTCGCCGGCGGTGCGTTCACGTTGCCGCGGCGTGTGAGTCGCGGTGAACAGGTGATGGTGACGATCGAACGTTCCGGCGGTGTCGATGCGCCGACGTCGAAGCCGTTGCTCGCAGTGCGCGTTTGACGCAACTCGAAGTGCGCGCCGTTCGCGACGCACGCGTGTTTTCCTTTCTTGCAACGTGCGGGAGAACCGATGCTGTCCGCATTGCACGTTAAAAACCCACGTGGTAGGGAACGTGCACGCGCAATCCGACTCAGGAGGTCATACATGACCCAAGAGGATTGGAGCGGGACCGGCGAGGCGTCCAATACGTCCAGCGCCGGCTCGTGGAACGAACCGGCAGCGGGCGCCGCAGACGCGTGGGGCGAAGCCGCGATCGGTGAGGCAACTGAAAGCGCAGAAGCTGAGCGCACGGTTGCCGTTCCGGCGACGACTCGGTCGTCGTCGCGTTCTTCGAGGAGCTCCCGTTCCTCTGGCGCACGGAAGAAGAAGTCGACGGCAAAGAAGAAGTCGACTGCGAAGAAGTCCGGCGCTAAGAAGAAGACGGCAGCGAAGAAGTCGACGGCCAAGAAGTCGACTGCGAAGCGGAAGACGGCTGCGAAGAAGTCGTCCGCGAAGCGGAAGACGGCTGCGAAGAAGGCCGCTACGACGCGGAAGAAGTCGACTGCGAAGCGGAAGACGGCTGCGAAGAAGTCGTCCGCGAAGCGGAAGACGGCTGCCAGGAAGGCCGCTACGACGCGGAAGAAGTCGACTGCGAAGCGGAAGACGGCTGCGAAGAAGGCCGCTACGACGCGGAAGAAGTCGACTGCGAAGCGGAAGACGGCTGCGAAGAAGGCCGCCACGACACGGAAGAAGTCGACCGCGAAGCGGAAGACGGCTGCCAAGAAGTCGTCGGCCAAGAAGTCGACCACCAAGCGCAAGGCCGCATCGCGGTCGCGCAGCGGTCGGCGTTCGTCTCGCTAGACCCCAGGTGACGCTCGGGCTCCGCCTCAGGCGGAGCCCGGGTGTCCCGGCGGCAGCCGAGGCTCGCTCGCTAACGTCCTGCGGATGGATCCCAGGACACTTGATCACGTCGCCTTCTGGGTGGCGGATCGTGCACCGATCGTTGCCTTTTGCGAACGGCATCTCGGCATGCACGTGATCGCCGACGAGGCGAATTTCACCCTTGTCGGGTCGAACGCGCGGCACGGGAAGCTGACGTTGTTCGACGCCGACGGGCCGCGCGAGAGAGGCCCGCTCAAGCACGTCGGACTGCGTGTCTCCGACCTCGCCGCGGCGCGGACGGAGCTGCCGGCAGGCGTGGGGGACGTCTTCGAGATCGGCGGAGGAATCGACGTGACGCTCGTCGAGGCACCCACCGGCGTCGAGTACGACCTCGATCACGTCGCGCTGTGGGCGGCCGACCCGGTCGCGAGGGCGGAGGAGTACTTGCGCTACGGGTTCGAGGCTGCGGGGCCGGCGCGCGTCGAGGTGGGCGGGGCGTTCCTCGAGCTTCACGAAGGCGACCCGTCGCAGGGCGATCGTCCGCTGCTCAACCATCTCGCCGTGCTCGTCGAATCGGCGGACGAGATCGTGGCCGATGCGCGCGAGCTCGACATCGAGGTGGAATCCGTGGTGGACGCCGCGAACACCTACGCAGCGTTCTTGTGGGGCCCCGATCGCGTGCGGATCGAATACGTCGAGCACAAGCCCACGTTCAGCCTGACGTGAGCGAGATCTCGGTCGCGGGCGCCGGCATGGCCGGGCTCGTCGCCGCCGCCCGGCTCCGCGAGCTCGGGCGGTCCGTCGTCGTGCGCGAGAAGGGCACGCGCGTCGGTGGGTCGATGCTGCTTTCGTCGTGCGTTGTATTCCGTCACCGCGAGCTCGACACGTTCCGTGCGGAGTGTCCGGGCGGCGACGAGCGGCTCCAGCGACTCGTGTGGGAACGTCTCGACGACGCGATCGCGTGGCTCGTCGCGCGCGGCGCGCCGGTCGTGTGGGAGGAGACGGGCAATCCGCGCACGGTCGGCAAGCGGTTCGATCCGCGCGGGGTGGTCGATGCGCTCGCCGGAGACGTCGTGCTCGGCACAGACGGTCGGGTCGACGGCCCGCTCGTCCTCTGCACGGGCGGCTTTGCGGCGTCGGCGGAGCTCGTCACGGAGTACATCGCCCCGGCGGCGTCGCTTCGGCTACGAGCGAACCCGTGGTCGGCCGGCGACGGCCTCACGCTCGGGCTCGACCGCGGCGCGGCGCGCACGCCCGGCATGGGGGACTTCTACGGGCGCAACATGCCGGATGCTCCGTGGGACGAGACCGAGCTCGTCTCGCTGTCGCAGCTGTACGCGCGGTTCGCGCGGATCTTCGACGAGGACGGCGTCGAGTTCTTCGAGCGCGACGACGTGTCCTGGTCGGAGTCGAACGTGGTCGCGGCGACCGCGAGGCGGCCGGGCGCCAAGGCGTACTACGTGCTCGACGACACGGCGCTCGGTGAACGCGTTCGCGATCGCACGGTCGCGGACATGGTCGCCGCGGCGCCGGCGGAGTCCCAGGTCGCGCCCGCCGATCTCCCGTTCGAGCCGCCGGCGGGCGCCGTCGCAGCGGTGCGCGTGATCGCGTCGATCACCCACACGATCGGAGGTCTGCAAGTCGACGACCGGGCGCGTGTCCTGCGCGAGGACGGCTCAGCGGTCGAGGGCCTCTGGGCCGCAGGCGTGGACGCCGGCGGCGTCGCCACGGGCGGCTACGCGAGCGGTCTGGCACAGGCCCTGGTTCTTGGTCTAGCGGCAGCCGAGGACGCAGCGAGAGGTGTCTGACACCTCAGGTGTCAGACACCTTTACTCCTTGCCGACGGAGAAGGCGCAGGCGCGGTTGTCGCCCGGGAGCGGAGAGGCGCCGATCTTGTTGACGACCAAGGTGCGGCCGTCGTCCTCGAACTCGTGGCCGGGCTGCGGTGGGTTGCCCTCCATCTCGCGCAGGGTGTAGCCGGCGGGCGACCAGACCATCAGCAGGTACCCGTCCCCGTTCATCGAGCGGCAGCCTACCGCCGCGTCGCGTAGGGCGGGAGCGTCACCACGACCCGGGTGCCCGGCTCCTCCGCGTCGACTGTGATCGAGCCGTGGAGCTGCTTCACCCGCTCCTCGATCCCTTCCAGGGACCGCCGCCGCCGCTCCGGCTCGGCGTCGTCGGCCACGACCGTTTCGATCCCGCCGCCGTCGAGCGCCTTCATCCCGACCTCGATCCGCGTAAGCGGGCCGCGCCGGACCGCCTGGTCGAGCAGCTCGCGCACGATCGTGTAGAGCGCGACCTGCGCCGTGTTGCCGACCCGCTCGGAGTCGCCGAGGTCAAGGTCAATGCGGATCTGGTTGGACGTGCCGATCTGCTCCGCCAGCGCCTCCAGTGCCGGGCCGAAGCCCTGGTCGCGGAGCACGACCGGCTCGAGCGCGAACGACAGGTCACGCAGCTCGCGGATCGTGCTGCGCTGCCGGTCGAGCGTCGAGCGGAGCACGTCGCGCGCATCGTCGAGCTTGCCCGTCTCGATCGCGTGCAACGCGGCGTCGAGCATGAGCGCGATCCCGGACAGGTTCTGGACGGGGCCGTCGTGCAGGAAGAGCGCGATACGCCGCCGCTCGTCCTGTTCCGCTGCGATCAGGCGGTCGAGCCCGTCGTCGCTCAATCGATGATCGCCTCACGCAGCGCGATCGCAACCGCGTGCGTGCGCGTGTCCGCTTCGAGCTTGGTGAGGATGTGCCGCACGTGGCTCTTGACCGTCTCCTGGGAGATGAAGAGCCGCTGCGCGACATCGGCGTTCGACATGCCGTCGGCGAGGAGCTGGAGGATCTCCCGCTCCCGCGTGGTCAGCATGTCCGTCTGGTCCTTGCCGGCAAGGAACGCCGGCATCAGCGCCGGATCGACGTAGCCCTCGCCCTGCGCGACCTTCTCGATCGCGCGAACGAGCGTCTGGTGCGGGGCCTCCTTGAGGATGTAGCCCTTGGCGCCGCTCTCGAGGCCGCGGCCGAGGAGCGAGCGCTCGGAGTAGGCGGTGAAGATGAGCACCTTCGACTCGGGCACTTTCTCGGTCATCAGCTTCGTCGCCTCGAGCCCGTCCATGCCGGGCATCCGGACGTCCATGATCACGACGTCCGGCTTGCGCCGCTCGGCCAGCTCCACGGCCGAGGCGCCGTCGGCGGCCTCGCCGACCACCCTGATGTGAGGCGCGCGGGAGAGGGAGAGGCGAAGCCCCTCGCGCACGACCTCGTGGTCGTCGACGATCAGCGTCGTGATCTCGTCTGTCATGTGGGCTGGATCCTATGCCGAAAGCAGGGAAAGTTGTTCATCGCGCTCCGGCGGGCGGAGCTTGACGGTCCGGCGGTCGCGGACACCGTGAACCTTCGCCAGCCGACGCACTTCTTCCTTCGCCGGACGTGCGTCGGCCTGGGGGAGATAGGCGCCGCGGGCGTAGAGCCGCTCGTAGCCGGGCAGCAGCTCCGGCCAGTCGCGGGCGAGACACTCGAGGAAATGCTCGCGCGTGCCGGGCCGCAGGTAGAGCAGGTTCGCCCAGATGCCGCACGCACCGGCTTCGCGGGCCGCGACGATCACTCGTTCGAGCGACGCCGGCTGGTCGGAGAGGCCGGGGAGGAGCGGGGCCATCCCGACCGAGGCGCGCACGCCGGCGGCGACGAGCGCCTTGAGCGCCCGGAGGCGCTGGCGCGGCGGCGCGGTTCCGGGCTCGGTCGTCCGCCAGACGTCGTCGTCGACCGTCGGCACCGAGAACGTGACCGAGACGTCGGCGCGCGCAGCAGCCTCCGCGAGCAATGCGGCGTCGCGGACGATGAGCGGGCCGCGCGTGATGATCGCGAACGGGTTCGACGCATCGCGCAGCACCTCGATGCACGCACGAGTCAGCCCGTAGCGTCCTTCCGCCGGCTGGTACGGATCGGTGGCGGCGCCGATCACGACATGCTCGCCGCTCCAGCTCGCCCGCGCGAGCTCCGCGCGCAGGCGCTCGGCGATGTTGACCTTGACGCGGATCGACGTGCCGTAACGGTGGTCGGACGGCCGGTCGGCACGCCGCTCGAATGCCCGCACGTAACAGAACGTGCACTGGTGGACGCAGCCCATGTAGGGATTGAGCGACCAGTCGAAGGGCATGCCTTTGACATGGTTCATCGCGACCTTGCACGGTTCTTCGCGATACTCGACCCGCACCGGGTCATGATAGAACATATGTTCGCTCCGTCGCGCGCCCGGCTATACTCGTGCGACTGATCCGCGTGGACGACGACCTGCCGCCAAGTACGCGCGCGTCCTCGGGACGCTCTCTATGACGTTTCTTCTCGAGATGCTGGCCCTCGTCGGCCTCATCCTGCTGAACGCGTTCTTCGTCGCGGCCGAGTACGGCCTCGTCACGTCGCGCCGAACACGGATCCTCGAGCTCGAGCACGAGGGCAACCGCGGAGCACGGCAGGTGCTGAAGATCACCGGCGACCCGCCCCGCTTCATCGCCGCGATGCAGCTCGGCGTGACCATGACGAGCCTTGGCATCGGTGCACTCGGCGAGCAGCTCCTGTCGAGCAAGTTCGACACCGTGATGGGGTCGATCCTCGCCGTGATCCTCGCGCTGCTGATCGTCACCTACCTGCATGTCGTCATCGGCGAGCTCGTACCGAAGGGGATCGCCCTCGGCCATCCGGAGCGGACCGCGCTCGCGGTCTCGGCGCCGGTGCGCGGGTTCTTCACCGTCTTCGGGCCACTGGTCTGGCTGCTGCAGGAGTCGTCGGCGGTGATCCTCCGGGCGCTCGGGCTCCAGCCGCCGGGTGCGGAGCACGATGCGCACTCCGAGGCCGAGCTCCGCATGCTGCTCTCGTCGTCCGCCGAGCAGGGCGAGATCGAGCACGAGGAGCAGGAGATGCTCTACAAGGTCTTCGACTTCGCCGACAAGGAGGTCTCGGACGTGATGGTGCCGCGGCCGGAGGTGACCGCGATCTCGATCGCGCTCCCGGCCGAGGAGGCGCTGAAGGCCGTGCTCGAGTCGCCGTACACACGCTATCCCGTCTACCGCGAGTCGCTCGACGACATCGTCGGCGTCCTGCACATCCGCGACCTGATCGAGGCGTTGCACGACCGCGGCATCGTCTCGGTCGACCTCGAGACGCTCGTCCGGCCGGCCTACATGGTTCCGGAGACCAAGGACCTGGGAGCGCTACTGACCGAGTTCCGCCGGACGAACCAGCACATCGCGATCGTGATCGACGAGTACGGGTCGATGGAGGGGATCGTCACCCTCGAGGACCTTCTCGAGGAGATCGTGGGCGAGATCGAGGACGAGTTCGATCTGCCGGACGAGACGATCGAGCGCATCGACGACGACACGATTCGCATCGAGGGCACGTTCCCGATCGACGACTTCAACGAGCAGTTCGACTGCGACCTGCCGCAAGAGGACTACCACACGATGGCCGGCTTCGTGTTCGGCGAGTTGGGGCGGACAGCTGAGCCCGGCGACGAGATCCAGCACGACGGTCTGCTCTTCAAGGTCGACTCGGTCGAGGGCCAGCGGATCGACCGCCTGGTCGTCACGTTCCAGCCCTGGCGGCGGCCCGAGCAGCGGGAAGAGGACGACGACGCGGCAGCGTAGGTTCTTCGCGCCCGGGCGCGTCAACCTGATCGGCGAGTACACCGACCTCATGGGCGGGCTTGCCTTGCCCGCGGCGATCGAGCTCGGCGTGACGCTCGCGACCGAGCCGGCAGAGGAGCTGTCGATCAGCTCGGCTGAGGGCGACCTGACCGCGTCGGTCTCCGCCGTGGTCGCCGAGCTCCCCGAGGTGCAGCCGTGCCGCGGCGTGCTCACGTCCACGCTGCCGATCGGCAAGGGGCTGTCGTCCTCCGCGGCCGTGCACGTGGTGCTCACGCTTGCGCTCGGCGGACTCGAGGGAATCGAGCTCGCGCGCGCGGCGCAGCGGGCAGAGCATCGTGCGCTCGGCGTGCCGAGCGGGATCCTCGACCAGGCTGCGTCTGCGCTCGGTCGCGAGGGCCACGCAGTGCTCCTCGACTTCGAGACGCTCGCGTTCGAGCATGTCCGGCTACCCGACGAGCTTGCGATCGTCGTCGTCGACTCGGGCGTCACGCGACGGAATGCGGAGACCGGCTATGCCTCCCGCAAACGGGAGCTGGAGGAGGGGATGCCCTCGCGCCTCCGTCACATCGAGTCCGAGAACCACCGCGTGCGCGCCGTCGTTTCGGCCCTGCGCGAGCACGACTTCGCTGCGCTCGGCGCACTCTTCCGCGAGAGCCACGAGAGCCTGCGGCACGATTTCGAGGTGACGACGCCCGAGCTCGACGGGCTGGTCGAGCTCGCTTACGCGGGCGGCGCGGTTGCGGCGCGGATGACGGGCGGCGGCTTCGGCGGCGCGATCGTCGCGCTCGTCGACGTGGACGACGCGCAGCGCTTCGCCGAGCGTATGCCGGGCGCGTCGTGGGTGACGCGGGCGTCGGCCGGCGCGCGTGAGCTGTAAGACTCTGGGCGTGGGGGCGCTCGAGTCGTATCTGGAGAAAGTCCGGACATGCGCGTACACGATCACCGACGCCGATGTCGAGGCGGTCAAAGACGCGGGCGTGAGTGAGGACGAGATCTTCGAGCGCACGGTGGCGATCGCGGTCGAAGAGGGCCGCCGCCGACTGGCAGCGGCGGAGCGGGTGATCCGATGAGACTGGAGATCCTGAACGGTGACCATGCGCCGCCCGAGGCGCTCGGCGTCGTCAAGACGCTGCTCTACCGGCCCGATCTCTTCGGCGGCTGGTTCTCAGACGAGCTCGACGGCGTGATGCGCGGGCCGTCGGAGTGGAGCGCGGGGGAGCGCGAGCTCTTCGCCGGCTTCGCCTCACATCTGAACCAATGCTTGTTCTGACTCAGCTCCCACGGCGCGGTCGCGTCGTACGCGCTCGGTGAGGAAGTCTGGGACGCGGTCAGGGAGGACTGGCGCACGGCGCCGGTCGACGAGCGCCTGCGCGCTGCGCTCGGCTTCATCGAGAAGCAAACGCTGCATCCGGACGAGCTGACGGTCGCGGACGCCGAGGCCGCGTACGCCGCGGGCCTCTCACGAGAAGCACTCCACGACGCAGCGCACGTCGCCGCGCTGTTCAACATGATCGTGCGCCTCGCCGACGCGTTCGGCTGGGAGGTCCCGGACTGGGACCGGCTGATGCAGCGCGCGCCCGCGATGCTCGAGGGCGGCTACGCGATGGGCGCGGTGGAGGACCGCGCCGCGAAGTAGCGTCTCACCGCGCCTGGTGTCTGACACCGATGGTGTCAGACACCTTTTCGGTCTACGGCACGCTCAGGGTCACGTCGCGCCGCAACGTAGACGAGCGTGTGCTCGTCAACGCCGGGCAGGACGCGAATGGTCGCGAAGCCGGCATCCTCCAGCAGCGGCTCGAGCTCATCGCGATACCAGAACCGCATGGTGAGTGGATGCTCTTCGCGGCGTCCGTCCCGTGCCTCGGCGCGGATCGTCAGGTGGACGCAACGGTCGTTCGCGTCCACCGCATCGACCCGACTGCGCAGCGAGATCTCGCCGTCGGAGGGCTCATTCCAGTCGCGGACATGCCACGAGAACGGCTGTTCGTCGTTGTCGAGCACCAGCGTTCCACCGGGCTCGAGCGCGTCATGCAACCGGCCGACGGCGCGGATGTCCTGCTCGCGGGTGCTGCCGAGACCGAGTACGCCGCTGCAGACGATCGATGCATACCGCCGCGGGGGATCGAGATCATGCAGCGCCGACACCCAGAGGTTTGCATCCGGCGCACGACGGCGACAGCGCTCGACCATGTCAGACGACGCGTCGCAGCCGTCCACGTCGAAGCCCTCGGCTCTCAGCGGGACGAGCAGCCTGCCGGCGCCGCAACCCGCATCGAGGACCGGGCTCCGGAGGTACTCGCGGTAGAGGTCGAGCTCCGGTGCGTCGACGTTGACAGTCGCCCAGTAGTCGGCGACGAGCCCGTGGTGCCATGTGCTCGGTGGGTGCAAGGTCGCTCCTCCGCGTCAGACGTCGTTGCCTTGTGCGACCTTCAGCGCCGGGTACAGAGAGCGGAAACGCCGGTACTGCTCCTCGTAGTCCCAGACCGGCTCGACGCGGGATCGCGTGCGCACGCAGCTCGCGACCGCGTCGTCCGCGTCCGCGAATACCCCGGAGCGAACGCCCGCCAGCAGCGCCGCACCGAACGCTGAACCTTCCTCGGTCTCCATGCGCTCGAGCGGCAGCTGCAGCACCGACGCGACCACGCGCAGCCAGACATCGCTCTTCGCGCCGCCGCCTGACACGCGACCGGCCTCCGGTCGCGCACCCAGCCCGCGCAGCAGCTCGAGTGAGTCACGCAGCCCGAACGCGACGCCCTCGAGCATCGCCCGCCACAGCGCGCCGCGGTCGTGGCGGAGCGACAGCCCGGTGAACGCCCCGCGCGCGTCGGGATCGGGGTACGGCGTGCGCTCGCCGGCGAGATACGGCGCGAACAGCAACCCTTCCGCGCCCGGCTCCCATCGTTCGGCCTCGGCGTCGAGCTCGGCGAACGAGGCGCCGAGCGCGTCGCGGAGCCACGCCGCCGAGCCGGCGGCGCTCAGCATCACGCCCATCGCGTGCCACGTCTCCGGCACGGCATGGCAGAACGTGTGGACCCGCGCCTGCGGGTCGGGCGCGTACGCCGGCAGAGCAGAGAAGACGACCCCCGAGGTGCCGAGGACGACCGACACGGGGCCGGGAGTTGCGATCCCGACGCCGAGCGCCGCCGCGGCTTGATCGCCCGCGCCGGCGATCGCCGTCGACTCATGCGCCGGCGGCAGCCAGTCGAGCGGGATCTCCAACGCGGCGCACACCTCCGCCGACCAGCGGCGGTTCGCGACGTCGAACAGCAGCGTCCCCGAGGCATCTGCGGCGTCGATCGCGTGCTCGCCGGTCAGGCGGAGCCGCACGTAGTCCTTCGGCAGCAGGATGCGGCGGATCCGCGCGTACGTCTCGGCCTCGTGGCGGCGGAGCCACAGCAGCTTCGGCGCGGTGAACCCGGTCAGCGCACGGTTGCCGGTCAGCTCGATCAGCCGTTCGAGCCCGACGCGCTCCTCGATCTCCACGCACTCGGCGGCCGTGCGCTGATCGTTCCAGAGGATCGCCGGCCGGAGCACGCGGTCTTCGTCGTCGAGCACGACGAGCCCGTGCATCTGTCCCGACAGCCCGACCGGCCCGTCCGGCAGCCGCGCGAGCACCGCCTGCGAGGCGCGCCACCAGGCCTCGGGATCCTGCTCCGCCCACCCTGGGTGCGGCGTCGAGAGCGGATACGACTCCTCCGCCACCGCGAGCACCGTGCCGTCCTCGTCGATCGCGATCCCCTTGACGCCGGACGTCCCGACGTCCAGACCGATGAGCGTCGTCAAGCTCCCAACGCGGCGTACACGAGCTCGTACGCGCGGACTGCGTCCTTCGCCTGCTGCGCCTTGCGCAGCTCGGTGTCGTCGATCTTCGCCGCGACACCGTCGATGAACCGCCACTGGAGCACCGACCGCTTCACGGCGCCGACCGCATCCTCCGTGTACGGATACAGGTCGAACCCGAGACGCTCGCCGTTGTCGCCGTACCCTGCCCGGCGGAGCTCGATCGCGAGCTCGAGTGTCTCCATGAACGCGGTCGCGCCGACCATGTTGTCGTCGTCGAACGTGCCCCAGCCCGAGTTCGCATGCTGGTGGCCGAGCAGCCCTTCCGCAGCGAGCAACGCCGCGTACTCGGCGAGGTTCTCGCCGTTCATGATCAAGTGCTGCCAGTCCATGTTGACCTTCACGTTGTCGATCCCCTGCGCGCGCAGCGTGTGGATCACGTGGAGCGTCATGCCGATGTTCCGCATGAAGATCTTCATCGCCGGCTCGGAGTTCTTGTGCTCGAGGAAGAGCGTGACGCCGCTCTCGGCGCAGCGGCTCGCCACCTGGCCGATTCCGTCGATGAACCGCGCCCACGACTCGGCGTACTGCGTCTGGAACGGGTAGTTGTAGCCCTCGACTCCCGGCCAGACGATCATCGTCGACCCGAGCTCGCCGGCGAACGCCGCGGCGTCGAGTGCCTCTGCGAGTGCCGCCTTGCGAACGGCGTCCTCAGGGGAAGAGAGTCCGCCCTTGCCGTAGCGGGGGTTCAGATGCGTGCCGGTCGCGACGGCGTAGATGCCGTGGCCGTCGAGTGCTTCCCGAACCGCGTCGAGGTTGTCCCGTGAGAGCTCCTGCGGGTAATGGAACTCGTAGTCGTCCATCAGGTCGCCGAGGCCCGCGACTGCCGTGCGGACCTTTTCCTCCGTCGAGACGCCCACGAGATCCGGCTTGTAGCCGCCGGGGTTGAACCGCGTCGCCATCGCCCCGAATGCCCAGATACCAAGACTCGTCTTCATGACGCGAGCCTAACGACTTGACGTGAACCCCGGAATCCGCGAGCGTTGAGGGCTCACGCGCCCCCCGTCCAGCGAACTAAGGAGAGATTGACCTTGAGGAAGGTTTTCCGCAGGTCGACGGCAATCGGAGTCAGCGGCCTTGCCGTTCTGGGCCTCGCAGTGTTCGTGGTTGCGACCGCGACTGCGGCCACCAAGCACAAGACGGCGTCGGTCGACGTCTGCGTGCTGCTGCCGGACACGAAGTCGTCCGTGCGCTGGGTGCAGTTCGACGCCCCGGCGTTCAAGGCGGCCTTCGCGAAGGCCGGCGTCAAGGGATCCATCAACAACGCCCTGAACGACCCGCTGAAGCAGAAGGCGCAGGCCCAGGCCTGCCTCGCCGCCGGGGCGAAGGTCGTCATCGAGACGTCGCTCGACAACGGCTCCGCCTCGTCGATCGAGAAGCTGTTCACCTCCAAGGGCGGTAAGGCGATCGACTACGACCGCCAGGTCACCGGCGGCACCGCGTCCGTCTACGTCACGTTCGACGGCAAGAAGGTCGGCCAGGCGCAGGCGAACGGTGTCATCGCCGCCATGAAGGCGAAGGGGACCTACAAGAGCACGAGCACGATCGCGCAGCTCTGGGGCGGGCAGACCGACCAGAACGCGTTCTGGTTCAAGAGCGGCAACGACGCCGTCTTCAACCCGCTGTTCAAGGCCAAGAAGCTGAAGAAGGGCCCGGCGAAGTTCGTCCCCGACTGGGACGCGAACAACGCAGCGACCATCTTCAGCCAGATGCTCGTGTCCACGAGCAACAACATCCAGGGCGTCCTCGCGGCGAACGACAACATCGCGGGTGCCGTGATCGCCGATCTGAAGGCCAAGCACCTGCCGCCGCTTCCGCTGAGCGGCCAGGATGCGTCGGTGCAGGGCGTTCAGTACATCCTCGCCGGCTGGCAGACCGGAACGGTCTACAAGTACGTGCCGGACGAGGCGAATGCCGCTGCCGCGGCAGCCATCGCGCTGCTGAAGGGGCAGAAGCCGAAGTCGAACACGACGCGCAAGAACGGCGCCAAGAGTGAGCCGACCTATGCGCTCCCGGTCGTGTGGATCACGAAGTCGAACTACAAGCGGCTCTTCACGGACAAGTTCCTGAAGAAGAGCGACGTGTGCGTCGGGGCGTACAAGAAGTACTGCAAGTAGCATCTCGCGGGATCTGCGGTGGAGGCGCCCTTGGGGCGCCTCCACCGCGACTACACCCAGATGAGCGACTCGCCGCCACTTCTCGAGCTCCGACACCTGACCAAGTCGTTCGGCTCGGTGCAGGCGTTGAGCGGCGTGGACATGGAAGTCAAAAGCGGCGAGGTGATGGCGCTCGTCGGGGACAACGGCGCCGGCAAGTCGACGCTGATCAAGTGCATCGCCGGAACGCACTCGGCCGACACCGGCGAGATCGTCTTCGAGGGCCGTGAGGTCAAGATCCACGGGCCGAAGGACGCTTCCCGTCTCGGGATCGAGGTCGTGTACCAGGATCTGGCGCTGTGCGACAACCTGGACGTCGTCCAGAACGTCTACCTCGGACGCGAGGTGAACCGGTT
>Ga0308175_100001700_pt1 | contig 14881 bp, 17 predicted proteins | sample PhyCR1_3_FD_203893 | JGI IMG/M metagenome (GOLD analysis project Ga0308175, IMG submission 203893) | Soil microbial communities from UC Gill Tract Community Farm, Albany, California, United States - DLSLS.C.R1 | ecosystem: Environmental > Terrestrial > Soil > Agricultural land | place: USA...
CGACCTCGTGATCGCCCGCGAGGGGGCCACCTTCGGCACCCCCGAGATCAACGTCGGCGCCTTCCCCTACATGATCATGTCGATCATCTACCGCAACGTCCCGCGCAAGAAGGTCAACGAGATGATGCTGCTTGGAGAGCGGCTCTCGGCCGAGCAGGCGGTGGACTACGGGCTGGCCAACAAGGTCGTGCCGGCGGCCGAGTTCGACGCCGCCGTCGCCGAGTGGGCCGGCAAGCTCGCCTCCAAGAGCCCGGTGCTGATGCGCCTCGGCCACGACGCGATGTACCGCCAGCAGGACATGGCGCTCGACGACGCCCTCGAGTTCCTGCGCTCGCAGCTCTCGCTCACCTTCACGACCGAGGACATCGTCGAGGGGGTCACCGCCTTCTTCGAGAAACGCGAGCCGCAGTGGAAGGGGAGGTAGTGGGCAGCACCGACCAAGAGCCGAGGAACCTGCTCCCGGGCACCGCGCCGCTGGGCGATCTGACCGAGCAGCTGCACGAACGCCGCGAGAAGGCGAAGCTGGGCGGCGGGCCGGAGAAGATCGCCAAGCAGCACGAGCGTGGCAAGCTGACCGCCCGCGAGCGGATCGACCTCCTGGTCGACGAGGGGACCTTCGTCGAGATGGGCATCCACGGCCGCCCCCACTTCGCCCAGCGGGCGATGGACGGGGTCGAGGCAGCGGCCGACGGTGTCATCACCGGCTGGGGCGACGTCGACGGCCGCCCCACCTGCATCGCGGCCTACGACTTCACCGTGATGGCCGGCTCGATGGGGATGACCGGCGAGCTCAAGGTCACGCGCCTGCGCGAGATGGCGCTGCAGAAGCGGATGCCGTTCGTCTGGCTGCTCGACTCGGCCGGCGCGCGGATCCAGGAGGCGGCCGGATCGCTCTTCGCCGGCTCGGGCCACCTCTTCCGCGAGGAGGTCGAAATGTCGGGCGTGGTGCCGATGGTGGCGGCGATGATGGGGCCCTGCGCCGCCGGCACGGCCTACATCCCGGCACTCTCGGACTTCGTGCCGATGGTCTCCGGCCAGGGTGCGATGGCCCTAGCCGGCCCGCACCTGACCCAGGCCGTCACCGGCGAGGAGATCTCGATGGAGGACCTCGGCGGCGCCAAGGTCCACTGCCGCAAGTCGGGAGTGGGGGACCTCGAGGTGAAGGACGACGAGGAGTGCATCGAGGTCGTCCGCGAGTACCTCTCCTTCTTCCCGGCCAACTGCGAGGAGCGCCCGCCGCTGGCGGACTCCGATGACCCCGAGGACCGGATGTCGGAGAAGCTGATGGAGATCGTGCCGGAGTCCCCGCGCCAGCCCTACGACATGTACGACGTGATCGGCGAGATCGTCGACGACGGGCACTGGTTCGACCTCAAGCCGAAGTTCGCCCGCAACGTGATCACCTGCCTGGCCCGCTTCGGCGGTCAGCCGGCGGGCATCGTCGCCAACCAGCCCAAGCACCTCGCCGGCGTCCTCGACAACGATTCCGCCGACAAGGCCGCGCGCTTCATCAACCTCTGCGACGCCTTCAACATCCCGCTCGTCTTCCTCCAGGACGTTCCCGGCTTCATGGTCGGCTCGAAGGTCGAGCACGCCGGCATCATCCGCCACGGGGCGAAGATGCTCTACGCCGTCAGCCGCGCCACCGTGCCGAAGGTGACGGTGGTCGTCCGCAAGGCCTACGGGGCCGGCTACTACGTGATGTGCGGCAAGGCCTACGAGCCCGACCTGATCGTCGCCTGGCCCGGGGCCGAGATCTCGGTGATGGGCGCCGAGGGCGCCGTCAACATCATCGGCCGCTCGGCGATCGAGGCCGCGGAGGACCCGGAGGCGACCCGCGAGGCGATGCTGAACGCCGTGCGGCAGAACATCGACCCCTACATCGCCGCCGGCAACGCGGTCATCGACGACATCGTCGACCCGCGCGAGACGCGCCCGACGATCGTGAAGGCGCTGCGGATGGCGCGCAACAAGCATGTCGAGAAGCCGAAGAAACGCCACGGGGTGATGCCGGTATGAGGGCGTGTCGACTTAGGTGCCCACAGGGGTCAAGAACTCGACAGGGGGGACGGGCGTGAGCTCTTTCGAGGACCCGGTGATCATCAGCTGCTCGATCAGCGGCGTGATCGCCAACCGCGACCAATGTCCAGCGATCCCCTACACGCCGGAGGTGTACGCGGCCGTGGCGCGGCGCGCCGTCGACGAGGGCGCCTCGCAGATCCACATCCACGCCCGTAAGCCCGACGGCACCCCTTCCTGGGACGTCGAGGACTTCCAGGCGATCACCGAGGCGATCCTGGCCGAGGTCGGAGACGTGATCGTCAACTACTCGACCGGGGCGATCGGGATCCGGATCGAGAAGCGGCTCGAGTACCTGCGCGCCCTGCGTCCCGACGTCGCCGCCCTGAACATGAGCTCGATGAACTACGCGAAGTACTCGAAGCGGCGCAAGGACTTCGTCTTCAAGGCCGTCTTCGAGAACAGCTTCGACACGATCGTCGAGTTCCTGACGACGATGAAGGAGCTGGGGATCAAGCCCGAGCACGAGTGCTTCGACGCCGGCCACGTCGCCAACCTCGACCCGCTGATCGACATGGGCCTGCTGGAGCCGCCGCTGCAGATCTCGCTGGTGATGGGGGTGACGGGCGGCATCCGTCCGACGCCGCGCAACGTCAACCTGATGTCGGACCAGATCCCCGGCGGCCCGGAGGGACCCAACCAGTGGCAGGTGATCGGCGTCTCCCGCGACCAGTGGAAGCTCCTTGCCGCCTCCCTCGTCCTCGGCGGCAACGTCCGCGCCGGGGTCGAGGACAACCTCTACCTGCCCAGCGGCGAGATGGCGAAGTCAAACGGCGAGCTGATCGCCAAGGCGCGGCAGATGGCCGAGGACGTCGGACGGCGGCCGGCCAGCGTGGCGGAGGCGCGGGAGCTGCTGGGCGTTCCGGCCCGCCGGCGTGACGATGAGCGCTCTCCCGCTTAGCGACGTCCGCGTCCTCGACCTCACCCGCCTCCTGCCCGGCGGCTTCTGCTCGCTGCTCCTGGCCGACCTCGGGGCCGAGGTGCTGAAGGTCGAGGACACCGGCATCGGCGACTACATCCGCTGGGCTCCGCCCTACTACGGCGAGGAGCAGCAGCAGCCCCTCGGTACCCGCTCGGCCCTCTACCTCTCGCTTAACCGCGGCAAGCGCTCGATCCGCCTCGACCTCAAGGCCGAGGCGGGCCGCGAGGCGCTGCTGCGCCTGGTCGCCGCCCACGACGTGGTGCTCGACGGCTTCCGCCCCGGGGTGCTCGACCGCCTCGGCGTCGGCTACGAGCGGATGCGCGAGGCGAACCCGCGGATCGTCTACTGCGCGATCACCGGCTACGGCCAGGACGGCCCCTACGCCCAGCGCGCCGGCCACGACGTCAACTACCTGGGACTGGTCGGCCTACTTGGTTTGACCGGCGCCAAGGACGGCCCTCCCATCCAGTCGGCGGGCCAGATCGCCGACATCGGTGGCGGCGGGCTGATGGCGGCCTTTGGGGTGATGGCGGCGCTGCACGAGCGCGAGCGCTCCGGCGAGGGGCAGTTGGTCGACGTCTCGATGGCCGACGGCGCCCTCTCCTGGTTCGCGATGGTCGCCGGCCGCTACTTCTGCGACGGCGAGGTCCCCCGCCGCGGCGAGCAGCAACTGGCCGGCGGCCTGCTCTGCTACCTGCCATACGAAGTCGCCGACGGCTGGGTCAGCTGCGGCGCTCTGGAGCCGAAGTTCTGGACCTCCTTCTGCGAGGGCGTGGGCCGCCCGGACCTGGTCGGCAGCCAGTTCGATCCACCCGGGTCGGATGCCTGGCGGGAGGTCGCCGAGGTCTTCCGCTCGCGCACCCGCGACGAATGGAAGGCGTTCAACGACGAGCGCGACTGCTGCATCGAGCCGGTCCTGGACCTCGACGAGGCGCTCGACTCCGAGCTGGTGCGGGCGCGGGAGATGGTGGTCGAGCTGGAGCAGCCCGAGCTGGGCACCGTGCGCCAGTTGGGCGTGCCGGTGAAGCTGAGCCGCACCCCCGGAGATCCGAGCCGGCCGGCGCCGGCCTTCGGCGAGCACACCGACGAGGTGCTGGGCGAGCTCGGCTACTCCGACGAGGAGGTCGCGGCGATGAAGCGGCAGGGCGCGGCGGCGGGGCCTGCCGCCGAGCCTCGCGGGGAGTTCCTGGCGTGAGCGCGCCGACCCGCAACGGCGGGGGGGAGGGGATGCTGCGCATGCGCGAGCTGGCGGAGGCCTCCGGCGTGCCGGCGCCGACGATCAAGCACTACCTGCGCGAGGGCCTGCTGCCCGAGCCCGTCAAGACCAGCCGCAACATGGCCTACTACCCACCCGAGTTCGTCGAGCGGATCAGGCTGATCAAGCGCCTGCAGGAGGAGCGCTTCCTGCCGCTGAAGGCGATCAAGAACGTCCTCGACGAGGACCCCGACCGCGCCAAGGCGATGTTGGAGCTGGGGGACCAGATCCTCGAGCGGGCCCTCGCCGGTGAGCGCTCCCGCACCAGCGCCGCCGAGGTGCGCAAGCGCTACGGGGTGCCCAAGGAGGTGCTCGACCGGCTCGCGGAGCTGGAGGTGCTGACGCCCAACAGCCGCGGCTACTCGCCCTCGGACATCACGATCATCGAGGCGATCAGCCGCTTCCGGGCGGGCGGCTACGACGAGCAGATCGGCTTCACCGTCTACGACACCATCCGCTACAAGAGCGCGCTCGAAGAGCTGGTCCGTCAGGAGGTGGACGTGGTGATGGACCGGCTCGCCGGCGAGGTGCCGCCCGAGCGCGTCGTCGCGATGCTCGAGGCGGGGGCCGAGCCGCTGAAGGACCTGATCGCCGCCCTGCACACCAAGCTCATGGTCGCCGAGCTCGAGCGGCACCGTGCGGTCCGGGGTTAGCTCGTGAGGGCGGTCGGCGCTCGCGCGGCGCTGCTCTGCGTCTGCCTGCTCGTGGTGGGCGGCGCGGCCGGTGTGCGGGCCCAGGCGGCCGGCTGGAACACCGTGCAGCTCCCGGGCGTCGCCGGCGAAATGTTCCTGCTGAACGTCTCCTGCCCGACGGCGTCGTTCTGCGTCGCCACCGGGACCCAGAACCTGATCGCCTCCTCGACCGACCCGAGCGGCGGCGCCGGAGCCTGGCAGGCGGTTTTCGCGGGCGAAGGCCGGTACGAAACCGCCTCGGGCCCGGTGATCTCGAGCCGCCAGGTGCAGGGGGTCTCGTGCCCCTCGACTCACCTCTGCGTGGCCGTGACCACGTTGGGCCAGATCTACGTCAGCACCAACCCGACCGGCGACGCCTCGGCTTGGCAGGTGGTCGAAATCTCCCCCAAGGGTCGCAACACGCACCTCTATGGCGTCTCCTGTCCGAGCGAATCGCTCTGCGTGGCGGTCTCCGGCCGGCGCGTCAACACCGGCAAGGTGTTCACCTCCACCGACCCGACCGGGGGCGCCTCCAGCTGGCAGGAGGTGGACCTGGGCGAACAGTTCGACCTGCGCGCCGTCTCCTGCGCCACGGTGGCGCTCTGCGTTGCCGCCGGAGCGAACGGGGAAGTGCTCGCCACCCAGGACCCGACCGGGCCCGCCTCGGCCTGGTCTGAGGTCGGCTTCCCCGGCGGCTCCGGGATCCTGCAGTCGGCCTCTTGTGTCCCGGGCATCTGCCTCACCGGCAACAGCGGCGGCAACCTGCTCACCGCAACCGACCCGATGGCGCTCTCGAGCTGGTGGGAGACCAACGGCGGGGGCTCTGTCCAGATCACGGGCGGCGCTTGCGCATCGCCCAAGGCCTGTCTTGCCGTCGACAACAACGGTGACGTGATCGTCTCCACCGACCCCGGCGCCCCGCGCCCGCACTGGAGCTTGACCAACGTCCGCCCCTACACGAGCAACGTCGAGACGCCTGGATCCGAGGATGCGAACGGGCTCTTCGGCGCCTCCTGCCCGACGACCGGCTTCTGCGCTCTGGTCGGCAGCCGCGGCACCGTCCTGACCAGCGCTGAACCCTTCGCTCAACCCCGCCCGGATGCGGGCGGCGGAGGTGCGCCCGCGCGAGGGCATCGCCACGCTCCGAAGCGCCCGCGGGTCCATATCGCCAGGCTCCGCTTTCGCTCGCCGCGGCGAGCGCCGGCCGCCGTGCCCCACCACGCGAAGCTGATGATGCGCTTCTACGCGCGCGGCGCGGTGCGGCGCTTCGAATGCCGGCTCGACCGCCGGGCGTTCCGCCGCTGCCACTCCCCGAAGCGCTATCCCCGCATCGGCCGTGGCATACACGCCGTCGCCGTCCGCGCCGTCGGGCTCAGCGGGTCCCTAGGGCCGCCCGCGGTGAAACGCTTCTACGTCGGCAGGTACTGCCCAAAAAAGAAGAGGTCCTGCCTCGTCGGGGCGGGAGAAATCCATCAGCGCGGCCCGCGGCGCGGCTAGCTACGCCGCGACCAGCTCGGCGCGGTCGGCTTCGATCTTCTCCAGGGTCATGCGGTGGCCGAGGCGGCCGGCGACCCCCGCGGCCTCGTCGAGCGCCTCGGCGACGCCCCCCGCACCCGCCGCCGCCCTGGCCTGCGCGAGGGCCCGCAGCGCCAGTGGCACCTGCCACTCGATGCCGCGCTCGCGGGAGCCCGCCAGCGCGGCCTCTGCCTCCGCGCAGGCCTCCTCGGCCCGACCGAGCCCGACCAGGACGAGCGCGCGCAGGGTTCCGCGCCAACCGGCCGACTCGCCGCCGGAGCCCATCGCCGCCCGGTAGTTCCGCTCGGCGAGGTCCACGTCTTCGAGCGCCTCCGCGTATTCGCCCCTCTCCAGACGCACGTAACCCAGGGAGGTGAGGGCATTCGTATGGGAGAAGACGTCCCCCAGGCGCTCGGTCAGCTCGCAATTGCGCAGCGCCAGAGCCAGCCCGGCCTCGCCGTCCCCCTGGTCGGCGCGCAGCATCGCGATCCAGCCCAGGCTCCAGCTTTCGGTCTCGGGGTCGCCGCGCTCGGTCGATTCCGCCAGCGCCGCTTCGAGCAGGCGCTCGGCCTCCTCGGGCCGCCCGTGCTCGCGCAGCGCCACCGCCTTCACCATCCTCCCCCAGGCGGCCGGGCTGTTGATCACGATCCCCGCGCCGAGGTCCGGGTCGCCGTCGAGGATCTCCAGCATCTCGTCGGCGATCGCCTCCATCCGCTCGACGTCCCCGGAGAACATGTAGGGGTAGGTGGCGGCGCCGCGAATCGCCGCGCGCAGGGCGGGATCCTCCGAGCGGTCGGCGAGGGCGATCGCCTCCTCCGCCGCCCGCGCCCATTCCTCGACGTGTCCCGGCGCTCCCGGCACCGCCGAGGAAAGCAACTTCAGCAGCGCCTGCGAGCGGAGGTCGCCGCAGCGCTCGGCGAGGTCGCGCGCCTCGCGCGCGAGCCTCTCGATCCGCCCGCGCTCCATCCCGAGGCGCCACGCGTATTCGAGCTGCAGCATGCGGGAGACGAGCGCCAGGGGAGCGGTCTCCTCGTCGAGCTCGAGCGAGTCGACCAGCTCGGTGACGCGCTGCCAGAAGCGCATCGCGTCCTGGGGGCGGCTGTGTCCGGCCCAGTGGGCGGCCCGCGCGTACCAGCGCGCCGCCTGCAGCCGCTCCTCGCCTTTCTCGAAGTGCCGGGCGATCAGCCCGGCCAGCTCGTCGTGGCGCTCCTCCTCGAGTGCGACCAGCGCGCGCGCGGCGGCGGCGTGGGTCGAGGCCCGGCGCTCGCCGAGCTGCCCTCCGTAGGCGACCTCGCGGGTCAGCGGATGGCGGAAGGCGAGGACACGGTCCGGGTAGAGCTCGGCTTCGTAGAGGAAGCCCGCCCCGATCAGAGCGCGAACCGTCGGCTCGATCCGTTCCTCCTCCAGCCCGGCGGTCAGGCCGAGCGCCCGAACGCTTACCTCCCGGCCGACCACCGAGGCGACCTGCAGAAGGTCCTTGGCCTCGCGGTCGAGGCGGTCGATCCTGGCCGAGAGCACCGCCTGCACGGTCACCGGCACGCCGACGTCCTCGATCGGCCGGACCAGGCGGTAGGCGCCGCGCTCACCCTCCAGGTGGCCGGTCTCGGCCAGCTCGCGAACCACCTCCTCGATGAAGAACGGGTTGCCGCCGGTCCGCTCGTGGATGGGCTCCTCGAGCCCGTCGAGCGAGGGGTCCTCGCCCGAGATGTCGCGCAGCAGCTCGCGCGTGTCCTCGGGCGCCAGCGGCTCGAGGGCGATCTCCCGGTAGGCGGCCTCGCCCGACCACGGCGGCTCGTACTCCGGGCGGAAGTTGACGATCGCCATCGTCTTGGTCCCCTCGATCGAGGCGATCAGGTCGACCAGCATCGCGCTGCTGCCGGCGTCGACCCAGTGCAGGTCCTCGATCGCCAGGACGAGCGTCTTGCGGCGTTCGGGCGCGTTCACCAGGCGGCAGACGATCCCGCCGAGCGCCCGCTGTCGCGCCTCGGCGCTCATCTGCGGCACCGGCCGGTCGGGATCCGGCACCCCGAGGAAATCGAACATCAGCGGCAGGTCCTCGCGGAAGCCGGGATCGAGCAGGAGCGCGCGCCCGGCGATCTTCTCGCGCGAGGCCTGCTCGGGTTCGCGCTCGCCGATGCCGAAGAACGCCCGCAACATCTGCAGCACCGGCATGAAGGGAACGGAGGTGCCGTGCGCCTGGGCCTGGGCCTCGAAGACCTCGACGCCGGTGGCGCGGCAGCGCTCGAGGAACTCGTGCAGCAGGCGGCTCTTGCCGACGCCGGCGTCGGCAACGACGCCGACCGCGCCGCCCCTGCCGGCCTGCGCCTCGGCGAGCGCCTCGTCGAGGGCCGCCATCTCCCGGTCCCTGCCCACGAAGCGGGAGAAGCCGCGCTCGCGGGCGAGGTCGAGCCGGGAGCGCGCCTGCCCCACCCCCGCCAGCTCGAAGACCTGGACCGGCCGGCTGGCGCCCTTGATCTCGAACTCCCCGAGGTCGCGCAGGTCGAGGAAGCCGCGCGCCAGCCGGGCGGTGTGCTCGGTGACGTAGGCCCGCCCCGGCTCGGCCAGCGCCTCCATCCGCTGGGCGAGGCCGACCGTGTGGCCGATCGCGGTGTAGGTGCTCCCGTCCCCGCCTCCGATCGCGCCGGCGACGACCTCGCCGGAGTTGATCCCGATCCGGGTCGAGAAGTTGAGCCCCTGCGCGCGCCGCAGCTCGGCCGCGTACCCGGAGACGTCGTCGAGCATCTGCAGCGCCGCGTAGCAGGCCCGCCGCGCGTGGTCCTCATGCGCGACCGGTGCTCCGAAGATGGCCATGATCCCGTCGCCGGTGAACTTGTCGACCGTGCCCTCGAAGCGGGTCACGGTCTCGGCCAGCATCGAGAAGAAGCGCTGCATGATCTTGCGCCACTCCTCCGGGTCCTGCTGCTCGGCAAGGTCCATCGAGCCGCTGACGTCCGCGAACAGGACGGTGACCTGCTTGCGCTCGGCGTCGTCCCTCGGGGTATCGGTCACGACCGGAACAAGGTTACGCCCACCGTCGCGGCGGGCGTCACCGCATGGATAATCCAGCGCAGGCAGGCGTCGAAAACCGGAGGTGACGATGAACAAATCTCAGGTCAACCCGTGGTCGTGGCAGGACCGCGCGGGTTTCTCGCAGGGCTGGAAGATCGAAGGCGCCCAGTCGCTGCTCTTCGTCTCCGGCCAGGGGGGAATCTCCGCCGAGGGGGAGCTGGTGGGGGACGGCGACTTCAAGGCCCAGGCCGAGCTGGCGTTCCGCAACCTGGAGGCAGTGCTCCAGGGGGCCGGCGCTTCCCTCGCCGACGTGGTCAAGCTCACCGTGTACCTCACGGACATGGCCAGGCTCCGTGACTACATCGCGGTCAAGGCGCGCTTCATCAACGGGGACCAGCCCGCCTCGACCGCCCTGCAGGTGCCGGCCCTGGCACTGCCGGGAATGATGATCGAGGTGGAGGCGATCGCCGCGCTCTGATCTTCAGGGATTCGTCCGGGACCGGGAACGGGGCCCTCCGCTCATATACTTGGCTCTCCCGATTGACTGGTCAATCAACCGGAGGGCATGGCAGATTGCGGGTCGCTGCGATACAGCTTAATTCCGGCGCGGACAAGGCACGGAACCTCGCCGTGGCCGAGCGGCTCGTGCGCGAGGCGGCCGGCGGCGGCGCCGAGCTGGTCGCCCTGCCGGAGAAGTGGAACCTCCTCGCCGAGGGGGCGGTGCTGGCAGAGGGCGCGGAGTCGCTCCAGGGGCCGAGCCTGACCGCGGCACGTGGATGGGCTCGCGAGCTTGGCATCCACCTGCTCGCCGGCAGCATCTCCGAGCGGGGCGAGGAGCTCGGCAGGGCCTTCAACACGTCAGTGCTGATCGGGCCCGACGGCGGGGACCTCGGCGCTTACCGCAAGATCCACATGTTCGACGTCGACGCCGGCGGCGTCTCCTATCGCGAGTCCGACCACGAGCAGCCGGGGGAAGAGCCGGTGACGGCGCCGGTGGCGGACCTGACCGCCGGCCTGACCGTCTGCTACGACCTGCGCTTCCCCGAGCTGTTCCGGATCCTCGCCCTGCGCGGCGCCCGCCTGATCCTGGTGCCCTCCGCCTTCACCCTCGCCACCGGCCGCGACCACTGGGAGGTGCTGCTGCGGGCGCGGGCGATCGAGAACCAGCTCTTCGTGATCGCCCCGAACCAGGTCGGCGAGGCGCCGCCTCACTACAGCTCCTTCGGCCGCTCGATGGTCGTCGACCCCTGGGGGGTGGTCCTCGCCACCGCCGCCGACGGCGAGGGCGTGGTGGCGGCCGAGCTCGACTTCGACTCGCAGGACCGGGTGCGGGGGTCGCTTCCGGCGCTCGCCAACCGCCGGCCGGAGGCGTACCGCTGGCCGCAGCCGACGGAGAGCCGCGGCTGATGGCGCAGGCGCCCCCCGCCGACAAACGGCGGCAGATCCTCGACGCCGCGGTGCGCGTCTTCGCGCGACAGGGATTCCACGCGACCCGCGTCTCCGACATCGCCGACGAGGCGGGGGTCGCCTACGGGCTGGTCTACCACTACTTCAAATCCAAGGACGAGGTCCTCGACGAGCTGTTCAGCGAGCGCTGGGCGCTGCTGCTGGCGGCGATCGAGGAGGCCGATCGCACCGAAGCCGCTCCCCGCGAGAAGCTGGGAGCGGTCGCCACCTTCATCTTCGAGTCCTACCGCCACGACCCCGACCTGATGAAGGTGATCATCGTCGAGGTGACGCGGGCGGCGAACTCGTTCGGCAAGACCCACCTCGAGCAGATCCGGCGCGCCTACGAGTCGATCGCCAAGATCGTCGCCGACGGGCAGCAGGGGGGAGCCTTCCGCGGCGACGTCGCGCCGATGTTCGCCTCGATGTCGTTCTACGGGGCGGTCGAGCAGGTGCTCTCCGGCTGGATCTTCGGCACGATCCCCGCGTCGGAGACGGACTTCGACCAAGCCCGCGATCTCCTGGTTACGACGATCTGCGACGGGCTGCAGCCGAGGTGAGCGGCCCGCGCCGCTGCGGACGCGGCGGCGTCCGAACCTGGTTTACTGCCGGTTTCCCCTGGGAAAGGTTCGATGAACGTGGATAACGACCTAGTCAAGCGCCTCGTCTGGAGCGGCCTGCTTGCCGCCACCGGCGCCCTCGCCAGCATCGCCGCCGCCCGCGCCGCCGCTCTGATCTTCCGGCGCATCTACGACGAAGATCCGCCGGATTGAGCGCCGTGGCCGATTCGAAAGAGACGCTGCCGCCGGTGCCCCCGCCGACGCCCGCCGTCAAAGAAGAGGAGCGGACGCTCGGGGAGCTCGTCACCGAGGTCTCCGAAAGCGCCTCGACCTTGGTCAGGGAGGAGATCGAGCTGGCCAAGGCCGAGATCTCCGAGAAAGTCGGCAAGCTCGTGCGAGGGTCTGTGGTCGGCATCGCCGCCGGCACCTTCGCCTTCCTGGCGCTGATCCTGATCCTGCACGGCATCGCCTGGCTGCTGGGCGAAGAACTCTTCAGCGGCAACATCTGGGCCGGCTACTTCGTCACCGCAGGCATCTTCCTGCTGATCGCCGCCCTGGCCGGCTTCGTCGCCTTCCGCGCGCTGCGCTCGGGCACCCCGCCGGTTCCCGAGCAGGCGATCGCCGAGGCGAAGCTGACCAAGGAGATGCTGGAAAGGGAGGGATCGTGAGCACCAGCAGCTACCCGACGCGGCCCGGCACCGCCGGCCGGCCCGGCCGCTCGGCCGCCGAGATCCGCCGCGACATCGCCCTCCAGCGCCAGCAGCTCGGGGTCTCGGTGGAAGCGCTCCGCGACAAGGTCACCGAGCTCGCCGACTGGCGCCGCCAAGTCGAGGAGCACAAGCAGCAGCTGGTCATCGGCGCCGCCGCCGTCGGCTTCCTGATCGGCGCCAGGGCGATGATGAAGCGCCGTAAGCGGCGCTGACGGCCCCAGGCGCCGCCATACGGCGTCCTCGGTCGCCCGAATAGCGCTGCTATTCGGGCTTCCTGCGTCCTTGTCTGGCGACGCCTGGACCTCGTCAGGGTCTAGGTGACTAAGTCGGTGCGGACGCTGCCGACGCCGAGCAAGCCCGGGCCCACGTGGGCCCCGAGTACGGCGCCGACCTCGGAGCAGAAGACCGGGCCGCAGCCGAAGATCTCGTAGCAGTCTTCGATCAACCCGTCGGCCGTCTCCTGGTCCTGGATGTGCTGGACGACCCAGCCGAAGGCGCCCGATTCCTGACGCTGGCGGGCGTAGCCCCGCAGCCGCTCGAGGGACCGGGCGCGGGTGCGGACCCGCTCCACCGGCGTGATCTCCTCCTCGAGGGTGAGGATCGGCTTGATCTTCAGGGCGCTGCCGATCCAGGCGCGGGCGCCGCCGATCCGGCCCCCGCGGCGCAGGTACTCGAGGGTGTCGATCGCGAACCACATCTTCAGGGACTCCCTTGTCTCCTGTGCCTGCGCGAGGGCGGCGGCGCCATCGGCTCCCGCCGCGGCGGCCGTGGCGGCGCCGAGGGCGCAGAGCCCCATTCCCCCGGCGGCCGAGCGGGAGTCCATCAGGTGGATCCGCTCGCCCCCCTTGCCCTCCTCGATCAGCCGCTCACGGGCCTGGCCGGCGGCCTCGAAGGTGCCGGAGATGCCGGCCGAGATGTGGACGGAGACGATCTCCCTGCCGTCATCGAGGAGCGGTTCGTAGACCGCGAGGAAGTCTCCGATTGACGGCTGGGAGGTAGTCGCGCCGCCCTCGGAGGCGCGCAGCCGCTCGAAGAACTCGCCGTAGTCCCCGATCTCCGTCTCCCGCTCCTGCTGGCCGTCGACGGAGACGTAGAGGCTGATCATCTGGATCCCCCGCTGCTCCAGCACCTCCGCCGGCAGGTAGCAGGTGCTGTCGCAGACAACCGCGGTCTCGGCGGAGGAGGTCAAGGGAGCGATTCTCGCAGACGCCCGGGGGAGGCCGAGCCGACCCCAAGCCCCGCTACACTTTGTGAAGTGACCGATACTTCACAAGAGGCGATCACCCTCAGCGACAAGGCCGTCACCAAGATCGGCGAGCTGCTCGGCGGTCAGGCCGGCGAGGAGCAGGCGCTGCGGGTTGCCGTCCGCGGCGGGGGATGCTCGGGCTTCCAATACGCCCTCGCCTTCGACAAGCCCAAGGAGGACGACCACGTCTTCGAGGCCGACGGCGTCGCCGTCGTCGTCGACAAGGTCAGCATGCAGTTCGTCTTCGGCAGCGAGGTCGACTACGTGGAAGGGCTCCAGGGGGCCGGCTTCCAGGTCAACAACCCCAACGTCGTCGCCGCCTGCGGATGCGGGTCCAGCTTCCAGGTCAAAGACGACGCGGAACAAGCCGCCGTCTAGGGCACCGTCGCCCTTCTCGCTTCTCTTATTCGATCTGCAGCGGGGGCGACTGCTGCGGAGAGGACGGCTGTGCCGGCTCCGGGACCTTGACGTGCTCCGGCTGCTCGACCCCGAGTGTCTCGGCCAGCTCGCCTGACTCGAGCATCTCCTCGACGATGTCGCAGCCGCCGAGCAGCTCGCCGTTGACGTAGAGCTGGGGGAAGGTCTGCCAGTCGGAGATCTCGGCGGTCACCTCGCGCAGCGGCTGCAGCGCCGGCAGCACGTCGATCGCCCCGTACTCGACGTCGACTTGGTCGAGCGCCTGGACAACCCGCATCGAGAAGCCGCAGCGCGGCGCGTCGGGGGTCCCTTTCATGAACAGCAGGACCGGGTTCGCGGCGATCAGCTCTTCGACTTTGGACTTCAGCTCTTGGTCGGCCATGAAGCCATTGTAGAGAGGCACCCTGGGCGGCTATAGCTTGGTGATGATCACGCCTGCAAGCCCGAGGAAACCGGTGACCAGCGTCGCCATCATGACGACGAAGCCCTGGACCATCGTGTGCTGGATCGCGTCGACCCTGCTGCTGAGGACGTCGACGCGCCCACTCAACCCGTCGATCCGGCCGTTGAGGTCGGTCTTCAGGTCGTCCAGGCGCTCGTCGGTCCAGGTGGATCGCATCGACTCCATGCCTCCAGCGTAGAGGGAAAGTCACGCGGGTGGCGCTTCAAAGCGTAACTTTTTGTCGGAGGAGGCGCGAGTCAGCTCGGCAGGCTGGTCTTCACCGACAGCGCGTGGATCGTGCCGTCGTCGAAGCGCTCCTTGACCGCGGCCTTGACGAGGCGGTGCTGGTCGAGGCGGGAGAGGCCGTCGAACTGCGGGGCGCTGACCGTCGCCCGCAGGTGGTCGCCGGCGCCCGTTTCGTCGATCACCTCGACCTCGGCGCCCGGCAGCGCCGCCTCGATCATCGCCTTCAGCTCGGCCAGGTCGGCGGCCAAGGCGATCAGCCGGAGACCCGCTCGCCGACGGTCTCCAGCATCTCCTCGACCCGGACGAACTTGACCCGCGGCCGGCCGTGCGGCTCGCCGCGGCCGACCTCGGCCTGGTCGATCG
>Ga0308175_100001701_pt1 | contig 14878 bp, 18 predicted proteins | sample PhyCR1_3_FD_203893 | JGI IMG/M metagenome (GOLD analysis project Ga0308175, IMG submission 203893) | Soil microbial communities from UC Gill Tract Community Farm, Albany, California, United States - DLSLS.C.R1 | ecosystem: Environmental > Terrestrial > Soil > Agricultural land | place: USA...
GTAGGAACCGTGCATTCGCTCCGACCAGCTCCCGCAGCCCGGGCAGCACGCCTTGGTTGTACGGGATCTGACACCGACCCGGATCACCTCGCCGTCGTCCTGCACCGACACCACCCTGATCTCCGGAGCCGACAGGAAGAGCAGCTCTTCCAGCCGGAGCAGTAACTCGCGCACAGCCCAGAACCATCAGCCTGAGCGCCGCCGTCACCGGCCGTATCCAGACGATCTCGGGAGACGTCCCGAGGAGCTCAATGGTCACACGGAGTAGTCACACCACAGAAGTTGGACCAGAACCCGAGATTGGAGGCCGCGGCGCTCGCGTCGCCGGCCGGGCTGGCACGATCGGCGGCCCGCCTCGGCACGCCATCCGACGGCACCGGGCCACACCGCGACAACATGACCGACAGAAGGGACCCGGCATGCGCAAACTCGTCCACTACATCGCCACCACTCTCGATGGCTTCATCGCTGGCCCGGACGGCGCGGACCCTACCGGGCCGAACGGCTTCTGGCCCATTTCGGAGGACTACATACAGCACCTCGTCGCCGAGTACCCGGAGACTCTGCCCGTCCAGGCCCGCCAGGCGCTGTCCGTCACCGCGGAAGGCACGCACTTCGACACTGTGCTGGAGGGGCGGCGCAGCTACGAGATCGGTCTTGCGGCCGGTATCCCCGACGCCTATCCCCATCTGCGTCACCTGGTGTTTTCCCGGACCCTGACGGAGAGCCCGGACCCGGCAGTCGAATTGGTCGCCGACGACCCGGTGGCGACCGTGCGGGAGCTCAAGCAGCAGGACGGCAAGGACATCTGGCTGCTCGGCGGCGCCGAGCTTGCGGGCTGCCTGTACACCGAGATCGACACGCTTATCCTCAAAGTCGGCCCGCTGACCATCGGCGACGGGATCCCGCTGTTCTCCCGCAAGTCCGCTTTCGACCCGCGCACCTGGACACTTGCAGACAACACCGTCCTCGAGAGCGGCGCGGTGTTCCTCACCTACACGCGCGTCAGCAGCTGAGCGATCACGCAGGCGCCGGCGTGGCCGCATGCCGTGGCCGTGAACGGCGGACAGGCCGATCCCCTCGGAGAACCACCTCGCGGAGGAGTACGGGGTGGCCCGGCTCACCGCGCGACGCACCGCACAGGAGCTCCGCGAGCGGGGGCTCATCGTCACCGTTCGCGGCAAGGGCTCCTTCGTCGTGGAGCAGCCGCCGACCGCCGACTGACGGCACGTCTGTATCCGGTTCCGCCATGCACGGCGCGAGCATCCGGTGCCGAGCGACGTGTCGTGACTGGCTTCGTGGGGCCGGGCGGTACGGACGAGCCGTTCGGTGGCTCGTACGCGGGATGCTGCGTAGCGTATGAGATGGGCGAAGGCGTCCTCACGCACGCAGCGGAGGGAGCACTCATGATCGGTGCCACCGTTACTTTCTCCTACCCCAGCGACTTCGATCGCTCACGGATCGTCGACGTCGCCGAAAACGCGCGTGCCATGTTCGAAGGCATGCCGGGCCTGCGGTACAAGTTCTTCACCTTCGACGAGAAGCGGCAGCAGGCGGTGAACTTCTACGTCTGGGAATCGCGAGAAGAGGCCGAGCGGTTCTTCTCCGAGGAATTGCGCGAGCGAGTGACCGGCCTGTACGGCGTGGCGCCGACCATCGAGTTCGTGCAGATCGCCGAGATCGTCGACAATTCGGCCTCTTAGCCTCGGGGCCGGGCAGCCACCCCGTGCGCCCGATATTCCGTTTCCCGAGTCGCCCCAGACCCCTACGGTGGCGCGGTGACTACTCAGGTGATCGTGCTCAACGGTGGTTCCAGCTCGGGGAAGTCCGGGATCGTCCGGTGTCTGCAGGCGGTGTTGCCCGGGGCGTGGCTGGCGTTCGGGACGGACACGTTCGTCGAGGCGTTGCCGGCGTCCATGCGGGCCGGGGACGAGGGGATCGGGTTCGGGCCGGACGGTGAGGTGGTCGTCGGGGCTGAGTTCCGGGCGCTGGAGGCGGCGTGGATCGAGGGGGTCGCCGCGATGGTCCGGGCGGGTGCGCGGGTCGTCGTGGACGAGGTGTTCATCGGCGGGGCGGAGTCGCAGGCGCGGTGGCGGAAGGCGCTGGACGGGCTTGGGGTGTTGTGGGTCGGGGTCCGGTGTGATGCCGCCGTCGCCACGGGGCGTGAGGTCGCCCGGGGTGACCGGGTCGTGGGGATGGCCGCCTCCCAGGCGGAGCTTGTGCATCACGGGGTGACCTACGACCTCGAAGTGGACACCGCGCACGCCGAGTCGATGGAGTGCGCGCGGGCCATCGCCGCCCATGCCGAGTAAGGGACGGGACGGCGGCGACGTCTCTGTTCGGCCAACAATCGGCAACTCCGGTCACAACAGCCCCGCAACCGCTTACAGTTCCGCTGCGACCTGCTTTTGAACGCGTTCAGGAAACTCCGGGCGCGGCAGGTCCCCACGGGGTGACGGGGAGAGGAAGCGCCTGATGCGCAGCGGAGTGAAGGCCGGGGTCATAGGTGGCGTGTGCGCGGTGATGCTGGGCGGTGCCGGCTACGGCGCCTACAACATCCTGTCCGCGCTCAACGGCGACCGGGGGACGGGGGGCGCGGCCGCCGTCCGGACGGGGCCGCCCAGCCGGGACGAAGTGAAGGACACCACGGGGAGGTTCTTCGCCGCCTGGGAGAAGGGGGACGCCGCCACGGCCGCCTCGTACACCAACTTCCCCGAGTCGGCCAGGGACTTGCTGACGGCGTATCGAGGCGACGCGCACCTCACCAAGGTGCACATCAAGCCCGGCGCGGCCACCGGCGCGACCGTGCCGTTCACGGTCAGGACAACGGTGTCATATGGCGGGAAGTCCCAACCGCTGAGCTACGAGAGCACGTTGACCGTGGTGCGCGGCGAGACCTCGCACCGCGCCCTGGTCGACTGGCGGCCCTCCGTCGTGCACCCGCGGCTACGCAAGGGCGACACCCTCGCGACCGGCGAGTCCTCGGCGCCCGAGATCGAGGCCGTGGACCGCGACGGGCAGGTGCTGTCGAAGGAGAAGTACCCCTCGCTCGGCCCGGTTCTGGACGAGCTGCGCAAGCGGTACGGCGACACGACGGACGGCCGGCCCGGCGTGGAGCTGGTGATACGCCACCAGGGCACCGGCGAGGAGGGCCCGGCCGACACCACCCTGCTCACCCTCGCCAAGGGCAGGCCGGGCAGGCTCCGCACCACGCTCAGCGCGAGCGCGCAGGTGGCGGCGGAGACGGCCGTGCGGAAGTACGCGGACGCGTCCGTCGTGGCCGTGAAGCCCAGCACCGGCGAGATCCTGGCCGTCGCCAACCATCGTGAGGACGGCTTCGACGCGGCCCTGCTCGGCGAGCGCCCGCCCGGCTCCACCATGAAGATCATCAGTGCGGCGACCCTCATCGACACCGGCCTGACCAGTGCGAACGGCAAGGCCCCCTGCCCGCCGACCGCCGTCTGGCAGAGCCAGACGTTCCACAACCTCAAGAATCTGGCCCCGAACGAGAACGCCACCCTCTCGGAGAGCTTCGCCCGCTCCTGCAACACGGCGTTCGTGAAGTTCGCCGACGACCTCGGGGTGGACGCCCTCACCAAGGAGGCGCAGGACCGGTTCGGGCTCGGGCGGAACGACTGGAAGATCGGCGTGCCGTCCTTCGACGGCCGGGTGCCCGCCTCCGGCGGACCGGACAGCGCGGCCAACCTGATCGGTCAGGGCCAGGTGCAGATGAGCCCGCTGAACATGGCCTCCGTCACGGCGACCGCGATGACCGGCGCCTTCCGGCAGCCGGTGATCGTGCCGCTGGCCCTGGACCACCGCGAGCCGGCCCGCGCGCGCGGGCTGGCGCAGAGCACCGTCCAGCAACTGCGCGCGATGATGAACCGCACCGCGACCAGCGGCACCGCTGCCACCATCATGTCCGGGCTCGGCGGGAACATCGGCGCGAAGACGGGTTCGGCCGAGTCCGACGGGCAGGCGAAGTCGGACAGTTGGTTCGCCGGGTACCGCGATGACGTGGCCGCCGCCTCGATGGTCCAGGACGGCGGTCACGGCGTGGACGCGGCCGGGCCGATTGTCGCAAGCGTGCTACGGACCGCAGGCTGACGTCACCCACGCAGCCGGGGACTTTAGGCTGGTCGGCGTCGTTGGGGTGTGCGGGCCGTGGGAACGCTGGGGAAGGCGCGGAGGAACTGAGGCTGTGGGCAAGAGAAGGCGCGTCGCCGAGCGGCGGAAGAACAGACCGGTGATGCTCGGCGGGATGATCGCCGTGGTCGTCGGCGGTGCCGGACTCGGTGCCTACGCGCTGTACGGCGGCGGGGCGGCGGCCGACGAGCGGCCGTCCGGCCCGACCGTCAAGACCGGCCCGCTCAGCGCCGCCGAGGTGCGCACGGCCTCCACCCGCTTCCTCACCGCCTGGCAGCACGGCAGGGTGACCGAGGCGGCGGCCGCCACCGACGACCCGTCCGCCGCGGCGCAGCTGCTCACCGGCGCCACCGAGGACGCCCGGCTGAAGGACGTCACGCTCACCGCCGGCAAGGCCGCCGGCGCCAAGGTGCCGTTCTCCGTCAAGGCGACGGTCTCGTACAAGAGCACCGGCAAGCCGCTGGGCTACGACAGCTCGCTCACGGTCGTGCGGCGGAAGAGCGACGGCGAACCGCTGGTCGACTGGCACTCCTCGGTCGTCCACCCGGACCTGAAGGACGGCGACCAACTCGTCACCGGCGAGTCCGGCACCCCGCCGGTGACGGCGCTGGACCGCGACGGCGGGGAGCTGACGGCCGCGAAGTACCCCTCGTTGGGCACCGTGCTGGACGGGCTGCGTGAGAAGTACGGCAAGACGGCGGGCGGCAAGGCGGGCGTGGAGCTGCGCGTGGTGCGCGGCAAGGCGTCCAAGGCGGCCAAGCTGTCCGACAAGACGCTGCTGGAGCTGAGCAAGGGCACTCCGGGGACGGTGCACACGACGCTCAGCCCGGCCCTGCAGGCGTCGGCCGAGCAGCAGGTCGGCAAGCGGGACCACGCCTCGGTGGTGGTCGTGCGGCCCTCGACCGGGGAGATCCTCGCGGTCGCCAACAGCGGGCACGGCTTCAACACCGCCTTCCAGGGCTCCCTGGCGCCCGGCTCCACGATGAAGGTCATCACCTCGTCGCTGCTGATCGACAAGGGCCTGGCCTCGGTGGACAAGAAGCACCCGTGCCCGAAGACGTTCACCTACGGCGGCTGGAAGTTCCACAACGACGACGACTTCGAGATCAAGGGCGGCACGTTCAAGGCGAGCTTCGCCCGCTCCTGCAACACCGCCTTCATCAGCCAGGCGAAGAAGCTGGAGAACGACGACCTGACCAAGCAGGCCCAGCAGGTCTTCGGCCTGTCCATGAACAACTGGGCGATCGGCGTGCCGACCTTCGACGGCGCGGTGCCGGTGCAGTCGGCGGCGCAGATGGCGGCGTCGCTGATCGGGCAGGGCGGGGTGCGCATGAACCCGCTGAACATGGCCTCGGTCGCCGCGACGGTGCAGTCGGGCGGCTTCCACCAGCCCTACCTGGTCTCCCCGTCCGTCGACCACCGCAAGCTGGCCACCGCGTCCCGCGCCCTGTCGGGCAAGACGCTGTCGCAGCTACGCGAGCTGATGCGGTACACGGCCGCCTACGGCACCGCCGCCGAGGCCATGTCCGGGCTCGGCCCGGACTACGGCGCGAAGACCGGCTCGGCGGAGGTCGACGGGCAGAAGAAGCCCAACGGCTGGTTCACCGCCTACCGGGGCGACCTCGCGGCCGCCGGTGTGGTCCAGGCGGGCGGTCACGGTGGTGACACGGCCGGGCCGATCGTCGCGACGCTGCTGAAGCAGGGGAGCTGAGCCCCCCTGCCACCACCGGCCCGGCTCAGCTCACCACCGGCTCGGCCGTGTGGGTCCGGCGCAGGAAGCTGATCAGTGCCTTCGACTCGAACTGCACCACCGAGACACCCCGGTCGGAGTGGAACTCGACGACGGCCTGGACGCGTCCGCACGGCCACACCCGTACGTCACCGCTCGCCGCGGGCGCGGTCAGTCCCCGTTCCAGCAGGGCGCGGGAGCAGGTCCATTCATGCGTGCCGGGCAGATCGATGTGCACCGATCGCGGATCGCTGTCGGGGTCATAGCGCAGCACGACGGGTACGGCCCCCGGATCCTCCTCGTCCGTGACGATATGGGCGCGCGCGTACTGCTCGACTACAGACATCGGACCGCCCTCTCACGCTCAGTCACCTCAGCGGAAGCTGTGCATCCGCCTCTTCTCTAATGTCCCATATTTTCCGATTTGCACCTCTGCGAGACGGAAACGACGTCTCTCTTGCAAACCCTTCGCAACAAGGCCCTAAAATCAAACGGTGCACGTACCTGACGGATTCATCAACGCCCCTGTCTCCGCCGTCACCGGGGTGGTCGCCGCCGGCGCCATCGCGGTGAGCCTGCGGGGTGCCCGCCGCGAACTCGACGAGCGCACCGCTCCGCTGGCCGGTCTGGTGGCCGCGTTCATCTTCGCCGTACAGATGCTCAACTTCCCCGTGGCGGCCGGAACAAGCGGCCATCTGCTGGGCGGCGCGCTCGCCGCGATACTCGTCGGCCCCTTCACGGGGGTGCTGTGCGTGTCGGTGGTGCTGCTCATGCAGGGTGTGCTGTTCGCGGACGGCGGGCTCACCGCGCTCGGCGTGAACATCACCGACATGGCGATCGTCACCACGGTCGTGTCCTACGCCGTCTTCCGCGGGCTGCTCGCCCTGCTGCCCCGCAAGCGGCGCTCGGTCACCGTCGCCTCCTTCGTCGCCGCACTGGTCTCGGTGCCGGCCGCCGCCGTCGCCTTCACGCTCATGTACGCGGTCGGCGGCACCACCGACATCTCCATCGGCAAGGTGGCGACCGCGATGATCGGCGTCCATGTGCTGATCGGACTCGGCGAGGCCGTGATCACCGCCCTCACCGTGGGCGCCGTGGTCGCCGTGCGCCCGGACCTGGTGCACGGCGCGCGCGGGCTGCGGCAGCGTCTGCGGCTGCGGGTGAACGGCGAGCTGGTGGACGCCCCCGCGCCGGCCGCCCCCGTGGCGGCGCGCGCCTCCCGGCGCACCCTGTGGCTGACCGGTCTGGTCACCTCGCTGGTCCTCGCCGGGTTCGTGAGCTTCTACGCCTCCGCGAACCCCGACGGCCTGGAGAAGGTCGCGCACGACCAGGGCATCGACAAGAAGGCCGGCAAGCACGCCTCGTCCGACTCCCCGCTCGCCCACTACGGCGTCAAGGACGTCTCCGACGCCCGGCTGTCCGGCGGCCTCGCGGGCGTGATCGGCGTCGGCGTCACCGTCGTCGCCGGCAGCACGGTGTTCTGGGCGGTGCGCAGGCGCCGCGGCACGGACGTCTCCCCCGCCTCCACCGCGAGCACGGGCGCCTGACGTGGGAGCGGGACACGCGCACCGGCTCTACCGGCACGGGCACTCGCCCGTGCACGCCCTGCCGCCGCACACCAAACTGGCGGCCGCCTTCGCGTTCGTGGTCGTCGTGGTCTCGACCCCGCGGGAGGCGATGTGGGCGTTCGCGGTCTACGCCGTGCTGCTCGCCCTCGTCGCGCGCCGGGCGCGCGTGCCCGCCGGTTTCCTGCTGAAGCGGCTGCTGATCGAGGTGCCGTTCGTGGCCTTCGCGGTGCTCATGCCGTTCGTGGCGGAGGGCGAGCGGGTGCAGGTGCTCGGCCTGTCGCTGAGCGTCAACGGGCTGTGGGGTGCCTGGAACGTGCTCGCCAAGGGCACCCTCGGCGTCGCCGCCTCCGTGCTGCTCGCCGCCACCACCGAGCTGCGCGAACTGCTGCTCGGGCTGCAGCGGCTGAAGCTGCCGCCACTGCTCGTGCAGATCGCCTCGTTCATGATCCGCTACGGCGACGTCATCACCGACGAGATGCGCCGGATGCGGATCGCCCGTGAGTCGCGGGGCTTCGAGGCACGGGGCGTGCGGCACTGGGGGGTGCTCGCCAAGTCGGCGGGCGCGCTGTTCATCCGCTCCTACGAGCGCGGGGAGCGGGTGCACCTGGCCATGGTCAGCCGGGGGTACGCCGGCTCGATGCCGGTCATCGACGAGGTGACCGCGTCCCGGGCCGAGTGGCGTCACGCCCTCACCCTCCCCTGCGCCGCCCTCGTCGTCTGCCTGCTGGGATGGATCCTGTGACTACACCTGCCTCGCTGGAGGTCTCCGGCCTCGCCTTCGCCTACCCCGACGGCCACCAGGCCCTGTTCGGCGTGGACTTCTCCGTCGCGCGCGGCGAACGGGTCGCGTTGCTCGGCCCGAACGGCGCCGGCAAGACCACCCTCGTGCTGCACCTGAACGGCATCCTGGGCGGCGGCACCGGCACGGTGACCGTGGCCGGGATGCCGGTCGGCAAACGGCACATGGCCGAGATCCGGCAGAAGGTCGGCATCGTCTTCCAGGACCCGGACGACCAGCTCTTCATGCCGACGGTGCGGGAGGACGTGGCGTTCGGCCCGGCGGCCGCCGGGATCAGGGGCGCCGCGCTGGAGGAGCGGGTGCGCACGGCCCTTGACCGGGTCGGGATGGGGGACTTCGCCGACCGGCCGCCGCACCATCTGTCGTTCGGGCAGCGCCGCCGGGTCGCGGTCGCGACGGTGCTCGCGATGGAGCCGGAGATCCTGGTCCTGGACGAGCCGTCGTCCAACCTGGATCCGGCCTCCCGGCGGGAACTCGCCGACATCCTGCGCTCGTTGGACGTCACCGTCCTGATGGTCACGCACGACCTGCCGTACGCCCTGGAGCTGTGCCCGCGCTCGCTGGTCCTCAGCGAGGGCGTGATCGCGGCGGACGGCCCGACCGGCGAACTGCTCTCCGACGACGCGCTGATGCGGGCGCACCGTCTGGAGCTGCCGTTCGGCTTCGACCCGAGGTCCGTGACAATGGGCGCGTGACGCGTCAAGACGACCAAGACGACAACGAGGCCGCCGGGTCGCTGCTGCTGGACGACCAGTTGTGCTTCGCGCTCTACGCCGCGCAGCGGGCCGTGACCGCCGCGTACCGCCCGCTCCTCGACGACCTCGGGCTCACCTACCCCCAGTACCTCGTGCTGCTGGTCCTGTGGGAGCGCGGCGAGACCAGCGTGAAGGAACTGGCGGGCGCCCTGCGCCTGGACTACGGCACCGTCTCCCCGCTGCTGAAGCGGCTGGCGGCGGCCGGTCTGGTGCACCGGGAGCGCGCGGCCGGCGACGAGCGCTCGGTGCTCGTGGCGTGCACCGAGCGCGGGGAGCAGCTCAGGGAGCGCGCGGCGCGCGTGCCCGGCGCCCTGCTCACCGCCACGGGGCTCGGCGCCGAGGAGACCGCACTGCTGCGCGCGGCGCTGTGGAGGCTGACCGAGCGCGTGGACGCGGCGGCCGGCCGGCGCTGATTCCGGGGCGGTCCCGGGCCGTTCCGAGGGTTACCCGCGGTTGCGACCCCTGCCGACGGCCACCGACCTACCGGCCGGTACCTTGTGCGCGATGTACTTGTGCGCCACTTGTTCTGGGGGAGGCCGATCATGACCGACACCACCGCGGTCGACGCTGCTGTCGACACCGCGCCCGACACCCGCCCGACGAAGATCATGTACGTCGCCGAGGCCACCGCCCACGGCGGCCGCGACGGGTACGTCACCAGTCAGGACGGCCATATCCAGCTCAAGGTGGCGATGCCCCCGGAGCTGGGCGGGAACGGCGACGGCACCAACCCGGAGCAGCTTTTCGCGGCCGGTTACAGTTCCTGCTTCCACAACGCGCTGATCCTGGTCGGCAACCGGGCCGGCTACGACCTGACCGGCTCCACGGTGGCCGCGAAGGTCGGCATCGGTCCCAACAAACACCGCGGCTACGGCCTCGCGGTCGCCCTCAGCGTCTCCCTGCCCGTGCTGGACCGGGAGGTCGCGACGGAGCTGGTGGACGCGGCGCACGAGGTCTGCCCGTACTCGAACGCCACCCGCGGCAACATCGATGTAACGATTCTGCTGGGCTGATACCGCCGAGGAATCGCAGGCCCGCGGACCCCGTTGCACCCACTGTCGCAGGCGATCGGGAGGGACGGCGGACGTGGACGTGCACGGCACTGTGGCCGAGGGTTTCGAGCCGGTCAGGCAGGCGTTCGCCGCCAACTTCGAGCTGCTCGGGGAGCGGGGCGCGGCCGTCGCCGTGTACCGGGACGGCCACCAGGTCGTCGACCTCCGGGGCGGCACCAGGGACGTGGACGGCACCGCCCCCTGGGTGCCCGGCACCGCGCAGGTCGTGCGCTCGGCGACCAAGGGCGTGGCCGCCGCCGCGCTCCTGCTGCTGCACCAGCGCGGCGAGCTGGACCTGGACGCCCCCGTCGGCGAGTACTGGCCGGAGTACAAGGCGGCCGGCAAGGAGCGCACCCTCGTCCGGCACCTACTCGCGCACCGGGCCGGGGTGCCGGTGCTGGACCGTCCGCTGACCCCCGAGGAGGCGGCCGACCCCGACCTCGGCGCGGCGGCCGTCGCCGCCCAGGCCCCGGTGTGGGAGCCGGGCACCGACCACGGCTACCACGCCCAGACCTACAGCTGGCTCACCGGCGAGCTGGTCCGGCGGATCACCGGGCGGCCGGTCGGCACCTGGATCGCGGAGGAGATCGCCGCGCCCACCGGCGCGGAGCTGTGGCTCGGACTGCCGGAGGCGGAGCAGGCGCGCGTGGGCCGGGTCGGTCCCGTGGAGGCACCACAGGCGTCCGGCACACTGCGGACCCGTCCCAAGCGGGCCGTGTCCGAGGCCTACGCCGACCCCGCGTCCCTCACCCGCCGCGCCTTCGCCGCGATCACCCCGCTGCCGGACGAGAACGCGCCCGCCTACCGCGCGGCGGCCCTGCCCGCCTCCAACGGCATCGCCACCGCCGACGGCCTGGCCCGCTTCTACGCCTCGCTCATCGGCGAGCTGGACGGCGGCACCCGGCTGTTCACCCCGGCGACCGTGGAACTCGCCCGCGCCGAGCGGTCGGCCGGACCGGACCGGGTCCTCGTGGTGGGCACCCGGTTCGGCCTCGGCCACATGCTGCACAGCAGCGCCTCGCCGCTGCTGTCGCCCGGCTCCTTCGGCCACCCGGGCCGCGGCGGCGCCCTCGCCTTCGCCGACCCGGAGACCGGCGTCGCCTTCGGTTACGTCACCAACGGCTTCCGCAAGAGCGTGACGGCGGACCCGAGGGCGCAGGCGCTGGTCCGGGCGGTGCGTACGGGTATTGGGCCTGTCTGACAATTGCCGTCATCCGCCCGGAGGGCGGGCCCCGCGGCGTCCGGTGCGTGCGATCGCAAGGAACCGGACACCCTCGATGAGGGTCCCCTGCTCGGGCGAAGCCGGGAGTGGGGGACGAGCCACGCGGGCGCTCCGGCAACGCGGCGAGCGTGCGTGCCAGGCGTCGCGGGGCGGGCGGGAAATGTCGGACGGGCCCAGCGCTCGGGTAACCGGCCGCCCGCGTCACACGTGGATCGGGTGCGAGGTCCGCCCGGACTCCGCGTCGATCTCGCCGTGTGCCTTGGTCAGCAACTGCATCGCCAGTTCGTTCAGAGCGCGGGCGCCCGCTATCTCCTCGCCCACCCGGGGCTGGTTGGAGTCGATGTTGTGCCGGCTGGCGTGCCCGTGCGCCCGTACCTCACTGCCGTCGGGCAGGCGCACCAGAGCGGCCGCCCGGGTGTGCGTATCGTCTTCCTTGAACTCCAGCTCGACGTGCCATCCCACCGTGGTGTTCATCATGTCGGCCACCTCCGGAACCAGTGATTCCCGCTGGTTCCAGGGTGCTCCCGCACGGGCGGAACGTCACGTGGAGGCCTGGTCGCTGTCCCTGAACTCACCCCAGCCGTGCCAGCGCTCGACCTCGACGTACGCGCTGACCCGGGGCCGGGACCGCTCCGGGTAGGGCTTGCCGGTGTAGTGCTCGGACAGCCGGTCGATGTCGGCCAGGCCTTCGTCGTCCCGCAGCTCGGCGACCCGCCCGATCAGCGTGACATGGGTGTACCAGTCGCCGTCGGCGAGGACGGTGAGGCTGATGCGCGGATCGCGGCGCAGGTGGCTCAGCCGGACCCGGCCCTCGTCCAGGTTGACCAGCACCCGGCCGTCCTCCTGCCACAGGTACCAGGTGGCCGTGGTGACGGGCGCCCCGTCGGAGCGCAAGGTGGCCATGACACAGGGGTTGGGGCGGCGCAGCAGTTCCTGGGCCTCGGGCGGCAGCGGGGGTTTCGACACGGTGCTCTCCTCGGTCTCGCTCGGTCTCGCTCGGTCTCGGTGCTGAATCCGGTTCTCAGCCCGCCGGCTTCTCGTCGAAGCTGGCGAAGTAGGCGGCGGCCATGTCCTCGTCGGCGTGGCCCTGGGCGGCGGCGCGGGCGAACCGCTCGGCGGCCGCGGCGGCGACGTCGAGCCGTACTCCGCCCTGCTCACCGGCCTCGACGATGAGCCGGGCGTCCTTCTCCGCGGTGCTCACGGCGAAGGAGGCGGGCGTCAGCTTCCCGTCCAGCACCAGGCTGGACTTGGCGCGCAGGTACCCCATGTCGAGCGGCCCGCCCTCGATGAGGTCGAAGAAGTCATGCGGGTCCACGTCGAGCGCCTTGGCGAGGGCCAGCGCCTCACCGGCCGCCGCGGTGACCGCGAGGACCCAGCTGTTGGCGACCAGCTTCAGCCGGCTGGCGCTGCCCGCGGCCCCGTCGTCGCCGGTCCACACGGTCCGGACGCCGACCGCGTCGAGGACGGGCGCGAGCGTTTCCCGGCCCTCCTGTGGCCCGGCGGCCAGCACGGTGAGCTGACCGGCCTCGGCGGGCTGGCGGGTGCCGAGGACGGGGGCGTCGTAGAACACCAGCCCGTGCTCACCGGCGAATCCGGCGAGGTCGGCCACGAGTTCGGTGCCGGCGGTGGTGCACTGCGCCCAGACGGCGCCGGAGCGCAGCGCCGGTGCCGCCTCGCGCATGACGTCCAGGACGGTGTTGCCGTCGTAGAGCATGGTCAGGACGACGTCGGCGCCCTCGACGGCCTCGGCGGGCGTGCCGGTGACCCGGATCCCGTCGGCGGCCAGCGGCTCGGCCTTCTCCCTGGTGCGGTTCCAGGCCCGGACGCCGAGTCCGGCGCGGGCGATGTTGCGGGCCATCGCGGCACCCATGATGCCGGTGCCCAGAACGGCGACGCTCGGCTTGTCGGTCATGGACGGCTCCCTGTCGTACGGTTCGTGTCCCCGGGGTTCTTGTCCTCGTGGTGCCACGTCATCTTCCACGGGTCACCACTTCGGGCCGTTCCTTTCCGCCCTATCCGGCGTGCAGCATCAGTCCGATGCCCACGACGAGCAGGCCCGCCGCCGCGATCCGGGGCGCGCCGAACCGTTCCTTGAAGAACACCGCGCCGATGGCCGCGCCGACGATGATCGAGGACTCGCGCAGGGCCGCGACGGGTGCCAGCTCCGCCCGGGTCTGCGCCCACAGCACGAGGGCGTACGCGGACACGGACAGCGCGGCGCCGCACAGGCCGAGGGTCGCATACGGGCGGAGCTGCCGGACGATGCCGCCCCGCACGCGCGCGTACATGTACGCCGGGATGGCGAGCCCCTGGACGGCCATCAGCCAGGCGATGTAGCCGAGGGGTGTCCCGGAGGCGCGTACGCCCAGGCCGTCGATCACCGTGTACGCGGCGATCGTCAGGCCGGTCGCCAGGGCGGCGCCGATCGCGGCCCAGTTGGGCCGGTGACCGCGCAGGCCCCACAGGCTGACGCCGGTGAGCCCGACGCAGGACACGGCGATCCCGGTCGCCGCCCACATTCCGGGCACCTCGTGCGCGAACACCGCCGCCAGCACGGTCACCACGAGCGGCGCGGTGCCGCGGGCGATCGGGTAGGCCTGCCCGAAGTCGCCGAGCCGGAAGGAGGTCATCAACAGGGCGTAGTAGGCGATGTGCACGGCCGCCGAGACGAGCAGGTACGGCCAGGCGGGCCCGGCCGGGAACGGCACGAACAGTGCCATGACGAGCCCGATCAGCAGACCGCCGCCGGAGATCAGGCTGAACCCGACCAGCTTGTCGGTGATCCGGTGCGCGATGGCGTTCCAGCTCGCGTGCGTGACCGCGGCGAGCAGCACCGCCGCGGTGACCAGGGGCGTCACGCGACCTGCTCGCGCACGTCCACCAGGTCGGCGCCCGCGTGGGCGACGAGCGCCTTCGGCTCGATCGGGAAGACGGTGTGCGGGTTCCCGGCCGCCGCCCACACCACCTCGTGCGCGAGCAGCGAGCGGTCGGCGAGGACCCGGGTGCGGGTGCGGTGCCCGAAGGGCGGTACGCCGCCGATGGCGTACCCGGTGGTCTCGCGGACCAGGCCGGCGTCGGCCCGGGTGACCTTTCGGACCCCCAGTTCCTCGCGCACCCGTTCCACGTCCACGCGCGAGGCCCCGTCCATCAGCACCAGGACCGGCACCCCGTCCGCCGCGAAGATCAGCGACTTGCAGATCTGGCTCAGCTCGCACCCCACCGCCGCGGCGGCCTCGGCGGCGGTACGGGTGCCCTCCGGGAAGCGGCGGGCACGGGCGAGCACCTCGTGGAGGCCGAGGGTGCGCAGGGCCTCGGCGAAACGGGGATGAGCCCCGGATTCTTCGGCGTCAGTGGCGGCTGTCGTCATGACTGGCACGCTAGCGGCGCCTGTACGGTGCAAGCGAACGGGTTGCCGCCGGCCGGTGCGCCTGCCCACCGCGGCGGACGGGAAGAAGCCGGTGAGGGCAGCCCCGTCCCCACGGAACCCTCACCGGCTGGTCTTCCTCACAAGCGGTACGTCAGGCGCGTACCAGCTTCCTCTCCTCGTCGGGGTCGGTGTTCCGGCGTTCCGCGTCGGTGCGCAGTCCGTCGCCCTCGACGTCCACGT
>Ga0308175_100001702_pt1 | contig 14876 bp, 12 predicted proteins | sample PhyCR1_3_FD_203893 | JGI IMG/M metagenome (GOLD analysis project Ga0308175, IMG submission 203893) | Soil microbial communities from UC Gill Tract Community Farm, Albany, California, United States - DLSLS.C.R1 | ecosystem: Environmental > Terrestrial > Soil > Agricultural land | place: USA...
TTCCTCTGGGACCTCTAGTGCGCCTGCCTCAACCATATTAATGGCATCCTTCGTACCGGCAACAGTTAGGTGGATGTCACTTTTTTCAGCTTGTTCCACAGTTGGGTTGATAACGAATTCCCCATTTATACGTCCTACAATAACACCCGCAATTGGTCCTTCAAACGGAATGTCAGAAGTACTAAGTGCCAAAGAAGAGCCAAACATAGCTGCCATTTCGGTTGAACAATCTTGATCCACACTCATTACAATACTGATTACTTGAACGTCATTACGAAACCCATCTGCAAAAAGCGGCCGGATTGGACGATCAATTAGCCGGCTGGCTAGAATCGCCTTTTCACTTGGCCTGCCTTCTCGTTTAATAAACCCCCCAGGGATTTTTCCTACAGCATACAACCGTTCTTCATAGTTAACGGTTAAAGGGAAGAAATCCAAGTTCTTTGGTTCCTTTGAAGCTGTTGCAGTACTTAATACCGCGGTATCACCATAACGTACCAATACAGCCCCGTTAGCCTGCTTAGCTAATTGACCAATTTCAACCGTTAATTTACGGCCTGCCCAATTCATCGAATATTCATGTTTCGTTTGTTCCATATACTTACCCCTCTCTAACTAAATCCCTTAGAAGGATGATACGAAAGATTTCCTTCGCTACAATCATCAAACTAATTCTAACAAATATAAAAAAAGCCTAAGAAAGCTTAATTGTTTCAATCAAATTATTTATAGTATGCACATAAAAGCTCTGACTTAAAAATATGTATAAAAATTCTTTTTTGTCTATCCCCAGTGCCAAGCCCCTCGAGGTCAAATAACCTCTCACATATGAAGTCAAAGTGCTTACTTCATATGTGAGAGAACATTTACTTGTCCGGGCCGACCGAGGCGCTTCCGTTTTTCTTTTTAACCTAATAAAAAAGCGGGAAAAATCCCGCTTCTGTTGACTAACGACGTAGACCAAGCTTATTAATTAACACACGGTAACGTTGAACGTCCTTATTACGAAGGAACGTTAAAAGATTACGACGTTTACCAACCATCTTCAAAAGACCGCGACGTGAGTGGTGATCTTTCTTGTGTGTACGTAAGTGATCGTTCAAATTATTGATTGATTCAGTAAGGACAGCGATTTGAACTTCTGCAGATCCAGTGTCGCTCTCATGAGTTTTATACTCACTGATAAGTTCATTTTTACGTTCTTGAGTGATTGCCATCCGGTTCACCTCCTAAAATTTTCATATCCCCTGTTACCGAGCAAGCGTCGGAGACTCGACTTGCCAAGTAAAGGTTTGTTTTAATACGTATATAAGAATACATGGTTTTACGTCAAAAAGCAAGTTTAAATCTTATTATAGTGTAAGAAAAGCTTCTTTTTGCATAATTATAATAAAGTTTGTCGATATTCTTCAAAATACTGAAGGGCATGTTGTTTATCTTTTTCGATTTGCGTTACAAGCTGTTCAACACCTGAAAACTTTTGCTCTTTGCGAAGGTAAAGGTGCCATTCGATGGTTACCTCTTCATGATATATATCCTCGTTAAAATCGAACAAATGAACCTCTACTGACAACTGAAGTAATTCCTTATTGAACGTAGGTTTATACCCTGCATTGCAAACTCCATTATGCCATGTATTATGAACCTGGAACCTTACTGCATATACCCCTTTTGGAGGTATAATATATTCATCAACGATGTCAACATTCGCAGTAGGAAACCCAATGGTTCTACCCCGTTTATCTCCATGTATTACTCTTCCGATCGTTGTATAGTATCTGCCTAAAAGTGCAGGCAGCTCGTCCATTTTTCCTGACTTCAAAAGGCTTCGGATGCGAGAGGAGCTCACCTTCTCATCCCCTTCAACAAATTTTGGGACGACAGTAAATGAAAATTGGCTGCGTGAATGAAAAGGCAATGTTTCCATCGTTCCCTTTCCCATTCGCCCATATGTAAAGTCAAATCCGGCCACAACATGTTTCACATTTAACCCAATCACATATTGATCGATAAATTCCTGCGGAAGTAAATTGGCAAAATCTATGGTAAAATGAATGATAAATAAATAATCAATCCCTAGCTTTTCAATAGTGTTTACTTTTTCTTCTAAGGGAGTAATGTATTGGACATGTTTTTGATTCTTTAATACAACGGAGGGATGGGGATCAAAAGTCATCACGGCACTACTAATCCCTTTTTGTTCAGCTTGCCTCTTCGCCTCTAGGATGACCTGTTGATGGCCACGGTGAACACCGTCAAAATACCCTAAAGCCATTACCAGGGGAGGAATTCCAAATTCATTATTTACTCTATTTATTGGGAAACTAAGCTTGATTACTTTCAAATGAAACTCACCTTTTCTATACCGTACCATTTTATTCTTGGTCGTTTCGTAATACCTTGACTGGTTTGAGAAAACCTGGCTTACTAGGATGCTTAGAATAAATAGCTAGGGCCAGCCCATCTTCAGTTTCAGCAATAATTGGTCCGTTAATCATTTTTAAATATTCTGGAATTTGCAATAATGCACCATTTTTCACTTTCTCTGCTACTTTATCACTAATCAGTAATTTCGGCAAATGAGAAAGCGCAGATTCAAGAGGTCTTAACACATCAGAAATTGTTCCCGCCTCTACATGTTTTTCAATATCTTCAAACGTCAAACAATCTTCCAATGAAAAGCTGGCTGCTTTTACTCTTTGTAAACTGGACATATGTGCAGGAAAGCCTAGAAGTTCACCAATCATCACAGCCAATGTACGAATATAGGTGCCTTTACTGCAGCTCACCCTAAATCGAAATGAAACCACATCTCCTTCGAACTGAACCCTATCATCCAGCAGTTCAATCGAATAAATCGTCACTACTCGGGTAGGGCGTTCCACTTCCATCCCTTTTCGAGCATACTCGTAAAGTCGAACGCCGCCCACTTTTACCGCAGAAAACATTGGTGGTGTTTGTTCAATTTCTCCTGTTAATGATTGTAATGTCTTCAAGATTTCGTCTCTAGAGATGATACGATTCACTAACTTTTTTTCAACGACTTCCCCAGAAGCGTCTTCAGTAGTCGTGGAAGATCCAAGTGTGACTTCCCCAACATACGCTTTTCCTGCCTCCGTTATATATTCAGCTACCTTTGTCGCCTTACCAATACAAATTGGAAGAACCCCCGTCACGTCAGGATCAAGCGTTCCTGTATGGCCTACCTTTTTTGTTTTTAACAGCTTTCGTAATCTAAAAACACAATCGTGTGAAGTCAGCCCTGCAGGCTTAAATAAAGGTAAAATGCCTTCCATCAAAATTACTCCTTTCTACAACCTCATGTTTTACTGCTCGTAGAGGAAATTAAAAAAAGGATAGACAGTTGTCTATCCACTATTCTTCTTCATTCTGTTCCATTGGTTTATCGTCCGCATGTAATTGATGAAGAAGTGTTTCAATTTTATTTCCATAATCGATGGATTCATCCCACTCAAAAATAATTTCTGGTGTTTTACGAAGACGAATACGATGCCCTATCTCGGTCCTGATAAAGCCCTTAGCCTTTGCTAGGCCCTTTAATGTATTCTCTTTTTGTTCCTCATCGCCTAAAACAGAAATAAATACCTTTGCTTGTTGCAGATCTCCTGTTACTTGAACATCAGTCACTGTCACAAATCCAATCCGAGGATCTTTAATTTTACGGCCGATGATGTCACTAAGTTCTTTTTTCATTTGTTCTCCAACACGATTTGCTCTGTGGCTCATCATATTCACCTCTTTATTTAAAGCCAATCCATATTGGTAATGGTTCGTTCGATTTCTGGAAACGAGTCGATTAATTTTAGTGCGTTCTGCAGTTCCTTCTCAGTCGAAACCTTTGTAGAGGTGACAGCAACAATTGCGATTTGTGTCCGTTGCCATACATCTTGATATCCGACTTCCGACACGGAGACATTGAATTTTTGTTTTAATCGAGTAAGGATTCGCTGCAAAACAGATCGTTTCTCTTTTAATGAATGGGCGTCATAAATGATACATTCACAAACGGCCGAACCGATAATCATTTCCGCTCGATTTCTTCCATTACATAGGCTTCAACGATATCTCCTTCTTTAACATCATTAAAGTTTTTAATGGTAATACCACATTCATATCCTTGTGCTACTTCTTTTGCATCGTCTTTAAATCTTTTTAGTGCATCAATTTGCCCTTCAAATATGACGACACCATTACGAATTAAGCGAATACCGCTGTCACGTGTAATTTTTCCATCTGTAACATATGAACCGGCAATCGTCCCAACCTTCGATACTTTGAAGGTTTGACGTACTTCTGCTTGACCAATAATTTTTTCTTGGAATTCAGGGTCAAGCATCCCTTTCATTGCTGCCTCAATTTCCTCAATAACTTTATAGATAATCCGGTGAAGACGTACATCGACCTTTTCAGCTTCAGCTGCCCGTTTCGCGTTCACATCCGGACGTACGTTAAAACCGATGACTATGGCATTGGAAGCTGCAGCAAGGGTAATATCCGATTCATTAATGGCACCTGCGCCACTATGAATAATTTTAATGTTTACACCTTGAACATCGAGTTTTTGTAAGGATGCTGCAACAGCTTCTGCAGAACCTTGAACATCTGCTTTAAGGATGATGTTTAAATCCTTCATCTCACCTTGTTTTAATTGTTCAAACAGATTTTCTAAGCTCACAATCGATTTTTCTCCACGATGGGCAACCAATGCCAGTTGAGCACGAGCTTCACCAACTTGACGGGCCGTTTTCTCATCTTCAAATACAACGAAACGGTCGCCTGCTTGTGGTACATCATTTAATCCTGTAATCTCGACTGGAGTGGATGGCCCTGCTTCCTTGACACGGCGGCCTTTATCATTAACCATAGCACGGACACGTCCATAGGTATTACCTACAACAATTGGGTCACCTATTTTTAGTGTGCCATCTTGAACCAATAAAGTGGCAACTGAACCGCGTCCCTTATCCAATTGGGCTTCGATTACGGTCCCTAAAGCATTACGGTTTGGATTTGCTTTATATTCCTCTACTTCGCTAACAAGTAGAATCATTTCAAGGAGATTATCAATTCCATCCCCTGTTTTTGCGGAAAGTGGAACAAAGATCGTTTCCCCGCCCCAGGCTTCTGCTACTAATCCATGCTCAGTTAGTTCCTGCATTACTCTGTCTGCATTAGCAGCTTCTTTATCCATTTTATTTACTGCAACAATAATTGGAACTTCAGCTGCTTTTGCATGGTTAATCGCTTCGACTGTTTGAGGCATAACACCGTCATCAGCTGCAACAACGAGAATGGTGATGTCAGTAATCTTGGCACCACGGGCACGCATCGTTGTAAAGGCAGCGTGTCCAGGAGTATCTAGGAAGGTAATTTTCTTACCATTTTCAACAACTTGGTATGCTCCAATATGCTGGGTGATTCCTCCCGCTTCGCCTTCGGTTACCTTTGTATTCCGAATGGAATCAAGTAAGGTTGTTTTACCGTGGTCAACATGTCCCATGATGGTTACAACCGAAGGTCTTTCCACTAAGTCTTCCTCAGCATCTACCGTAAAATACACCTCGAGGTCTGTTGTATCAATTTTTATTTCTTCCTCGACCTCAACACCATATTCCCCAGCAATTAACTCAATCGCATCTTTGTCAAGCACTTGGTTAATGGTCGCCATTATGCCCAGTAAAAAGAGCTTTTTAATTATTTCGGATGGCTCACGGTATAACTTCTTCGCTAATTCCGCAACTGTCAAAGATTCACTAAAAGTAATTTTAGCAGGAAGCTCTTTTTCCTTTTTCTTCACAGGCTGTGTTTGCTGAACAGGCGTATGAGATTTTTTCTTTTTATTATTATTATTATTATTACGATTTTGGTTATTATTATAAGGCTTCGCCTTAGCTTTATCTGCATTATTAAAGACTTTATTTTCTTTTGATTGAGTTTCTTGGTTTTGCTTCTTGCCTTCCACCTTTTTTGGTGGTGAGACTACTTTCACCTTGCTTGGTGCTGTATTATTATCAGCAGCTTCCTCAAATGCTTTAGGTGATTTCGCCTGTACTTGTGGTTTTTGGCCCGTCTGAGCCGGTTTTTGACTTGGACGGTTTTGCTGCTGAACAGGACGTGTATTTGAACGGTTTTGCTGCCCATTATTTTGTTGTGTTGATTGACTTGACTTATTATTGTAGGCGGTATCAAGTTTCTTAATATCTGCATCTTCTATTGTTGCCATATGGTTAGAGACCTCTATATTCATTTCTTTTAATTTGTTGATAATGTCTTTACTAGATATATTGTGTTTTTTTGCGTATTCATAAACACGGATTTTACTCATTGTTTCACCCCCGCTAGATTTAATCGAGCAACGTTACCAGTTTTTTTGCAAATCCATCCTCCATAACAGCTACAACCACGCGGGCTTCTTTGCCAATTGCTTGACCTAGAAGATGACGATTTTCCACCATTTTTAATGGAACATGAAAAGAATTACATTTATCTGTAATCTTTTTAGTTGTATTTGCAGATGCATCTGCGGCTAATAAAACGAGTTTTGCCTTCCCATTGCGAATTTCCTTAACGGAAAGCTCCTCACCCGATATGATTTTACGCGCTCGATTTGCTAAGCCAAGTAATGACATCCATTGATTGTTTTTCATTTGGATGGTCAGTTCTCCTTCTCTATTAACTCAAGTAGTTCCTCGTAGATGGACTCATCAATTGCTACATCTAAATGGTTAGATAAGGTACTTTTTTTCTTGGCAAGTAAGACTGCTTCTTTGTCTTTTGAAAGGTAGGCACCTCTGCCGGATTTCTTCCCCGTCAAATCAATGGATACTTCCCCTTCTTTGGAGCGAACGATGCGAACGAGTTCTTTTTTCGGTTTCATTTCACCGGTTGCTACACATTTGCGCATAGGAACTTTTTTTCTTGTGTTCACACGTATTCACCATCCCTAATCGTCTAACTCTTCATCATATTCAAAATCAGTATTAACTGAATCATCAAATAGTCTGATTGTTTCTTCTCGAGGATAGATACCTAATTCGCGTGCATCGGTTTCTGACTTTATATCTATTTTCCATCCCGTCAGTTTAGCTGCCAAACGCGCATTTTGTCCTCTTTTGCCGATTGCCAATGATAACTGATAATCAGGGACAACAACCGTAGTTGCTTTTTCATTTTCATTCACCATTACATCGAGTACCTTAGATGGGCTTAGTGAATTTGCAACAAATACCACAGGATCATCAGACCACTTTACAATATCAATCTTTTCACCCTTCAATTCATTTACAACAGCCTGAACCCGGGTTCCTTTTGGTCCAACACAGGAACCGACTGGGTCGACCTCAGAATTATCAGAGTGCACGGAAATCTTCGACCGATCACCGGCTTCACGGGCCACGGATTTAATTTCTACAGTACCATCATATATCTCTGGTACTTCTATTTCAAACAAGCGTTTTAATAAACCAGGATGAGTTCTGGAAACAAAAATTTGTGGACCTTTTGTAGTTTTTTCAACCTTTGTAATAAAGACTTTTATCCGGTCATGTGGTTTATATCGTTCATTTGGCATTTGTTCATTGACTGGCAATAAGGCTTCTATCTTCCCAAGACTCACATAAATGAATTTGGAATCCAGCCTCTGGACAATACCTGTCATGATATCTTCTTCACGATCAATAAATTCAGAATAAATAATGCCTCTTTCCGCTTCTCTTACTCGTTGGGTGACGACTTGTTTTGCAGTCTGGGCCGCAATCCTTCCAAAATCCTTTGGAGTCACTTCCATTTCAACCACATCTTCAACCTGATAATTAGGATTAATGCGTTGTGCATCCTCTAGAGAAATTTCCAGACGCGGGTCAAATACCTGATCAACCACTTCTTTTCGCGCAAAAACACGCATTGTGCCAGATTGTAAGTTCAAATCGATACGAACATTCTGGGCTTGATTAAAATTGCGGCGGTATGCAGATACCAGCGCTGCTTCGATTGCATCAATGATGATATCTCTAGAAATACCTTTCTCTCTTTCCAGTATTGTTAGAGCATCTAATAATTCGCTGCTCATTTGCTTGTATCCCCCTAATCTTTATAATTTTCTATTTTCTTCACGAAAAAGATACAGCAAGTCTTGCATTCGCAACTTTTTCATAAGGAATATCAATGGACTTTTTACGTGTTTTAATCTTTACCTCTACAGTTAATTGTTGACCATCATATGCCAGCAGGGTACCCTCGAAGGTTTTTTCCCCATCGATTGGTTCATAAGTTTTGATAAAGACATTTTTACCTATTGCCTTTTCAAAATCCTTAGCTTTTTTTAATGGCCGCTCCGCACCCGGTGATGAAACCTCAAGGAAGTAATTATGGGGAATAGGGTCTATTTCATCGAGTTTTTCACTTAGCCGCTCACTAACAAGACCACATTCCTCTATGTCAACACCAGTGTCCTTATCAATATATATGCGAAGAAACCAACTCTTTCCTTCCTTCACATACTCAATATCCACTAATTCCAAACCAAGCTCCTGAAAAATTGGTGCAGCCAGCTCTTCTACAACTTCCGTCACTTTGCTCATGCTTTACCTCCTTTTCTAAACGATTACCCATATTCTATGTAGTCCACGGAAAGTTTTATCAACTACCATTAAAAAACACAATTAAACAAATTCAAGCTGCCATGTTACTGCAGCTTGGTTACATAAGGAAAGAGTGGGTTTCCCCACTCTTGAACACGAGAGTATTTCTTAGTATTTCCAATAAAACTATACCATAACCCCAATTTATATGCAAATACATTCAAAAGCGAAAGCGCCTGATCAGGGGCGACTGGGCGACTGGAACGTCCTAGCATGCCGGAGATGTGTCGCCTTAGGCATTAGAACAATGAGAGCTGATTTTGTTCTGGCAGGGATGCAAGGCAGCCTTGTTTATCTAAATATTCAAGGATTGTTTTTGACACCTTCCCACGTTGTTGCAAATCTTCTTTTGATAGAAATTCCCCATCTTTCCTAGCCTTAACAATATTATAGGCTGCATTCGTACCTAAACCAGGGATGGAATTAAAAGGGGGAATTAATGAATTTCCCTCGATAATAAAGTCTGAAGCATCAGATTTGTATAAATCATAATTTTGAAAAGTAAATCCTCTTTCTGTCATTTCAAGTGCTAGTTCTAAAACAGTTAGCAAGTTTTTCTCTTTATTCGATGCTTCAAGACCCTTTGCATTAATTTCTCCCAGCTTTGCACGGATAGCTTCAGAACCGCGTGACATGGCTTCAATATCAAAGTCCTCTGCCCGTACAGTAAAATAAGCCGCATAATATAAAAGTGGAAGATGGACCTTAAAATAAGCAATCCTTACAGCCATTAAGACATAGGCAGCTGCATGGGCTTTCGGAAACATATATTTAATCTTTTTGCAGGAATCGATGTACCATTCAGGTACTTCGTTTTTACGCATTTCCTCTTCCATTTCGTCGGTCAAGCCTTTTCCTTTACGGACTGACTCCATGATTTTAAAGGCAAACGATGGTTCAAGTCCTTGATATATCAAGTAGACCATAATGTCATCACGACACCCGATAACTTCACTTAAGTTACAGGTTTGGTTATGAATGAGTTCCTGCGCATTTCCAAGCCATACATCCGTTCCGTGAGATAATCCTGAAATTTGAACAAGCTCTGAGAAGGTTGTAGGCTTTGTATCTTCCAGCATTTGGCGGACAAATCGGGTACCAAATTCAGGAATCCCTAACGTACCAGTCTTACACATAATCTGCTGTTCGGTCACACCTAGGGACTCAGTACTGCTAAATATTTTCATGACCTCAGGATCATCTGTTGGTATTGTCTTCGGATCCATACCGCTAAGATCCTGAAGCATCCGGATAACGGTCGGATCATCGTGCCCTAGTATATCTAACTTTAATACATTATCATGAATGGAATGGAAATCGAAATGAGTGGTTTTCCATTCGGAATTCCTATCATCTGCAGGGAATTGAATGGGTGAAAAATCATAAACATCCATATAATCCGGGATAACAATAATCCCTCCTGGATGTTGTCCAGTTGTTCTTTTTACCCCCGTACATCCTGAGGCAAGCCGTTCAATTTCCGCACCACGTAACTGGAGGTTATTATCCTGTTGATAGGCTTTCACATAGCCGAAGGCCGTTTTATCCGCAACTGTACCAATTGTACCGGCACGATATACATTTTCTTCACCGAACAGTACCTTCGTATAGTCGTGGGCTCGCGGCTGATATTCACCAGAGAAGTTTAGGTCGATATCTGGCACCTTATCCCCTTTAAAGCCAAGAAAAGTTTCAAACGGAATATCATGTCCATCCTTTTTGTACTTTGTACCACACTGTGGACAGTCCTTATCAGGCAAATCGAATCCTGAACCAACTGAACCATCGTTAAAGAACTCAAAATGCTTACAGCTTGGACAAACATAATGCGGTGGCAATGGATTCACTTCGGTAATTTCTGTCATCGTTGCTACTAGCGATGAGCCAACAGATCCCCGTGAACCAACTAGATATCCATCATTCAATGATTTTTTCACGAGTTTATGTGCGATTAAGTAAATAACAGCAAACCCGTGTCCGATAATACTTTTTAATTCCTTTTCCAACCGTGCTTCAACGATTTCCGGAAGCGGGTCACCATAAATTTTATGGGCCATTTCATAACTCATTAGGCGCATCTCGTCTTCTGCACCTTCAATTTTTGGTGTGTATAAATCGTCCTTAATCGGTTTAATGTCTTCAATCATATCGGCAATCTTATTAGTGTTGGTTACCACAATTTCTTTTGCTTTTTCTGGCCCTAAAAACGCGAATGCATCTAGCATTTCGTTTGTCGTTCTAAAATGAACGTCTGGCAGTTCATGCCGATTCAAGGGGTTGGCCCCGCCTTGAGAATTAATCAAGATCTTACGATATATTTTATCATTCTCGTTTAGATAATGAACATTACCAGTTGCAACAACAGGGATGCCTAATTTATCGCCCAATGAAACTATTTTTCCTATAATATCTTCCATTGCTTTTTCATCACGCACTAATTCCATTTCAATTAACGGAGCATTTACTTCTTTTGGCATAACCTCAAGATAATCATAAAAGCGGGCATGAGCTTCTACTTCATCAGGGGATTTTTGCATCATCCCTTCAAAGACTTCGCCTTTATTACAACCCGAGCCAACCAGAATACCCTCTCGATACTTTTGGAGAACGGATCTTGGGAGTCGAGGCACTCGATAAAAATAATTAATATGTGCAATGGATACGAGTTTAAATAGATTCTTTAGCCCTGCTTCCGTTTGCGCTAAAAGCGTACAGTGGTAGGGACGTGCCCGTTGATAGGCACTACCTTTACCCATGTTATCATTAAATTCATCATGATATTCTATTCCCTTTTCAAGAGCATCCTTTAACATTTTTAAGAGTAAATATCCCGTGGCTTCCGCATCATAGATGGCACGGTGATGCTGGGTCAGTTCAATGTCAAACTTTTTTGCCAGTGTATTTAGTCGGTGGTTTTTTAATTCAGGATATAGAAACCGTCCAAGTTCCAAGGTATCAATAACAGGATTACGCGCTTTTTCAAGACCAATTTGTTTGTAGCCCACATTAAGGAAACCCATGTCAAAGGAAGCATTGTGTGCCACCAGAACTGCATCTCCTGCCCAGTCATGGAATCTTCTTAGTACATCTTCGATTTCAGGGGCATTTTGAACCATATCGTCAGTAATGCCTGTAAGATTAATCGTGGTGGCTGAAAGGCGATGATGGGGATTGGCAAACGATTCAAACCGGTCAATGATATCACCGTCTCTCACTTTAACTGCCGCAAGTTCGATAATGGCATCATAAACAGCTGAAAGTCCTGTTGTTTCAACGTCGAATACAACAAAAGTATCTTCGGCAAGCAAACGGTGCGCGTCATTATAAGCGATTGGTACACCATCATCGACCAGGTTCACTTCAACGCCATAAAGAATTTTCACACCATTCTTTTTCCCTGCCCCAAATGCCTCTGGAAAGGACTGGGCTACAGCATGATCTGTAATAGCGATTGCCTTATGTCCCCATTTTTTTGCTTGAGCAACTAAGGTACTCACAGGGGTTACAGCATCCATTTGACTCATTGGGGAGTGCAGATGAAGTTCCACCCGTTTTCCACCTTCTGGTGCTGTATCCTTACGCCCAACTGGCTTCATCTCATTTATATCGTTTCCAATCATAACAAGATCACGAACGAAGGTATCATTCTGGATACTTCCGCGCACCCGTACCCACATTCCTTTTTTTACCAACTGAAATAAAGCAGCATCCTCTTTATCGCGAGAGAACATTTTTACCATAATCGAACTTGTGTAATCGGTAATCTTAAACGTTAACAGTGAACGGCCGCTTCTTAATTCACGAATTTCGGCATCAAAAATATAGCCTTCCACCGCAACTCTTCTCTCTTCATCTACGATATCTATCAAACTTCGAAAGTCATTATCATCCTTTATCGTTAGACCAATCATCAAAGGACCATCAGGCACGTCGCCGCCAGACCGTTCTTTTTCAGCCTCTTTCTTTTGCATTTCAACAACGGCCATATGGGCACGTTCCTGATCCTCTTTTTGTTTAGATAAAAGGAATTGTTCATATTCATTATTTACCGTTTCAGTTTTTATATCTATGTCAATGGCAAGTATCGGAAAACCAAAGGATTGGTATATATCGGTAATTACTGGACCATATTTCCGTTTTAACGCTAAGCCCTCTGCCTCATTTCTGACGGTTAACGTCAGCTTGTTGCCGTTGACTTCTGGGATTTGTTCGTTTAAAAGCTTTATAAGCGGTGGAGATATACCATCAATTTGCTGCACACTATAACTCCAATAATCTCGTAATAATTCTGGTGAGACAATTTGATTCATAACCTGAATATCATATGAGATTTTTGCAATGTTTGAAAAAGATCTTTCCAATTGTGTAGTAAATTTCAGATAAATATTAAAGGGAAGGATTTTTTCAAATAAAAATTTAAAATGCCACTTTCTCGCCTTTTTTTCAACGAGGAGCCTTTCAATTTGAGCATTGTTGAAATGTACTACTACAGCATCTTCTATCAATTGCAGCTGCTGGAGCAAGAGTTGGAATCGCTCTTTATTGCCTATGGCATGTTCGCTCATCGTTCTCTCTCCCATCTATTGAAAATCACTTTCTTATCTATATCAAAAATTAATTATATCATATGTTACAAGATGATTCGGCTTAATTCGACAATAAAACTCTATCCAATTTAGTTAATTCTCTACAAAAAAATGAAAGGGCGGAAAACGACCCCTTTCATTTTTTACTATCAATATTAGAGGAAGAACCTTTGAATGTCATTCCAAGTGACCACAAGCATTAACAGCATGAGGAGGGCGAATCCGATAAAATGAACCATTCCTTCTTTTTGCCTGTCAATTGGCTTTCCTCTCACAGCTTCAACTGCAAAGAACATCAGTCTTCCGCCATCTAATGCAGGTATAGGAAGTAAATTCATTATGCCTAGGTTAATGCTTAATATTCCAGCCCATTTCATAAGATAATAAATACCGGATTTAGCCACTTCGTCTGTTGATTTATAAATACCTACTGGGCCTGAAAGGGCATCAATTGAAAACTTTCCGGTTACCAATTTTCCAAGCATGACAAAAATTTGCTTTGTCCAGAAATATGTTTCTGTAAAGCCAGATTTAACAGCTTGGACTGGTGATTTTTCCACAGGGCTATAGACCCCAATAATCCCCATTTTTTCACCTTCAACGGTTTTTTCCTGAGGTGTTACTTGAATTTCATTTTCTTTGCCATCACGGATAATTGAAAAATCAAGTTTTTGATTTGGGTTTTTCCGAATGATTTCAACAACATCTGACCAGCTGGATATTTCTGAACCATTTATACTTTGGACGATATCCCCTTTTTCTAAACCTGCAGATCGGGCGGATCCGTCTGGAGTAATAACTCCAAGCTTAGGTTCATTCGAAGGCACCCCTTGTAATAAAGCAATGATAATAAAGACAACGAAGGCCAAGACAAAATTCATCATTGGTCCAGCAAAAATCGCCATGAACCTCTGCCCCAAGGTTTTTGAGCCAAATTGGCGATCAATCGGTGCAATTTGGGACTCAACACCATTTTCTACCACAACGGCTTTCGGACTAACTTTAAAGGCTTGGAGGATTTCATTATCGTCTTCTGGGAAACCCTTAATCACTAAATCCTTTTCAATATCTGCAAACTCTACTTCCACAATCCGGCAGTTAGGAAATTTTTCCTTGTGATTTAAGACAATTTTATTGACGATATTCTCCTTGTCAAATAAAAGTCCAATTCGGTATCCTGGCTTAATTTCTACCATTTCTGGATCTTCGCCTGCCATTCGGACAAATCCTCCTATAGGCAACAAGCGGATAGTATAGGTCGTTTCTCCTTTTTTATGTGTGAACACCTTTGGTCCCATACCTATTGCAAACTCCCGGCAGAGAATTCCTGCTCTTTTCGCAAATACAAAGTGGCCCAACTCATGAAAGAAGACGAGTGCACCAAAAATCACAATAAAAGCGATAACAGTAGTCAATTAAAAAACCTCCTTTTCAGGATAGGGAAGTATCAATGTACTTTGATAATCTGTATAGCACGGCTCATGTTGTGTATGTCACAAGCTGCAACTGCTCCCGCATTTTTAAAGAAGGGAATGTACAAATTGTCTCGTTTCTTTATCTACCTCTTCTATCATTGATAAACTGGGATTGTCCATGGCTTCATGTCTAGTTAATGCAGCCTCGATGATAT
>Ga0308175_100001703_pt1 | contig 14875 bp, 18 predicted proteins | sample PhyCR1_3_FD_203893 | JGI IMG/M metagenome (GOLD analysis project Ga0308175, IMG submission 203893) | Soil microbial communities from UC Gill Tract Community Farm, Albany, California, United States - DLSLS.C.R1 | ecosystem: Environmental > Terrestrial > Soil > Agricultural land | place: USA...
AGTCGGCCGACCATGACAACGTGCCGCCGCCAACCGGCACCGTGGGCCACGCGCCCACAAACGACACCTTGTGCCGCATCGACACCACGCCGTTCAGCAGCACCCGACGACGGGCGCAGTCGATGTCGAGCCACTGGCCGGCCGCGACAGTGCCCGCGTAACGGATCTGCGCGCCCGTCTCCGCCAGCGTCACAACAGGATTCGTCACCGCGCCGTCAATGCGCAGCCGCGGGAAGTAGGACGCCGTGCCCGCGTTCGGCAGGTCCAGCGCGCCAGGAGTCACACCGGGGGCGAGGCCATAGTTGAGCGGGTATGACAGCGGGTACAGCAGGCCCGTGCCCCCAGCAGACGCCGCGAGCGTGGTCGTGGCAAACGTCGGCGGGCCGTAGAGCAGGTTGTCCTCAGAGCCAACCGTGATCTGCCACGTCGCGTGCCTGTCCGACTGCGGGTCGAACAGTGGCGCATCGTCCAGTTGCACCTGAGCCGACAGGGTGCCCGCAGCGGAGTAACCGACGAACTCGCCGAACCCGCCCGACGACAGCACCGACGCAAAATCGCGGGATGACAACTCCAACGCGGTCGCGTCAGGGCAGAACACCTTGCCACGCAACGTGATAAGCCGCCCACCACGGAGCCCACGCCCACGCCAGTCGCCATTCTGCTGCGACCGCGCAACCGTGGCCGTGCGGACATCGCCGCCCGTGAACCAGCCCTGAATGTCCTCTACCGTCCACTGACAGCCGCGACCGTCAATCTCGGTGAGGACGAACCCGTCGAGGGAGAACCCGTGGAACTGGCTCACAGCCCACTCACCACCCGGTACTCGAACTCGCGCATGGCCTTCTTCGCTGCCTGGTAGGCGTCAACACCCTGCACGGTGAACGTGGGGGCGTAGGTGGCGCCTGCGGCCGGCTGGCCTGCGGCTTGCGACCGTGACACGTAGCCGCCTGAGGCGAACCGCATGGAGTTCACCTGGTCGAAGAATGACTTGCCGTACTTCTCGACCGCGGCGGCCTTGACGACGTACTCACCGTTGGACAGGTATGCGGGGATGCTGTCGCTGGTTCCGGTGCCGGGGCCGGTGATGTGTCCACCGTCCGCGAACTGGCCGGCGTTGACCTTCGTGTTGCCGACCTTGACCGTGCCCACAGTGAGCGTGACGTGCTTGTCGTGCAGCCCCTTCAGGTACGACCCGGCCTGTTGGAGCTGGCTCATCCCCACAACCGTGAACGTAGCGGTCGTCTTCTTTGCGGCCGGAATCTTCAGGATGCTGTCCGCGTACTTGGTCGCCTCAGCCTTCGTCATGCCGAACTTCTGGGCGGCCTCAATCAACGACGCCCGCGACTTCACCAGCGAGCCGCGCATCTTCTCCTCGGAGCCAGTCTCCTTGTAAACGGAGTCAGCAAGGTCAAGGGCGCTAGACGCCACCTGATCGAGGGCGCCCTGGTTGTTGCGCCCCTTCTCAGTGTTGATGTCGAGCGACCGGCCGTTCTCCTTGATGGAGGCGCTAACGCCGTCGATGGCCTCTTGGAGGTCACGGTTCGCGGAACGGGTCGACAGCACCACGAGGCCCGCGTCCTGCAACCCCTGCACGTAGTCGTCGAGGGTCTTCTTGGCGTCCTCGGCGGACTGCTTTACCGCGTCAAGGTTCGACGACATCCCATCCGACGACTTCGCCGCCGCGTCCTGGCTCGCCTTCGCCCCGTCGATCGCAGCCTGGTAGTCGCCAAACTTCGCGGCCACCTCGTCAACCGGGATCGCGGCGCCCTCTTTGTTCGCCGCCTGAATCGACGCCATGAGCTTGTCGTAAGCCTGAGCCGCCTGGTCGGCGTTGCCGTTCTTCACCATCGACGCCAACGCGGCGTCAATCTGGTCGACCTGCTTGGAGAACTTCTCCATCCCACCGGACGAGCCGAACCGCTCAATCCGGTCGGTGAAGTTCTTGCCCAGTGCGACCTGCGCGGACTCGGCGAAGTTGTCCATCGCCTTCGTCGCGGTGTCTGCCTCACGCGCGAACGGACCCCAGCCCTTGGTGAACAGTGTTCCGAAGTCGCCAGCGTCCCTCGCACCCGAGGCCAGGGAACCCAGCGACTTCGCCAGGTCCTCCACCTTCGGCTGTGCAACGGAGGCTTTGGCGGCGACGTCCATGAGCTGGTCGGCAACCACGGCGACGGCCAGCACGGCAGCCGCCGCACCCAGGCCCTTCATCGCCTTCGTCGCAACGCCGCCCGAGATGCCGAGCTCAACCATCGCCGCGCGGGTGGCGGCAATCTTCGGGACGAGCACCAGCAGGGAGCCGCCCGTGATGAGCGCGGCCGAACCGAGCGCGGCAGTCCAGAACACGGCGGTCTGCACCGGCTTCGGGAAGTCGCCCACCGCGTCAACCATCGACGTGAGCGAGTGAACGAAGCTCCGCAGAGGCCCGTTGGCGTTCTCGCCCGCACCAATGGCGAGATCCTGCAACGCGCCAGTCAGCTTCTCGACGTCGCCGCGCAGGTTGTCCTGGTTGATCGCAGCCACACGAGCGGCGGAACCAGACTCGCGCACGGCAAGGTCATACTCGCGGACACCATCGGCGCCAGACTTGTAGAGGATGGACGCGGCGCGAACAGCGTCAGACCCGAAAATGGTCTGCAGCGTTGAGTTGCGCTGCTCCTGCGTCAGCCCTGCGAGGCCCTTCTGCAGTTGGCCGGCGACCGCCTCAATGCCGACGAAGTTGCCCTGCGTGTCGTAGGCGTTGAGGCCGATCTGCTCCATTGCAGCAGCGGCCGCGTCCGTCTGTGGAGTCAGGCGCATCAGCATCGTCTTCAGGGACGTGCCAGCATCGGAGCCCTGCAAGGCGTTGTCCGCGAACAGCGACAGCACGCCGACCGTGTTCTCCATTGTCAGGCCGGTCTGGGCGGCCACAAGACCGCCCTGCTGCAGGGCCGAGGAGAGGGTCTGCACGTCGGCCGCCGACTTGTTCGCACCGTTGGCGAGCGCGTCAGCGATGGTGGTGACATCCTTGCCGTGCAGCCCAAATATCTTCATGGTCTGACCGGAGATTTCCGCAGCCTGAGCCAGGTCAAGGTTCCCCGCGGCGGCGAGGCTGAGGGAACCGGTCAGCGCGCCGCCAAGGATCTCCGACGTGGAGATTCCAACCTTGGCGAGCTCGGTCGTTGCCGTCGCGGCCTCGGTCGCTGAGAACTTCGTCCCCGCACCAGCGTCACGCGCCGCCTGCGTCAGCTTCGCCATGTCGCCCGCGGAAGCGTTCGACACGGCGCGCACCTGCGACATCTGCGCGTCAAAGTCGGCGTAAGACTTGACCGCGAACCCGACAGCGGCACCGATCGCGGCGCCCGTCAGGACCATGCCCTTGCCAACCTTGTCCCACGACTCGCGGTGATCCTTTGCCGACTTCAACGCATCCCGCGAGAAGTCCTTAGTCGACTTCGACGCGGCCGTCATCTTGCCCACATAGTCCGAGACCGTGGCCTTCAGATTGACCTTGACGGTGCGGTCTGCGCCAAACGCCATGCGGACACCGCCTCTCGGGTCTAACGTGTGGGCATGGGGAACATGCGAGAGGGTTACGCCCTCATGGCAGTCGGGGTGCTGATGCTTCTACTCGGGCTGCCGCTCGAGTGGACCGCCGTCGTGTGGATCGGAGCCGGCGTGGCCGTGCTCGGGTTCATCCAGTGGCAGGTCGCAGCTCGGCGCGGAACTTCAAGGCGGTAGGCGCGTCCGCCTTCTCATAGTCCTTCGCCCGGTGGTCAATCACCGTGCAGGCGTGGCACCGCATCGGCAGCGGGGCAACCCAGCGCGTCTCCAACTCGGGGTCCATCGACTCATGCACAGGTTGGCCGCAACCGTCGCACAGGCTCGCCTCATACTCGGTGAGCGCCAACGCCAACGCCTGGTCGGTGGAGTCCCACCCACGGAACGCCGACAATGGCAACCCGTGCGAGCGCGCGGTGCGCAACTCGGTCAGGAGTCCCCGGTTTTCAGCAGCGCCGATGCGGCCAACGAGAAAGGGACGGAAACCTGCCGGTCATACGACGCCGACCCGGCAGCCTCCACAAGGTGCGCGAACTGGCCGTCCCCGATCCGCTCACGGATCTTCGGCCACTGCTCGGCAGAAACCTTCGGCTCCACCACCTGCACAGACAGCAGCTTGAACGTGAGTTCTTCGTCGCCGCCCTTGTGCGCCTCGCGGATGGGCTTGGCCTCCGCGTCGAGCAACGCGCGGAACCGGAACGTCAACGCGGACGCCTGCAACGCAGACCGCACCTCGTCCATGCGCTGCGCAATCGCAACCTTCGGGTCACCCGACAGGCGAGCGTCGTCCACGTCGCCACGGGCCTTCTCCGCGCGCAACTGCTGGTCCAGCGCCTCATACTCTGCAACGAGGTCGGCGCGACCGTAAACGGTTGCCGACTTCTCGGGCAGCTTTGCCCCGTCGATCCAAGCGTTGAGGTCGAAGTCGTCTGACTTGGTGAAAGCCTCACCGGACATGATGGTTCCTCCTGGCGGTTGTTCTGGCGGTCTGGCGGTTGGTGAAGCGAAGGGCGGGCGCGCACCGCCAGGAAACGCGCCCGCCCAGTCGTAGGTCAGGCTCCGACAGTGGCGCCGATGTGGACCGTCCCAGTGACGAACCACTTCTGCGCAACCTTGAGAACCGAGTTCGCCTCAGGCGGCTGCGGGTCGTACTGGCCCGCCTTGCCCGGCCACACGTTCACGTCGTCGGACGCAGCGAACGCGGTGTCCTTGCTCTTGCCGCGACGCTCCACGAGGTAACCCGAGGTGCCGGGGGCGAGCGTGTCGAACGCCTTGTTGTCGGTGGCGCTGCCGGGGTTCTCCACGTACTTGATGCCCAGGTTGCGCGAGGACCGGCCCGGCTGCTCGAACGTCTGCGTCGAGCACAGGCGGTCGTCGCTGATGACCTGCTCGTCGAGGCCGGGGGTCCAGCCGTCAGAGGTCAGGTAGCAGGACAGGTCGATCACGCCGGCGCCAGCCAGCTCGGTCGCCTTGGGGGCGGCCGGGTCGGCCAGCGTGGGGACGAACACGATCTTGACGTTGCCGTCTGCTGGGGTGGACGGGATGTCAGCCATCAGGACTCCTTTTCAGTGCCGGTGCTCCGGCTTGCCTTCGTGGTGTTCCCGCCCTTGGTGGTGCGGGGCTTTGCCGGGAGCGGGCGCCCCACGGCGTCGACAGCCGGACGACCGTCGAGGATCTTGACTCCCGAAGCCTCAGCGGCCTTACGGGAGAGGGTGAACTGGCCTGCGTCGTTCTGGCATCGAACCCAGTCGGTCATGGCGCCTCCTACGGTTGGAACTGGAAACCCCACGTCTCGACCGTGAACCACACGGTGGACGGCAACGACTCGTCGCGTTGCGCGGGCTGAGAGGACAGCGGGACCGGCTTCCATGAGGCGGCGTCAGGGCGCCAACCCAGCAGGGCCGCGTGCGCCTTCTCCGCCCCCCACAGCGACTCGTCGTGGGAGGGTGCGACGGACGTGACCCACACGGTTGCCGAACGGATCGCGCGGGAGTCGCCAAGGTCAACCGACTCGTCATCGCCAATGTTGGAACGGACCACGAGGTAACGGGCCGCGGGCGTGGCGGGAACATCGCCCCGGTACACCACGCGGGCGGCACCAGTGCCCGACTCGATGCGGGCGGCAACGGTGCCGATCAGTGCGCGGCTCACAAGGCACGCTCCGCGACGTCGCCAAGGTACTTCTCAATGGCGGGCAGCTCGCGCCGCAGCGAAGCCGTGTGATCCACCACGGCCGCGTTACGGGAGGAACCGAACGCCAAGAAGTTGCCCAGGCCACCCTGCGGGCCGCGCTTGTCCACGCCCACCTCGAACGACAGGCCGCGCACGTCATAGTTGATCGCAGCCGGGATGCGCGTCGCGTGCGCGTGGCCGGTGAAGTCCTGCCGCATACCGTCCTTGACCTTGACGGCGGCCTTCGTCAGAACAGCGGCAGCCTCAAGAGTGGCCTTGCGGCCAGCGTTGCCGAGGGACACGGCCAGCGCGTCAACCTCGGAAGTGTCAATGTGGAGGTCCATCAGTCGACCTCCTTGCACCGCAACCGGCGAGCAGTGGAGTGCGTCTGCTGCGACGCCGGGGACAGGTACGTGAACGTCTTGCCCACCATGAACGGGTCGCTCACAGGTGACACTGCGGCGATGGTGACCGTGGCGCCAACTGGGATGCCGGTAATGCCGGCCGCGTAGCCGTCGCCGGACATCGGCAGCGACACGATGCGGTCGGACACGTTGAACGTGGTCTCGCCAGCGTCGGCCTCGTTGCCGCCAGTGTTCGGCTGCCGAACCCGGCACTTGCCCGCATACAGCGTGACGGCGGGCGGCGGGTCATAGGTGCCGGCGTCGTCGTTCCACGGGCCGCGACCCTCGCCCGGCACCGTCACCGTGCAGGCGTCCTGCATCAGCGACTCGGCCTGTGCGCGCAACTCAGGCAGCGCGGCGGAAAGGTCGTCGCCGATCATACCCAGCTCGTGAACGACGTGTCCGGCTCGAAGAACGGGGTCACCGAGAACGCGCCAGCGTCAGTGGACAGCAGCCCCAACATGTCCCACCACTCGTCACGGATCGTGACCCGCCCGTTGCCGGACTGGTAGCGGCGCGACACCGAGCCGTCGTCCACGGACACGTCAACCTGAGTCGCGTCGTCCGGGTGGCGGATGTGCTCCGCGACCGCGTGCTTCACGACATAGTTCAGGTCCGCCTGGTTGAGCGTCATCCCCACAGGGGTGCGCTTCTCGATGAGGTAAAGGGCCTCGTCGATCCACGACTGCCACTGTGCAGTAGTCGTGGTGTCAGGGGTGGGGCGGCCGAGCTCGACCGCGATGTCAGCCGGGGTGATGCCTTGACCGTCAACAATGATCGGCACGACCGCCCCACCTCCTTTCGTTCGGTCAGGAGACCTTCGTCTCGCCGGTGTCGATGTTGTGCGTCACCGTGACCTTCGTGCCGTCAGGCTTGACGGCCTCGTACTTCTCGATCCGCTGCTCACTGGCAGGCGGCTCGGGGTTGCCAGCCGGGCGCTTGCCCGTTGGCTGAATCGCGTTGACCGTGCCCACCTTGACGGCGGCCTCGTCGGGGACGGGAGCCAGGACGGTGGAGCCCATCTCGCTCGGGTCGGTCGTGTCCGCGGGGGCGTCGCCCGGTGCGGAAGTCGCCGGCGTACCGTCGACATCCTCGAGCTTCGTCTCCTTGGGGTTGCTCTTGCTGGTAGCCATACTTCGTGCTCCTCTGGTCCGTGAGTTGGTCAGGAGTTGAGAACGCCGGTCAGGCGAGCCGCAGCGCGACCGCCGAACAGGCCGAGCCCGCAGTAGAACTCGATGCGGGTGCGGTACACGGGCTGCGACTGCAACATCCCGAGGTCGTCAACCATGACGCCACCGTTGGTCAGGCCGGTGACGGCCTGGTCGCCCTCGTCCTGCCCGAACTTCACGGCGTAGACGGAGGACGTGGTGCCCGAGGCGGTGCCCTGGGTCTCGTTCTGCGGCAGGATGTCCGCGCCGGCGAGGTTCTGTCCGGGGTCCAGCACCGGGATGCCGTTCCACGTCAGGATGCGCTTGCCAGTCAGGTCCTCGCGCACGGTGTCAACGCCACCGAGACGACGGCCAGCGGAGCGGATCTTGCCAGCGATCTTGCTGTTGGCGTAGATCGCGCCGTTGTCGCCGTTGAGCCCCGGAACCGCAGCCACGAGGGCGTCGAGGGCGTCGAAGAACGACTGCGCGTCCGAGGCGCCGTTGCCGACGACGGGGGCGCCGTTGGTGCCGATGGCGAAGACCTGCGCGCCCGTGAGGCGCTTCTTCAGGCCGTCGAACGCCTTGGTGTCCACCGAGACGTCGCCGTTGAAGAAGGTGTCCTGGAACTTGTAGGACGCCGCCTTGACCTTCATCGCGGTCTGGGTGGCGCGCTGGTCGTTGAGGTTGCCGCGCGTCTGCACGATGAACCGGTCAACGTCGGCGTCGCCACCAAGGATGACGAGGCTTTCGGTCTTCTGGTTGACCGCACCAGTCGACTCGACGTAAGCCTCGTTGACGGAGCGGAACGCGACACCGGGAAGCGTGCCCTCCTCGTTGTAGGCGTAGGCGTTCCCCTCGATGTTGAGCAGGGGGAGCCGGTCAAGGACCGGGGAAGCCTGCACGAAGGTTTCAATGACGCCGCGCTGCAGGTCGTTCTGAGACAGCAGAGCAGCCTGGGCAAGAGTGACAGCCATGTGGGCTGCCTCCTTTCAGGATCGCCCGACCGCGGCGCGGTGCGGGGGTTCAGTTGGATTCGGCAGATTCGTATGCCGAACGGAGCCGGTGGATACCCGGCAGGTCAACGGCAGGCTTCGTGCCGCCACTAGATGGCGGATCGGCCTTGGGCTTGCCGCTGGGCTTGGCCGCCTCTGCGAGACGTGCCGCGACGGCGCGCATGGTCGCTTCGTCGGTGATCTTCTCGATGACCTTGCGGTCGTCCTCGGACAGGCTGTGCTCGGAGATGACAGAGAGCACAAGGTTTGCGCGCGTCATCTGCTCGAGCTTCTCGGACAGTCCGGTGACCTGGCCCGCGAGCTTGTCCGTGTCGGACATCTCGTCGGGCTTCAGCCCCAACGCGGCGGCCAGAGCATCGCGCTGCTGGGCCTGTGACTGCTGAATCTGAGCGATCTGGCGCTCAAGCTCCTTGCGCGCTGCGCGCTCGGATTCCAGCGCCTTCTCGCCACCGGGGCCAAGGGGCTTGTCGCCCTCGTCACCCGCGGGCGGTGCCGGCTTGGGCGGTTCAGGGGTGGGCGCTGGCGGGGTTCCGCCACCGTCTCCACCATCAGTGTTGAACAGCACGCCGAGCGTCGCGCCCGGACGGTACTTGTTGATGCCTCGCGGCATGATTCCTCCAAAGGAGGTCGTCCCCTTGGCCTCGCGCCGTTGGGGTGGTCTGTGCGGCTACAGGACGTAGCCGTGCGCCTTCAGCAGGCGCAGCGCCTCGGGCCGGTCGGCTGCGATCCGGTAGATGCCCTCAGGCGTGAGTCGGGCGGCTCGCTTGCCGCGTTCGGCACCGAGCGCCTTGCCGGCGATGCCGCGGCGGGTCGCGCCCTCCGTAGTGGTCAGCCCGTTCTTGGACCGGGCGCCGGCACGGTGGGCGTTGACGACCTGGTTGAAGTCGCCACCATCGGCAATGGCCTGCCGTTGCGCCTGCGTCAAGTCCTTCACGTCATCGGGTCCGATGACGGGGGCGGTGATGCTGGCGGGGTCAGTGGTCGGAATGTTGAAGCAGTCGCAGCGTGGGTGCCTTTGGAACGCGACATCCGACTTGCTGAACTTGCCCGACAGGACCGCGCACCGTTGACAGCACGGAGGGTTCGCAGCCCGCACAAACCCAACCTTCGGGCGAGTGAAAGCGTCCACCTGCCCGGCCTGCCTTCCAGCGTCCGCGACCATCGTGTGCACGGCCATATCCAGCCACTTGCCACCAACCGCGAGACGTTCGGCGGCGCTGTTCGCGTCCACCGTCTTGGCCTCAATCACCGCGCCGTACAGCAGCGAGTCCAGCGGGCGACCGTCCGAGGCGTACCCTGCGAACGCACGCGCGGAAGCCTGCGCCTCAGCCTCAACCATCTGGTCCAGCTCGGCCAACGTGGCGGGCACTGCGGCAATGCCGTTGCGTGCCGCGCCAGCCTGCGCTGAGGCTGTCAGCAGGGTCACGCGCGGGCCAACCTTCGCCCACGACGAGTCGAAGTCCTCACCCATGCGGGACCACTCGCGGCGGGTCAACGCCAAGGTCGCCACCGTCAGGCGTTGCTGCGCCCGGTAGAGGTCACTGGCCGCCTGCGGCAGCACTGCCAGCGCCGTTCGTCAAGGACCGCGCTGCGCTCACGATCGGGTCGGAGGATGCTTCGATATCGAAGCGAGCCCGCTCCTTCTCCTTGCGCTCCTCGGACCAACCGAGCTCATCCCACACGCCCTCACGGGTGAGCACGCCAGACTGCCGCAGCTTCACCACGGCGTCAGTGCGCTGACCCACGGTCGGCGTCGCAGGGTCGTGCCATTCGACCTTGATGCGGTCACCATCCAGGCGTTCACCAGTCTTGATCTCCCACGCGGCAGCCAAAGCCCAGCCGATAGTCACACCCGCAGAGAGGTTCTGATCCTCAACAGCCTCAACCAGCTCCGCCTCGTCCGCCCTAATGGCATCCGCGCTCGGCGGGTTCGCCGTGGTCAGACCGAAGTACCGGCCGGGGAAACCGGTAACGGTGGCCGCCTGCTTGCCGTAGGTCTCGAGGGCCGTGTCGAAGTTCTTGAGGTCCGACGCCGGCACTGCGCCGAGCTTGGCCTGCGGGTCCTTCATCAGCCACACGTTGTTGAAATACTGCTCCCAACGAGTGACAACGTTGCCGTCCTTGTCCACGAAGTCGCCACGCTGCACACCCGAGGCCCACAGCCGCGGCAGGCCGTGCGCGTCCACGCCAAACTGCATGTTCGTCAAGGCCCTGGCGGCAGAGTCCGTAATGGGCATGACGTCCGCCATCGCAGACTCGCCCACAAACTCGCCCGTCAGCGCCTCGTTCAGGCCCATGATGATGGGAATGCGCTTACCGTGATCGTCGCGGCCAGTCTCAACCCACGCACCGTCACGCTTCGACGCCCACACCGTCAACCCGTCACGGTAGAGCGACACCTTCAGAGGGTTGTCACCGGGGATGGCACTCGTCGTGCCACCGTAGAACCGGGCCGCAGCAACGATCTGCCCATCCACCACGTCGACGGCCATCTCCAACGGGGACACCGGGCGCACGATCGGCTCGTCACCATTCTCGCCGTCGAACACGGCCAGGAAGGATCGCCCATAGATGGCGCAATCCTTGTTGTATGTGCGAATCCCCAGGTCGAGGTTGTTCGCCAGCCAGATAGACCGCAGCTCGGGGGCGTCATCCTCCACGCCCGGCAGCATCAGCGAACGCACCTGCTGGCGCCGCGTGATGGTCCGAACCACCACGCGCGGCCAGTTGGCGATGACGCGGAACGAGCGCATTGACGGCGGAACCATCATGCCAAGCTGCTCGAACGACTGCGCGCCACGGAAGTAGGCCCTCAGCAGCAGGTCGCGGTTACGCTGCCGGTAGTGAACGAGCCGAAGGGAGTTGATTAGGGCCAACTCGTCCTTGGTGAGCGCCACAGCCACCCCCTCGGGTCGTCAGTTGAGCATGAATATTGAAGGTCCGTCGTCTTCCCAGCCCGCGGCGCGGACATCGGACGCGGCCTCGTGTGCGAGCACGTCCGCCATGAGCAGGTCGATCTTCTGGTTCTCAGACGGCTTGCCCAAGATGAACTGGTCACCCGGCTTCGCAACCTTGCGGGCGGCGAGCGCGTGCAGCTTCATCGTCTCGTCGTCGTCATGCGTGGTCAGCCCCTCGGCCAGGTCCTCGCGGTAACGCACCAACGCCGGGAACATGCGCCCGATCTTGTTCGTCGGCCACTCCAACACCACGTCATCGCCGAACTCCGTTGCCCACGCCTCGATCTGCGTCTCCCAATGCCGGGGGTCGCAGTAGATGCGCGCCACCCGGTAGCGGGTCAGCAGTGAGTCGACAGCCGCGCTCACCTCACCGCGCGGAATGCGACCCTCCGGCCACTCCTGCGGCTTCCAGAACGTCGGCCGGTCGTCCGGCCCGTAAGTCGGGGTAAACCTGTGCCCATCGAACGTCTCAGCCCGCAACGCGGTCCAGTCGCCAGAGCGGGAACCGTCGAACCCCAGGCAGATCCGCTCACCATCCTCGACGACCCTCGCCGCCGTGCCGGAATCCCACAGCGGCTCAGTCAGGAACGACCCGAGCCCCTGCACCAACCTGTTTCCGTAGAACCGTTCCGCCTGCGTCGGGTCCGTCTCCACCAACTCGGCCGCCTCGGCGTCAATGCTGGCCGGGTCGACCCACGGCGAGTCCGCATAGACGTGGACGTGGATCTTGTGCCGGTCCCGCTTGTTCGCATAGGACAGGTCCGCGGGAGGCTTGCGGTAGTAGCGGAAGATGTCAGGCCGGCGCGACTCGAAAGCCTGTTGCGCCGCGCTATTCTCCATCGGGTCCCACGGGTTCGTGAGCTCCACCGCGCGACCCTGCATCGCCGCAATGCCACGGCGCATCGTCTGCCAAGTGTCCAGCACCCGGTTCTGCGCCGTGTAAAGCCCCGACTCGTCCCCAAGGCCGCCCGTGAGCGGCTGCCCCAGTTTCGACTTCGCAGCGGACGATAGTGGGACGATCTTGCCCCGGTTCGGCAGTCGAATGAAGCCCTCGCGGACGTGGACGAACTCAGCCAACGGGCCGTTGTGGATCATCGTCTGCAACGGCTCGTAGACGTTGTTCGTCTGCGACTCAGCGAAAGCTAGCAGGCCCAGCAGAGACTTGCGCCGGGGGGCGCCCATCGCCTCGCCCTTGGCGTAGGCGTACTCCCACCCACAACCGCAGCCGTGGTCCTCGCAGCGGTACACCTCGCCGCCCCTGGCCCAACCCGCGAACAAGCACGGGCCAACAGCCTCGAACAGCAGCCAACCCGCACCCCACGGCGACTTACCGCACTTCTGCGGGCCGACGATCACCGAACGGCGGTAATGGAACGGCTCGAGCAGGCGCCTCGGGTCGGCAACCGCCCTCGGCTTCACCCGATAATGGTTCGCCGTGCAGTAGAGCTGCCACCCGTTGAAGGTCAGCGGCTCACCCTCGAACACGCCGCCAGGAACCCGGCAGTGCTGCTCAGTCCAGTCAGTGGCTAGAAAGCCGAGAGTGTGCAGCGGGTCGAAGTCGAGGCTGAGGTCATCGTCAAGCGCCACCGGCCATTGCCTTCATGCGGTCGCGCGCAGACTGACGAGCCGGAGGCTTGTCCTCGCCCTTCTCAGCAGCCTTGGCAGCCACCTCATCCACGGCGATAGCCCAACCGTTCTGCACCAGTCCAGCCTTGCTCAGGCCACAGTCGTCGCGCAGTTGCCGAACCACCGTGCCCAAGCTCGCAGGGGCATCGTCCGGCTCGGAGCGAACCGTCCACTTCACAAGGTCCGCCACGATCGGCCAGCGCCACGCCTCCATCGACCACGCGCACGCCTGCGGGGTAGCCCACAGTTGCGCCCACACCGCCTCGTGTCGAGACGTAGCAGCCGGCAGGAAGTCCGCGATAGGCGGAACTTTGCCGCGGTAGCCCTCTGATGGCAGAGCAGTCAGCTTGAAACCGCGCCGGTCAGAGCGACCCGAGCTCGGATCAGCGGGCGGGCCGGAACGGTTGCGTGCGCCTCCAGAAGCCATAGCGTTTCCACTCCTCGGCAGCCTCGCGCTGCGTCGGTTGAGCCGTTGGCCTCGCGCCTCCGGCAGAAGTCTTGAACCCTCCGCACATCGGAGGCCCCTCCCCAGCGGTACTGCGGCCTTGGGGCTCAGGGGCCTCCCCCCACCCCTCAGACGTGCCTCATGCCTGCGTGTCGCAGGTTGCATGGGATGCACTCGGGGCCTCGCGTGATGCGCCTGTCGTGGTCGTCGTGGCCTAGGTGCCAGGCTCGGCCGGTGAGGATGGTGGTGCAGTCGGGCCGCCAGCAGGTGACCCGTTCGCCTGCGTCGATGCGTCGTTGCCATGCGGCTCGGAGCTGGTCGTGTGCGGCGTCGTAGCCTCGGGCTTGTCGTGAGCCTCGGGCTTTGTCCTTGGCTCGCGTGTGCGTGGGGCAGCGCGTCGTCGTGGTGAGTATGGGGCAGCTAGGCTCAGCGCAGACCTTCATGCTTGGCCTCGCAGTCCCGAAGGTAAGCGGCGGCCTGTAGTAGTCGCTCGACACTGTCGTCGGCTAGGCCGATGAGCTTGTTGCAGTCGGCGCAGACGATGGCTCGCACGCACTGGCCACAGGTTCGGTCGCCTGGGCAGCATGCGTGGTCGTGGTCGACGTGCCAGCCGTTGCGGAAGCCCATCGCTCGCGGCTCTGCTGTGTGGCAGATCGCACATCCGCCCTGCCGGGCCAGCATCATCTCGACGGTGGAGCGGTCGAAGCCGTAGCGCGCGAGTGTCATGTAGTCGGAGGAGCATGGCGAGCACCACGACTGCAGGCCGTCCAGCGTCTTGCTTGCCGGTCCGAACTGGCGGACATCCCGCCATTGGGCGCATCGCGCGCACTGCTTGCGTCCTTGCCCGTCCCGTTCGACGGCCGAACCACGTGGTCTGCGTTGCCGGTGCACGGTGAGTGCGACGCCGGCTCTCCGCTGTCTGTAGTGGTACAGGCAAAGGTCGCCGGCGATGATCCGCTGGCCCGATGTGCAAGGTGCCCCGTCGATCACGACAGGGCATGTAGCCTTCGACATACCCGCTCCTCTAAGCGGTCGGGCCCCGGAAGCAACGCCACGGGTCAGGCTTCGTCGGCACTGGCCTCGGCTGGTGTCATGCCGACCTGCCTGGCTCCTGCGACGACCTGCCTGCGGGCGTCGTTGAGGATGGTGTCGATGTAGTCGGGTGAGAGGTTCTGCCCGGTGATGATGCGCGCGGACATCTCGCCGTACTCGAAGATGATGACGGTGCCTTCGCTGCTGAACTCGTCGTCGTCCATCAGCTCACCGGCGCTTTCATGATGGGGCGGAACCCTTGCGTCCACATGGGCATGGCGTGTTTGTCGGCGCAGTGTTGGCAGAACGACAGGATGAGGGCGCCGTCGTTGGCGGCCCACACTTCGGCTGAGCGCGTGTTGGCGTGCCGGTCGCAGGGGATGAACGCGAGCAGGGCTTTGACGTCGGGGATGACGGTGTTAGCCATGTCGGTTGTCCGCGACTGCAGCCCATTTGGCGTGGACGGTGAGCGCGTCGATGCGGGCGAGGTAGGTGGCGGCTTCGTTCTCCCAGAACAGGGCGCCGTCGTAGTCGCCTACCC
>Ga0308175_100001704_pt1 | contig 14870 bp, 13 predicted proteins | sample PhyCR1_3_FD_203893 | JGI IMG/M metagenome (GOLD analysis project Ga0308175, IMG submission 203893) | Soil microbial communities from UC Gill Tract Community Farm, Albany, California, United States - DLSLS.C.R1 | ecosystem: Environmental > Terrestrial > Soil > Agricultural land | place: USA...
TCCTTATCTGCTCCAATTAAAAAATAGGATCTTGCTTTTGCACGTACAAAATTACGATACTTGTGAATCAAATAATCCAATGCTTCACTATCGCCTTGGTGTACCAAGTCGACAATTCCCTCGTCTTCCATTACGAAAAAGTGTTCGTTAATCCTTGATCCGAAGTCCGTACTCAAAGTAGATCCCCTCCACCGAACATGCATAGATATTAATAGTATACATTAGAAATATTTTGAAGTCGAGGGCTCATTTCTCGCCTCTGCGCCATTTTTCAAAAATTTCTGCCATTTCTTCGCTAATCGGTATTTTTGAGAACGGCTTTTTTTCTTGAATCTTTTTCACTTTCTTTTCGATCCCCTTTTCAATGGAGGACATTTCAATCAGCAGTTCACGAGCAGACTTTCTTAATGCACCCTGTCCAAATATCGCCCATTGCTCTGTAAAATCGGAGGTCGCAACATGGATTTGTGTTCTTCGATTGTTTAAGCTAATCGCCATTTTTTCAATCCGCTCATCTGCTGTTTCATTTTCCTTTGTAAAAATAACCTCTACCTTATGATTTTTATATTTTTTCTCTATACCCTGGACATAATAGGCATCAAAAACAATAATCACACGGTAACCGGAAAAGGCCTGATATTCGGCCATTTTTTCGATTAATCGATCCCTTGCAGCCGGTAAATCCCGATCCTTGAGTATTTTTAATTCTGGCCAGGCTCCAATAATGTTATATCCGTCGACAAGCAGGATATCCATATCCACTACCTGCCAAGCGGATGACGTTTGCGATATACCTCATACATGAGTAGGGATGCAGCTACAGAAGCATTTAATGATGTCACTTTACCGGCCATTGGCAAATGAATGAGAAAATCACATTTATCACGAATTAACCTTCCCATTCCTTTTCCTTCGCTGCCAATCACTAAACCGAGTGGAAGCATTCCATCCATCTGACGGTAATCTTCCTTTCCCTTGGCATCTGTTCCAGCAATCCATACGCCCCGTTCTTTCAGTTCATCAATCGTACGTGCCATATTCGTTACCCGGACCACTGGAATATATTCGATTGCCCCTGTTGAAGCCTTTGCGACCGTTGCGGTTAGCCCGACCGCCCTGCGTTTTGGAATGATGATACCATGTGCCCCGACTGCATCGGCTGTCCTCATAATGGAACCAAGGTTATGGGGATCCTCTATTTCATCAAGCAATAAAAAGAACGGTGCTTCACTTCTCTTTTCTGCAGCGGCAAACAAATCATCCATTTCTGCATATTGGTAAGCCGCCACATAGGCAAGCACACCTTGATGATTTTCTTCGGCAATTTGATCAAGTTTTTTCTTTGGAACAAATTGCACAAGGACATTAGCCTCTTTTGCCAATTGTGTAATCTGCTGCATCTGTCCCCGTTGTGAACCTTCGGCAATTAATATTTTATTGATATCTCTTTCCGACTTAAGTGCTTCGATAACTGGATTTTTTCCAACAATGTATTCCTGACTCATATTATTTCGTTCCTCCTTTCATTGGAAAGCGCCATTCGCCTGTTATCATGCTTTTTCAACACAGCTGAAGGCCTTCTCCACTAACTCCTCTAACCGTTCCAATCTTCCTTCTAAAAATAGATAGCCAATTAAAGCTTCAAACGCTGTGCTATAACGGTATGTTTGGACATCCGTATTTTTAGGAACGGTACCTGATTTTGCATTCCTGCCGCGCATAACGACAGCAGATTCCTCTTTATTTAAAAGCTTTTCATCCATAAATTGAAAAAGGATCCGGCACTGGGCCTTTGCTGAAACGTATCTTGTCGCCAGACGATGTAATTGATTGGGCCTCACCTGGCCATTATAGAGAAGGTGCCGTCTAACATAAGATTCAAATACGGCATCCCCCATATAGGCCAAAGCCAGACCATTCAATTGTTTGGCATCAATATTGTTCTCATAATCAAGCATGAATTAGCCTCTTTTCCACCTTGTGCCTTGCGGTGTATCCTCTAAAATGATATTCATTTCCTTTAGCTGATCCCTAATTTGGTCGGACAGTTGAAAATTCCGGTCTCTCCGTGCCTGGTTCCGCTGTTCGATTAGCGCATCAATTTCTTCATCTACCATTTCTTCGCTTCCAAGTGTTAATCCTAGTACCCCGAATAACTCTTCAAATTTACTGGTAAAAGCCTCAATTACCTCAATAGCTGTATTCTTTTCTAGGAGATAATAATTCGCCAGCTTAGATAGTTCAAATAGGACCGAAATCGCTAAAGCTGTATTAAAATCATCATCCATCGCCTCAATAAATTGTTCATGCAAGACAGTCAGCTTATCCAGCCACTCCTGATTATGGTCTGTTAGATCAGTGCTTGCCTCTTTCCGATGGTTTAAATTTTGATACGAGGTTGTTAACCGTTCAAATGCAGCCTTTGTACTTTCCAGTAATTCCTCACTATAGTTAATCGGATTCCGATAATGAACCGACAGCATAAAGAACCGTAATACTTGTGGGTTGTGTCTTTTGATAATGTCATGAACAAGGACAAAGTTTCCAAGTGATTTAGACATTTTTTCATTGTCAATATTAATATACCCATTATGCATCCAGTACCTGGAGAATAATTTACCGGAAAGAGCTTCTGATTGAGCAATTTCATTTTCATGATGCGGGAAGGTTAAGTCTTGGCCTCCTGCGTGAATATCAATCGTCTCGCCCAAGTACTTTTTCGCCATTGCTGAGCATTCGATATGCCAGCCCGGGCGTCCAAGTCCCCAGGGACTTTCCCAATAGATTTCCCCTTCTTTTGCCGTCTTCCAAAGAGCAAAGTCTAAATCGTCTTCTTTCCTATCCCCGACTTCAATTCTAGCTCCTACTTGGAGGTCATCAACAGATTGATGTGAGAGTTTTCCGTAATCATCAAAGCTTCTTGTCCGGAAATAAACATCCCCCTCTGATTCATAAGCAAAGCCCTTTTCTACTAATTGGCTGATAAAATCAATGATGATATCCATATTTTCCATTACTCGCGGATGGACATCCGCCTTTTGGCAGCCTAATGCTGAAACATCCTCAAAGTATGCTTCGATAAAGCGATTAGCAATGGTCGGAACATCTTCCCCAATCTGATTAGCTGCACGAATTAATTTATCGTCCACATCTGTGAAGTTTGAAACATATTTCACATCAAAGCCGCGATATTCCAAGTATCGGCGTACCGTATCAAACACGATCGCTGGGCGGGCATTTCCTATATGAATATAATTATAAACGGTTGGACCGCAGACATACATTTTTACCTTTCCTTCTTCAAGCGGTACAAAGGTTTCCTTTTTTCTGGTTAATGTATTATATATTTGAATGGCCATTGACTTCTATCCTTTCATTTTTTAATTCTTGAAGCTCTCGCCTTAATTGAATGACTTCACTTTCCATCTCGCGGATACGGTCAGCGATTGGATCAGGAAGATCGCAATGGTTTAAATCTTTTTCCTTTTTGATGCGGATGCCATCTTGAATGACCACCCTTCCTGGGATTCCGACTACTGTTGAGTTGGGTGGTACCTCTTTTAATACAACCGAACCGCCGCCAATTTTAGAATTTTCGCCTACCGTAATGGAACCAAGCACCTTAGCGCCAGTGGCAATGAGGACATTATCCTTAATCGTCGGATGACGTTTTCCTTTTTCTTTCCCTGTTCCGCCAAGTGTAACACCTTGATATATAGTTACATTATCCCCAATTTCACAGGTTTCTCCTATGACTACCCCCATACCATGATCAATAAAAAATCTCCTGCCTATTTTTGCACCAGGATGGATTTCAATTCCGGTAAAAAAACGGCTTGTTTGTGACATGACACGGGCAGGGAAATATAATTTTCGCTTGAAGAGTGCATGTGCAATTCGATGTGCCCAAATGGCATGCAAACCTGAATAAGTCAAAACGACTTCAAAAGCGCTTCGCGCCGCAGGATCTTGTTCAAAAACAACCTCTATGTCCTCCTTCATCCGTTTGAACATCGCTCTTCCCCCTTTGCTGTTATATATAAAAAGAAAAAGCGCCCCTGTCGCAATCGACAGAGACGCATAATACGTGGTTCCACTCTGATTAGGTCGATTAGCTTTCCCCCAACTGATTGGGCATAAGCTTATCATTACCTCACTCTACTTGCTAACGGATTGCTCCGCCCAAATCTACTCGAGTTGACTCCTTTCGAAATGGGGCTCGGAGGTGCATTTCAAAAAATGGGAGGCTTAAACCACTTTCAGCCGGTGGTGGTTCTCTCTTTAAAGCATCATTTTTTTACTTTTCCTCTTCTTCGCTTTGTCTTATGTGATTAGGATTCTAACATTATACCTCGATAACTGTCCAGCTCCAGCACCCAACGGGTGCTCCCGCTTTTCTTGTTTCCTCTACTATATTACATTTTCTTTATCTTGTTAACTAATAATTTTATTAATTCTGTTTTGAACCTTTGTTTTTCCTAATAATTCGATTGCTTGTGGAAGGTCTGGGCCATGTGTTTGACCTGTAACTGCAGCACGAATTGGCATAAACAGATTTTTTCCTTTTTGACCGGTTGATTTTTGTACAGCCTTCATAGCTGCTTTTATTCCATCAGCACGGAAGCTGCCAAGTTGGTCAAGTTCATGAGAAAAAGCCCTTAACACTTCCGGAACTGTTTCACCTGCTAAGATTTCCTTTGTATCTTCTTCATAGACCGCATCATCCTCGAAGAACATATCAGATAATCCTACAATTTCCGCACCAAAGCTCATTTTTTCTTGTAATAGTCCCACAAGGCTGCGAGCCCATTCATGCTGCTCGTCTGTTAAGCTTTCGCTTAGTCGCCCCGCTTTAATTAAGTGCGGCAGGGCAAGCTCCAATGCTCGGTCAACCTCAATCTTTTTCATGTATTGATTGTTCATCCATGCTAGTTTTTGTTGATCAAATAACGCCGGTGATTTTGAGAGACGATTAGCATCAAAAATCTCAATAAATTCCTCTTTTGAGTAGAGTTCCTCTTCACCAGCCGGTGACCAGCCTAAGAGCGTTATAAAGTTAAATAATGCTTCTGGAAGATAACCAAGTTCTTCATATTGTTCAATAAATTGAATAATCGATTCATCACGCTTACTTAACTTCTTTCGGCTTTCGTTTACAATTAAGGTCATATGTCCAAAAACAGGCGGCTCCCAACCTAGTGCATCATAAACCATTAACTGTTTTGGTGTATTTGAAATATGGTCATCACCACGGAGTACATGACTGATTTCCATTAGGTGATCATCGATAGCAACCGCAAAGTTATAGGTAGGGGTTCCATCCTTTTTCACCATGACCCAGTCACCCATACCTTCTGACTCGAACGAAACAACCCCTTTGACCATATCATCAAATGCATAGGTTTTACTTTCTGGTACAGCGATTCGAATACTTGGCTGGCGGCCTTCTGCTTCTAATTGACGGCGTTCCTCATCTGTTAAGTGACGGCATTTACCAGAATAGTGAGGAGTTTCACCTCTTTCGGTCTGAGCTTCACGTTCTGCTTCAAGCTCTTCCTCCGTACAGTAACATTTATAGGCATGGCCGGTTTCTAATAACTTATTATAGTAAGTTTCATAAATATCATTTCTTTCTGATTGGCGGTAAGGACCGTATTCGCCGCCGACATCAACACTTTCATCCCAATCCATTCCGAGCCATTTTAAATACTTTAATTGGCTTTCTTCCCCGCCGGCGATATTTCGTTTCTTATCAGTATCCTCTATTCGGATAATAAATTTACCACCTTTATTCCGAGCAAATAAATAATTAAATAATGCAGTACGGGCGTTTCCAATATGTAAATGTCCCGTTGGACTTGGAGCATACCTTACACGAACTTCGTTTGACATAATAATGCCTCCATTTAGAAAAGCGGAAGCGCCTTGCTCAGGGGCTTAAGACCTCGAGCCCCTAGGCGCTGGAGCTAGACCATTTTTCTATTTATTATAATTTACCGATATATTTTACCATTGTGATTTCTATCTATAAAGTCTAATCAGTAACCTTTTTTAATAAAACAACTGCCTGCGAGGCAATCCCCTCACCTCTGCCAGTAAATCCCAGTTTTTCCGTTGTAGTGGCTTTGACGTTAATTTGATCCGGCGCCGCTTCTAATAATTCAGCAATCCGTGCCCGCATCTGCTCAATATAAGGAGCCATTTTCGGTTTTTGGGCAATAATGGTGCAGTCTGCATTGACTAACTCGTATCCTTTATCTTTGACTAGCTGCCACACATGTTCAGTAAGTTTGGCAGAGTCGGCATCTTTAAAATCAGGGTCTGTATCGGGAAAATGTTTGCCAATGTCCCCCTCACCAATCGCACCAAGACAAGCATCACAAACCGTATGTAATAAAACATCTGCATCAGAATGACCCAGAAGCCCTTTTTCGCAGGGGATCGTAATACCGCCAATGATTAGCGGGCGCCCTTCTGTTAATTGGTGTACGTCAAAGCCCTGTCCAATTCGAAACATTAAAATAACCCCTTTATTATGAAATTAAAATTAATTCTTTAAACTTAGATAACTGTCTAGCTGCAGCGCCCCTGTTCAAGGCGCTTCCGCTTTTCGAGTATCGCTTCAGCAAAGAATAAATCCTCTGGTGTTGTCAGTTTAATATTATCGTAATCCCCTTCGACAACAGTTACAGGATATCTCATACGCTCGACTAAACTAGCATCATCTGTTCCGAGAAACTGATCCTTTTCGGCTTCTTCATAAGCCTTCTTTAGTAAGGAAATGCGAAAAGCTTGTGGGGTTTGAACAGCCCACAAGCTTGAACGTTCGACAGTTTCCACTACCACACCATCATTTACCTTCTTCATAGTGTCTTTGACCGAAACGCCCATAATAGCAGCACCCGTTTCTTCTGCCTTCTCTGCAAGAGAGTGGATATGGTCCTTTTGAATAAACGGCCGCGCTGCATCATGTACAAGGATAACTCCATCTTCTTTGACTGTCTTAAGAGCATTGTATATGCTGTACTGGCGTTCATCCCCGCCCGGTACCAAATCAGATACTTTCGAGATTTGATAAGTTTTTAGCAGCTCATTAATTTCCTGAGCATCCTGAGTATGTATCGCTAAAATAATACCAATGCAGGCTTCATCCTCTTCAAATACCCTTAAAGTATGAATTAGAACTGGAAGACTATTAAGCTCTAATAAAAGTTTGTTTTTCCCCGCTCGCATTCTTTTTCCCAGGCCAGCTGCCGGGATAATGACTTGGTAAGTCATAAATATCCCTCTCTATCTGTCTTGCTGCAGCACCTAAAGGCGCTGCAGCTTTTCTTTCTAAAGTGCTTTTTCTAACAACTTGGGTTTGGCAAATATCATTCGGCCGGCAGAGGTTTGAAGAACACTTGTTACTAGAACTTCAATTCTCTTCCCAATATACTCTCTTCCTTCTTCTACAACAATCATCGTTCCGTCATCTAAATAAGCGACACCTTGATGATATTCTTTTCCGTCTTTTATTACTTGAACCGTTAATTCTTCTCCTGGAAGAACAACTGGTTTGACTGCATTTGCTAAGTCATTAATGTTTAATACCGAGACATTCTGTAATTCACATACTTTATTGAGATTAAAGTCATTCGTGACAAGGATACCATTTGTTAATTTTGCCAGTTTTACGAGTTTTGAGTCTACCTCGCTAATCTCATCAAAATCACCTTCATAGATTTCGACCTTAATGGATAATTCCTTTTGGATTCGATTTAATATATCCAAGCCTCTACGGCCGCGATTTCGTTTTAACACATCAGAGGAATCGGCAATATGCTGCAATTCCTCAAGAACAAACTGCGGAATAACAATTGTTCCTTCTAAAAAGCCAGTCTGACAAATATCAGCAACCCGGCCATCAATAATGACACTCGTATCTAAGATTTTTAAAGCCTTGCCGGCCGCAGGATCCACTTCTTCTTCCTCACCGGACTTCTTCTTGCTGCCACGATTTCCAAATAGACCTAATAGCTCATCACGCTTTTTAAAACCAACTTGAAAGCCAAGATAACCAAACAAAAGCGTCAAAAGGATGGGTGCAACGGCATTTAAAATTGGTACTTGTACGGCATTAAGAGCAAAACTAATCAAAAAAGCAACAAACAAACCGAAAATTAATCCAACACTGCCAAACAATACATCTGTAACAGGAATTTTAACTAAAGAATCTTCCGTCCATTTAATAAAATTAAAGACATAATCTACTGCCCAAAAGGTAATAAGGTAAAAAATAATAGCCCCTATAATAGCAGTAACATATGAGTTATTAATAAGTGGAATGTCATTGATATGAAGTAATTTAAACAATTCCGGCAGTAATAAGATTCCGAGCGTACCTCCAATAATGAGGAAGCATGCCTGCACAATTCTTTTTAACATTCCTTCACCTCCTCTAATTCATTATAAACATATTCTCAAAATTGAAACCTTGATTTTGTGATTATTTTTCCCAATTTTTATCTTCTGGAAATTAATCCATTTTGTAAAAATCTTACTCCTCATAGGGTAGCATTGGAAATTTTCTGTGTCAAACAAATTGGGGCTGGACATTTTAGCATACTCGATTTTCTTTTTCAATCATTTTTATAGATGCCTATCTGTATATAGGCGGTCTTTAATTAACCGAAAGCCCTCTTTAATTTTCTTTGCCCGTACTTCCCCAATTCCCTCTACATCATCCAGTTCTTCAACAGTTGCTGACAGGATGTTGGCTAGCTCCCCAAAACTTGTGATTAAGTTCTCAATGATAATCGAAGGTAATCTCGGAATTTTATGCAAAATCCGATAACCACGCGGAAATTTATTTTCGTCGAGATGGACATAGCCTAGGTAGCCCATTAATTTCAACAATACCATGTCCTCAATCGTGCCGCTATTTGCCAATAACTGCATCCGCTGCAGCACATCCCGGGCTTGGATATCCCGCTCATTAGCATAATCTTTAATAATCAGGATAATTTCTTCTTCAAGGTCTGTAAGAATTTCATTCATTTGCAGCCGAATCAGTCTGCCTTCTGTCCCCAGCTCATGTAAAAAGTTTAATAGTTCATTTTTTATTTTCAAAACCATTTCAAAACGATGAAGAACGAGTAAAAAGTCATTATAAGTTACCGATTCTTCAAACTCTAAAATACTTAGATTCGTTATGCTATGTTCAAGAACAACCTTATATTTTTCCAATGTCTGAATCGCTTGATTAGCTTTTGTTAAAATGACAGCAATATCCTTTAAGGAATAACGAAAATTCCCTTGGTAAAGGGTAATCACATTTCTTCTTTGTGATATGGCAATGACCAGAGCTTTCGTTTGTTTGGCGACCCTTTCCGCTGTCCGATGCCGCATACCGGTTTCTGTTGAAGGGATCTCAGAGTTTGGTGCGAGTTGGGCATTGGCAAATAGAATTTTATTACCCAGCTCGTTAAGAATGATCGCACCATCCATTTTGGCAAGTTCATATAAAAAGCTTGGTGAAAAGGAGCAATTAATTGAAAATCCTCCATCCACAATGCTTTTTACCTTTTCGTTATAGCCAATTACAATCAGTCCGCCCGTATTGGCTCTTAAAACATTATCAATTCCCTCTCGAAGAGGCGTGCCAGGGGCGATAAACTGTAAAATATCAATTACCGTAGTTGCCTCGCCAAGTTTCTTATTTTCCATCTGCTACCCTCCCAACGCTGCTTGCAGTGCCTCACTGACGGAGGAAACACCGATAAGCTTAATCCCCTCAGGGCCCGTCCAGCCACTTAAATTATTAGCTGGTAAAATAATGCGCTCAAAACCTAATTTGGCTGCCTCCTGAACGCGCTGTTCTATTCTTGACACCCTTCTTACCTCTCCAGTCAAACCAACTTCACCGATAATACAGTCGGTAGGTCTTGTCGGGCGATCCCTAAAGCTCGAAGCAATGCTTACGGCAATCGCTAAATCAATCGCCGGTTCATCCAGCTTGACTCCTCCAGCAACCTTTAAATAGGCATCCTGGTTAGCCAGAAGCATACCAACCCGCTTTTCCAGGACTGCCATTAAAAGCGGTACCCGATTATGATCGATTCCTGTTGCCATTCTTCGTGGATTTCCAAAACTCGTAGGTGAGATAAGCGCCTGGATTTCAACGAGAACCGGACGTGTTCCCTCCATTGAAGCAACAACCGTCGAACCTGCTGCCCCTCGAGACCGCTCTTCCAAGAAAATTTCTGATGGGTTTTCTACTTCTTCCAGTCCAAATTCCTTCATTTCAAAAATGCCCATTTCGTTTGTAGAGCCAAAACGATTTTTGACTGCTCTAAGGATTCGGTAAGTATGATGTCTTTCCCCTTCAAAGTAAAGCACCGTATCGACCATATGTTCTAAAAGCCTTGGCCCTGCAATAGAACCTTCCTTGGTCACATGTCCAACAATAAAAATGGCAACCCCTTTGGTTTTGCCGATCCTCATCAATTCAGATGTACATTCCCGGACCTGAGAAACACTCCCAGGTGCTGATGTTACCTCTGGATGGAAGATCGTTTGTATAGAGTCAATAATGACAAAGCTAGGATTCTCACTATCAATCGTCCGATTTATTTCTTCAAGGTTTGTTTCTGAATAGACTAATAGGTTCTCTGACGAAATCCCCAGTCGTTCAGCACGAAGCTTTGTCTGTCTTAATGATTCTTCACCAGATATGTAAAGAACAGAATTCCCTTTATTCGCGAGCTGTGAGGAAACTTGCAAGAGAAGTGTAGATTTCCCTATTCCCGGGTCGCCGCCAATTAGAACTAACGATCCCTTAACAACACCACCGCCCAATACGCGGTTTAGCTCTTGTAAATCGGTTAAAATTCTCGGTTCGTTCTCCATTTCAATCGCATTGATCTTCATTGGTTTGGTTAATAGATTAGATCCGGTTTGTGAATGAGCAAATGCCCCTCTTCTTTGAGCTCCTGTTACTTCTACTTCCTCGATCATCTTATTCCATTGTCCACAGCCTGGGCATTTCCCCATCCATTTCGGGGATTCATAACCACATTCTTGGCAGATGAACTTTGTTTTCCTTTTTACCATTACCTTCAACCTTTCCTAACCACATGGAGTTATATCCATCTCGCTAATACCTTGAGTATTTTTTGATAAATAAAAAAGAGGCACACGGGTTGACTTTATTCACGTGTACCTCTTGCAATGTGTTGTTAAGCACTAAACTATTCGTAAGTTTGATTTATTTTGCTAAACTTGTTTGTTCTGCCATTCTCACAACGAACTCACCGTTGACTACATCTATTATAGCATGCTGTCCCGTTAATAATGTCCCTTTTAATAATTCTTCAGACAGACGATCTTCAATATGCTTTTGAATAGCACGGCGCAGTGGTCTCGCACCATACTCTGGATCGTAGCCTTCCTGAGAGATCTTCTCTTTTGCTGCAGATGTTAATTCTAGTGAGATATTCTGCTCTTTTAATCGTTTTACCAACTGTTCTGATAACAAGGTGACAATTTCCTCAAGATGCTTTTTCTCTAACGCATGGAAGACAATAATTTCATCGATACGATTCAAGAATTCCGGACGGAAAGCCTTTTTAAGCTCTTCCATCACCTTACCCTTCATATCTTTGTAATCTTGTTCCCCGTCTTGAATATTGAAGCCCACAAACTTATTTCGCTTTAATGCCTCCGCACCCACGTTGGATGTCATAATAAGGACTGTGTTTCGGAAATCAACTGTTCTTCCCTTTGAATCGGTTAATCGACCATCTTCGAGAACTTGAAGCAGGATGTTAAAGACATCTGGATGTGCTTTCTCGATTTCATCCAACAAGATGACAGAATACGGTTTTCTGCGGACCTTTTCGGTTAATTGTCCACCTTCTTCATAACCGACATATCCAGGAGGAGAACCAACAAGTCTAGATGTAGAGTGTTTCTCCATATACTCAGACATATCGATTCGAATCATCGAGTCCTCATCACCAAACATGGCTTCCGCAAGGGCACGTGCCAATTCTGTTTTCCCTACCCCTGTAGGGCCAAGGAACACAAATGAACCAATTGGACGTTTTGGATCCTTTAATCCTGCTCTGGCACGGCGGACTGCCTTGGAAACAGCTATAACCGCTTCCTCTTGCCCAATTACACGGGAGTGTAACGTTTCCTCTAAATTAAGTAATTTTGCTGTTTCAGTTTGTGCAAGCTTAGAGACCGGTACACCCGTCCAGCTCGAAACCACACTGGCAATATCTTCTACGGTCACTTCATTATTTTCTTTTCCTTGTTTTTCTTTCCATGTTTTCTTCGTCTCTTCCAACTGTTCACGGAGACGCTGCTCTGTATCTCTTAAAGAAGCTGCCTTTTCAAATTCTTGACTTTGAACAGCTGAATCCTTTTCTTTTCTAACATCCTCCAGTTTAACCTCTAACTCTTTTAAATTTGGAGGTGTAGTATAAGACCGAAGTCTTACCTTTGAACCTGCTTCATCAATTAAGTCAATTGCTTTATCAGGAAGGAAACGGTCAGAGATATAACGATCTGAAAGCTTAACGGCTGCCTCAATTGCCTCATCGGTAATTGAAACGCGGTGATGGGCTTCATATCGGTCACGTAAGCCTGCTAGAATTTGAATGGATTCCTCCATTGTTGGTTCATCCACCCGAATTGGCTGGAAGCGGCGTTCAAGCGCAGCATCTTTTTCAATATATTTACGATATTCATCAAGTGTGGTAGCACCGATACATTGCAGCTCACCACGTGCTAGGGATGGTTTTAGGATATTAGACGCATCAATTGCCCCTTCTGCGCCTCCCGCACCGATTAGTGTGTGCAGCTCATCGATAAATAGAATAATGTTTCCGGCTTGACGGATTTCATCCATTACTTTTTTCAAACGGTCTTCAAATTCTCCACGATATTTCGTTCCAGCAACAACCGTTCCCATATCGAGTGTCATGACGCGCTTATCACGCAGGATTTCAGGTACTTCATTGTTGACAATTTGCTGGGCAAGCCCCTCAGCAATAGCTGTCTTACCAACACCAGGCTCCCCAATTAATACAGGGTTATTTTTCGTTCTACGGCTTAATACTTCAATAACACGTTGAATTTCTTTACTTCGGCCAATGACTGGATCCAGGCTGCCTTCTCGGGCAATCGCAGTTAAATCCCTTGCAAGACTGTCAAGTGTAGGTGTATTAGCACTCACGGATGTCCCTCCTTGGTGCGAACCTGATTCATTACTTCCTAATAACTGGAGTACTTGCTGACGTGCCTTATTCAAGCTGACACCAAGATTATTTAATACCCTTGCTGCTACTCCTTCTCCTTCTCGAATTAAGCCAAGAAGAATATGCTCCGTACCAACATAGGAGTGTCCTAATTTTCGAGCTTCATCCATTGATAGTTCAATAACCTTTTTAGCTCGCGGAGTATAGTGAATAGTTTGAGATGTTTCCTGTCCTTTACCGATTAAATTTTCCACTTCTTTTTGGATTTTTTCAGAACCCAGACCAAGGCCATATAGTGCCTTTGCTGCAATCCCTTCTCCTTCGCGTACAAGTCCTAATAAAACATGCTCAGTTCCAATGTTATTATGGCCAAGACGAATCGCTTCCTCTTGTGCAAGTGCCAGTACCTTTTGTGCTCTCTCAGTAAATCGTCCAAACATCATATTCTCTTCCTCCTCACCTATTTTTCATTCTCCAAGTTTATACGGTCCCTAATTAACGCGGCTCTTCGGATATCCCTTTCATGAGGCCGTAATGGACCGCCCGCATATTGCTGAAGAAAACCCGGCTGGGTTAAAATCATTAATTCATTTAAAATCGTCTTCGGCATATTTTTTATATACCCCATATCTATACCAAGCCGAACATCCGATAGGCAGCGGGCCGCTTCCTTCGTTTCAATAATCCGGCTATTAGATAACACCCCTAATGAGCGGAACACCCTGTCTTCTAATTGTATGTTAGAAGTTTTGCGTAATGCTTCACGAGCAGACCTTTCTTGTGAAATCAGCTGACTCGCTACTCCTTTTAAATCCCGGCTAATATCTTCCTCTGATTTCCCCAGGGTTATCTGATTAGAAATTTGAAAAATATTCCCCAATGCTTCACTGCCCTCTCCGTAAATACCTCTAACCACAAGGCCTAACTGGTGGATAGCAGGGATGATCCGATTAATTTGCTGTGTTAAAATTAACCCGGGCAGATGCATCATGACAGATGCTCTGAGACCAGTTCCAACATTGGTGGGACAACTTGTTAAATAGCCATATTTTTCATCAAATGCATAATGGATTTGTTCCTCAAGCCAATCATCTATTTCATTCGCAGCATGTAACGCTTCAGCTAATTGCAGACCAGGAAATAAACACTGAATACGAATATGGTCCTCTTCATTTATCATAATACTAACTTCTTCATTTTCTGTTAATAGAACAGCACCATATGGAGAATCCTCCGCCAATAGTGGACTAATTAAATGCTTTTCTACTAGTACCTGCTTCTGAAGAGGCTGCATTTCATCCATTTTCAATAATTCCATTTTACCGTAGTTCTCAACTGGTGATTTTTTTAGAATATCCTCCATAGTATCTATAATCACTTTTGCCTCTTCATGTGAAAAAACAGTTGGGAAATTATAAGATTCAAAGTTACGTGCAAGACGAATCCGGGAACTAAGGACAATATCGGAATCCGGACCTTCTTCGCTCATCCAAGAGCTGACGGCTTGATTAAAAAATCTTTCAACCGACACTTTATTCCCCTCCCTCTTCATTTCCAGCTAGTTGTTTCTCTAATGTGCGGACTTGATCGCGGATTTCAGCTGCTTTCTCAAATTCCTCTTGT
>Ga0308175_100001705_pt1 | contig 14864 bp, 10 predicted proteins | sample PhyCR1_3_FD_203893 | JGI IMG/M metagenome (GOLD analysis project Ga0308175, IMG submission 203893) | Soil microbial communities from UC Gill Tract Community Farm, Albany, California, United States - DLSLS.C.R1 | ecosystem: Environmental > Terrestrial > Soil > Agricultural land | place: USA...
CCTTTTACTGCGGATAGCGGAACTCCCACCACCACTGGTGCCCGATCACCTCGACCTGCAGGGCGTCGGCCTTCGCCTTCGCCTGCGTCCTGAAGATCGTGCGGACGGTCGGGACGGCGATGAACGCGAGAATGAGGGCCGGAATGGCGGTCCACAGGATCTCGAGCGTCGTGTTGCCGTGCACGTGCTCCGGCCTGTCGTTCTCGCTCCGCCGCCGGTAGCGGAAGATGACGTAGAGCAGGAGCACTTCGACGAAGATGAAGACGGCGGTCCCGAGATAGATCAGGATCTTGAACAGGGTGCCGACTTCGCGATTGAACTCCGTGTGATCGTGGAAGATGGAGTTCGGGTACGCAGCGTTGTTGCACGCGGTGAGCGCGACCGCGGCGAGGACCGGCAGCGCGGCGGTCGTCAGCCGGCGCAGTCGGGAAGGCACGGGCATGCGGTATCCTTTTTCCGGCAGTGTCGGAGAGGAGCGCGCGGCGTCGAGCCGTAGCGCTCTCAGTAATGATCCAGCCATCGGAAAGTACGGGGCGCGAGAGGGTGACGCAACGCGCGGGCCCATGGCTTCGCACTGTAGGACTTTCCCCGACGCGAAGCTGCGCGACGCGGTCGGCAGCGTCGCGCGGCGCGGCGAAACGTCAGCTCGCTGCCTTCGGTGCGCTGAGTTCCTTCTCTTCGGCGTGATTCTCCCGCACGCGCACGATCGCCACGTCGAGCGCCTGGCGCAGCGCGCCGATCCCCTCGCGCAGCATGCGCACGCGCACCTGCTCGTTCGACCCGCGCGATACGCCCACGTTCAATGACATCGCCTGATCGGAGATCAGCCCGAACTGCCCCTTCAGCAGCGAAGCGAGCGTCGGCAGCGCCCGCCTGATGGGCATCAGATAGGTTGCCGGCGGCTGCGAGCGCTTGATCGCGAGCGCGTAGCTCTCGACGAGGCCGTGGAGGCGATGCAGCTGCATCAGCGACTCGTCCAGCGTCTTCATCTTCTCGGTGCCCGCGCCGTCGAGCTTGGGGCCTGCCATCGGGGACTCGGTGAAGGGCGGGCACCAATGCGCCGCCGAGAGGAGGACGAGCAAGCTCGGGATGGGTTATCTACTTCACTCGCTCCAGCTTCACGTTGGTCCGGAGCTCGCGCCCCGCCTTGGCCTGTGGACGCCCGTCCAGCTGGACGACGTCGCCCGTGAAGTCCCAGCGCCCTTCGTGCACGCTCGCGCCCACGCCGTAGGCGTCCACGGGCACACCGTCCTCCTCGAACGCGCGGATGCGCGCGAGGTCGAACCCTCCCGAGACGACGATCTTCACGTCGCCGAAGCCCTCCGCGTCCAGCGCGTTCCGCACGTTCCACACGAGCGGCGGGTTGACGCCGGTCGGCCTGAATGTGCCCATCTGCGGGATCACCGAGCGGTCCACCATGAACTCCGCGGTGTCCAGCCGAACTCCCCACAGGCGCTCCTCGAGGGCGCGCGCCACCGCGAGGCTGGTCGCCACGGAGTCGTTCGCGTAGTCCACGAGTGCGATGAGCTGCGTCTCGGGTGGGCTCACCGCCGCGACCGCGCGCGTCGCCGCCACGGTGTCGCCCTCGTACGCCGCGATCAATGCGTGCGGCACGGTCCCCATCCCGCGCTTGCCGGTCAACGCGCCGAGCGCGTCCGTGGAAACGGACGCGGCCCCCGCAACGTGCGCACTGAGTCCGTCGCCGGGCTGGAGCGATGCATGGTCGCTGCGCGCGCCGAAGTAGAGAACGGGCTTGGGGCGCGCCGCATCGACGAGCGTGCGCAGGTTGGTGCAGATGCGCGTGCGCCGCGCCACCGTGCCGATGATCAATGTCTCGAGAGGAGCGAAGCTGGCGTAGTCCCCCTCGACAACCAGCACGGTGTCCCACGGCTCGATCCGGTCACCCTCGTAGAGCGCGTGCACCTCCAGGGCGGCGAAGTCGTCGCTGCACAGCTTGAGCAGCGCGACTGCTTCGTCGATCCCGCCGAGCCACCCGCCGCGCTTCGCCGACAACTGCCACGTGACGCGCGCGATGCGTCCCTCGGCGCGCAGGGCGGCGCGGCTGCTGTTGAAGTAGGAGTCGCTGTAGAATCCGGCGCGGATCTGCTCCACCGGCAGCGCGAACTGCGCCGGATCGATCCGCTTGCGTCGTCGTGCAGCCATCGGGGGCGGGCGCTATCGCGCGGCGGGCGCCGCGGAGGTGGGCTGCGGCCGCGTCATCGTCTCCGGATTGAGCACGCGGTCGAGCTCCTCGCGCGTCATCAGGCCGCGTGACAACACGAGCTCGTACACGCCGCGGCCGCTGGCCAGGGCCTCGCGCGCGATCTCCGTCGCGGTCGCATAGCCGAGCACGGGGACGAGCGCCGTGATGATGCCCACGGATTGCTCCACGAAGTGTCGCATCCGATCGGGGTTGGCCGTGATGCCGTCGACGCATCGCTCCCGGAGGACGACGCACGCATTGGTCAGTGAGAAGATGCCCGAGAGCAGCCGGAAGGCGATCACCGGCTCGAACACGTTGAGCTGGAGCTGGCCTGCCTCGGCGGCGATCGTCACGGTGAGATCGCCCCCGATGATGTCGAAGCACACCTGGTTCACGACCTCCGGGATCACCGGGTTCACCTTGCCGGGCATGATCGACGAGCCAGGCTGCATCGCCGGGAGATCGATCTCACCGAGACCGGCGCGCGGCCCCGAGGCGAGCAATCGCAGATCGTTGCAGATCTTGGAGAGCTTCACCGCGCACCGCTTCAGCACACCACTGAGCTGGACGAACGCTCCCGTGTCGGCGGTCGCCTCGACGAGGTCGGGGGCGGTGATGAGCTTGAGCTTCGTGATGCGCGAGAGCTGGGCGCGCACCGCCTCGGCGTAGCCGGCCGGCGCCGTGATCCCGGTGCCGATCGCCGTCGCCCCCATGTTGATCTCGCGGATCAGCGCCTGCGCCTCCTCGAGCCGCTGGACGTCCTCGAGGATGGTGTGCCCGAACGCGGTGAACTCCTGGCCGAGCGTCATCGGGACCGCATCCTGGAGCTGCGTGCGGCCCATCTTGATGAACGGCGAGAACTCGTCCCCCTTGGCGAGGAAGGCCGCGGCGAGTTCGCTCATCGCTCGGCGGAGCCCCTCGATCTGCGCGTGCAGCGCCAGCTTCATCGCCGTCGGATAGACGTCGTTGGTGGACTGGCTGAGGTTGACGTGATTGTTCGGGTGGACGAACTGGTAGTCGCCGCGCGCGTGGCCGGAGAGCTCGAGGGCTCGGTTGGCGATGACCTCGTTCGCGTTCATGTTCGTCGACGTCCCGGCACCGCCCTGGATCATGTCGACGAGGAACTGCTCGTGGTGCCGCCCCCCGCGGATCTCGCGCGCGGCCCGCGCGATCAGCTCGGCGGTCTCCCGCGGAAGCAGGCCGAGCTCCGCGTTCGCGAGTGCGGCGGCCTCCTTCACCGCCGCGAGCGCCTCGATGAGCGAGGTGAACTCGCGCAGGGGCACGCCGGTGATGGGGAAGTTCTCGAGCGCGCGCAGCGTCTGCACGCCGTAGAGCGCTTCGTCGGGCACCTCGCGGTCACCGAGCAGGTCGTGCTCGATGCGGACGTGACGGCCGCCGAAGCCGAGTGCACGTCCTCTGCCCACCATCGTCGCGTCCACGGCGGAGAGGCGCTGCGAGATCGCGCGCGCGGCGCGGCCGACGAGGGCGGCGTACAACGTCGGGGTCTCGCGGATCATCTCCCCGACCTGCTCGCGCGAGATCTCCAGCACGGACGTGTCGGTCAGCGCGCGTGCGGTCGTCCCATGCGTCTGATCGTCGAGGAGCAGTCCCTCCCCGACACCTTCTCCCGCACCGAGCGTGGCAAGGCGGATGGGCCGGCCGTTGATCTGCTTCTCGATCGCCACCGCGCCGCTCACGACGATCGCGAGGAGCTTCCGTTCGGAGCCCTCGGTGAACAGCAGGGCGTCGCACTCGTACTCCGCCGGCTTGACGAGCCGTGAGAGCTGGTGGAGCGCGGTGTCGGTGAGACCTTCGAGGAAGGAGAGGGAGCGGAGCTGTTCGCGGATCGTGGTGGACATGGGGAGCGAAAACTAACCGCGGGGAAAAGAGGAGCGGGGCGTACCGGGCTCAGCCCGATACGCCCCGCTCCTCGAGAACGGCTGCTTTCTTACTGCACCTGCACGGTGCCAGTCATGGTCGGATGGAATCCGCAGTGGTACGCGTACGTGCCCGCGGCCGTAGGCATCACGAGGCCCTTCGCGACCCCCGCCCCCATCGTTCCCGAGCCCGTGACCCCGCCGGCATCGAAGACGACGCTGTGGTTGGTGCCGTCCTGGTTCGTCCAGGTGACCGTGGCGCCGGAGGCGACTTTGATGGCCGACGGAGTGAACGCGATGTTCTTCATGTCGACCGACGTCGTCGCGACGGCAACGGTGCCGCCCGTATTGCCACCTGTATTGGTGCCACCCGTGGTGCCGGGCCCCGTAGCGCTGGAGCCCCCGCCGCCGCAGGCGAGGAGGGCGGCGAAGGGAAGGATCATGAGCGATGAGCGCATCGTCGGTAACTCCTGAGTCTTGGGTCCACGCGTGCCGTTACGAGGGCGGGACACGCGACACTCGGCCTTGGCCGGGCGAGGGTTAACTGTGCAAGTCAATGATTGGCACGTGCAGTATCTGGCGACACGACGCCCGTCGAGCGGATGTCCTGTCTCGCCATCTTCCACCTGTCGGAGCGGAGCCCGATACCGGCGGCGCCTTCAAAAGGGCAGACGGCCCCACAAGCACGGCTATTCCCGCGGGACGTGTCCTGAACCGACCCCGGGGAGTCAGCTTGCGAGGTTGCTGGCTCGCTAGCTCGCCGTGGCCAGGGTCACGCCGTGCGAGCGGCCCGACGCGAGGCGAACGGGGGGCGGCGACGGCGGCGTGGGGCGCGCACCTTCGCCGAGCTTCAGGTTGGCCACGAGCCGGGAGAGCCGCTCCGCGGCCGTAGCAAGCGTGCCGGCTGCCGCGGCGATCTCCTGCGTGCTGGCGCTCTGCTCCTGGCTCGAAGCGGCGACCTGCTCCATCGCTGCAGCGAAGGTCTCCGTCCCCGACGCTAGCGACTCCAGCCGCTGGGTCATCTCGAGGACCAGCTTCGAGGTCTCGGCCGACGTCTGCTCGACGGTGGCCGTCCACGCCTCGGCTTCGACCACCGCCATCTCGATCTCGGTGAACGAGTCGCCGGCGCGTGCCGTCGCGCCGCGCACATCTTCGGCGGTCGAGACGGCCCGAGCAGCCGACTCGCGCGACTGCTGGATCGCGGAGAGCACGCCGGTCACGATCTCCTCCGTGCGCTCGGCGGCGTCCGAGGACATGGCGGCCAGACGCCGGACCTCGCTCGCCACGACGGCGAAGCCTTCGCCGTGCTCGCCGGCCCGAGCGGCTTCCATCGCTGCGTTGAGCGCCAGCAGCTTGGACTGGCGGGCGAGCTTGCGAACCAGGCCGACGAAGGAGCGGATCTCCTCCGAAGCGGCGCCGAGCGATTCGATCGCCTGCGCGCTGGCGAGGACGTCGTCACCGAGGACGCTCAGCGACTGGGCGCTCGCGTCCAGCCCCGCACGGTTCTCGAGGGCGAGCTGGCGCAGCGACGTGTTGCGCGCCGAACCCCCGCGCGCGCCGTCGTCGAGCGCGGTCGCGAGCTCCTTCAGCGCCGAAGCCGTGTGCGCGAGTGAGCTGATGGACTCGGCCATGCTGGTCGCCTGGGCCGAGAGGTCGCTCGCCGTGTTGGCGATCTCTCCCGCCGTCGCCGCCATCTCCTCGGAGCCGGCGGTGATCTCGGACGACATCAGGGTCGTCTCGCTCGCCGAGGAGGCGAGCGCCTGGGCGAGGCGTCGGAGCTCGAGGAGCATGGCACCGACGGCACGCCCGAGCCGGCCGATCTCGTCGTCCGACGACGAATGAACGATCTCGATCGAGAAGTCGCCCGCGGCCACCGCCTCGGCGGCGACGGCGAGCTCGGTGGCGGGTCCCGAGATACGGCGCGCGAGGAACTGGTGCACGGCGAGGAGGATGCCGAGCAGGACGACGAGGAGCACCGCGACGACGCCGACGAGCGCCAGACGCGCCGTGCGATACGAAGAGGACAGCGCGGCGGAGGATTGATGGGCGACGAGATGCCAGCGTCCGCGGTTCGCGACCGTGCCCACCGCACGCTCCGATCCGACGTCGAACATGGCCGAGAGGCCCTCCGACTCATTCCGATGGCCATTCATGCCGCCCAGGAAGTGTCCCAGCGCGGAGGAGTCCGAACTGAGCACGACCCGGTTGGTGCTGTCGACCACGTCGATGCGAATCCCGTCGGCCGCCTTCTCCAGAGCCGTCACGAGTGGTGCGGCGTGGAATGCGAGCGTCAGGACGCCGAGCCGGTTGCTGCCGTCCTTCACCACGGCGGCCACCTTGATGACCGACTGGTGCAGCGTCGAGTCGTAGACCGTGCCCGAGGAGGCGAGACCATCCTGCCATGCCGACTGCCACCACGCCTCATCGCGCTGGACGAAGTCCGAAGTCGGGCGCGTGGTCAGCACGTTGAAGCCGTGGCCTTCAGTGATCGAGATGTCGGCGGCATCGAGGCGCGGAAGCACACCGAGCAGGAAGTTGCGGGTGGTTGCCGCGACCTGGAGCGACCGGTCCGCCGAGAAGCGCTTCTCGAGATCGGGCGCCGCGGCGTTGGCAATGCCGAGCGAGGCGGCGCGGGCTGCTCCTTCTCGAGCGGCGTCGACGACGGCGGGGTCGAGGGCCAGGACTTCCACTTGCCGCTCCCGGTCGGCGAGGGACTGGTCGACGAGGAGCTGGGCGCGTTGGGCGGCGCCGCCGAGCCGTGCTTCGGTCTCGCGCCGCATGAAGCGGTCGAGGGCCAGATCGGCGCCCCATGCCAGGGCGAGGATCAGTCCCGTACCGCCAAGGCCCGCACCAAGAAGGAATCGGCGTTGCAGCGAGGAGGCCGAGCGGACGACCGAATTGTGCGCGTTGGAGATCGACGACATTGAGATGTCCCGAGCCGGGGGAGCGTCGAGAGTGATCGAGGCAAGGCCGCGCGAGACGCGTGCTTGATAGCCCCTCCCACCCTGCTAAATTGCGATCATAGACCCACTTCCGCCTTGCAGGCGTCGAGCTTCGTCCTGCCCGAGGTCCGAACGCCGAGCCGCCACTTCATGACCGAGTTTGCACCGACCCAGCCCGTCGAGGACCAACCGGCTGGCTACGACCCTGCCGCCGTCGAGCGGCGGTGGCAGGCGCGCTGGGAGGCCGAGGCCACCAACGTGGCCGACCTGTCCTCCGGCGCGCGGCCCTTCTACGCGTTGATGATGTTCCCGTATCCGAGTGCGGAGGGGCTCCACGTGGGCAACCTCTTCGCGTTCACCGGGAACGACATCTATGGACGATTCCAGCGGCTGAAGGGGCACACGGTGTTCGAGCCGATGGGCTATGACGCCTTTGGCATCCACTCGGAGAACTTCGCGCTCAAGGTGGGGATCCACCCGAGCGAGCTGATTCCGCGGAACATCGACAACTTCCGCCGGCAGCTGAAGCGCGCGGGTCTCATGGTCGACTGGACGCACGAGCTGTCGACCACGGATCCCGGCTACTACAAGTGGACGCAGTGGGTCTTCCTGCAGCTCTACAAGCAGGGGCTGGCCTACAAGAAGAAGGCGGCGGTGAACTGGTGCCCGTTCGACAAGACCGTCCTGGCCAACGAGCAGGTCGTGGGCGGGGTGTGCGAGCGGTGCGGCACGCCGGTGGAGCAGCGCTTCCTGGAGCAGTGGTTCTTCCGGATCACCGACTACGCCGGCCGCCTCCTGGCCAACCTGGACCGGCTGGACTGGTCCGAGAGCACGCTGACGGCGCAGCGGAACTGGATCGGCAAGTCCGAGGGGGCCGAGATCGTCTTCCCCGTGCAGGACGTGATGGCGTACGCCGGCAGCGCGACCGTCAACGCCGGGATGTCGGGCGAGACGGCGGCGACGCCACTCGAGATTCGCGTCTTCACGACCCGCCCCGACACGCTGTTCGGGGCGACGTACCTCGTGCTGGCGCCGGAGCATCCGCTGGTGTCGCAGATCGCCTCCGACGAGCAGCGGCAGGCGGTGGAGGCGTACGTCGCGCGCGCGGCGAAGCAGGATCTCGTGGCGCGGAAGACGTCGAAGGAGAAGACGGGTGCCTTCACGGGGGCGTACGCGACCAACCCGGCCACCGGCCGGCCGATCCCCATCTGGATCGCCGACTACGTGCTGATGGAATACGGGACCGGGGCGATCATGGCGGTGCCCGGCCACGACGAGCGCGATTACGAATTCGCGCGCGAGTACGATCTCCCGATCGTTCGCGTCGTGGCAGGAGCTGGCCAGTCTCCCGACACGCCCCTCGACGCGGCGTTCGCCGAGACGGAAGGATGCGTGCTGGTGAACTCGGCGCACTTCGACGGGCTCACCGTCGAGGACGCGCGCACGGCGATCGTCACGGAGCTCGCGGCGCATCACGCGGCGCGGCCGGTGGTGAACTACCGACTGCACGACTGGTGCATCTCGCGCCAGCGGTACTGGGGCCCGCCGATCCCGATCATCTACTGCGACTCGTGCGGCGTGGTGCCCGTGCCCGAGTCGCAGCTTCCCGTCGTGCTTCCCGAGATCGAGGACTTCCGGCCGGACGATTCCGGGGTGAGTCCGCTGGCGCGGCACGAGGAGTGGTACCACACGCCCTGTCCGCAGTGCGGCAAGCGCGCGCGGCGCGAGACGGACGTGAGCGACACGTTCCTGGACAGCGCGTGGTATTTCCTGCGCTATCCGAGCTCGGATCGTGACGACGTCCCGTTCGACCAGGAGCTGACGAAGCGCTGGCTGCCGGTGACGAGCTACATCGGCGGCAACGAGCACGCCGTGCTGCACCTGCTGTATTCGCGGTTCGTGACGATGGTGCTCAAGGACGCCGGGTTCATCGACTTCGAGGAGCCGTTCGCGCGCTTCCGGGCGCACGGCATGATCGTGCGCGAAGGCGCGAAGATGTCGAAGAGCCGCGGTAACGTCGTGAACCCCGATCAGTACATCGACGCGTGGGGCGCGGACGCCTTCCGCACCTACCTCATGTTCCTCGGTCCATTCGAGGAAGGCGGCGACTTCCGCGACAAGGGGATCTCCGGAGTGAAGCGCTTCCTCGACCGGCTCTGGAAGTCGGTGCACGATGCGCGACGCGACGGCACTCCCGACTCCGACGTCGTGCGGAAGCTGCACCAGACGATCAGGAAGGTGGGCGAGGACGTCCCGCGGCTGAGCTACAACACGGCCATCGCGGCGATGATGGAGTACATGAACACGCTGCGAGCCGGCGAGCGCGTGCCGCACATCGACGAGGTGCGTCCGCTCGTGCAGCTCGTGAGTCCCTTCGCGCCGCACATCGCCGAGGAGCTGTGGTCGGTGCTCGGCGAGGGCCGCAGCATCTTCGACTCCGGGTGGCCGAGCTACGACGAGGCGCTGGTCGCGGAATACACCGTGACGATGGCCGTGCAGGTGAACGGCAAGACGCGCGGCACGATCAGCGTGTCGAAGACGGCGTCACAGGACGAGGCGATGGCCGCCGCGATGGCCGAGCCCAACGTGGCGAAGTTCGTGACCGGCGCGGTGAAGCGCGTGATCTTCGTGCCGGGGAGGATGCTGAACCTGCTGGTTTGAACGGAGATGCACGGAGATGCGGGGATGAGGTGATGCGAAGATGCGGAACGACACGGCCTCGGGAGGCAGAAGCTCCCGAGGCCGTGTCGCATCCCCGCATCCCCGCAAATCAGAACTTCACACCGACACTCAGCGGGAGCGTCAACACCGGCTTTCCCGACGAGAGCATGACGTGCATGCGTGCTTCGGCGATGGCCCAGAAACCGGTGAGCGGGAATCCGAGTCCGCCACCGAAGTTGAAGCCCGGGTGCGTCCCTTCGCCGCTCGCGTTGTAGATCGCGATGCCGGCGGTGAGATAGGTCTGCGTCGGCGCCTGCTGCACCTGGTACATCACCGTCGGGCCGATGGAGAAGAGATTCACGTCCCGTCCCGCGCGACCGTTCTTCAGCGCAAAGTGCTGAAACGTCCCCTCCCCACGGAGCGCGTACGGCTGATTCGGCACGGCGAACTCGACGAACCCGTCGAGCCCGTAGCCGGCTGCGTGGTCATCGGCGAGGCGGCCGGCCGGAATGACGATGCCGCCCGCGATACCGTAGAGCGGATAGTAGGCGGCCGGAGAGGGCACGGCTGGCGTGCTGGCGCTCGGCCCCGACTGTGCGGCTGCGGGAGCGGCGAGCGCGAGTGCGAGCGCGAGAGACGCGAGGGCAGGACGATATCGCATTGTGGAGGGTGGTGAGACGAGAGGACGGGAATCTTCTGGAGCAGCCGATCGAGACGAGAGGCGGGGGGCCGGGTGCTAGATCAGCCGCCCGATCCATTCTCCAACGTAGTAGCCGACGACCGCTACGCCGAGTCCGACGACGAACATGTCCATGCCGGAGCGGAACACGCTCCGCCCGGTGAACACGGACCGGGCCGCGCCGACGAGCCAGTGTGAGAGCATCGCAATCGCGAACGACGCAACCACCGCGGCCGGCCCGGAGAGGAAGAAGAAGGGCAGGACGGGGATCAACGCGCCGACGGCCGTGGCGAGCCCGGTGATCCACGCCTCACGGAAGGGCGAAGTACCCGACTCGGCGATCCCGAGTTCCTCCTGGACCTGTTCCGCGAGCATGCGTTCCGGATCGGCCATGACCTGGGTAGCGATGCGGTGGGCCGACTCGCGGTCCATTCCCTTCGCTTCGTAGATCAATGCGAGCTCGTCGCGCTCGACCTCGGGCATGAGCGCGATCTCGTCGCGCTCCATCGCGATCTCGTGTGCGTAGACCTCGCGCTCGCTCTGTGCGGCGAGATAGCCGCTCGAGCCCATCGAGAGCGCATCGGCGATGAGGCCGGACACGCCCGCGACGATGACGGCGTGGTACTGCGTCGTGCCGGTGGCGCCGAGCACGCCGGCGACGAGGCCGAAGTTGGCGGTGAGTCCGTCGTTGAAGCCGTAGACGACGTTCCGAAGGAATCCGCCCGCGCCAGTCCGGTGCCACGGCTCTCCGCTGCGGCCGGCGATGGCGTTCAGCGTCGACGCGTGTTCGGCCGATTCGCGCGCGAGGGTGAGCGCTTCGTCGCGGCCGTCCACGCCGGTGCCCGTGGAGCGGTGCATGTCGAGATAGGCTTTGACCTCGCGGCCCTCCTCGGCGAGAAGCATGGGCAGGAGAAAGCCGGGCCCGAATCGGTTGCCGAGGAACGCGAGCAGGCGCGTGCGCGCCGCGGGACGGTGCGGGCCAGGGCGGCGCCCGTGCTGCGCGAGCAGATCGGCCCAGATCTGCACGTGTCTGTCTTCGACTTCGGCGAGCCGCTGGTAGATGTCGCGCTTCGACGCGTCCGACTCCGCCGCCGCGAGGTGGCGATAGAGGAACGCGGCGTCCGCCTCGTCCTGCCAGTGGTGCGTGAAGCCGTCGAGATCCGGCGCGCCGGATGGCTCAGTGCTCGTCGTTGCCATGCGAGAAATATGACAGGTCCCGCGTCCGCGTGGGGGGCGGCCGCGGCGTCGGAAACCATTCGGCGAGCGGGCAGTGTCACAGGGGTGTACCGACTCAACCGTATCGAGGATCACATGAGACACTCCCACCTGCTCGCGGCTGGTGCGGCGGTCGTCGCGCTCACCACGAGCGCCGGCGCGCAGACGAAGACCACCCCCTCGCCCGACCGGAGCCCGCGCGTCTACATCGCGGGTGATCGCTTCGACGTCGCTCCGCGTGCTGCGCTCGGCATCAGCACGTCGTCGACCGGAACGCTCCGCGACACCCTCGGCCTGCTCGTGAGCTCCGTCCTGCGCGGCGGTCCCGCCGAGAAGGCGGGGCTGGAGGAAGGCAACCGCATCGCGTCGATCAATGGCGTGAACCTCCGTTCGTCGAAGGCCGATCTCGACGACTACGAGAGCGCGGGGACGCTGAATCGACGGCTCGTGCGCGAGCTGGAGAAGGTCAAGCCAGGAGACGAGGTCGAGCTGCGCGTGTATCGCGGAGGACGCACGGAAGCGCTGAAGGTGCGCACCGTGAGCTCCGATTCACTGTTCCCGGCCGGCAGAATGCTTCGCCGGATCTCGCGGTCGGAGCTGGAGGATCGTCCCGCCCTCGGCATCGGGTTGGGAAGCACCGGCAGCCGGCGCGACACGCTCGGCGTGCTCGTGATGAGTGTCGTGGACTCGAGTCCCGCGGCGCGCGCCGGACTGGAAGAGGGAAACCGCATCGCGGCGATCAACGGGGTGAACCTGCGCGTCGCACGAGAGGACGCGGACGATCCCGGCGTCGGCAGCGCGAAGGCGCAGCGGCTGCGCCGCGAGGTATCGCAGCTCAAGATCGGGGACGACGTCACGCTCCGCGTCTATGGGAACGGACAGTTCCACGACGTGACGATGAAGGTCGCTCGGGCGGCCGACCTGCCGCGGCCGCGAGGGATGAGGTACTTCGGCGGCGATGGGATCGGGATGCCAGGGATGCCCGCGCTCCCGCCGATGCCTCCGTCCGCGGAGTGGAGGCTCCGCGGTGCACCGATCCAACTCGAGATGGCCCCCAATCTTCAGGAGCAGCTCGAGGGCGTTCGCGTCAAGCTGGATCAGATGCGTCCCGAGATCGAGCGGATCAGGGGCGAGCTGCCGCGACTGATGGAAAAGATTCCGGACGTGCGCGTGAAGCTGGATCGGGGAATGACGACGATCTGATGAGGGGATGAGAGGATGAGAAAACGACCTCGGGACGCTTCGGCCCGAGGTCGCTTCGCGTTTTGACTTGCCGAGGTGCAGGTCCTTCGACTCGCTGCGCTCGCTCGGGATGACAGCGGCCGCTCCGCATCTCCGCATCTCCGCATCGCCGCATCGCCGCATCGCCGCATCGCCTCAATAAGCTGCTCCCAGCAGCAGGGCGTTCAGCACCAGTCGATCGAGCGATCGCCACCAGCCGCGGAACATCGGCTCGTTGGTGAAGAGGACGACGTGACCGCGGCCGGTCGGCTCGTCGATCAACAGCGAGGTGCCGCGCAGCAGGCGCTCGGTGTTGTTGGGCCAGGTGAAGCCGGCGCGCACCAGAGGGCCGGTGGTGGGAAAGACGGCGACGTTCGCGCCCTCCTTGGAGGGCCGGAGAAAGAGATCGCCTTGCAGGAGCACGGTGAGGCGCGGCGCGTCGAAGCCGGCGGTGAGCCAGTGCGTCCGATCGAGCAGGACGTCCACGTGAATGCCGGGCACCGACTCCGGCGTGTTCGCACTCACCGAGGTGCTCTGGTAGGGGACGAGCTCCTCGGCGAGACGATCGGCGGCGATCGAGCCGGCGGCCGCCGTCGTCGGCTGCCGCGCCGGCGCCGCGGCGTTGGTCGGACCGCTCGTCGCGATGGTGGCCTCCGCTTTCGGCTCGGTGTCCGCGACCTTCCGCGCGGAGGTGAGCGCGACATTCTCATCGGCGGCCCACTCCGTGGCTCCGCCCATCGTCACGAGCGTGCCACCGGCGCGCACCCACGTCTTCAGGCGCTCCACCGCCTCCTTGGACACGTGCGACGCGTAGCTGCCCGACGGGAGCAGGATCGCCGTGAACCGCGAGAGGTCGCCGCCGAGCTGGCTCATGGCGATCGGCGTGAAACGGATCCCGTAGCGGCGCTCGAGGGTGTACCAGATCGCTCCGTACGACGTCTGCGACACGCCCTCGTCGCCGACGATGGCGATCTCCGGTGCGGGGATGGCCACCATCGACTCGGAGCCGATGCCGTACTGGCCCGCTCCCGCCTGCGCCGAATTGACGCCGACCACTTCCACGCCGCTCTCGCGCGCGAGCACGTCGATGCGTGAGCCGAGCGTGGAATCGTTTCGTGCGACGTGGGCGACGTACGTGCCGCGCGGCCAGTGCCGCCCGCCGGCATCGATGGATTCCGTCGAAGCGGAAACGCGATAGCCCTCGCTGAGCAGATGGTACAGCAGGCGCGGGGCACCGTTTCGCTCGGGACCGAAGAGGTACGCCGACGTCGCCCCGCGTCCCGCGGCGACGCCACCGCCGACATCCACGGAGAGCAGCTCGCCGCCGACGCGGCGCGGCTGCTGGCGCGCCTGCGGCATCGCGGGTTCCTCGGCGGGCAGCGAGAGCAGACCGCCCGGCACCGCACCGAGGTCGTCGGTCCAGTAGCTCTCGACGCCGAAGGCGACCGGGAGCGACCACGCCGTCACGTCGTAGAACTCATAGCCCTCGGACTCGGCGTGCTTTCCGCGACGATGGTTCCGCTCGAACTTCTCGACCTGGGCGCGAGCGAAAGTCGGGTCGAGAGCGGTCACTGGCTCGAGGATCGCGCGCGCGACCTTCCCCTGGGGCTGCGCGAGATCGACGACGTACGCACCCGCGTCGAAGCGGCGCGTGGAGACGGCGTCGTCGGAGTACGCGTGCGCCCGCGCGGCGGCGAATGGCGCGCTCGCGCGGCGCACCTCGATCCCCGCGCGGAGCAGGGCGCTCACCAGCTCGGCCGCTCGTCCCGGATCGCGGCCCGGCACGATGACGATGCGCCGCATCGCGCCCGTGCTCCCGTCGCGGATCGCCTGGCGGCGGAAGGCGACGAAGTCTCTCACGCGTTCGTTCGCGTGGGACGCCGTGGCATCGATCGTGGCGAGCGAGGCGACGAAGTGCTTCGCGATGCCGTCGCGCAGGGAGACGAGCGTGCCGTCGGCCCGGCGCCAGAGCACACCGCGATGGCCGCCGCCGTCGGTCTCGAACGTCATGCCGATCGCGCCGTTGAGCGACGGCCAGGTGTCGTAGTAGCCCGGGTAGTACAGGT
>Ga0308175_100001706_pt1 | contig 14861 bp, 8 predicted proteins | sample PhyCR1_3_FD_203893 | JGI IMG/M metagenome (GOLD analysis project Ga0308175, IMG submission 203893) | Soil microbial communities from UC Gill Tract Community Farm, Albany, California, United States - DLSLS.C.R1 | ecosystem: Environmental > Terrestrial > Soil > Agricultural land | place: USA...
TCCTGCTTGTTGTCCTTGTCGTTTTTCGCCTGCTGATCCTGCTTGGCCTGTTCGTCAGCCTTGGCTTGATCGTCCTGCTTGCCCTGGTCCTTCTTATCCGGGTTGTTCTTGTCATCTCCCGGCTTGTTCTCGCCCGGATTCTGCCGGTTGGCTTGGCTCTGGTTCTGCTGGTTCTGCCCCTCTTTGCTCTGGGCGTTTTGCTGATTCTGCTGAGAGTTTTGTTGCGCGTTCTGATTCTGATTCTGATTGTTCTGGTTCTGGTTGTTTTGATTCCGATTGCTCTGGTTGTTGTTCTGGGTATTCGGCCGGCTGTTCTTGACCTGATTGAGCTTGTTGGCCGATTCCTTCATCGGGTTCTCGGCGGCGTGGTTCAGGGCGTTCTTCACATCCTTGGCAATGTCGCGCAGCTCCTGGGCCGGCGACTTGTTCTCATCCAGCCGCTGGTTGATCTGCTCCAGCTTGGCGGCCATGGATTTGGCCGACGAAGCCGCCGCGGACTGCTGGTTCGCCAGCCGGTCCAGGGCCTGGCGGTCCCCCGCGTCCAGGTCCGGCTTCTTCTCCGTGTCCCGCGCGACGTTCCCCGTCTCTTCCTTCGTCCGATTCTGCGAATTCCGCACCTCGTTCAGCAGCGTCGCCAGCGTCCGCATCTCGTCGGCGACGATCCGCGTCAGGTCCTCCTGGCTGATGATCGTCACCCGCAAACGCCCCGACGGCACCGGCGGGTGCCGCGTCCCGTCCAGCTCGAAGTTGTCCTGAGCCAGCGCGTAGTACTCCAGCACGTCCCCCGGCTTGAGGTCCGCCCCCAGCGACGCCGCCAGGTCCCACACGTAACTCGACCGGAACCGCTGCCGCTCGGCCGTCCCCTCGACGCGCGTCCACTGCGCCGGCGACACCGCCTCGCTACCGGCCACCAGCGGAATCTCCCAGTGCTTCTTGTCGCCCAGCCGGTCGATCACCAGCTTCAGCGAATCGATTCCGTAATCATCTTCCGCCGCGATCTGCACCGGGAACGACGCCACCGGCGTGCGCTCCTGATTCCCCCGCGGGAGCTCGATCTGCACCGCCGGGCTCTGGTCCGGCCGCACGATCAACTCAAACTCTTCCAGCCCGGTGTTCTGGAACCCATCCGCGTCCGTCGCCTTGATGTGGAACCGCAGCGACTCCCGCACCGACCAGTGCCCCGTCGCCACCGCCGCGTCCACGCCGTCGGCCAGCTTCTGCCGTTCCCACTTCGGCTGCGGCGGCTTCATTTCCTTGGCCACCGGCTCGATCACGATCGCCTGGTCCGCCGCCAGGGGCTTGTTGAACGCCACCTTCAGCGCCAGGTCAGCCCCGCTGGTCATCACGGCAGGCGCGTTCGCCAGGCTCAACGTCTGCGGCCCCGCGTGCGCGTACGCCGGCGGCGTGATCACCGCATCCACCGACCGGATCGCCAGCCGCGGCACCACCGTAATGGGCGCCAGTTCCTTACGATCATCCCCCGCCTTCATCCACACCTTCAGCGACCCCATCGCCTTGGACGGGTTCGTTGCCGCCGCGGCGGAGGTGATCTTCGCGTCCAGCGATGCTGAATAGGCGCCGTCCTCGCCGCGCGACATGTACTCCTGCTGCACCGGGCCGTTGTCGTACTGGTAGTAGACGATGGCCTTCATCGAGGCCTTGTCCCCCTTGGCCAGTTTCATCCGCACGTCCACCCGCTGCCCCACCGGCACCCGCGCTGGGACCGATCCCAATAGAGAAATCTCCACCCGCTTCGGCCAAGGCTGGTCCGGGAACGGCGGCAGGAACCGCGCGTACGGCACGTGCATCACCGACAACAGCAGCACCCCCAAAACGACCGCCCCCACACCGCCCGCCATCGAGTACCACACCGGCGTCGTCGCAACGGCCGACCTCAGGTTCACCGTCCCCGCCACCCGCGACGCCTCCTCCACCGTCCGGTCCTTCATCGCCTCCGACCCGGGCACCGACCCCCCCACGAAATCCACGGTGCTCCGCAGGCTGTCCTGGAACGTCGGAAACCGGTTCTCCAGGTGCCCCGCCACGTCGCTGAGGCTCAGCCGCGCAAGTCCCGGCCGAACCACGTAATGGAACAGAAAATACCCGATTCCCACCAGTGCCAGGCAGATGACAATCACCCGGGGGAATGCCGGCAAATTAAGCAGGTAGTCCAGCAGCACCGTCACGAACACCAGCGCTGCCGCAGCGGCGAGAACGATGCCTGCTCCGTACGCGACCGACAGGAACTTCACGCGCCGCCGAACGGCGTGGAGCGAATCGATCAGCATCGTGTGAGGCATAAGTGCTCCTCAACTGGACTTCCGGTGCGGACTTGCGCCTCAATCCGTCCCGTAAGCGTTATAACATTCCGTACACCTTCCGTAGCACCCATTCGGCACTAATAAGTAGCACGAAAAGAATCATGGCCAGCGGTGCGTCCCATAGCGGTTGTGCGGTTTCGACCGGGATAATCTTAGCAGCCGACGGGATTAAGGGAGCAAGCGAAGTTCGTGCCTGCGCATAATCCACCGTCTGCCCCAGCGTTTCCGACGCCAGCCGGGTCAAAAGTGTCCTATCCACTTGCGGCTGCGCGAGTTCCAGCCGGGGGACGATCACCTCCAGCGGCAGGTCCATCGCTTCGATCCCCGCGGCGACCGACGGCAGGTGGACGGTGAACCGCCCCGACCGCTCGGCCGTCCACGTCCCGACGTACAGCTCGGGCTGTCCTTCCTGGCGCACGAGGCTCTCCTGCCGAATGACTTGGCCGGCGGCGTCCTGAATTTCGACGCGAAGCTGCTCGGGAAGTTGCTGGAGAATGGCCGGGTCCAGCACGCGCAGCCGCACCGTTACCTGCTCCCCGAGTTCATAGGTCGGCCGCTCGGAAGTGAATGTGGCCCGCCTCTGTCCCAGTTTCTTCGACCGCGCTAAATAGCGCAGCGTCTGTACCCAGTAGGTATCGAACACCCCTTCGCCAGTGTAGAAGCGCCATCGCCAGGAATCGTCGATGGCGGAAAACATCGTCCGGCCCATGCCGTAGCGCCCAAATACCAGGATCGGCGCCTTTCGGCCGTCGATTACGTCGTTGGGGTGCTCGGCGTACACCTCCCCGATGGCTTTGGGCACGACGCCGCGGCAGTACCAGAAGAGCGGCTGGAGGTCGTTCTGAAGGTAACGCTCGTTCGCCTCCTTGTCGGCGAGGAAGCGGAAGATCGACGATTCAGCGCCGGCCTTGGTCAGGACGGGGCGGAAGCCGCTGGTGATCGAGGTGGCGGCGGGCTCCTCGTTTTCGACGCGGGAGATCATCACCGGCAGCATCGGCTCGATGGCCGTGTTGCGGTACGCCTGCGGCGACCAGCGCGGACCGGCCACCATTCCGAACCCGCCGCCCTTCTTCGAGACGAACTCGGCGAAGAGCTGGAGCTGCTGGTCGGTGAACTGCCGCGGGTCCACGTCGCCGATCAGGACGACGTCGTAGTCCATTATTTCCTGGATGGACTCCGGCAGCCGCTGGATCGGCTTGTCGCCTTCCTGCGCGAAGTTGGTGCCGACCGCGCTGGTGAGCCAGCAGGAGATGTCCACGGTGGGATCGCGGATCATCTCGTTCTTGATGTAACGGTAGTCCCAGCGCGGGTAGCCGTCGATGTAGAGGACGGCGATGCGGGCGTCGAGGACCTGGACCTGGGCGGTGCGGACGTTGTCGTCCTCGTCGGTCTCGGCGGGCTGGCGGACGGCCTCGGCGACGAGGTCGAGCGTGCCGACGGCGGCGGGCTTGAACTGCATCTCGACTTCCAGCGGCTTGTCGTCGGGGAGGGAGGCGGTCTGCTCGGCCGGGGAGCCGTCGGCCCGCGTGACCGGCATGTTGGTCTTCTTGTCCTTGAGGACCAGGTGCACGGCGTGGCCGGGCTCGTAGCCGGTGCCGCGGACGGTCACCTTGGCGTTGATGATGTCGCCTTTGAAGGCGCTTTCCTGCACGTTGAGCGTCTGGACCTCGATATTGGCCGGGGCGCGGTCGGAGCCGACGGCGATCGGATAAACCTTCACGCCGAAGTTCTTCACCGCATTCAGCGCGTCGGTGATCGGCTGCTGCGGGGCGTCGCGGCCGTCGGTGAGGAGGACGACGCCGGCGACGCGCTGGCCCTGGAGGTCTTCCAGCACGTCCCGCACCGACGAGACGACCTGCGTGTGCTGCCCGGTGGGCTGGAGGTTATGCAGCTCGTCGACAGCGGCCGGCTGGCTTGTCGGGTTGGCCTTGGGCGCCTTGCCTTCGTTCGGGTTGTCCTGCGGCACGGTCGCCAGCGGCTGGGCGTCCTGGTCGAATCGGTAAAACCGGACGGTATGCACCCTGGTGAGCTGATTGAGCAGCGCCCGGTCTGAGCCGGTGAGCAGGTCGATCGCGGCGCCCAGCCGCGTCTGCGCCTGTCCGTCGGGGCCCGGGGCGCCGTCACGGATGCGCATCGACGTGCTCTTGTCGATCATCACGGCCAGAACGGACGGCTCGGTGTGGCTCTGCCCCAGCGTCAGCACCGGGCGATTCAGCAGCGCGATCACGAACGCGAACAACGCCGCCCGCACCAGGCCGAGCGCCACGCGCACCGGCGTCGAGCGGCCTTCGCGGCTGTAGGCGTAAACGATCACCCCCAGCGCGAGCGCCGCCAGCGTCAGGTTCCACGCCGCCGTCCCGCTGAGCAGCATCAGGAAGAACCCGCCGGCAAACAGCGAGGCGGCGTACAGCAGCGCCCGGAACGGGCGCAGTTGCGAGCGGGCGGCCAGGCGCAGCAGCACGAAGATGGCGACCAGCGCCATCACCCCCAGCACCCAGTTCAACGCCCCCGCGTCGATCCAGGGCTTGCCCGGCCACTGCGGGTTGAACTGCAGCGTGAAATCGCCTTCGCGACTGAGGAAGCCCTTTTCCAGGCCGAGGATGAGTTCCCAAAAACGTTGCATGAATGAGTTGCTGGTTGTTAGTTGCTAAATTGCTCGTTTCTCGTTGCTGGTTGCCAGTGGATTACTTTCGGCGGTAATGGCCGAAGCGCATGGCCAGGAGCGATTCGACGCCGACGAGCAGCAGGACCAGGACCATGAAGTTCCAGCCGAAATCGTTGCCGCCCGCGGCGGCTACGGCGGCGGGGGCGGGCTGGTCGGCGTCGAACGCGACGTCCACGTCGCCCAGCGCGGCGCGGACGGCCTTGTCGTCGAGCGTGCGCACGTCGGCCTCCTCGGCGGCGGGGGCGTTGACGGCGATCGGGAGGGTCTGCGTGCCGATCGAAAGCTGGTAAATGCCCGGCCGCTCCAGCGGGCGGCTGCGGTACACCGGCAGGCCGGAATCGAGGGCGCCGGCCGGGGCGGTCGTGGGGCGGGTGCCGGGCCCGGCGGCCTGCGGCGTCACCTGCTCGATCACGATTTCCTTTTGCGTCGGATCGACCAACAGGGGCGCGGAGCTGACCTTCACGTACGGCGGGATGATGAGCGGCTGGCCGACGGTAAGGTTCATCCAGTCGTCGGCCGAGCGGATCGAGCCGGCGATGAGCTCGTGGATCAGCGTGAGGTAGTTGGGCTTGGCGGGGAGCTTGTTCCAGGCGTCGTTGGCGGAGGTGGAGACGTAGAGGACGCGGCCGAGGCCTAGCGGGTGCAGGGTGATCGCGGGATCGCCCTCGGCCGGGCGCATCGGCTGGCCCGGCGCGGCGACGCCGGCGGGGGAGGCCGGCTGCTCGTAGCTGAGGACGCGTTCGACGTTGGAATTGGTGGGGATGTCCACGGACCAGTAGGTGGTGATGTCCGCGGTGTTCAGGCCGGTGTTCTTCTGGTGGGCAAAGACTGAAAGCAGGGGGTGCAGGTTGCCCTCGGGGTTGAAGGCGAAGTTGAAGGGCTTCTGGTCGGGGGCGATGCTGACGCGGCGCATGAGCGGTCCGGGGAGCAGGCCGCGCGGGAGCAGGACGGAGGTGTAATTTTCGCCGCTGACCTGGTCGCCCATGAACAGCATCAGCAGCCCGCCGCCCTGCACGAACTTCTGGAGCTGGTCGGCCTGGGCGGGCTGGACCTGGCCGACGTCGGCGAGGATGACGACGCGGTAGTCGGCCAGTGCCTTGTTGGGAAGCTCGAGGTCGCTGATGAGCTGGGGGGCGAAGGGGCTGTCGCTCTTGAGGGCGGAGGGATCGCCGGTGTCGGGGGCGCCGGAGCCGGCCTCCTTCGGGGGGGCGAGCGCCGTCTGGAGGAAGGCGGCGGAGCCGGCGAGCAGGCCGATCTGCCGGTCGCCTTCGACGACCAGCACCGGGATCTCGGCGGCGGCGTCCACGATGCGGTAGCGCGTGTCGTCGGCCTTGAGCCGGTCGTTGCTCGTGACCGAGGCGGTGAGCACGTGCGGGCCGGGCGTCTTGAGCGAGACGTTGGTGAGCGTGAGGTCCTTGGTGTCGGCGTCGAGGCGGATGGACGAGCCGCCGGGGAGCAGGGCGTTGTCGAGCTTTCGCTGTACGAGGGTGTCGGGCCCGGAGCCGTAGCCCTTGGGAGCGATGGTGAAGTTGACGGGGAACTTGGTGGTGACCAGGTTGACGGTAGGCTTGAGGTCGAGGACCGCGTGGTTCCACTGTTGCGGCTTGCCGAGGTTGTGGTAGCGGATCGTAAAGAGCTTTGACAGCTCGATCGCGTTCTGCTTCACGGCCTGGGCCTGCCGCGAGTCAAAGGCGCTCTTGGTCGAATCGGAGAACAGGTGCAGGAACCGCTTGGGCTGGCGGCTCTCCTGCCGGGCGATCTCCAGCGCCTTCTGAAGCGCCCCGGCGAGGTCGGTCGCGGCGTAGGTCTGGTCGATGCGGTCGATGGCGTCCTTGGCCGCTTGGAGGTTGTACGTCGGGGAGGCGATCGGCGCGCCGGCGGAGGAGGCGGCGGTAATCACGGCCACGGATTCTCCGCCGGACGAAAGCCGGTCGATCCAGCTCTTGGCCACGAGCTTCGCCTGGTCCAGGTGCGTCTTGGCCCCCGGCCGGTCGGCCTCGTACGCCATCGAGTAGCTGTTGTCGATCACGAACACGTGCAGTCCCGTGCGCTGGCCGCCCAACGACGCGAGCGACGAATCCTCGCACCCCAGCGGCCGCGCCAGCGCCAGCCCGAGGAACAGCAGCACCAGGCACCGGATCGCCAGCAGCAGCCACTGCTCGAATTTCAACCGGCGGCGGTTCTTCCGCATGGCCTGGAGGAGGTATTCCATCGCCGCCCACGGCACGACGCGGTAACGGCGGCGGTTGAGGATGTGGATCAGGATCGGGATCGACACCAGCGCCAGCCCGGCGGCGGCGAAGGCCGGCGTGATGAATCCGATCGCGAGGGTTTGCATGGTCGGCTGAACACTCATTTTCGTAAGCGGCTCACTTAATGCTCGCCGCGCGGGTGGCCAGGAACGTGCTGAGCGCCACGTCCAGGGGATCGGCCGTACTGTACCGCTGGAAATCGATGTGCATGCCGCGGCACATCTTGGTTAGCTGGTCGGTGAACAGATTGAGCTGTTCGATGTACCCCTCGCGCAGCGCCCGCGGCTCGGTGAGGAGCTCGCCCATGTCCTCCAGGCCTTTGAACAGCGTCACGTCCTCGAAGGGGAACTCGATCTCCAGCGGGTCGAGGATCTGGAAAACCATCAGTTCGTGCTTCTTGTAGCGAAGGTGGCGGAGGCCCTTCTGGATGCTTTCGGGGTTGTCGAAGAAGTCGGAGAGGATGACGATCAGCGAGCGGTGCGTGAGCTTCTCGGCCAATTGATCGAGCACCTTCCCCGTGCTGGTCTTCTTCAGCCGCGGTTCCAGCGTCAGCTCGTGCGTGATCAGCCGCCACTGGGCCGGCGAGTTGCTGGGCTTGTGGTACTTCTTGAGGTCGTTGTCGAAGACCGCCAGGCCAACCGAGTCCTGCTGCTGGATGGCCATGTACGACAGCGAAGCCGCAATCGCCGTCGCGTGGTCGTATTTCGTCCAGACGACGTCGTCCTTGCCGCCTTGGTCCTTGCGCGCCACGCCCGGCTGCTCGTTGGACCTTGCATTGGCGCTATCCGGCTCTGCCGCCACGGACCCGAACGCCATCGATTCCGACGCATCCACCACGCAGATGAGGTGGAGGTTGGTTTCTTCCAAGTACTGCTTCAGGTAGATGCGGTCCGTCTTGGCCAACACCTTCCAGTCCACGTGCCGGATGTCGTCGCCGGCGACGTACGGCCGGTGCTGGGCGAACTCGACGGAAATGCCCTGGTACGGCGAGCGGTGCATGCCGGTCATGAGGCCTTCGACGACGAGGCGGGCGCGCAAGTCGAGCGAGGCGACGCGCGCGAGGGTGCGGGGGTCGAGGTATTTGCGGTAATTCGTGGATTGGGGGAAGGCGGACATAACCAACTGCTCGGCCGTAGTGATGGATCAGGCGGCGTCGGACTCACCCCTTGTTCCGCTCATCGAAGGCGGAACTCCCTCGCCTGAGACGCTGGTAATTTGACGCAGATATACGAGGTCCCATTGTCCACCCTTCTGAAAGACGAAAACGAGGACGCTGCGTTCGGGAGGTATGATCAAGTAGTCCGGGTGGTGGATCTCAAAGGACCGACCGTCGGACAGGTGGATTGTGAACGGCGAGAACGGCTGGGCTCTCAACAGGCTTCTTAGATCGTCACCGGTCATTCGCGCTCCTCTGTCTGACCATCGTGGTGCGCCGCAGCCGATTTTGGATCCGGCGACCACTTCGGCACCAAATCGGATCCGAAATGCTTCCCTCACTGTGCTCAGTTGGGCGTACGTCATTTCAGCATGCATCGCGCCTTCCGGTGCCGCTCCTCACGCAGTCTTCGCCGCCTCCGCCGGCTGGTCCTTCATCAGCCTCGCCGTCGCCTTGTCCTGCTCGTCGTACTGCTGGCGCGGGATGAACTCGATCAACTTCTTTACGATCGTGTCGGACTTGATCCCCTCGGCCTCGGCGTTGAAGTTCGTCACGATCCGGTGCCGCAGCACCGGCAGCGCCACCTGGCGAATGTCCTCGGTCGATACGTGATAGCGGCCCTTGAGCAGCGCCCGCGCCTTGCCGGCGAGGATGAGATACTGGCTCGCCCGCGGCCCCGCGCCCCAGCCGACGTAATCGTTCACGAAAGGCGGGACGTTCCCCTCCGTCCGCCGCGTCAGCCGGGAGAACTGCAGCGCGTAGCGGATCACGTGATCCGCCACCGGCACCTTGCGCACGATGTCCTGGAGCAGGATGATCTCGTCGTTGCTCAGCACGTGCCGCAGCTCGACCTGCCGGCCCATCGTGGTCAGGCGGACGATCTGGAACTCCTCCTCCTCGGTCGGGTAGCCGACGTTGATGTTGAACATGAAGCGGTCGAGCTGCGCCTCCGGCAGCGGGTAGGTGCCTTCCTGCTCGATGGGGTTCTGCGTCGCCAGCACGAAGAACGGCTGCGGCAGCCGATGCTGCTTGCCGCCGGCCGTCACCTGGTGCTCCTGCATCGCCTCCAGCAGCGCCGCCTGCGTCTTGGGCGGCGTGCGGTTGATTTCGTCGGCGAGGATCACGTTGGCGAAGATCGGCCCGCGGACGAAGCGGAGCTGCCGCCCGCCGGTGGTCTTATCCTCCTCGATCACCTCGGTCCCCGTGATGTCCGACGGCATCAGGTCCGGCGTGAACTGGATGCGGTTGAAGCTCAGCCCCAGCGTCCGCGACAGCGTGGAGATCAGCAGCGTCTTGGCCAATCCCGGCACGCCCACAAGCAGCGCGTGCCCGCGGCAGAACAGCGCGATCAACAGCTCTTCGATCACCGCGTCCTGGCCGACGATCACCTTGCCCAGCTCGCTGCGGATGTCGTGATAGCCCTTCTGCAGTTTTTCGACGGCGGCGAGTTCCTCGGCCCCCAGGTCCGTCGCTTCCGGTTGCACCAGTCCGATCTTCGGCTCCATGAGACATGCTCCAGTCTGAGAGACGGCTTCACGCCAATTCACACGATTCAGCCGCCGGGCGTGCCCGGCGCGTTCTGGCGGGCGCGTGACGCGGGACCGATCTATAATAACGGGCAGATCGACCCGAACAACGTCGGGAACGTCACACAGTCCATAAGGAATCGATGCGCCCCCCGGGTGAAAGTTTCGCGGGAATGGCAGCAGGGAAGGCTCCAGCGTCACGTCGATGCCCGAACTACCCGAAGTACAAACGGTCGTCACGACCCTCCGGCCTTTGATCGTTGGCCGCGTCATTGCGGGGGTCAACCTGCTCCGCACTGATATTGTGCGCCCCGGCGGCGTCGATCTTCCGTCGCGCCTGCTCGGCCGCCGCATCCGCGCCGTGGACCGCCGCGGCAAGCGCATCCTCATCACCCTCGACGACCGCGGCCGCTTCTACGTCCACCTGGGGATGACCGGGCAGTTAACGGTGGAGTCGCCGGAGGCGGCGGTGAGGCCGCACACGCACCTGGTGCTGGAATTCGGTGAATCGGCGTGCCTCCGCTTCCGCGACCCACGCCGCTTCGGCGGGGTGTTCTGGATTGGCGCCGACTCCGACGCGGCCACCGGGCTCGGCCCGGAACCTCTGGATCTGAAACCTTCGGACTTGGCCACGCGTCTTGCAAAAACCCGCCGCGCGGTGAAGAACGCGCTGCTCGACCAGCGCGTCGTCGCCGGGCTTGGGAACATCTACGTGGACGAGGCGCTGTTCGAGGCGCGCGTGCACCCGCTGGCCCTCGCCTGCGAGCTTACGCCCGAAGAGGTACGTCGGCTGAACTCCGCGATCAAAAAGGTCCTCCGCCGCGCGATCCGCCACCGCGGCTCGACTCTGCGCGATTACATGGACGCCGAAGGCGCCGCCGGCGAGGCGCAGAAGCTCCACCGCGTCTATGGAAGCGAGGGAAAGCCCTGCCGCTCCTGCGGATCACCCGTCCAGCGCATCGTGCTCGGCGGCAGGTCCACCCACTTTTGCCCGAGCTGCCAAATGCGCGCGCGCGTCCGGCGCGCAAAACGGAGGCTGTCCGGGCGCGCGCCGGGGCCGTAATATTCAAACGTGCCTCTGATCGGGAGGAAATCCGGACGGCGCCCCAAGTCGCGCGAGCCGCGGCTCCCCCCCCTGGCCATCGAGCAGGTCCGCCCCTCCGTCTCCTGGCGCTCCCTGCTCCTGGGCCTCATCGGCGTCGTCGTCATCTGCGGCCTCACCCCCTACAACGACTACGCCCTCAACAACACCTTCCTCGTCGGCAACAACCTGCCGCTGGGCGTGGTCATGCTCACGTTCTTCTTCGCGGTCGGCGTCAACGGCCCCCTCTCCCGCTTCCGCCCGCGCCATGCCCTGACCAGCGGCGAAATGGCCGTCGCGTTCTCGATGATGCTCGTCGCCTGCGCCCTGCCCAGCAGCGGGTACATGCGATACTGGCCGGGCTCGCTGGTCGGCACGCTCTACCAGGCGCAGTCGGACGCCGAGTTCCGCGCGCTGCTGGAGCAGATGCACCTGCCGAGCTGGATCTGGCCGAAATTCGCCAGCCCTTCCCCGCAGGAGTGGACCCACGACCCCGTCGTCGAAGGGTACATGAACCGCTGGACCGGCGGCGGCCCCATCCCCTACGCCGCCTGGATTCGGCCGGCCATCACCTGGGGCATCTTCCTGTTCGCCCTTTACGGCGCCCTCATGTGCCTCGTCACCATGGTCCGCAAGCAGTGGTCGGAAAACGAGCGCCTGCCCTTCCCCCTGGCCCAGATCGAGCTCGCATTGGTCGAGCAGCCCAGCCCCGGCCGGTTTTTCAACGAGATCTTCTCCACCCGCTCCTTTTGGGTCGCTTTCGGCGGCGTTTTCGCCCTCCACCTGCTCCGCGGCCTCTCCCGATACTTCCCCCAGTACATCCCCGAAATCCCCGTCTGGTACGACATCTCCAACCTCATGACCGAGCGCCCCTGGTCCGTTGTGGATTACAAGGTGAAGAACGCCGCCATCTTCTTCACCGTGCTCGGCGTCACCTACTTCCTCACCACGCCCGTCGCCTTCAGCCTCTGGTTCTTCTTCATCGCCGAGCAGCTCTATAAGGTCTTCCTCGACGTCCGCACCGGCGACCCGGTCGTCCGCGGCCGCGCGGACGAGACCTTCGGCGGCGTCCTCGCCTTCGCGCTCGCCATCCTCTGGATCGGCCGCGCCCACTGGAAAATGATCCTCGCCCAGGCCTTCCGCGGCCGCCGCGAAGGCGAGCCGCGCGGCCGCTACCTCTCCTACCGCACCGCCTTCTGGGGCATGGTCGTCTGCTACGGGATCATGGTCGGGTGGCTGAAGCTCGCCGGGTGCTCCGCGCTGGCCGCCGCCGTCATGGTCGCGCTGCTGCTGATGACTTTCATGATCCTCGCCCGCATCATCGCCGAGGCCGGCCTCGTCCACGGCGCCCTCTACGTCCCCGTCCACCGCCCCTTCTCGCTGCTGGCCCAATGGCGTTACGGCCGCGCCGTCTCCGTCCGCACCTTCTTCTACGGCTCGCTCCTCCAGGCCGTCCACTTCGACATGCGAGAGACCATGCCCGTCTACGCCTCGCACGGCTTCCAGGTCGCCGACCAGACCGCCTTCGCCGGCCAGGACCTCGACCAGGACGGCCCCGAAGAGCGCAAGACCGGCCGAAAAATCGTCGCCGCCCTCGGCCTCGCCTTGCTCGTCGGCTACGCCGTCTCCCTCACCTCCACCCTCTGGACCGAGTACCACTACGACGTCACCCAGGACGTCCGCGGCGAGAAGGTCAACAACTGGGGCGCCAACCTCAACCCCCAGTACCAGGTCCTCGGCCCCGACGTCCAGTACGACAAGGGCGCCTACTTCCTGGACTACAGCCCGGCGAAGCACCTGACCTTCGGCTTCCTCTTCACGATTGCCCTCTCTGTCCTGCGGCTGAGATTCACCTGGTGGCCGCTGCACCCCGTCGGCTACCTCATCCTCGACACCTTTCCCTCGGCCCACCTCTGGTTCAGCATCTTCCTCGGATGGCTGTGCAAGGTCCTGATCGTCCGCTTCGGCGGCGGCAAATGGTACCAGGGCGCCAAACCGTTCTTCATCGGCCTCATCGTCGGCGAATCCATGGCCGCGGCGTTCTGGCTCGTCACGGGGATCGTGCTGAGCAGCATGAACCTCACGTACCGGGCGGTGAACATCATGCCGGGGTGAGTGATGAAGCGCGTCCAACAACGCAGCCAATTTGGTTGAAATCTAGAACATCCCCGGCCCCGACGCCAGATACTGCTCCATCCGGCCGAATGGCCGCGTCGTCAGAAAGTGTGCCGCGTTGCTGAACTGAAGCCCCGCCCCCAGCGCAAATCGAATCGCGGTATGGTTAATCCCCGGCACGATCAATCGCACCGGCGTTCCCCCCGCCGCCGCCTCGCTCAGCGCAATCCCGACGACCGCCTCCCCGTCCTCCGCCCGCTCCCACGCCCCCGGTCCCACGCCGCCGCGGCCATGGTAGAAGTACCCCACCGCCCGCCCGCCGCGCACCACCTGCCGCCCCGTGAATCCCATTGGCCCCGACCAGTAATCATGGTCCACCTCGCGCGGCGTCCCCCGGACAATTTGATCGAGCCCCATTGCGAACCGCTTCTCCAACGGCTCGACCGAATATCCCGCCGCCGGTTCGATCCGCTCCGGCGTCCCCTCAAAAATCAGGATCTGAAACCCCGGCAACATCCCCAGCTTCAAATACGACGCCATCGCCGTCACGTCCGGCGACGACCACACGAAATGCGCCTCCACCCCCGCCTCTTTCCCATACTCAAACACCCGCCGCAGCAGCGGCATTCCGATCTTCTGCCGCTGCAACCCCGGCCTTACCCAGAACCCCGACAGAAACCACAGCTTGTCCCGAACAATCCCCCCGGCGATCGCCACGATCTTCCCGTCAAGTTCCGCCACATCGAAGAACCCTGTGGATCGGATATGCTCGTACCCCATGAGCACCACCGGCCGCGGCGGCGGCGCGACGGCGATGTTGTAGCGCGCGAACATCTCCGGCGCCGCCGCGAAGAACACGTCCGCCATCGCCGGCACGTCCTCCGCCGTCGCCCGCCGATAACGCAAGCCCGTCATGGTTGGCCGCCCCGTGTTTGTGAATCCGCGCCGAATCTCACTTCGATCCGTCAGCCGGCGAAACGCCCCGCTGTTGGAGCGGCAACTCAAGATGAAACGCCGACCCTTCCCCCGCCTTCGAATCCGCCCACAGCTTCCCGCCCAGCAGCTCCGCCGACTGCCGCGCGATCGACAGCCCCAGCCCCACCCCCGCCTGACCGTGCGTCTCCCCGCGCTCGAACGGCGCGAAGAGCCGCCGCATCTGCTCCGGCGAAATCCCCGGCCCCTGATCGATCACCGAAATCACCACCGCCTCCCCCCCGCGCTTCTCCCCGGTGACGTGCACCGTCCCGTGGCAGCTGTACTTCACCGCATTCCCCACCAGGTTCTGAAGCACCAGCGTAATTAGTTCCTTGTCCGACACGATGTTCAGCCCCGCCGGCAGGTCGTTGCGAATCGGGATGTTCTTCGCCGCCGCCTGATAACCGATCTGGCTGATCAGCTCCCCCACCAGCCGGGTCAGGTCCAGCGGCGCCAGCCGCAACTGCACCCGCCCCTTGCGCAACCGCTCCGCGTGCAGCAGCCGGTCCATCGTCTCCACCGTCTCCAGGATCGACCGCCGCATCTGGTCCAGGTCGCGCACCGACTCGGCGAAGCGAGGCTCACTGGTCAGGTCGCGCTTGAGGATCTCCATCATCAGCACGACGCCGTTCAGCGACCCCCGCACGTCGTGCGCCATGAACGACAGGTATTTGCTCTGCGCCTCCACCGCCGCCTGGAGCTGTTGGCCCTGGTGCGACACGAACGACTGCACGCCCCGCCGCGCCGCCTCGTCGATCCCCGCCAGCAGC
>Ga0308175_100001709_pt1 | contig 14855 bp, 14 predicted proteins | sample PhyCR1_3_FD_203893 | JGI IMG/M metagenome (GOLD analysis project Ga0308175, IMG submission 203893) | Soil microbial communities from UC Gill Tract Community Farm, Albany, California, United States - DLSLS.C.R1 | ecosystem: Environmental > Terrestrial > Soil > Agricultural land | place: USA...
GTCCGGAACCTCACCAGCTTCGGCGCCTTCGTGGAGATCGAGCCCGGGATCGACGGCCTGATCCACATCAGCGACATGTCGTGGACCAAGCGGGTCCAGCATCCGTCCGAGGTGGTCAAGAAGGGCGACGCGGTCGACGTGGTCATCCTCAACATCGACGCCGAGAACAAGCGGATCAGCCTGGGCCTCAAGCAGGCTGAAGAGGATCCCTGGCTCCGGATCGGCGAGACCTACCCGATCGGCATGGAGCTCCGCGGCCGCGCCGTGCGGCTGATGGACAAGGGCGTCGTGGTGGACCTGGGCAATGACATCGAAGGCTTCGTCCCGATGTCTCAGCTCGGGGTGGCCAACATCGAGAATCCGGGCGACGCGGTGAAGGAAGGCCAGGCGCTCGATCTCAAGGTGCTCGAGGTCGATCCCATCCATCACCGGATCGTGCTGGCCGTCGTAGGCTATCCCGACGAGCCGATCATCCCGCCCGTCAAGCCGGTGTACGAGGAGACCAAGGCGGAGTAGCCACCGCGCCGTGAGGTGACGAACGGGTCCCCTCGGGGACCCGTTCGTGTGTTTGGCCCGGGCGGTTGCCGCCTCCGACCGCGCGACACTCCCGTCCCATCCGTCCCGCGCTATCTTCCCACGCCATGCCCGACCCGAGACAACTCCTGGACCAACTCCACCATCGTCAGGCTCTCGCCGAGCAGGGCGGCGGGGAGGCGCGGGTCGCTCAGCAGCACAAGAAGGGCAAGCTCACCGCCCGCGAGCGGCTCGACCTGCTGCTCGACGAGGGCAGCTTCGTCGAGCTCGACCGCTTCGTGACCCACCGCTCCACCGATTTCGGGCTCGACCAGCAGGTGTATCCGGGCGATGGCGTGGTGACCGGGTGGGGCCGCATCGACGGCCGCCTGGTCTACGTGTTCTCGCAGGACTTCACCGTGTTCGGCGGGTCGCTCTCCGAAGCGCACGCCGAGAAGATCTGCAAGGTGATGGACCTGGCCATGCGGAACGGCGCGCCGGTCATCGGGCTCAACGACTCGGGCGGCGCTCGCATCCAGGAAGGGGTCGCGTCGCTGGGCGGCTACGCCGACATCTTCCTGCGCAACACGCTGGCGTCCGGCGTCGTGCCCCAGATCTCCGCCATCCTCGGCCCCTGCGCGGGCGGCGCGGTGTACAGCCCGGCCATCACCGACTTCATCTTCATGGTCCGCGGCGTGAGCTACATGTTCGTCACCGGGCCCAACGTGGTGAAGACGGTCACCCATGAAGAGGTGAGCTTCGACGACCTGGGCGGGGCGGACATCCACGGCGAGACGTCCGGCGTCTCCCACTTCGTCCACGACACCGAGCCCGAGACGATCCAGGCCATTCGCGAGCTGATCGGCTTTCTCCCGCTCAACAACCTGGACGACCCGCCGCACCGGCCCACCCAGGATCCGCCCGACCGCCGTGACGAAGAGCTGCTCGACCTCGTGCCGGACAGCTCCAGCAAGCCGTACGACATGCACGGCGTGATCGGCCGCGTGGTGGACGATGGCGAATTTCTCGAGGTCCATCGGGGCTACGCCGACAACATGGTGGTGGGCTTTGCCCGCTTGGGCGGCCGCCCGGTCGGCATCGTGGCCAACCAGCCGGCGGTGCTGGCCGGGGTGCTCGACATCAACGCCTCGCTCAAGGCGGCCCGGTTCATCCGGTTCTGTGACTGTTTCAATCTGCCGGTCGTCACCTTCGTGGACGTGCCCGGGTTCCTGCCGGGCGTGGCCCAGGAGCACGGCGGCATCATCAAGCATGGGGCCAAGCTCCTGTTCGCCTACTGCGAGGCAACCGTGCCCAAGCTCACGGTCATCACCCGCAAGGCCTACGGCGGGGCGTACGATGTCATGAGCTCGAAGCACATCCGCGGCGACCTCAATCTCGCCTGGCCCTCGGCCGAGATCGCGGTGATGGGACCCAAGGGAGCGGTGGAGATCCTGTTCAAGGATGAAATCGCCCGGGCGGAAGACCCGGCGGCCGCCACGGCCCGCCTGATCGACGATTACACCGGCAAGTTCGCGCATCCCTATACGGCCGCCGGCCGCGGGTTCATCGACGACGTGATCGACCCGCGCGACACCCGGCCCCGCCTGATCGAAGCGCTCCGCACGCTCCGGAGCAAGCGGGACCGGAATCCGGCCAAGAAGCACGGGAACATTCCCTTGTGACCGGGTACCCTAGCGAAGTTCGAAGTGCTTCGGCATTATTGAGATACATGCACCCCAGGGCCCCCGCCTCGGAGGCCGCCCGCCGGAATGCCGGGCGCACGACTCTCCGGGGATTCCTCTCCATGCTGCTCCTGCTGGCTTCGGCATCCGCCGCGGCCGCGCAGGGAGCGATCGATCCCAACGTGGCGCCGCGTGCCGCGGCCCTCGAGCGCGAGGGCGAGCGCCAGATGGCGATCGACCTGCTGGGCCACTATCTCGCCACCGCTCCCGACGACGGCCGGGCCTGGCTCCAGCTGGGCCGGTTCTACCTGTTCGATGCCCGCGACTGGCACCTGCACGGCCACCGGGGTGATCCCGACGGCCTTCTGTACCTGGAGTTCGCCGCGACGGCCCTGGACCAGGCGGTCCGTCTGTCGGTGGATTCGGGCGTGGTGCTGCGGGGCGTGACCGACATGGATCGCGCCCTGGTCACGGTGGAGGACTCAGGCTGGGACGCCGCCCGGATGGCCAAGCGCCGGCCGGACGCCGTCCCGATGCCGGCGTACATCGTCGAGCTCGGCGCCAACCTGCTCACCTCGTGTCCGGCGGGCGGCGTGCTGCTCACCGGAAGCGAGCTCGAGGCAGTCTCGGTCTGGTACGGCAGCCTCGAGCACGCACCGGCCGATGTTCTTCCCATTCGGCCGGATCTCTACGCCACCGACTCGCTGTACCGCCTGCGCATGGCCCAGGCGATGGGCGTGGACCCCAGCCTCCCGGTGCAGCGGGCGCTCGCGCAAGTAGCGGCCAATCGAACCATCTGCCTGAGCCCGACCACCGACATCGCCGCCGCCCCGGCACTCGCCTGGATCCCGTTCCGGCTCGTACGGGTGAGCCGTGCCGCCACCCCCGGTCCGGACGCCCTCACCATCGGCGAGCTGATCAAGGCCTCGCGTCAGGTCCGGTCGCCCTGGGTACAGGACGTCCGTGGGGTGTATGCGGCGGCCGCCCGGTACAACGTCCTCCTCTGCTCCAGCCTGCTCCTCTATTTCGGGGACACGCCGCCCGCCGGATGCCGGCAGTAGGCGGCCACCGCACGGCGCAACACATCGCGAGGACGGACCGGAGGCGTTCGAGGCTCCGGCCCGTCCTCTTTGCCTGTCCGCCCGGTCACTCCTTCGACGAGTCGTGCGCCGCGTCCTGATCGCCAATCGGGGCGAGATCGCGCTCCGAATCATCCGCGCCTGTCGCGAGGAAGGTCTCGAGGCCGTCGCGGTGTATTCGGCCGCCGACCGCTCGAGCCCCCACGTCCGGGCGGCGGACCGCGCGGTGGCGATCGGTCCCGCCAGCCCCGCGCAGAGCTATCTCAACATCGAGCGGCTGATCGAGGCGGCGCGCGAGGCCGACGCCGACGCCGTGCATCCCGGGTACGGCTTCCTCGCCGAGCGGGCCGCGTTCGCCGAGGCGGTCGAGGCGGCTGGCCTCGTCTGGGTCGGACCGCCGGCGTCGGCCATCCGGGCCATGGGCGACAAGACCGAGGCGCGCCGCCGCATGCAGCAGGCCGGCGTTCCGATCGTGCCCGGCGCGAGCGCGCCGATCGATGACATCGGCCCCGCGCTGGGCCTTGCCCGCGAGGTCGGCTATCCGGTGATGGTCAAGGCGGCGGCGGGCGGGGGCGGGAAGGGCATGCGGGTGGTGCGCAATCCCGACGAGCTTCCGTCGGCGCTCGAGACGGCGGCGAGTGAGGCGCTCAAGGCGTTCGGCGACGCCAGCGTCTACCTCGAAAAGCTCATTGTGAAGCCCCGGCACGTCGAGATCCAGGTGCTGGCCGACGACCAGCGTACCATTCACCTGGGCGAGCGCGAATGCTCGATCCAGCGCCGCCATCAGAAGCTGGTCGAGGAGGCGCCGTCGGTGGCGGTAGACCCCGAGCTGCGCGAGTGGATGGGCACGGCCGCCGTGTCGGCCGCGGAGGCGGTGGGCTATCGCGGCGCCGGCACCTGCGAGTTCCTGCTCGCGCCCGACCGCTCGTTCTACTTCCTCGAGATGAACACCCGCATTCAGGTCGAGCATCCGGTGACCGAGCTGGTCTACGGCGTGGACCTGGTGCGCGAGCAGCTTCACATCGCTGGCGGCCAGCCGATGCGGGTGCACTCGGGTTGGCTCAGCCCCCGGGGTTGGGCCCTGGAGTGCCGGATTACCAGCGAGGATCCCGGCAACGGCTTTCTGCCGAGCACCGGACGGATCAGCCATCTCAGGATTCCCGGCGGGCCCGGCGTCCGCTGGGACGGTGGCGTCGACGTCGGCGACGAGGTCACGCTGTACTACGACTCCATGCTGGCCAAGCTCATCGTGTGGGCCTCCGATCGCGACCAGGCCATCAGGCGCATGCGGCGCGCGCTGGACGAGCTCACCATCCTCGGCGTCGCCACCAACCAAGGCTTCCACCGGCGGCTGCTGGCGGATCCCGCCTTTCAGGCCGGCGACATCGACATCCAGTTCCTCGATCGGCGGCCCGACCTGGCCCAGCCTCAGCTCCCCGATGAGGACCTGATTCGCCTCGCGGCGGCGGCGGCGCTGGCCGAGGACCAGGCGCGGCGGTCGCGCCGCCCGGTCGTCGAGGGCAACGACCGGGGCAGCGACGCCTGGACCGCGCGGGCCCGCCGCGAGGCGCTCCGGTGAACCCCGTCCGCATCCTGCGGCTGGCCATCGGCGGCGACGGCGTGGGTCGGCTGGAGGACGGCCGCACCGTGTTCGTGCCGCGCACTGCCCCCGGCGACCTGGTAGAGCTGGCCGGACTCCGGCTGCACAAGCGCTTCGCGCGCGCCCGTGCCGGCCGCCTCGTCGAGGCCTCACCCGCGCGGGTGGCGCCGCGCTGCCCGCACTATGTGGGCGACGAGTGCGGCGGCTGTCAGCTCCAGCACCTCGAGCCGGCGGCGCAGCGCGAGGCGCGGCGCGGCTTCGTCGGCGACGCGTTACGCCGGCTGGCCCGGCGGGACGCGCCCGATCCGCCGCTGGCACCGGCGGCGGAGGAGTTCGAGTACCGCACCAAGATTACCCTCGCGGTCAGTGCCGACGGCCGCCGGATCGGCCTGCACTCGTATCACCGTCCGGATCAGGTGTTCGAGCTGGAGTGGTGTCACATCACGGTGCCCGATCTCATGCGTGCGTGGCAGGCGGTTCGAGCCGTACGGCACCTGCTTCCGCCACGCCTCGAGTCGGTGGTGCTGCGCCGCGATCGGCAGCGCAGGGTGCACCTCATGCTTCGGAGCACGGGCAGCGAGGCGTGGACGGGCGCGGCCAGGCTCCTCGGGGCCCTGCGCGAGCGCGGCGCGCCGGTGACGATATGGTGGCAAAGCGCCGAGGGCGCGCCCCGCGCGATGGCCGGCACCGGCGAGCCCTACCCGGCCACGGTGTTCGAGCAGGTCCATCCGGCCATGGGCGATCGGGTGCGGGCCCATGCGGTCGAGGCCCTGGGGCCGATCGCCGGGCGTCACGTGTGGGACCTCTACGCGGGCATCGGCGAGACGACGGTGGCGCTGGCCGGGCGCGGGGCGTCGGTCGAGAGCGTGGAATCGGATCGCCGGGCGGTGGAGGAGGCCGAGCGCCGAGGCCCGGCGGCCCGGCGCCACGCCGCCCGGGTGGAACACGTGCTCGGCGAGCTGCGCCCGCCCGAGCTGGTGGTGACCAATCCGCCTCGCACCGGGATGGACGCCCGGGTGGCGGAGGCGCTCGAGCGTCTCCGGCCTCGTCGGGTGGTCTATGTCTCCTGTGACCCGGCGACTCTGGCCCGCGATCTCACCCGTTTGCCCGGCTATCGTCTCACCGACGTTCGAGCCTTCGACCTGTTCCCCCAGACCGCGCATGTCGAGACCGTCGCGGTCCTGGACCTCGCCTCGTGAAGTACATCGTGCTGCTGGCCGGACGGGAGCTCGAGGTCGAGGTCGATGGCGATCAGGTGACCGTCGGCGGCAAGCGGTACGCGGCCAGTCTGAGCGGCGCGCCGGGTAGCTCGGTGCGCCAGCTGCTGCTGGACGGCCGAGCCGAATCACTGGCGGTCGACGGCTCGGGCGGCGGCCGCTGGGCGGTCACCAGCGGCGGCGAGCGGTGGGAGACGGAGGTGCTCGACGAGCGCACCCGCCACATTCGGAGCCTCACGGGCGGCGGCAGTCAGGGACGCGGGCCCGCGGCGCTCAAGGCACCCATGCCGGGCCTGGTGGTTCGTGTGCAGGTCGAAGCCGGCGCCACGGTGTCGGAGGGTTCAGGCGTCGTCGTTCTCGAGGCCATGAAAATGGAAAACGAGCTGCGCGCGGCCTCGGCCGCCACGGTGCGCACCGTCCGGGTCAAAGCGGGCGAGGCGGTGGAGAAGGGGCAGGTCCTGGTCGAGTTCGAATAGCGTGGTGGTGCGTTCCGCTCCGCTGGAAGTCCTGTCAGACGTCTACAGCCCCGAGCTCGCCAACCGGCGCGACGTTCTGGTCTCGCTCCCGCCGTCCTACCACACGGGGCGGCGGTCCTATCCCGTGCTGTACATGCACGACGGCCAAAACCTGTTCGACCCCGCCACCAGCTTCGCCGGCGACTGGGGGCTGGGCCGGATCATGGCCGCCGCGGCCCGCCGCGGCCTCGAAGCGATCGTGGTGGGCGTGCCCAACCGGGGCACCGAGCGGCTGGATGAGTACAGTCCCTTTCCCGATCGGACCGCGCGCGGCGGTGGTCGGGGCGCGGCCTACGTCGCGTTTCTGGCTCGCACTCTCAAGCCACTGGTCGACCGCCGATTCCGCACTCGCGCATCACGCGACCACACCCTGATCGCGGGCTCGTCGATGGGAGGGCTGATCAGCCTCTATGCCGTGTTCCGGCAGCCCGCCATCTTCGGCGCGGCGGGCGTGCTGAGCCCGTCGCTCTGGTTCGGGGGCGGCGCTATCTTTTCGAGCGTCGCCCGTGCCGCGTTCGTCCCGGCCCGGATCTATCTCGACATTGGAGCTTTGGAAGGGGCCGAGCACGTGGCCAACGCGCGGCGCATGCGGGATCTCCTGCTGGCCAAGGGTTACCGAAGCGGGCAGGACCTGCGTTGGCTCGAGTCACGCGCCGGGCGTCACGACGAGCGCTCGTGGGGACGGCGATTCGCTCGCGCGCTGCCGTGGCTGCTGGCTCCGCGCTGACCGGTGAACATCCGACACCACTCCTGGCACAGTCCGGCGCTCGGTCGGGACATGCACCTGCACGTGGTCGGCCACGCCGGCGCGAGGGTGCTGGTGTTTCCCACCAGCCTCGGCAGCCACCACGAATGGATCGACCGGCGGATGCACGAGGTGCTGGCCGAGCATCTGCACCAGGGCTGGATCCAGCTCTTCTGCCTCGACCAGGTGCATGGCGAGAGCTGGTACGGCGAGCATCTCCATCCCGGTGCCATGGCCTGGCGGCACCTGCAGTACGACCGCTATCTCCACGATGAGGTGCTGCCCTTCACGACGTCGCTGAACGCCAATCCCTTCGTCGTCGCCGCCGGGGCCAGCTTCGGGGCGTACCACGCCCTCTGCTTCGGGTTCCGGCACCCGCACCTGGTCAACCGGATCATTGGGATGAGCGGCCTCTACGACATGAAGCGGCTGACCGGCGGCTACTCGGACGCCAACGTGTACGCCTGCAACCCCGCGGACTTCATGCTGCACGAGCACGACCCCGGGCGGCTCGAGGCGTTCCGTCGGCAGGACATCATCCTGGCCATCGGCCGGGATGATCCCTCGTACGGGAACAACGCGACGCTGTCGGCCGCGCTGTGGGGCAAGGGCATCGGCAACGCGCTCCGGATCTGGGACGGATGGGCCCACGACTGGCCCTACTGGGAACGGATGATCCGACTGTACATCGGAGGCCACGATTGAGCGGAGGACGCGGGAGATGACCAAACGCATCGGACTCATGGTGGGCCGGGAGTGGTCGTTCCCCCCGGCCTTCGTCGACGAGGTCCACCGTCGGCAGGCGGACGTCACGGTCGAGCTGGTCAAGATCGGCGCGGCCAATATGGACGAAGTCCCCCCCTACGATGTCATCATCGACCGGATCTCGCATGAGGTGCCCTACTACCGGAGCTATCTCAAGCACGCGGTGGTGCAGGGCGTCACCGTGGTGAACAACCCCTTCATGTGGTCGGCCGACGACAAGTTCTTCGGCGCCACCCTGGCCACCCGGGTAGGCGTCGCGAGCCCGAAAACGCTCGCGCTCCCCAACAAGTCCTACGTGCCAGGCATCGTTCCCGACGAGAGTCTGCGTAACCTCCGCTATCCGCTGGACTGGAGGGCGATCGTCGAGTTCATCGGCCTGCCGTGCATTCTCAAGGACGCGCACGGCGGCGGGTGGAAGGAGGTGTACGTCTGCCAATCGCTGGACGAGCTGATTCACCATTACGACTCGTCGGGTCTGCTAACGATGGTGGTCCAGGAGTTCATCCGCTGGGATCAGTTCGTCCGCTGCCTGTGCATCGGCCAGGAGGAGATCCTGCCGATGAAGTATGATCCGCGAGAGCGCCGTTACCTGGTCGAGCACGCGCACCTTGCGCCCGACCTTGGCGCGCGCGTGGTCAAGGACGCGCGTACTCTCGTGCAGGCGCTGGGCTACGACATGAACTCCATCGAGTTCGCCATTCGGGACGGGGTTCCCTACGCGATCGACTTCATGAACCCGGCCCCGGACATGGACATCAATTCGCTGACGCCCCACTACTTCGACTGGGTGGTCCGGACCATGGCCGACATGGCGATCCGGCTGGCGCAGCAGCCCCGGCCTCAGGCCAGGGAGATGCGGTGGCACACGCTGTTCGGCGGGGCGACGGCGGCCGCGCCGCCACGACCCCGGCGCACCTCCGCCGGTTCGAGGAAGTGACCGATCCGGCGTCGGACGCGATCGCGACCTATCACGATCTCCTGACCGACGAGCTCGCCGCCGAGTCGCAGGCGCAGCTCGACCACCAGCTCCGGGCACGAGGCCTGTTCTTCGGGGAGCGCGCGCTGTGTACCGTGCTGCGGCCGCGGCTCATGGCGCCGACACAGTACCGGGCGCTCCAGACCGGCGTGGCCGCCATCATGGGCGCGTTCGTCCGGGCCCACGAGGCCGCCATGGAGGATGTCGCGGTCCGCCGGCAGTTCTGCCTCGAGCCCTGGGAAGAGCGCCTGATCTCGGCCGACCCCGGGTTCACGGAGCCCAGCCCGACCTCGCGGCTCGATGCCTTCATGGTGGACGGCACCCTCCGGTTCACCGAATACAACGCCGAGACCCCCGCGGGGGCAGGGTACAACGACGCGCTGTCGCAGGCCTTCTACGGTTTACCGGTCATGCGCCGGTTTCTCCGCCGCTACGACGTCCGCCCGCTGCCGGCGCGCCACGGGGTGCTTCGCGTGCTGCTCGACGCCTACGAGCAGTGGGGTGGGCGGCGCGAGCCGCCGGCCATCGCCATCCTGGACTGGAAAGACGTCCCCACGTTCAGCGAGTTCGTTCTGTTCCGGGACTATTTCCGCGAGCAGGGCATTGCCTGCGAGATCGCCGACCCGCGCGAGGTCGAATACCGCGACGGGCGGCTCCGCGCCGGCGACTTCGCGATCAACCTGGTGTACAAGCGGGTGCTGCTGAGCGAGCTGGTGGGACGGGAAGGGATGGACAGCCCGGTGCTGCGTGCCGTGCGGGATCGGGCCGTGTGCATGGTCAACCCGGTCCGCTGCAAGCTGCTCCACAAGAAGACCAGCCTCGCCGTGCTCAGTGATGAGCGCAACGCGAGCCTGTTCGACAGCCATCAGCGCCGCGCCATCGAGGCCCACATTCCCTGGACCCGGCGGGTCGAGGAGCGGCGGAGCGAATTTCACGGCCACCCGATCGACCTGATCCCGTTCGTCGCGGGCTCCCGGGAGCGTCTGGTGCTCAAGCCCAGCGATGACTACGGTGGGACCGGCATCGTGCTGGGCTGGGAAGTGGACGCCGCCGGGTGGGACGCGGCCGTCCGGACGGCGCTGGACCGGCCCTACATCGTGCAGGAGCGGATCGAACTGCCGTCCGAGCCGTATCCGAGCCTCGAGCAGGGCAGGGTCAGATTCGATGACCGCATGCTGGACACCGCCCCGTTCGTCGCCCATGGTGAATCGGTGGACGGCTGCCTGACCCGGCTTTCGACCGCCGCGCTGCTCAACGTCACGGCCGGCGGCGGGTCCACGGTCCCAACGTTCGTGGTGGAGAAACGCACATGAAACCGCCGTCCCTGACCCTCGGCATCGAGGAGGAGTACCAGATCATTGACCCGGAGACCCGGGAGCTGCGCTCGTACATCACCGAGATCCTCAACGGGGATCAGATGCTGCTGGGCGAGATCAAGCCCGAGCTGCATCAGTCGATGGTCGAGATCGGCACCAAGGTGTGCCGCTCGCCGGCGGAGGTGCGCGGCGAGCTGGTGCGGCTCCGGGGGCACGTGATGCAGCTCGCCGCCCGGAACGGGCTGGTGATCGCCGCGGCGGGTACCCACCCGTTCTCCTCGTGGATCACCCAGGAGATCACGCCGCTGGAGCGATACATGGGCGTGCGCCAGGACCTGGCCGACCTGGCGCAGCAGCTCCTGATCTTCGGCACGCACGTCCACGTGGGCATCGAGGATCCCGACTTCCTGATCGATGCCATGAACGTGGCGCGCTACTTCGTGCCCCACGTGCTCACGCTCTCCACCAGCTCGCCGTTCTGGATGGGGCGGGACACGGGGCTCAAGTCGTACCGCAGCATCATTTTTCGCAACTTCCCACGGACCGGCGTTCCGCCGGTCCTGGAATCGGCCACGGCGTACGGGACCCTGGTGGACACGCTGGTGCGCACCGGCTGCGTGCCCAACGGGTCCAAGATCTGGTGGGACGTCCGGCCCAACCACAGCTACCCCACGCTGGAGTTCCGGGTCTGCGACGTGTGCACCCGGGTGGACGAAGCGGTGTGCGTGGCCGCGATCCTGCAGGCCATCGTGGCCAAGCTCTGGAAGCTCCGGCGCGACAACATGACGTTTCGGGTGTACCCCAGCGCGTTGATCGAAGAGAACAAGTGGCGGGCCGTGCGCTACGGACTGGACGGCAAGCTCATCGACCTGGGCAAGGGCCAGGAGCAGCCGGCCCGATCCCTGGTCCGCGAGCTGATCGAGTGGTTTCTCGACGATGTGCTGGATGAGCTGGGGAGCCGGAAGGAGGTGGAGTATGCCTTTCAGATTCTCGAGCATGGCACCAGCGCCGACCGGCAACTGGCCCGCTACCGCCAGACCGGCGATCTCAAGGATGTGGTGGACTCCATCGTCTCGGAGACCGCGGAAGGCGTGATAGATTCGAGGGAACCTGTCTCAGCCGCCCGGCGTTGAACGCCCGGAGCGCTGGACTCACCTCAAACCGGTGGCACGATGACGGCCAGACCCATCATTGGAGTTCCGACCCAGACGCTGGAGGAGATCCCGGGCGAGCTGCCGCGCTGCTGGGTGATGAGCCAGCAGTACGTCCGGGTGCTGGTGGCGTCGGGCGCGGTGCCGTGGATCATTCCGTTGCTGAGCGGCGAGACCGCGACGCTGCGGGACATCTATGAGCGGCTCGACGGCGTGTTCCTTCCCGGGGGCGTGGACCTCCATCCGTCCACCTACCGCGAAGCGCTCGGCCCGTTGTGCGGGCGCACCGACCCGGACCGGGACGAAGTCGAGCTCACGCTGGCCCGGTGGGCCATGGCGGACAAGAAGCCGTTGCTGGCCGTGTGCCGCGGCGTGCAGGTCGTGAACGTCGCGGCGGGTGGTACCGTCCATCAGGACCTCGCCGCCGATCTGCCCGGCTCCATCAAGCACGACTACTTCCCGGGCCAGGGCCCCTACGCCCGCGACATGCTGGTCCACGATGTTCGCATCCCCTCCGACACCCGGCTGGGCCGGCTGCTCGGCACGCCGAACCTTCGGGTCAACAGCATGCATCACCAGGGCATCAAGCAAGTGGCCGAGGGCCTCCGGCCCAACGCGTTTGCGCCCGACGGTCTGGTGGAGGGGCTGGAGTCGCCCAACGGGCAGTTCCTGCTCGCCGTGCAGTGGCACCCCGAGGCGCTGGCCGAGCGGGATCCCGTGATGCGGCGCCTGTTCGCGGCCTTCGTGGAGGCCGCGGCAGCCTAGGGAGCCCCTCCCGGGATCCTGGCGCTCCCGCCGGGTGCCGGCCGGGAGCGGCTTTGCGATGCCGTGTCATCCTTCTGCAGGCCGTTGCCGCCCCCTTGACCGGCCCTCGATCCAGCGGCTATCTTGTGAGTCTGTTTCGCTTTGACCCGTTTTACGCTCACGATCAGCTCAGGCAAGGGCCGCTCGACCACATGAAGACCTTCACCGCCACTCCGGCCGATATCAGCCACGACTGGCACGTCGTGGATGCCGCCGGCGTGCCGCTCGGCAGGTTGGCCAGCGCCGTGGCCCAGCTCATCCGGGGCAAGCACAAGCCCACCTACACGCCCCACATGGACGGCGGCGATTTCGTCGTCGTGGTGAACGCGGAGAAGGTGCGGCTCACGGGGCGCAAGCTCGAGAACAAGCGGTACTTCGGGCACACCGGGTACATGGGGCACGAAAGCTTCACCGCGGCGCGCGATATGATCGCCAAGCACCCCGACCGGGTCATCGAGAAGGCCGTGTTCGGCATGCTGCCCAAGACGTCGCTCGCCCGCCAGAAGCTCCGGGGCAAGCTCAAGGTCTACGCGGGGCCCGAGCATCCGCATTCGGCCCAGCAGCCCAAGCCGTTCTCCGTGACCCCGTCCAAGGTGACCGCATGACGGCCGCACCCGAATTTCGCTGGCAGGCCGTGGGCCGCCGCAAGACGAGCGTCGCTCGTGTGTACCTCACGCCGGGCACCGGCAAGTGGGACATCAACGGCCGCACCCTGGGTGACTACTTCCCGCGCCCCTCGCTGGTGCAGCACATTCAGCAGAGCTTCACGGCCACGGACACGCTGGGCGCGTTCGACGTGAAAGCGCACGTGGATGGCGGCGGCCAGGCAGGCCAGGCGGGCGCTCTCCGGCTCGCCATCGCGCGGGCGCTGGTGGAGGCCGACGGACAGCACCGGACCAAGCTGCGGGCGGCGGGCCTCATGACCCGCGACCCCCGCGCCGTCGAGCGCAAGAAGCCGGGCCGGCCGGGCGCCAGAAAGAGGTTCCAGTTTAGTAAGCGGTAGACGAAGGACGGAAGGACGGAAAGACGGAAGGACCAGCAAGAAAGCTGCAGCTGGAGGAAAGCCGCAGGTATGGAGGGCAGGTCTTTCCGTCCTTCCGTCTCACATCGCACACCGCCGGATCCGGTCGTGGGTGCCCCTGCGGGGGTCGCGGCCCGGAGATGAAGGCGGTGGACGCTCAACCCTAACGACAGATTGGATACGTACACCCGCATGGCACAGCCCCAACTGCAGGATCTGCTCGAAGCCGGCGTCCACTTCGGTCATCAGACCCGCCGGTGGAACCCGAAGATGCGTCGCTTCATCTTCGCCGAGCGCTCGGGCATCTACATCATCGACCTCCAGAAGACCCTGCGGCAGATCCAGAAGGCGCAGGAGCTGCTCCGAAGCGTCGTCCTCAAGGGCGAGGGCGTCCTCTTCGTGTGCACCAAGAAGCAGCTCAAGGCCATCGTCCAGGCCGAAGCCGCCCAGAGCGGGGCCTTCTACGTCACCGAGCGCTGGCTGGGCGGCATGCTCACCAACTTCCAGACGCTCAAGAAGCAGATCCGGCGCCTGCGCGAGCTGGAGCAGGGCGCGGCCGACGGCGACTTCGAGAACTACACCAAGAAGGAAAAGCTGCTGTTCGAGCGCGAGCGCGTGAAGCTGAGCCGGAACCTCGAGGGCATCAAGCTGATGGGCCGGCTGCCCGGCGCGTTGTTCATCGTGGACGCCAAGAAGGAAAAGATCGCGGTCGCCGAAGCCAACAAGCTCGGCGTGCCGGTGGTGGCCATCGTGGACACCAACGCCGACCCGGACGTCATCACCGTGCCCATCCCCGGCAATGACGACGCCATCCGCTCGGTCAGCCTGATCACGGCCGCGCTCTCCGACGTGATCAAGGAAGCCCGCCAGCAGATGCCGATGCGCGAGGTGAACGAGGATCTCGAGGCCGAGACCTACAGCACCGATACCGGCAGCGAAGGCGACGCGGAGGACCGCAAGCGGCGCCGGCCGCGGCGGAAGCGGCGGCCCAAGCCGGAAGCCATCGCGGCGCGGCTCAAGACCGACGCCGATGGCGCGGAAGCGGCAACGACGGGTGCCGCCGGCGAAGGCGCGTAACGAGGCGGTTCGGCCCCTCGCGTTGAGTCACCCTGAGCAAAGCGAAGGGGGCATGCCCGGACGGATGCCCCCTTTGCTTGACCGGCGCGGAGCGGCCCCGGCCCGAGCGGGCCGCCTGCGGCGGCCTTACTATTCACCCCTGACTGTATACCGGTTGGAGACTATGGCGAGCGCGACAATTTCCGCGAAGGACGTAAGCGAGCTCCGGCAGCGGACCGGTGCCGGCATGATGGACTGCAAGCGGGCCCTGGAAGAGGCCGGCGGCGACATGGACAAGGCGGGGGAGATCCTCCGGAAGAAGGGGATCGCCAAGGCCGAGAAGCGCGCCGGCCGCACGGCCTCGCAGGGCATCGTGCTGAGCTACATCCACCACAACCACCAGGTCGGCGTGCTG